>Ga0208851_1000384_pt1 | contig 20025 bp, 13 predicted proteins | sample NGESurshal092012_FD_184481 | JGI IMG/M metagenome (GOLD analysis project Ga0208851, IMG submission 184481) | Arctic peat soil microbial communities from Barrow, Alaska - NGEE Surface sample 415-2 shallow-092012 (SPAdes) | ecosystem: Environmental > Terrestrial > Soil > Wetlands > Peat ... | reverse complement strand
TACCACGCGCCACCCTCGCTCCAGGCCGGCGAGCTGGACGCCACGTTCGGCAACCCCGACCTCGGCAGCCGCTCCTCGGTCCAGAGCAGCCTGGGTGCCGAGTGGAACATCCGGCCCGACCTGCTGCTCGACGTGGAGGTCTTCTACAACCGACTCTGGGACATTCCGGTGAGCACCACGGCGACCGTCGAGCGTAACGGCCAGCAGGTCCCACAGAACCTGGTCAACGAGGGCCAGGGACGCATCTGGGGCTTCGAGCTTCTGCTCCGCCAAGCGCTGACCCGCCGGCTCTTCGGATGGATCTCCTACTCGCTGTCGCGGAGCCAGAGGCTGGACCGGACGGGCGAGAACTGGCGCTACTTCGACTTCGACCAGACCCACGTGCTGACGGCGATCCTCAGCTACAAGCTCGGCGCAGGCTGGGAGCTCGGGGCGCGCGCGCGGTACGCGACCGGGAATCCACGAACTCCGGTCGTGGGGGCGGTGAAGGACGAGCTTACCGACAGCTACGTGCCTCTGTTCGGAGCGGTGAATTCCGAGCGGCTCGCGCCGTTCTTTCAGGTGGACGTTCGCGTCGACAAGATCTGGGTGTTCGACAACTGGTCGCTCAACCTCTATCTCGACGTCCAGAACGTGACGAACGCCCGCAGCGTCGAAGGCACACAGTACAACTACAACTTCTCGCAGAGGGCCGACTTCGTCGGTCTTCCGATCGTGCCCATCCTGGGCGTGAAGGGGTCCTGGTGATGCGCGCGCGGTGGGCAGTGGCGGGGACGGCGGCGGCGCTGTTGTCGCTGCGCTGCGGGGCGGACCTCGAGAAGCAGAGTCAGCTGCTGGATCGCGTTCGCCTGCTCGCGCTCCGCGCCGAGCCGCCGGAGGTGAACCTCGCAGACGGAGGGTTGCCTCCGCCAATCACCTTCGAGCCGCTCGAGTACCCGGATGGCGGGCTCACCTTCCGGCTCGCGCTCTGCACTCCCGGGAACCCGTTTGCCGCGGATTACGCCTGCCCCGGCGCGAACGGGCTGGACCTCCCGGGCCTTGTCCTCGATGCGTCTCGGCCCGAAGTGCAGGCGTTCCTCCAGTCGGCGTTCGGCACCGTCCAGGCGATCGATGGCGGCATCAACCTGGGGGAGCCTGGCGTGGCGCAGATCGCCCTTGGCTACGAGCTGGCACGGCTCGATGGGGGAACGGACCCGGCCAGTCACGAGCGGGGCATCTACCGGCTCGCCGTGCGCTTCTCGGCAGCGCCGAATCACAATCCCGAGCTGCTCGATGTGACGTTGCCGGATGGAGGGCCGCTCCAGGGCGCGCAGCTCCCGCTCAACCAGGAGATCCGGCTCCATCCCCACATCCCGGACGGCGGTCCCGGAGGGGTCGAGACCTTCGTCGGGCTGGACGGGGGCATCCAGTACGAGCGTCTGAGCTACGCGTGGGCGTCGACCGCGGGCGAGGTGGTGGATTACCGGTCCGCCGAGCCGATGCCCGACGACCCGAACGCCACCAGTGACATCCGCTTCCGGACGCACGAGACGCCGGCGTCCGTGCGCTTCTACGTGGTCCTCCGGGACCTCCGCGGCGGCGTGTCCTGGCGAGTGTTCGACGCGACCATCGGACCCTGAGCCCAAAGAACGAGGTGTCAAAACGAGGTCAAAACGAGGTGTCTGACACCTCGAAAAGTATTCGAAACTTAGGCACTTGGACGCTGCTCGGGCCGACTCGGTCAGAGCCCGGCAACGAATGCGAGCAGGGCCGCCTGTTCAGTGGGAGCGAGCGCTTCGAACCGGGCGACGGTGTCGTTCGCCTCGGACCCGGAGCCGCGGTGGCCCAGGATGGCGCCCCGGAGCGTCGCCGCCCGGCCGTCATGAAGATAGGCGGACATGTCGCGGAGCCCGATGAGCGGCGCGGTCCGGAACTCACGCGGCCCGGCACCCTCCTCCACCTGTCCATCCGCGAGGTCGGCGCCCATGTCGTGCAAGAGCAGGTCGCTGTAGACAAGCGCGTCGATGCCCGCCAGCTGGGGAGTAGGCCAGTCCGAGCGCGTCCGGAGGCTCCGGACGTGGCACACCGCGCACCCGACTGACTGGAACAGAGTGTCGCCCCCCGGGTCTGGGGCCACACGCTCGGGAATCTCGAGCAGACGGGTGTACGCCACGACCGCCGAAAGCTCCTCGTCCGCAAGGTCCACCCCGGGCCACAGGTCGTCGGCGAGCCCGTCCGGATTCGCCAGCTCGGCCGGCCGCAGGCGCGAGGTCAGGCCCAGGTCCCCCTGCAGCGCATCGGCCACCACGTCGTCCAGCGTCGCGAGCCGCGCCTTCACGCCGAAGCGTCCGATGAGTCCCGCCTCACCCTCGACGTGGACCGGAAACGCCGGGTCCACCGAGCCGTGCGAGTGAAACGTGACACGGTGGATCCGCCCGTGGATCGCATCGGTCCGGAGGGCCTGCTCCGCAGCAACGCGCTCGATCTCCGCGTCCGAGATGGCCTCGACATGCCCACGGCCGAAGAGCGGAGCAGCCACCCGATGGGTGAGCTCGACCAAGGTTCCGGCCGGAAGTCCGCCTTCCGGGGCGAGCACCGGCGTCACCGCACCGCCGGTCACCAGGGGGCGGACCAGCGGCCCGAACGGGGCCGCCTGGACGGGCGCTCCGGTCGCAAACGAGACAACGGCGAAGCGCTCGGTGACCCCGGGCCCGCGTCCGCCTCGGAGATGACACGAGGCGCAGGAGGCGCGCACGTAGACGGGCCCGAGCCCCTCCGCGGCGTCGAACAGATGCTCGGCCACCGCGTCGCCCGCCCGGAACGCGCGGAGCTGCTCGACCGTCGCACCCCGGAGCGGCCGATCGGGGCTCCCCGGCGAGGGGGCGAGGACGCCACCGGAGACTCCGGCGTCCACGGCTCCGGGCAGACCTGTCCCTCCACAAGAGAGCAGCAGGAGTGTGAGCACGGAGAGCCGGAGCACGCCGCCGGTCATCCAAGCACCGGCAGCGACCAGCTGGCCACCCTCGTGGCCCCCGCTCGCTCACGTCCCGAGCAGCGCGATGAACATCGTCGCCACCGCGAGCACGGACGAGACGAACAAGTCGAGGACGCCGAGGCTCACCGTCTTCAGCGCTGTCCCCACCCAGCCGCTCCCGTAAAATCGCCTGGCCGCCAGCAAGAACCACAGAACCGGCCCCACAGCTCCGAGGACCTGTAACGGCACCCATCCGGTCAGGGTGAGACCGAGGCCGAGGAAGAGGACCGTGTGGGCGTGCAGCGCGAAGACGAGGTGCTCGACGTACGGCCGGTTCCACCACAGCATGCGGAGCAGCAAGGCGAACACCGGGAGAAGCAGGAAGACTGCCTTCGGGAGCCGCCTCAGGAACTCCAGCCCGAGCCGGTCCTTCGCCGACGTCGCGTTCTCCGCGCCGGCGTGCTCCCCAGGTGGCCCGTCCTTCAGTGCGTCCAGCTTCTCCTGGAGCCGCTTCTCCACCTGCGGTGCCCAGGGCATGTGCATGGTGTCATCCGGCCCGACCTGGATGACCACGAGATGGAGCGGCTTCAGGGCGAGCGCGGAGAAGAACAACACGCTCACCCAGAAGTAGAGCCGGAGGGGCCGGATGAAACGGGTCCGCTTGCCCTCGGCGTACGCTTCGCTCAGCGCGCCCGGCTGGAAGAGCAGCGTGCCGACCGTCCGCCACAGCTTCGACTCGAGGAGGACCGCCGGACCGACTCCGTCCTTCACCAGCTGCCAGAGGCTCCGGTGCTCGGGCTCGTTCTTCTGTCCACAGGCCGCGCAGAACGGGCCGAGCATCGCGGCTCCGCAGTCCAGACAGCCCTCGGGTAGCCGCTCCCCCTGCCGTGAGTGGCGCCAGGCCTCCGACTCGCGCTCTGGCTCGGCCGTGCGCTCCAAGGAGGAGCAGAGGATACCCCGCCAGGCGCTCCCCGAGGACGGCTCGGACGACATCGAGGCCGACGCGGAGCACACGGTCCTGCGTGTCGATCCCGACGAGGATCGAGTCACCGCCGAGGCCCTCGGCGTCACGCTCCTGGTCGTGCCCGCGCGCGCGGCACTGGTGGACGGTGCCACGGGCGATGGTCGTGGACTGGTGCTGAGACCCGCCATCGCCGCCGCACGCATCATCCCGCATCGACGTGGTGGCCGAGCGCGCCAGTCTCGGCCAGCTCGCCCTTCGCCCGCTCCCAGGCTGAGCTCAGACCTGCAAGGGCTTCTTGGCCGTCCGGAAGAGCACCACGCCCATCGCCAGGAAGAACCCGACGCCGAGCAGCTCGTACCCACCCTTCCCCAGCGCGCCCACAATTGGACCGCTGACGTCCAGCTTGCCGAGGAGCGCCTCGACGGTCGGCGAGATCGAGAGCAAGGCGACCGCGACGCCGAGCAGCGTGCCGCCGGCGACGAGGCCCGTGGCGAAGAGGCTCCCGGAACCGAGCTCGTCGTCGTGGGACGACGCCTTCTTGCCACTGCTCCGGTCGACGATGGCCTTGACGACCCCGCCACAGAAGATGGGCAGCGTGGTCGACAGCGGCAGGTACGCGCCGACCGCGAAGGACAGGGGCGACACGCCGCATAGCTCGACGGTGAGGGCGAGGAACACGCCCACCAGGACGAACTGCCAGTCGAGATTGAACGAGAGCAGACCGCGGATGAGCGTGGCCATCAGCGTGCCCTGGGGCGCCGGGAAGCGCGTGGTGCCGATCTGGTGCATCATCTGGCCGGTGGCCTGATCGAGGACCGGCTTGTCCAGGGCGGTCACCGTGATCCCGATGATGAGCGACGCGGCGATCACTCCGATGATCAGCCCCAGCTGCTGGTAGCGCGGTGTCGCTCCGACCAGGAACCCGGTCTTGAGATCCTGGGAGGTCGCTCCGGCGTTGGCCGCCGCCACGCAGACGATGCCGCCGACACAGAGGGCCATGGGCTGAAACGGATCCGCTGTCCAGCCCAGACCGATGAACAGCAGGCACGTTGCCATCAGCGTGGCAATGGTCATGCCCGAGACCGGGCTGCTGCTGGTGCCGATGATTCCCACGATGCGCGACGCCACGGTGACGAAGAAGAAGCCGAAGACGATGATCAGGATGCCGAGCACCAGCCGCCCGAAGAAGCTGCCCGGGATGAACGGGAGGACGGCGATGATCAGCGCCAGCGCGATGCTTCCGCCCACGGTGACGGTGAGCGGCAGGTCGTTCTCGGTCCGCCGTGCGGTCACGCCGGCGCGCCCGGCCTTGAGCGCGGCGACGCTGCTCTTGAAGCTGCTCACGATCGTCGGGAGGGTCTTCAGCAGGGTCATGAAACCGCCTGCCGCCACCGCGCCGGCGCCGATCTGGCGCACGTATGCGTAGTAGATCGCGGTGTTCAGCTGATCGAACGACTGGGTAGCGGGGTCCCAGCCGTAGCGCCCCGCCTTCAGGAGATCGGGCAGGTAGCCCAGCTTGTTCAGCTGCACCGCCACGCTGTGCGGGGGGACCAGCGAGGCGAGCAGCGGGATGAGGGCGAGCCAGGCGAGGACGCCGCCGGCGACGAGCACTCCAGCGATGCGCGGGCCGATGATGTAGCCGACGCCGAGGTACTCAGGGGTGATGCTCGCGTTCACCGTGGCGGCGGGGAAGATCCGGCTGGTCGCGCGGGTGACGTAGCCGGGGGTATCGGCGATGACCTTGAACACTCCCTGGAGCAGCGCGTAGACCACCGCGAAGCCCAGGCCCTTGTACGCGGTGGCGGCCATCTCGCCGCCCTTCTCCCCGGCGATCAGCACCTGGGCGCAGGCCGTGCCCTCCGGGTATGGGAGGTTCTCGTGCTCGTTCACGATCAGCGCTCGCCGGAGCGGGATCATCATCAGCACGCCGAGGATCCCGCCCAGCACGGCGAGCGTGAAGATGACCGGGTAGCTGAAGTAGGGCGCGCCGACGCTGGTCTTCGTTCTCGCGTCGGCGGCGAGGAAGAGAAAGCCCGGCAGCGTGAAGACCACACCCGAGGCGATGCTCTCGCCGGCCGAGCCGATCGTCTGGACGATGTTGTTCTCGAGGATGGTCGAGCCGCCGAGCTTCTTGAGCACCGAGATGGACAGCACCGCGACGGGGATGGACGCAGAGACGGTGAGTCCTGCCTTCAGGGCCAGGTACACGGTGGAGGCACCGAAGAGCAGGCCGAAGAAGACGCCGACCCCGATCGCCTTGGGCGTGAACTCCTTCAGCTTGCTGTCGTCAGGGACGTAGGGCTGGAACTCGGCCTCGGCAGCGGCGGGCGTTGCGGGCTGAACTGCCATCTGGGATGAGCCTCCCTCGACGGAAAGGCGGGCATTGAGGCAGGGCGCTCCCCCCCGCTGTCAAGAGCTTCCGGGCGGCGACCGCGAAGGGAACGCCAGGGAGGACCGCGCCACGCCGCGAATGCTCCTGCTGATGAGTGCGATCGAGCCGGGAAGTGGCTCCTCCGTGCACGCGGCAAGCTCGAATCTCCCAGCCTCGAGCAGCGGGCCGGTGTCGCGGGTCAGGTGGCAGTGACCCGCCAGCCGCTTCCAGACGGGCTCGAGCATTGCCTGCGCGCGCCGGGTCCAGGTGCCTCGGTGGGCGCCGACGTGCTCGAGGAAGAGGAAGGCGCCGCCCGGCCGGAGCACGCGACGGATCTCGGCGAGGGCCAGAGCGGGCTCTTCGACCGAGCAGAGGACGAGCGTGGCCACCACCGTATCGAAGCTCTGTTCCGGGAACGGCAGGGCCTCGGCCGGGGCGGCGACCACCTCGACGTCGGGGCGAGCTCCGAGCTTTCGCTGGAGGATCGCGCGCATGTGGCGGTCGGGCTCGGAGAGGACCAGCCGCGAGAGCCCCCGAGGGTAGAGCGCCAGGTTCCCTCCCGTGCCCGCGCCCAGCTCGAGCACTGCGCCCCGGGCGCGCCCGAGCAGCTCGCGCCGCCAATCGGACAGTCCGGCATCCTCGCTTCCCTGGAGGAAGCGGTCGTACATCCGGGACATCAGCCAGCCCACGAGAAGGCACCTCGGTCGGATCGACGTGAAGCCGGGAGGAGCCTGCGCTACAGAGCCGCCCCGAGCAAAGATGCCCAAGGCAATCGTCATCTGGCCCGACAAGGTGCTGTCCACCCGGACCCGGCGGGTCACCGAATTCGGGGCGGCGCTCGACCCGCTGCTCGCGGAGATGATGGACTCGCTGCGCTCGGCGGAAGGCATCGGCATCGCGGCGAATCAGGTCGGCGTCTCGCTGGCGGTCGCCTGGGTCGGCCGCGAGGATGGGACGTTCTTCGAGATCGTGAATCCGTCGGTGCTGGAGAAGCACGAGCCGGTGAGCCTGGAGGAGGGTTGCCTCTCGGTTCCTCACGAGTGGGAGCAGACGCCGCGGTTCGAGAAGGTACGGGTGCGGTATCAGGACCGGACCGGCGCCGAGCACGAGCTTTCGGCGGAGGGGCGTCTGGCCCACGTTCTGCAGCACGAGATCGACCACCTCGACGGCACGACCTTCGTGGAGCACCTGTCGCAGCTCAAGCGCGGGCTGATCCGGAAGCGAATGCAGAAGCTGCAAAAGGATCGCGCCTCCGAGCACGTGCACGGCGACGACTGCGAGCACGACTGACGGGGCCGTCCGGGTGTGGACGGGACGGTCGTCGCGACCGCTGGACGCCCCGGCATCGACGAGATCGCCCCCAACACCGTCCAGCCTCCCATCCACGTGTGCTGGACGAGCCCGAGGAAGAAAGGAACCTCCGGGATTTGTACGACGTGCCGGTCCGAGGCCTCCCGTCCGAGGTGTCTGACACGTCGAGAGACACGTCGACGAGAACCGTGCCCGTTTCGAGACGTCTGACACCTCCAGGCTGGACCACTACGAGGCATTACGAGGTGTCTGACACCTCCACGGGGACACCTCCACGGGACACCGACGCCTCGACCGAACGCATCACGAGCCCCTTGGGCGAGAGTTCGACCCGCATGGCGCGCCGCGTTGGACGGCGCGCCTGCTCGGCCGCCTCGGAGGGTCGTCCGGTCGAGGCCCGCAGCCCTCGTTCCACCGCGCCGTCTTCAATTCCTGACCTCCACGCCGCCCCGGCCGTGCGAGTCTTCGCACCCCGTGACGACTGACGACCGCAACTTTCGCCTTCCCCGGGACGTCCTCCCCAGGCGCTTCCAGGCGACGCTGACCCTGGACCTCGATGCACGCACGTTCAGCGGCGAGTCGGAGCTGACGCTCTCGGTCGAGCAGCCAGTCGGGAGCATCGTCCTGCACGCGGTGGAGCTGTCGGTCGCGCACGCCGAGGTCAGCGCCGCGGGCCGGGTGGTGCACGCCAAGGTCCGAGTTCAGCCGGTGAGCGAGACCGTCGTGCTCGAGCTCGACTCCGAGCTCCCGACGGGGGAGGCACGGCTGCACCTCCGCTGGAGCGGTGGCTTCACCGACGGCCTTCGTGGCCTGTACCTGGCTGGATCCGTGGCAGCGACCCAGTTCGAGGCTGCGGACGCCCGCCGGGTGTTCCCGTGCTTCGACGAGCCCGCCTTCAAGTGCACCTGGGCACTCACCGTGAAGGTGCCGCCCGGCCTGGTCGCGCTCAGCAACGGCCGGGTGCTCGCGGAGGAGTTCGACGGGCCGCACCGGAAGGTCCGCTTCGCCGAGACCGAGGTGCTCCCGAGCTACCTCGTGGCGCTCGTCGTCGGTCCGCTGGTCTCGACTGCCGAGGAGAGTGCCGCGGGCGTTCCGGTCCGGACCTGGTGCCTCGCCGAGAAGCGCGCGCTGCTCGACTTCGGCCAGCAGACCGCCATCGCCGTGCTGCCCCGGCTCCAGGACTACTTCGGGCTCCCTTACGCCTTCGGGAAGCTCGACCAGGTGGGAATCCCGGACTTCGAGGCAGGCGCGATGGAGAACGCTGGCCTCATCACCTACCGGGAGGTTGCGCTGCTGCTCGATCCGGCCACCGCCCCGCTCTCCGTCCAGAAGCGCGTCGCGGAGGTGGTCACCCACGAGCTGGCCCACCAGTGGTTCGGGAACTGGGTGACGATGGTCTGGTGGGACGACCTCTGGCTGAACGAGGCCTTCGCCACCTGGATGGCCTACAAGATCGTCGACGGGTGGCGACCCAGCTGGCGAGTGTGGCTCGACTTCGATTCGGGCAAGGCGACCGCGCTCCACCTCGACGCGCTCCGCTCCACGCACCCCATCCGCGGAACGGTGGCGAACGCCGCCGAGGCGACGGAGAGCTTCGACGCGATCACCTACGAGAAGGGCGGGGCCGTTCTCCGGATGATCGAGGGCTTCCTGGGAGAGGACGCGTTCCGCTCGGGAATCCGCGATTACATGCGGAAGCACGCGCGCGGCAACGCGGTCGCAGACGACCTCTGGAGCGCACTCGCCCGGGCCTCACAGGTTCCGGTGGTCGAGCTGGCCAACGCCTGGATCCGGCAGAGCGGCTACCCCGTGGTCGCCGTCACACTCGAGGCTGGCCGGGTGCGCATGTCGCAGGAGCGGTTCTTCTCGGAGCCCGGGCTGTCGGGCGCCGAATCATGGCCAGTGCCCGTGGTGCTCGCGTGGGGCGACGATCGCGGGCGGCACACCCGGGCGTACCTCCTCGAGGGAAAGACCGGCGAGGTCACGCTCGACGCGGTCGGCCAGGTGCGCTGGCTCGACGCGAATGCCGGCTCGACCGGCTTCTACCGGGTGGCGTATTCGGCAGACCTGCTCGCCGGCCTCGGGAAGTCGCTCGGCGACCTGCTCCCCGCCGAACGGATCGGGCTCCTCGCCGACCAGTGGTCGCTGGTGCGGGCGGGGCGTGCGCGGATCTCGGACTTTCTCGACCTGGTGCTCGCGTTCGGTGACGAGACGGACCACGCGGTGCTCGACGAGCTGGTGGGACGGCTGGCGTACGTCGAGGCGCGGCTCGTGGATGGCGAGGACCAGGAGCGCTTCCGTCGCCTGGTCGAGCGGCTGTTCCTCCCGCGGCTCCAGCAGATGGGCTGGGATCCGGTGGCCGGCGAGACCGACCAGGACCGGCTCCGTCGCGCGGCGCTCCTGCGTGCGACGGCGGGGATCGCACGGGCACGGTCGGTGCTCTCCGAGACGGGTCCGAGGGTCGACCGGGTGCTGAACGGACAGCGCACGGCGCTCGATCCGAACCTCGTCGATACCGCGGTCGCGGTCACCGCCCGAGATGGTGACGCCACGCTGTTCGATCATCTGCGGACGGTGTTTCCGGCCGAACCCGACCCGGCGGTGAAGCGCCGGTACCTGCTGGCGCTGACGGCCTTCGAGAAGCCGGAGCTCGTGGAGCGTGCCCAGACCCTGCTGTTCGACAACGGGGTGCCGCTCCAGGACCTGGCCTCCTTCGTTCACGGCCTCCTGGCGAACCGAGCAGCGCGCGAGGGGAGCTGGGCCCTGCTGCGAGACCGCTGGTCGGTGCTCATGGAGAAGACGGCCGGCGCGCCGATGCTGCTCCGTCGGGTCGTCGAGGCGCTCGGAAACCTGCGGGAGCGGCGGCATCTCGACGAGGCCCGGGCATTCCTCGCCTCTCATCCGATTCCCGAGGCCCAGCAGGCAGTGGCACAGACGCTGGAACGGCTGACACAGGATGTCGCGCTGCGGGAGCGCCTGGTCCCCGAGGTCTCCGTGTGGCTCCGCGGAAAGTGAAGCGGAGGTCTGGCGCGGAGCTGCGCGCCGGGAAGCCCGAGACGGCCGTCGACGCAGCTGCTTCCTCACCCGGGCGCCGGCGGAGAGCACGCGATGGGAAGCGATTCGCAGGGGAGCACCTCGAGCGGCTGTGGGTCCCTGATCGTGCTGCCTGGCGCGCGTGGCTCGAGGCGCACCATGCGCGTCCGGAGGGCGTCTGGCTGGTCTCGTTCAAGAAGGCGACCGGCAAGCCGCGCGTCGAGTACCAGGACGCCGTCGAGGAGGCGCTCTGCTTCGGATGGATCGACAGCGTCGTCCGGACGATCGACCGCGAGCGGGCAATGCAGCTCTTCAGCCCCCGGAAGCCGCGGAGCCCATGGTCGAAGCCGAACAAGCTTCGGGTCGAGAGGCTCGTCGCGTCCGGGCTGATGCGCCCGACAGGTCTGGCGAAGGTCGAGCAGGCCAGGCGGGACGGGTCGTGGGACGTCTACGCCGTGGCCGAGTCGCTCGAGGAACCTCCTGATCTGCGCGAGGCGCTGGCCGCCGGGCCACGCGACGCGAAATCGAACTGGGAGGCGTTCAGTCCCTCCTCACGACGGGCGATTCTGTGGTGGGTCCACAGCGCCAAGCGGCCCCAGACGCGCGCTGCGCGCATCACGACCGTGGTTCGTGAGGCGGGCAAGAACCGCCGGGCCAACTTCGCTGTGGACCGCGCCAAGCGCTGACGAACCGGGCGAGCTTCCGGCCAAGGTGCTCTGCAAAGGTGTCAGACACCTCGTTTTCCTCGTTTTCGAGGTGCCAAACACCTCGATATTTCGCCTGATTTTAGGTATTTATGGCATTGGGCCCGGCCTGAGGGCGGCTCGGGTCGCCTCAGTCCCGAACCGGAGCGACTCCAGAAGCCCGGGGCCGAAGAGCTGCCGCTGGGACTCTCCCGCTGCCCGGAACACCCGCTCCGCCGGCTCGACGTATCCGAGGTATCCGTTCACCAGCGAGACCACCCGCGCGCCCCCGGCGGCCGCCTCGAGCACCGCGCCCGACGCCGCGGTCGTCTCCCCCGGGACCCCGAGCAGCCGGACCGTGCCGATCCGCAGCTCGGACAGCTCGGCCCACCCCGGCGCCCATGGCCAGAGCGCCACGTTGTCCACCAGCGTCGCCAGGCCCTCTGGAACCAGCCGCGACGCGTCCGGCCCGGGCAGTGAGACCTCCAGACCCGCGTGGGCCAGCCCGGAGCCAGCCGGCTGCAACGCGGTCCCCTGCACGGCCGCCTCCACCACGCGCGCGAACGCCTCTTCGGGTTCCCCCGGGCCGAGCGCCTGACGCTCCACGCCCACGTTCCCCACGTTGCCCTGGAGCATCAGCGTGACACCCCGCCCTGCTGCCTCGGCCGCCGCAGCGAACCGTCCCGGCCAGTCCGGATCCAGCCCTGCCGGCGGCCTCGGCACCAGCGTCGGATGCGCGGCGAGCACCACCACTTGCGCCACCGGACCGCTTGCACTCCGCAGCTCCACCCGGGTCAGGCGCCGGTCCACCTGCGGAAACTCGTCCCGACTCCCCGTCCCGCTCGCCAGCTGCGATTCCCCCGCGAAGACGTCCACGGGGTGCAGCGCCGCCGCAGCCTGGCCCAGCGCACGCGACGCAGCCTCCACCACCTGCCGCCGGACCTCCGGCCGGAACCGTCCCGTCCCCGCCACCTGGGCCACGGGGTTCAGCGCGAAGCCTCCCGCGGACGAGTGCGTGTGCGTCGCGGCGACCCAGAGCACGGACAGCCCGACCCCGGCCACGCTCCGGCGCACCTCCTCCACCAGCCCGGCGTCGGCGAGCAGCAGGTCCAGGGTGACGATGCCGACCCTCACGTTCTCCGAGACGAGCACCACCGCCCGCGCCGACACGGGAAACGCCGAGCGGCTCACCTCGGGCCGAACAAGCCCGTAGCCAACGGCCGGTACTGGGAAGGGGATCGAGATCCGGGCGACGGCGGCTCCGGCCAGGAGCGGCGCTGCCCCGGCGCCGTGCTCGACACCGCGCACCTTCGGTCCCCTGCCGAACCTCGAGAACGGGACCACCGCGAGCAGCACCAGCGCGCCGAGGAGCGCCACCAGCCCCCGCCGGCCTCTCCGCGCCCCGCGCGCCTTCTTCATGCCGCTGCGGCAGCCGGCCCGACCAGCCGCGCGCTCACGTCCCACAGCCGGCGCGCCGCCTCCATGTCCTGAGACGCCCTGCTGCTCCGGCTCTCCCGCATGTCGTGGAAGTACTTGCCGCTCACGCCTTCCACCTCGGGCGAAGTGGCAAGGTAAACGAGTGTCTCGGCACCCTTCTCGGGCGTGCGCGCGAACGCCTGGCCCCACTTCACCAGCGTGCCGAGCATCCCCGCGTTGTTGCGCCCGAACCCGCTCCGCACGAAGCCCGGGTGCATCGTGTTCGCCGTCACGCCGCTCCCCTCCAGCCGACGGGCGAGCTCGCGGGTGAAGAGGAGGTTCATCAGCTTCGATCGACCGTACGCGTTGAACGGCCGGTACCGGCCCCTGGCGTCGTCGAGGTCGTCGAAGTCCACGCGCATCCCGCGGTGCGCATCCGAGCTCACGTTCACGATCCGCGACGGCGCGGAAGATTTCAGCAGAGGCAGCAGCTCCTGGGTCAGGACGAAGTAGGCCAGATGGTTGAGGGCGAATGTCCGCTCGCGCCCCTCCGGCGTGACCTCCCGGCGCGCGAAGAGGGCCCCCGCGTTGTTGAGGAGCAGGTGCAGCCGGTCGTGAGTCGCCCGGAACTCCGCGGCGATGCGGCGCACCTCCCCCGTGCGCGACAGGTCCCCGGCCAGCACACCCACCTTGGCCCCGGGGGTCCGCGCCCGCAGCGACGCCGCCAGGGCATCCAGGCGCGTTTGGTCCCGGGCGACCAGGACCAGCTCCAGCCCGAGCGGCGCCAGCGCCTCGGCCGCGGCCCGCCCGATTCCCAGGGTGGCCCCGGTGAGGAGACAGACCCGTGCGGCAGACTCGGCGCTCATGGGAGCACAGTAGCAGCGCCCCCATCCGTCAGGGATGCGAGACGGTCACTTCCCGTGTATGTGAGCCTCTGGCCATTCCATGTGCGGCATCTTCGGCATCTACGGTCATCCCGAGGCTTCGAACATCACCTACCTCGGGTTGCACGCGCTCCAGCACCGCGGGCAGGAATCGGCCGGCATCGTGAGCGGCGACGGTCAAAGCCTGTACGCCCGCCGAGAGATGGGCCTGGTCCAGGACGTCTTCGGCGCCCGGGAACTGGAGGAACTGGCCGGCAACTCGGCCATCGGTCACGTCCGCTACTCCACCGCGGGTGTGAGCCAGGAGAAGAACGCTCAGCCGCTCACCATGCAGTACGCCGGCGGCAAGGTCGCCGTCGCCCACAACGGAAACCTGGTCAACGCCCAGTCATTGCGTGCGCGGCTCGAGGCGGAGGGGGCCATCTTCGCCGGTGACTCGGACACCGAGGTCATCGTCCATCTGATGGCCCGCAGCCGGGTCCGCCCGCTGGAGGAGCAGATCATCGCGGCGCTCCGCCAGGTGGTCGGCGCCTACAGCATCATCTTCGAGACGCCGGGCAAGGTGATCGCCGTGCGCGATCCGTACGGCTTTCGCCCGCTGGTGCTCGGCCGACTCCGCGAGGCGTACGTGCTCGCCAGCGAGACCACGGCGTTGGACCTGGTCGAAGCCGAGTACGTCCGGGAGATCGAGCCCGGGGAGATGGTGGTCATCGACTCCGCCGGGCTCCGCTCGAGCAAGCCCTTCGAGTCCGTGCGGCCCGCCCGCTGTGTCTTCGAGTACGTGTACTTCGCCAAGCCGGACTCGGTGCTCTTCGGGAGCAGCGTGTACGAGACCCGGAAGGCACTCGGACGGCAGCTGGCGAAGGAGCAGCCCGCACGCGCCGACCTGGTCATCGCGGTGCCGGACTCGGGGGTGCCCGCGGCCATCGGCTTCAGCCAGGCCTCCGGGATCCCATACGACTGCGGCCTCATCCGCAGCCACTACGTGGGGCGGACGTTCATCGAGCCACAGCAGTCGATCCGGCACTTTGGAGTGAAGCTGAAGCTCTCGGCGGTGCGCGAGGTGCTCCGGGGCAAGCGAGTGGTCGTGGTGGACGACTCCATCGTGCGCGGCACCACGTCGCGGAAGATCGTGAAGATGATCAAGGCGGCCGGCGCCTCCGAGGTGCACCTGCGCATCTCCAGCCCGGCCACCCGGTGGCCCTGCTACTACGGCATCGACACGCCGGTGCGGCAGGACCTCATCGCCGCCACCCACAGCACCGACGAGATCGCCACCTACGTCACCGCCGACAGCCTCGGCTACCTCTCGGTGGAGGGGCTGGCCCAGGCGGTGGGTGATCCTGGCTGGAAGACCTACTGCAACGCCTGCTTCACCGGGAATTACCTCACCCCGCTCGAGGCGCAGCAGACGGCAGCGGGGCAGCAGTAGGCTCGAACCTCTCGTGGCAGACAACGTGACGTCTTCGGAGCCCCGGCGATCGCTGGCCGGGAGCGAGGCCGACCGGCGCCTGGGTCGCTCGGTGCTCGTCGGTCTGGTGGTGGTCGGAGTGATCAGTCTCCTCGCGCCGCTCCTCACCTACCTGAACGAGGTCCGCGAGACGCAGCGCCTGCTCCGGGTGCGCGTGGCCCGCGAGGCATCGGTCTACGCCGAGGCGCTCGCCTTCCACTTCGGCACGCTGGAGCACGAGCTCGAGCGGCTGGCCTCCCGGCCCCAGGTGGACCTCCTGGACGAGAACCTCCAGCCCGAGCGCGAGCTGCTCGAGTTCACCCACCACAACTCCCCCTTCTTCTCCGCCGTGCTCTTTCTCGACGGGACGGGGGACCCGGTCTGGAGCGAGCCACGCGGTGTGCTCCCCCCCGGTTCGCGCGCCCAGGACCGCTGGTTCCAGCGGCTGCTTCGGACCGGCCAGCCGGTGGTGGACGCGCTCGAGCCGGGGAGCCGGAGCTTCGTCGTGGGCGCCCCGGTGCTCCGCGGCAGCCGTATCTCGGGGGCGGTGGTGGGCCTGGTCGAGGCGAGCAAGCGCGGGCTCCCCGGAGGACGGGCGACCACCGAGGGCACGACCCTGGTCGTCTCGAGCGACCGAGGAGACGTGTTGCTCCCCGCCGACCCGCCTGCGTGGACCTCCGCCCCCGGATTTCCGGAGCGGCTCCACACGCTACTCCTGAGCAACCGCCCCGAGACCACCGAGCTGTCCGGGAGACCCGCGTACGCCGCCGCCGCCAGCGTGGGCGACACCGGACTCCAGCTGCTCCTCGTCGCCGAGGAGGCGCCCATGCTCGCCCCGGTGCGCTGGCGCTTCTTTTGGCAGATGCTGCTGGTGCTGGTGGCCCAGGCGCTGACCGTGGTGCTCTTCAGCTGGTTCCTCCGTCGCACCTATCTTCGCTACCGCGAGCTGGACGAGCGGCTCGCGCAGCGCGAGAAGCTGGCGGCGCTCGGGCAGGCTGCATCGCTCATCGCGCACGAGGTGAAGAACTCCCTCAACGGGATGAAGGCTGCGGCCTCGATGCTCGCCTCGGACGGCGACCGGACGCTCCCGGTGAAGGCGATGCGCGGGCAGATCGACCGGCTGGCTCACCTGGCCAGCTCGCTGCTCCAGTTTGGCAAGCCGGCCAACGCCCAGCTGTCGCTCGCCCCCGTCGGGCAGCTGGTGGCAGACGCGGTCGAATCCCTCCGGGTTCTCCCGGAGGCGGACGAGGTGGAGGTGGAGTCCGAGCTCGACACGACGCTCGAGGTCCGCTGCGATCCCCTGCTTCTCGCGACGGCCCTGGACAACCTGCTTCGCAACGCCATGGAGGCTGCGGTGTCTGCCAAGGACCTGGGAAAACAGGTCCGTCCCCGCGTCCGCATCACCACTCGCCGCGTGAATGGTGCCGTGAGGGTCGAGGTGGAGGATAATGCAGGAGGTCCACCGCCCGGGTTCGAAGCCGGGCTCTTCCAGCCCTTCGTCACATCGAAGCCGAAGGGCATCGGGCTCGGGCTTTCCATGGCCCGTCAGGCGGTGGAACGGCAGGGCGGGTCGCTGGCGTTCGAGCGAACGGCGACGGGGAGCCGCTTCACGGTGCAGCTCGGGCTGGGAACGACTCCCTCATGAGCAGGTCCATCCTGTTGGTCGACGATGATCGTGGCTTCTCCTCGCTGGCGCAGGCGGCGCTCGCCCGCGAGGGGCATCCGGTGGTGCTGGCGCGCTCGCTCCACGAGGCGCGCGAGGCCGTCGAGCGCTCTGCCCCCGAGCTGGTGGTGCTCGACCGCCGTCTCCCCGACGGTGACGGGCTGGACTACCTGCCCGAGCTGAAGGCCCAGCTCCCGGGGACGCCGGTGGTGATGGTGACGGCGCACGGGGACATCCAGAGCGCGGTGGACGCCATCCGTGCCGGGGCCGCGGACTACGTGGCGAAGCCGGTGGATCTGACGGATCTGGTGATGCGGGCCCAGCGGGCGATGGGCGAGCAGAACCTCCGCGAGCGCCTGAGCCGCGTGGAGGCCGAGCTGTCCGGACGCCGGCGACTCGTCCCGCCCCGGGCGGCGGCGATGCGACAGGTGCTGGAGATGCTCGACCGCATCGCGACCTCGCCCCGGAGCCCGGTGTTCCTGCTCGGCCCGACTGGCGCGGGGAAGGAGGTGCTCGCCCGGCACGTGCATACGCTCGGAGCCGGCGATGACGCTCCATTCGTGCACGTGAACTGCGCCGCGCTGCCCGAGTCCACGGTGGAGTCCGAACTCTTCGGTCACGAGAAGGGGGCCTTCACCGACGCCAAGTCCGCCCGCCGCGGTCTGGTGGAGGTGGCGAGCGGGGGCACGCTCTTTCTCGACGAGGTCGGGGAGCTCCCGCTGCCGTTGCAGGCGAAGCTGCTCACCTTCCTCGACTCGGGCCGCTTCCGCCGGCTGGGGAGCAGCAGCGAGGAGAGCAGCACCGCGCGGGTGGTCGCGGCGACGAACCGGAACCTCGAGCTGGAGATCCGCGAGGGCCGGTTCCGCGAGGACCTCTGGTTCCGGCTGAGCGTCTTCGCCATTCACGTGCCGCCGCTCCGCGAGCGCCCCGAGGACATCCTCCCGCTGGCAGAGCAGCTGCTCGGGGAGCTCGGCCAGGAGCTGGGCCGTAAGGGGTTTCGGCTCGGAGACCAGGCCCGGGCGAGGCTGTCGACCTATCCGTTCCCAGGGAACGTGCGCGAGCTGCGGAACGTGCTCGAGCGCGCGCTGGTGCTGGAGACAGGGCCTGAGCTGACGTTGTCGCTGCTCGAGACGATGCGCGAGCCGGTGGAGGGCACCGCGCCGTCGGGCAGCTTCGTGGTCGCGGGGGAGCCGCGGCCGCTGGAGGACGTGGAGAAGCGGTACGTCCGCCACGTACTGGCGCAGCTCGGCGGACGACGGGTGGAGGCCGCGCGAGTCCTCGGACTGAGCTACCCGACGTTCCTCAAGCGGCTCGAAGACTGAGCCGCGGGCTCAGCTCGCGCGACGACGGCGGGCGGACAGCGCGAGCGCGGCGAGCACGAGCGGGGCGAGCGCGGCGATCGGCGCGCCGGGAGTGCTGCAGCCGAGCGCGCCGGACTTCGGCGACCCGGTCTGCGTGGCCAGCGCAGAGCTCTTCACCGCCACGGCCCGGGCGCTCGGGTCACCGAGCAGGTGAAAGCTCGCCCGCACGTCTGGATCGGACACCGACTGCTTGGCCTTGAGCGTCGCCTCGCCCAGCGTAAGGCCCTCGTTCAGGGTCGCGGTGAGCAGCGTCTCGCTCAGCAGGGCGTGCTCGGTGGGGAGGGTCATGGCGGACGAGGCCCACACGCCCCAGGCGCCGCCGTTGGGGGTGCGGAGGAGCGCCGAACCGAGGGCCTCGCGCCCGATGTCGATGAAATACGCGTTGAGGCACGTCGCGGCGACCACGAGCGAGGTACTCCCGGAGCCTGAGAGCGCATCGACGTCTGCCGTGGTGAGGATGCGTCCGCCCCACAGGTCCTCGGCGCCATGTCCCTGGTAGTCCAGGACGCGTGGCCCAGCCCGAAGCGCCTCGACGAGCGCCGTATGAGTGGCCGCGTCGTCCGCGCCACGACCGAGTTCCTGCACATTCCAGCTCGGGAGCGCCGCTTGCACCTCGGCGCTGGCCCGTGAGAACGGGAAGGTTCCGTCACGATCGTGGACGAGGAGAAGCGAGTCATCCGGTGTCGCAAGCCTGCGGCCGAGGATCTTCGCGACTGCGGCTTCCATGTCGGCAGCGTTCGACGCCGGGAGTCGACCGACGGCGAGCGCCGGGCCCGCTGCCGGGTCGAAGGTGACGAGTGCGTCGTCCGAGGCAGCCTCGAGATAGCGGGTCCACACCAGCACGGTCGGGACCTGGTCCAGCTCGGGCCGGCCTAGCCAGCCGCGAGGGTCGTACGTGGCGGCCCCCGCCAGGAGCACGTACAGCGGGGGGATCGACCAGCTGCGGACCGCATTGGCGAGGAAGCTCCGGATCGCGAGGGCATCCTTCTGCCCGGCAGAGAACTCGTCATAGACGTCCTCGAGGTCCACGACCGCCACGGAGAGCCCCTCCCTGGTCCTCTGGTCGGCCAGCGCGCGGAGGCTGGGCAGCAAGGGGCCCGGGCCGATGATGACCAGCTGAGCACCCTCCGCAGCGTTCCAGCTGCTCGGGACGTTGGCGACGACGGCTGGCGTGAGCACGTCCTCCGGGCGATACGCGTAGAGGATCCTGGTGCCAATGCCCGCGACGGTGAGGCTCACGCCGCCGGAGGACACGGCGGTAAGAACCGCCGCGGGCCTGGCCGCGTTCGTGATGTCGAGCACCTGCGTGCTGGGGGACGCAGCGCCCTCCAGCTCCACCCTCGCCCCGGCCGGGGCGGTGAATCGAAGCTGTCCGCTGAACGTGTACCGGCGGGGGTAGGTGAGTCGCTGCGTGAGCTCCAGCGCGATCTCGGTCCCGGTGCGTCCGACGAGGGTGACTCTGTTGTCTCCGGCGATGAGCGCCCCGGGCGGAAGGGTGAAGCTAGCGCTCGCCACCTGCTGGAAGTGGCCCTCGATGCTGCCGACCGTCGTGCCGTTCACCTGGACGTCGATGGCGTGCGCCCCGTCCGTCAAACCTTGGACGCTGACCTCGAGAATGGCCGCGTCGAGGGCGAGGACGTCGAGCCCCGGCGTCGAGAAGATGCGGTCCATCGGCTTGGTGCCGATGAGCGGACGGCCGAAGAATCCGTTCGTCTCGGTGTTCTGGAGAGCCGAGATGTGGATCGTGCGCTCACGGATCTGCAAGGTCTCGTCGAAGCTGCTGGCGACGCTCGACGCGTCCATCGCTGGGGCTTGATCGATGGAAGCCGGCGCCCCGAGTCCCTGGGTCAGCCAGTACACGCGGGTGTCGGTGTACCGAGTGTCGGCCGCCTGGCCGAAGAACTCGACACGATCCCCCGATTGGAGCGTCTTGCCG
>Ga0208851_1000383_pt1 | contig 20097 bp, 14 predicted proteins | sample NGESurshal092012_FD_184481 | JGI IMG/M metagenome (GOLD analysis project Ga0208851, IMG submission 184481) | Arctic peat soil microbial communities from Barrow, Alaska - NGEE Surface sample 415-2 shallow-092012 (SPAdes) | ecosystem: Environmental > Terrestrial > Soil > Wetlands > Peat ... | reverse complement strand
GAGCTGGAGATGGCCGCCGAGGTGGCACTCCGCGTGCTCCCTTCTGCGCGGAGCAGCACGCACTGAGGCCGGCTCGGGGCGGCGGTGCACCGTGATGTCACTTGCGTGCGCCGGTGCCGGCGTATAGATATGCGCGACCAATGCATAAATATGCCATCGGGGTGATCGGGGCTTCCGGCTACTCCGGCATCGAGCTCTGCCGCATCCTGGCCGCCCACGCGGGGGTCGAGGTCCGGTTCGTCGCCAGCGACCGCTGGGCGGGCGTGTCCGTCCGCGCGAAGACTGGCATCGCCGGAGCCGTCGGGGCGCTGGCGTACCTGTCGAACGCCCGCGCGCTCGAGGCCGCACGAGGCTGCGCAGCGGTGTTCCTCGCCACGCCGGCGGAGGCTTCGCTGGAGCTCGCGCCCGCGCTGCTCGAGCGCGGGATCCGCGTCGTCGACCTCTCGGGGGCGTTCCGCCTCTCCGACGCGGCCGCGTACCCACGCCACTACGGCTTCGAGCACCGAGCCGCCGCGCTCCTCCGGACCGCTGTCTACGGGCTGCCCGAGTTGACCGATCGCCAAGCCATCGCCTCCGCCAGGCTCGTCGCCAACCCCGGCTGCTACCCCACGGCCGCGGCGCTCGCGCTGGTCCCGCTGCTCCGGGCGGGCCTGCTGGCCGAGGAGTCCATCATCATCGACGCCGCGTCCGGTGTGTCCGGCGCAGGTCGCCAGGCGTCCGAGGCGTACAGTTTCTGCGAGGTCGCCGATGACGTGCGCCCGTACAAGGTCCTCCGGCACCAGCACACGCCGGAGATCGCCCAGTCGCTCGCGCGCGGCGCGGGGAAGCCGGTCCGCGTGACCTTCACCCCGCATCTGCTCCCCATCAAGCGCGGCATCCTCTCCACCGCCTCGGCCCGGCTGGCTCAGCGCGCCAGCCCCGACGCGCTGCTGGGAGCGCTCCGGACCGCCTACCGCGACGAGCCGCTGGTCGAGGTGCTCGACACGCCCGAGCAGGTCTCCATCGCCCGCACCGCGTTGACGCCCCGTGCCGCAGTCTCCGTGTCCGCCGCCGACTCCGGCTTCGACCCGGGCCGGGTGGTCGTCGTCTCCTCGATCGACAACCTCCTCAAGGGCGCCGCGAGCCAGGCGGTGCAGAACCTGAACCTCATGCTCGGTCTCCCCGAGCGAACCGCGCTCGAGCCCGCGCCTGGAGTGTCGCCGTGATGATCCAGGGCTTCCGGTTCGCCGGGCTGCACGCAGGCATCAAGCCCGCCAAGAAGGACCTCGCGCTCGTGGTGAGTGACGTGGCCGCCTCCGCCGCGGGGTGCTTCACCATCAACCGTGCGCAGGCCGCTCCAGTGCAGGACGCACAGCCCCGGCTGCCCGCGTCCGGCGTTCGCGCCATCCTCATCAACAGCGGCAACGCCAACGCGCTCACCGGCGAGGCCGGTAGAAAGGACGTGGCCCACGTCCGTCGCGCGCTCGGGGCCGTCCTCCGTGTGCCGCCGGAAACCACGTTCACCGCCAGCACCGGCGTGATCGGCGTTCCGCTGCCGGTCGAGAAGATCACCCAGGGCCTCCCCCGCCTTGCCGAGTCGCTGGGCGCGAGCTGCGAGCCCGCGGCCGAGGCGATCATGACCACCGACACCCACCCCAAGGTGGCGCAGCGGTCGCTCGTCCTCGGCGGCCGCGAGGTGAAGATTCTCGGCTTCGCCAAGGGTTCGGGGATGATCGCCCCCCAGATGGCGACGATGATCGCCGTGCTCTGTACCGATGCGGCAGTTCCGCCCCAGGTGCTCGCCCGGGCGCTCCTCAGCGCGGTCGACGCGAGCTTCCACGCCGTGGTGGTCGACGGCGACATGAGCACCAACGACTGCGTGTTCGCCCTGGCGAATGGCCTCGCGGCCAATGCCCCGGTCGCCGAGGCCGGGCCAGACTACGAGAGCTTCTGCGCGGCGCTGACCGATGTCTGCGCCGAGCTCGCCCGTGACATCGCCGCCGACGGCGAAGGCGCCACCAAGCTGCTCACGGTGGAGATCACCCAGGCGCCGAGCGCCGCCATCGCCCGGGACATCAGCAAGGCCATCGCCGTGTCCCCGCTGGTCAAGACCGCCCTCTTCGGCGCCGACCCGAACTGGGGACGCATCCTCGCCAGCGTGGGCGCCCGCGCCGGAAGCCAGGACTACCCCATCGACCCGGAGCAGGCGGAGGTCCGGATCCAGGGCGTGCTCGTCTTCGGCGACCGCGCGCCGCAGCCCCACGACCCCGAGACGCTTCGGGCCCGGATGCGCGAGCCGGAGGTGGTGGTGGAGGTCGCGCTCGCGGCGGGCAAGGACGCGGCCACCGCCTGGGGCTGCGACTTCAGCTACGACTACGTGAAGATCAACGCCGACTACACCTCACTCATCGTCCCGCAGCCCGACGGCTCGGTGAAGCGTGAGGACCGGCTCACCCGGTACAGCCCGGGCTTCAAGCAGACCCTCCTGGTCGAGGCGCTGAAGTACATCTCCAGGTTCTCCGGGACGATGTGCGTCCTCGGCTACGGCGGCGAGGGCCTCCGGAAGGCCTCGCTCCGGGCGAGCTTCTGCGAGGACGTGGTGCTCCTCCGCTCCGTGGGCCTCCGGCCAGTGGTGGTGCACGGGGCCGTGCCGCCCGAGGAGGGGATGCCGCCCGTCGACCCGGACGTGCTGGAGATGGTGCTCACCGGACGCATCACCGGCGACCTGGTCGCGCTGCTCAACCATGCCGGCGGCCGCGCGGTGGGGGTCTCTGGCAAGGACGGGCCCTTGCTCCGGGCCGTTCCGGTGCCCGACGGGGCCGGTCTGCCCGAGCGCGCGGGCGAGGTGCGCGAGGTGAACCGCTCCTTCCTCGAGATGCTGATGGAGAAGGACTACCTCCCGGTCATCGCACCGGTCGGCATCGGCCCCGGAGGCGAGACGCTGCACCTGTCCCCGGAAGGCGCGGCGGCGGAGGTGGCAATCGCGCTGGGCGCGCCCAAGCTCATCCTGCTCCAGGACGCCAAGGGGCTCCTCGCCGGCGGCGAGGTCAGAAACCAGCTCACCGCCAAAGATCTCGAGACGCAGCTCGCGGACGGCGCCGTCCCTCCTGGGACGAAGCCACTGGTGCACGCCATCCTCCGCGCGCTCGCCGGTGGGGTGGAGCGGGTACACGTGCTCGATGGCCGGGTGGCCCACGGCACCATCGCCGAGCTCTTCACCGACCACGGCGTCGGCACGCTGGTGACCGCCGGATGAGGGTCCGCGAGGAGCAGACCACCGAGGCGCGGCGCGAGGCGATTCGGCGGCTCATCCGCGGCCGCACCGTGGCCACGCAGGAAGATCTCCGGTCGATGCTCGCCGACCAGGGCTTCGAGGTGACGCAGGGGACGCTCTCGCGAGACCTGGCCCGGCTCGGCGCGCGGCGTACGTCCGGAAGCGAGGGGGGCACGGTCTACGAGCTGCCTCTCGAGGGTACCGTCTCGGTCTCTCCCGGGCTGCTCGAGGCGCTGGACCCGCTCGTCCGGGGGGTCAGGGACAACGGCGCGCTGGTCGTGGTGCACACCACCCCGGGCGCGGCCCCGGCAGTTGCGCTGGCGCTGGACCAGGCGCGCCTGCCCGAGGTGCTGGGAACGATTGCCGGGGACGACACGGTGTTCGTCGCCCCGATGCAGGCTGCCTCGGCCTCGAGGCTCACCCGGGTCCTCCAGGGACTCTTGCGGAAGGGAAGAAGGTCATGAAGAGAGAGAAGATCGTCCTCGCGTACTCGGGAGGCCTGGACACGTCGGTGCTGGTCCGCATCCTGTCGCTGGACTACGGCTACGACGTCGTCTGCTGTCACGCCGACGTGGGCGAGGCCCGTGACGGAAAGGCGCTGACCGAGCGTGCGAAGGCCGCCGGCGCCATCGCCATGGAGATGGTGGACGCCAAGGAGGAATTCGCCAGGGACTTCTGCTTCCCGGCGCTCCAGGCCAACGCGCTCTACGAGGGCGTCTATCCGCTGTCCGCCGCCCTCAGCCGTCCCTTGATCGCCCGTCACCTGGTGGAGATCGCCCACAAGTATGGCGCGAGCGCGGTCGCCCACGGTGCCACGGGCAAGGGCAACGACCAGGTGCGGTTCGACCTGGCGGTGAAGGGACTGGACCCGGCCCTGAAGATCATCGCCCCCCAGCGTGAGCGGAACATCAGCCGCGACGAGGCGATGGACTATGCCGCCAAGCACGGGATCGCCGTGCCGACCACCAGGAAGAGCCCCTTCAGCATCGACGAGAACCTCTGGGGCCGGAGCATCGAGGGTGGCGTCCTCGAGGACCCGAACACCGAGCCTCCCGAGGAGGCGTTCGCCTGGACCAAGTCGTGGAAGGACGCGCCAGCCGAGCCGGGGCTCCTCCGCATCGGCTTCGAGGCGGGCTACCCGGTGTCGGTGAACGGCGAGCGGCTGTCACCGGCGAAGCTCATCACCAAGGTGGGTGACTTCGCGGGGCTTCACGGCGTTGGCCGCATCGATCTGATGGAGAACCGCGTCGTGGGCATCAAGAGCCGCGAGACCTACGAGTGCCCGGCGGCGATCGCGCTCATCACCGCGCACCAGGACCTCGAGCGCTTCACCACGCTCGGACTGTCGGCGAGGACCAAGGCGCAGCTCGACACCACCTTCGCCCAGCTGACCTACGAAGGCTTCTGGTTCTCGCCGCTCCGCCGCGCCATCCAGGCCTTCAACGACGAGCACAACCGGTTCGTGACCGGCGAGGTGACGCTGAAGGCGTTCAAGGCCTCGCTCCGCGTCGTCGGCCGCAGCTCCGAGTTCGGCGTCTACGACAAGCTCCTCTCCACCTATGGGCGAGAGGACAAGTTCGACCACCGGGCCGCCGAGGGCTTCATCAACCTGCTCGGCCTCCAGCTCCAAGAGTACAGCCGCCTCCACGGGGGAGGGGCTTGATCGCCAAGACCGACGCCGCCGGCGGACCGGGCTTGCTGCCCGAGGTGCTGGCCTTCTCCAGCTCGCTGGAGCAGGACCGGGCGCTCCTCCGCGAGGACCTGGTGGGTTCACTGGCGCACCTGGCAATGCTGTCGACGCGGGGCATCGTCCCTGCCGAGGCGGCGCGGGCCATTCACGACGGACTGGTCGGGCTGTGGCGTGACGCCGAGTCAGGCGCCTTCTTCCCCGCGGGCGAGGAGGACGTGCACATGGCGGTGGAGGCCGAGCTGACGCGCCGGCTGGGCGACGTGGCGGGCTTCCTCCACACCGCGCGCTCCCGGAACGACCAGGTGGCGCTGGACCTGCGCCTCTTCGTCCGCGAGCGGTGTGCGGACGTGCTGACCGGCCTCGCGGAGCTCCTGGACCTGCTCGCCGCCCGCGCCGACGCCGACCTGGACGTCGTCCTTCCGGCGTACACCCACCGGCAGCGGGCGCAGCCGATCAGTGCCGGGTACTGGTGGGCCGCATACGGCGCGATGTTCACCCGCGACGTGGAGGCGGTGCGCTTCGCCCTTGGACAGGTGGACGCCTCGCCCCTCGGCGTCGGTGCCATCGCCGGGACGTCGCTCCCGACCGACCGGCGAATTCCCCAGCAGGCGCTGGGGTTCTCCCGGCTGACGCTCAACGGGCTGGACACGGTGGGTGACCGCGACTTCGCGCTGGACTTCGTCTACGCGGCGAGCCGGCTGCTGCTGCACGCCTCCCGGCTGGCGACGGACGTGGTGGACTTCACGTCCAGCGAGTTCGGTTTCCTGGTGCTGGACGATGCCATCGCCTGCGGGTCGAGCCTGATGCCGCAGAAGAAGAACCCCGACGTCTTCGAGCTGGTGCGTGGCCGGAGCGGGCAGGGCATCGGCGCGCTGGTCCAGCTCTTCACCACCCTCAAGGGCCTTCCCGGGGGCTACAACCGCGACCTGCAGGAGGACCGCGTGCCGCTGCTCGGCACCGCGGCCAACGTGCTCTCGGTCCTCGGCGCGCTCCGGGTGGCACTCCCCCGCGTCCGATTCGACGCCGAACGCTGCCGGGCGGCTCTCGACCGGGACTACACACAGGCGACCGACGTGGCCGAGGCGCTGGTCAAGGCCGGGGTGCCGTTCCGGTCGGCATACCGGCGGGTCGGGACGCTGGTCCGCAAGGCGCAGGGTGCGGGGCTCGGTCTGATGCAGGCACAGGAGCTGGCCAGTGCCCTGGACCCGGAGCTCGGCGCGGCGCTCGCGTCCGTCGGGGACGTGCGGGCGTCGGTGGCGGGCAAGGGCAGTGCGGGGTCGACCGGGCCCGCCGAGGTGGAGCGCCAGATCGCTGCGCTCCGGGATGTGTCCGCCGAAGCCCGTGCGGCCGCCGGTGCGATTCCGCGGCTCACACAGCTCTTCACCACCCTCGCGGGGGGCGCACGATGAGGCACTTTCTCCGGATGCGGGACCTGGAGCGCGGGGAGGTCCGCCGCCTCTTCGCCCGCGCCGCCCAGCTCAAGCGCCGACGCCGCGAGGGGCACCTCGAGGATTCGCTCGCCGGGAAGACGGTGGTCCTCCTGATGGAGAAGGCCAGCACCCGGACCCGGCTGTCCTTCGCCGCTGCGGCATTCCAGCTCGGTGGGCACGCCATCGAGCTCAGCGCCAGCACCAGCCAGATCGCCCGCGGGGAGCCGCTGTCCGACACCGCGCGGGTGGTGTCGTCCTACTCCGATGCGGTGGTCATGCGCACCACGGCGGACGCGCGGCTGGAGGAGTTCGTGCGCTGGAGCTCGGTGCCGGTGATCAACGGGCTCACCGACGGCGGACACCCGGTTCAGGTGCTGACCGATCTCTTCACCGTCGAGGAGGCGCTGGGTGCGGTCGCTGGCAGGCGCATCGCCTTCGTCGGCGATGGCTCGGGAAACATGGCCCGGTCCCTTCTCGAGGCGGCGCCGCTGTTCGACTTCACGCTCCAGCTCGGGGCGCCGCCCCAGTTCCGCCCGCCTCCGGCCGAGGTCCAGGCCGCGGGGCGACATGTGGTCCTCACCGATGACCCCCGTGGGGCGGTCGCAGGCGCCGACGTGGTGGTCACCGACGTGTGGACCAGCATGGGGCAGGAGGCGGAGGCCGCGGCGAGGCTGAGGGCCTTCCAGGGCTTCACCGTCGATGGCCGGCTCCTCGCGGGCGCAGCACCGGGCGCGGTGGTGCTCCACTGCCTCCCGGCCCACCGGGGGGAGGAGATCACCGAGGACGTGCTCGAGGGCCCGCAGTCCCGTGTCTTCGAGGAAGCCGAGAACCGGATGCACGTGCAGAAGGCGCTCCTGGAGCAGGTGATCCTCGGCGGGGTGCAGCAGACGGTCGACGCCTGACGGCGAGTGGACCCCGCCAGGCTTCGCCCTCGCGATCCAGCGCGCGGACTCCCGGTCTGTACCGGTCGAGCGGAGTGCGAGTGGCTAGCATCCCGCCATGGTCGTCATCCTCTTTCGCTCCCGTCTGACGTCCGACGCTGGCCAGGACTACCAGGACCTCGACGCCGAGCTGGAGCACCTGGTGCTCGGACACTCCGGGCACCTCGGCCACAAGTCGTACCTGGCCAAGGACGGAGAGCGGCTGACGGTGGTCTGGTTCAAGGACCAGGAGTCCCTCCGCGCCTGGAAGACCGAGCCGCGCCACCTCGAGGCGCAGCGCCGGGGGCGCGAGCGGTGGTACGAGTTCTACGAGATGGACGTCGCCGAGGTCGTTCGAAGCTCTCGTTACCAGCGGGCCGGGGTCACCGGGTGACCACGCTGACGGCCATGGTCGAACGTCTCGCCCGGATGCCTCGGTTCCTGGCCGAGTGCGCCGAACGGTTGCCGCGCTCCGAGTGGGCCGCGCAGCCTGAACCCGGCCCCTTCTCGCTCGTCGAGCACTGCTGCCACCTGCGCGACCTGGAGGAGGAGGGTTACACGCTGCGGCTCCGGCGGATGCTGCGCGAGCACGCCCCCGCGCTCGACGACTTCGACGGGGACGCGGTGGCCGCCTCCCGGAGCTATCCGGACCAGGACCTGACCGCCGCGACGAAGGCGTTCGCCGAGGCCCGAGCGCGAAACGTCGCCGTGCTCACCTCGCTCGAGGAGGGCGCGCTCGCCCGGACCGCGACGTTCGGCGAGCTGGGGGTGATCACGCTGGAGCGGCTGGCTGCGCTGATGGCCGGGCACGACGCCAGTCACCGTGCGGAGGTCGAGTCGCTCCTGATCACGCTCGATGCGCTCCGCGCTCCGGTGCCTGGCCGGAGACGACCGGCGTCGCGCTGACCGCCGGTGCCCCGTGCGAGCGCTCTACAGGCCCATGCAGTTCGCGTAGTAGGTCACGGTCCCGGCCCAGTCCGAGAAGATGCCGATGATTCCGACCTCCCGGGCGAGCACGTCGAGGGCGACCAGGATGTCGCCGTCGTTCCGGAGGGCCGGGATCACCGACTGGTAGTAGAAGTCCTTGTTTGGCACGACCTCCTCGTTGATCCGGCCGGAGCGCTCCAGGGTCCAGGTGATGATCTCCAGCCCCGCAGCTCTCGCAGCACGGGCGTACGCCGACGGCACGATCTTCCCGTTCTCGGTGGTGAGGAGGACCCACATCGGCGGCGCGATGATCTGGTACCCCCGTCCCCGGAGGTCCTGGAAGCTGGGGATCCAGGTGGCCGGATTGCCCGGGTCGAGCTTGGGCGAGCCGGTGTCGTAGCGATCGTCGAGGTAGACCGCCTGGCGGCCGAACTTCGGGTCGGCATGAATCCAGTACTCCACGTCATCGCGGAAGAATGACTGGGCCCAGACGTGCCGGGGCGGTACGTGCGCCGCCCGGTACTCGTCGATGATCTTCTGCAGGAACTTCTGTCGGGGGTTGGCGCCGAAGACCTCCTCCGGGGTCACCTTGGCCGCGGCGTTGAAGTACTTCGCCTCCGGGGTGAACTTCGCGCCGAGCGAGCGGATGAGCTCGATGCTCTCCTTGTGGGTGAGCAGGGTGGCCCCGGTGGCGTAGAGGTCCGTTCGCCACTTCGCGGTCCCGCCCTGGAACTGCTGGGGGGTGGTGGCATTGGGGTCGGAGGCGTCCATCTTGCCCTTCAGGGTCTTGAACTCGGACACCGTCAGGTCGCTGGTGCAGCAGAGGGCCGAGGCGGCCTTGGTCCGCTTCCCGGTGGCGTCGAACTCCGCCGGCGAGAACGGCCGGGTGCACTTCCCGGCCAGCGGGGTCACCAGGATGTTGGTGGTGGTGTGCAGATCGCACTCGTCATGCCGGCAGACCAGCTCGCCGTCCTTGGTGAAGGTCACGTCGCACTCGAGGATGCCGGCGCCCATGTGCGCGCCTGCCAGGTGGTCCTCCCGGGTGTGCTCGGGGAACTGCAGCGTTGCCCCTCCCCGGTGCCCGATCGAGAACTCGGTCTGGCGGAACTGCCCGTGGGAGCAGCTCTGCAGCTTCGACTTCAACGGGCCGCTGGCCAGCTTGTCGATCAGGTAATACGGACGAACCCCCACCTCGACGTTGGTCTGGCGGTGGTCCTCACGGTCATCGTCTCGCTCGCGCCGATCGTCCCCGGCGAAGGCGACCGATGCGAGCATCCCCACCAGCGCTGCGACGGACCGGTACTGTCCCTCGACTCTCATGTGCTCTCCTCTGACCTCGTGGCCCGGAGCCAGCCCGAGGGCCGGCTCCGGGCGCGCACCCACGCGCGCGGGTGAGCCAGTACCCGGTCCGGATGGGTCGGAAGAGACAGCCTGGTGCCTCCTTGGCGACACGCGGGATGCATCGTCAGGGGGAAGCGCCCGTCACGCGCCCGAGGCCGATTCACGGCGAGGTCGTCACCGGAGACGCGCCGGTGCCGCCCCGGCCGGCCCGGGTTCCGTTTCCCGGAGACAGCCCGGTGTCGGAGCGGTGAGCGGGCTGCGACGGGAGTTCCGCGGACGGGGCGGAGGAGTGCAGCGACGGAGGAGGGTCAGCGCCTCTTCTGAGCCGCAATCCAGTCGTCGATGCGGCGCTCGAGCAGGTCCAGCGGCAGCGAGCCCTGCAGCAGAACCGCGTCGTGGAAGGCGCGGACGTCGAACTGCGTCCCGAGCGCCTTCTCGGCGCGCGACCGCAGCTCGCGGATCTTCAGCTGGCCGATCTTGTAGGCCAGCGCCTGACCGGGGACGACGATGTACCGGTCCACCTCGTTGGTGACGTCCAGCTCGGCGCGCGGAGAGTTCTCGAGGAAGTACTGGATCGCCTTCGACCGGCTCCAGCCCTTCACGTGCATTCCGCTGTCGACCACCAGGCGAACGGCCCGCCACATCTCGTAGGCGAGCTGCCCCATCTTGTCGGTCGGGTCGTGCACCAGGCCGAGCTCGTCGGCGAGTCCCTCCGAGTACAGCCCCCAGCCCTCGCCGAACGCCGAGTGGTAGAGGTGCCGGCGGAAGGTGGGCAGGTCGCGCTGCTCTGCGGCCAATGAGGTCTGCAGGTGGTGCCCGGGCACCGCCTCGTGGAGGGTGAGCGGGACCATCTCCCAGCGGGGGCGCGTCTCAGGTCGATACGTGTTCACCCAGAACGTCCCGGCGCGCGAGCCGTCCTCGGCGCCCGCGTAGTAGAAGCCCGTCGTCGCATCCGGGGCCATGGCCGCGGGGGTGGGCTCGACGCCGTACGGGGCGCGGGGCAGCGTCCAGAACAGCGCCACCAGCTTCGGGTCGATGCGCTTGGCGAGCGCCCGCGAGTGCAAGAGGAGCTCGTCACCGGTCTTGAAGAAGTAGCGCGGGTCGGTCCGGAGGTGCTGGAAGTACTCAGCGAGGGTGCCCTTGAAGCCGGCCTTCGTCTTCGCGGTCTCCATCTCGGCGCGAATGCGAGCCACCTCGGAGAGACCGAGCTGGTGCGACGCGTCCGCCGTGATGTCCGTCGTCGTGTAGTGCCGCACCGCCCAGGCGTAGATCCGCTCTCCCTCCGGCCAGCGGCCCACGCCGACCTCGACCGGCGCGGCTGGCAGGTAGGTGCCGACGACGAAGTCACGGAGCCGCCGGTACGCCGGCTGGACGCGCTCGCGGATGAGCCGCTCGGCGCTCTGCGCCAGTGACTTCCGCTCCGCCTCGGCCATCGCGTCGGGCATGCGGGTGAACGGCGCATAGAACGGCGTTGCCGTGGGCGGGGCGGCGATCAGCGCCTCGAGCTGCGGTGGGATGCGCTCGAGCACCACCCGCGGGTGCACCCGCTTCCGCCGGATGCCCTCCTGGAGCAGGACGATGGTCTGGTCCACGTACGCGCCAAATCCATCCAGTCGGGCGATCCAGTCCCGGTAGTCCTCGACGGTGGTGAACCGGAGCTCACTGGCGAGCTGCCCCGCGTTCTGCACGCCCGGGAACTCGCCGGGACTCTCGGGCAAACCCCGAAGGTGGTTCAGCGGGAGGAACTGCAGGCCGAGCGCGTCCGCCTCGATCCGCTCGCGGTGCTCGCGCGCGGTGAGCTCGGCGTTCAGCCGGTCGGCATCGGACAGCGCGCCCCGGGTGAGCTTCCCGAGCTTCTCCAGGAACGCCACGTCGTGCTGGTGGTCCGCCTCCAGCCCCGCCAGGGACAGGTCGTCCCAGCGGTCGTTCCAGCGCCGGTCGCCGAGCACCGAGGCGTAGGTCGGGCTCCGGGAGAGGTGGTGCTCCCAGTCCTCGGCGAGCAACGTCCCGAGCGCGGCGGAGGGGCGGGGCGGCGCGGCGCCGGTGGCGGAGAGGAGCGGCAGCAGCGCGAGGAGCGAGGCGGCGCGGAGCGTCATGGACCGCCCCGTCTACCCCAGGCGGGAATCCTTGACAGCCCGGACCGATGTCCAGGGTGAGGCTTCACGCTCCGCCGATGCCACACGCATGCCAGGACTGATTGCGGAACTTCCTTAACTTTCCGAAACTCGTTAAGTAACTTCCTTAACCAGTCTTGGCCTCACGATTGCTTCGGGGCCTGTCATCCTCCCCAGTCCAGTCGGGCGCTCAGCCTGGCGGGCACCGCCGCCACGAGCGTCCTGAACGGCGCAGGCCGCTCGGAAGGGCTGCGGCGGGAGCACCGTTCGCGTCGCACGTCCCATCCGGGCCAGACCGGCACTTGCATACGAGAGGCGCGACGTGGCGACCGGCCCGAGCAGGGCGTTGAAGGCACCCGGCTGCTCGATCTCTCGATCAGCTCCGCTTCGCGGACGAGCTCGGCCATCGCCCGCACCTCGGCGGGGGGCGGACGGGCCCAGGAGCCGGTTGACGCTCGGCAGGACCGTCCAGGAGCGGGCAGGCTCGTCCGTCTTGCGAGCGTCGATTCAGCTGCAGCCGCTCGTGGCGCCGCAGTTGTTGCATTTGTAGCAAGCGCCGCTGCGATACATGATCGCGCCGCAGGTGTGGCACGGCGGTGCGTCCTGCTGGTTCAGGAACGCCTGCCGAGGAGCGGCCTGCACCGCCGGCTCCACGGTCCGCTCCGGCGCCGGCGAGGGCAGCGCGCGGACCTCGGGGGCGGCGTCCACGTCCTCGTTCTCCTCCAGCGCCGGCTTGTCGAACTTCAGCGACAGCCACCGGAAGATGTAGTCGGTGATGGACTTGGCGATCGGGATGTCCGGGTTGCCGGTGAAGCCCGACGGCTCGAAGCGGGTGTGGCTGAACTTGTCCACCAGGACCTGGAGCGGAACGCCGTACTGCAGGGCCAGCGAGACCGAGGTGGCGAAGCTGTCCATCAGGCCCGAGACCACCGAGCCCTCCTTGGCCATCACCACGAACAGCTCGCCCGGCGTGCCGTCGTCGTACATGCCGACCGTCAGGTAACCCTCGTGGCCGCCGATGCTGAACTTGTGGGTGATGCTGCGGCGCTCGTCGGGGAGCCGCCGCCGCTCCGCCGCCCGGATGGCCTCCACCGGGACCGCCGCCTCGAGCTTGGGGACTTCCTTCTCCTTGCGGGAGGTGTTGAGCGGCTGGCTCCGCTTGCAGCCGTCGCGGTACACCGCCACCGCCTTCAGGCCCAGCCGCCAGGCCTCCAGGTAGGCCTCCTCGATGTCCTGCACGGTGGCGGCGTTGGGCAGGTTCACCGTCTTGCTGATGGCGCCCGAGAGGAACGGCTGGGTGGCGCCCATCATCCGCAGGTGGCCGAGGTAGTGGATGCTCCGCTCGCCCTTGGCCGGCTTGAACGCGCAGTCGAACACCGGGAGGTGCTCCGCCTTCAACCCAGGCGCGCCCTCGATGGTGTCCTTCTGGTCCAGGTGCTGCACGATCCCCTGGGCCTCGGTGGTGCTGTAGCCGAGCCGCTGCAGCGCGAGCGGGACCGTGTTGTTGACGATCTTCAGCATCCCGCCGCCGACCAGCTTCTTGTACTTGATGAGCGCAATGTCCGGCTCGATGCCGGTGGTGTCGCAGTCCATCATGAAGCCGATGGTTCCGGTGGGGGCGAGCACGGTGACCTGGCTGTTCCGGTAGCCGAACTCGCTGCCGAGCGTGAACGCGTCGTCCCAGACCGCCCGCTGGGCCGAGAAGAGCTCCTTGCTCACCCCGTCCGTCGCGACCTTGTACGCCGCCCGGCGGTGCTTGCCGATGACGTGGAGCATGGGCTCGGCGTTCTTCGCGTACCCGCTGAACGCGCCCATCTTCTCCGCCATCCGCGCCGACATCCGGTACGCCTCACCGCACATCAGCGAGGTGATGGCCGCGGCGTAGTTCCGGCCCTGGTCCGAGTCGTACGGGAGCCCAGACGCCATCAGCAGGGCGCCGAGGTTCGCGTAACCGAGGCCCAGCGGCCGGTAGGCGTGGCTGTTCACCTCGATCTTCGGGGTGGGGTACTTGCTGAACCCCACGATGATCTCCTGCGCGAGGAGGACCACGTCCACCGCGTGCCTGAAGGCCTCGACGTCGAAGCTGCCGTCGAGCGGGCTCCGGAACAGCATGAGATTGAGCGAGGCCAGGTTGCAGGCCGAGTCGTCGAGGAACATGTACTCGGAGCAGGGATTGCTCGCGTTGATCCGCCCCGTGTTCGGGCAGGTGTGCCACTCGTTCACGGTCGTATCGAACTGCAGCCCCGGATCACCGCACAGCCAGGCCGCCTCGGAGATCTCCCGGAACATGTCGCGCGCGCGGTAGGTCTCCATCGGGTGGCCGTCGCGGACGGCGCGGGTCTGCCACACCTGGTCCTCGCTGACCGCCTTCATGAAGGCGTCCGTCACCCGGACCGAGTTGTTCGAGTTCTGGAAGAAGATGGAGGCGTAGGCCTCTCCGGTGAAGCTGCCGTCGTAGCCGGCGTCGATGAGCGCCCAGGCCTTCTTCTCCTCCTCGGCCTTGCAACGGATGAACTCGAGGATGTCCGGATGGTCCGCGTTGAGGATGACCATCTTCGCCGCACGGCGGGTCTTGCCGCCGCTCTTGATGACTCCGGCGAACGCGTCGAAGCCCTTCATGAACGACACGGGGCCGGAGGCGGTGCCGCCGCCCGCGAGCAGCTCCTTGCTCGAGCGGATGGGGGACAGGTTGCTCCCGGTGCCGCTGCCGTACTTGAAGAGCATGCCCTCGGTCTTGGCCAGCCCGAGGATGCTCTCCATCGAGTCGTCCACCGAGTTGATGAAGCAGGCCGAGCACTGCGGGTGGCTCTCCACGCCCACGTTGAACCAGACCGGCGAGTTGAAGGCCGCCTTCTGGCGAAGCAGCAGGTGGGTGAGCTCCGCGTGGAAGGTCAGCCGGTCAGTCTCGGTGGCGAAGTAGCCCCCGTCCTGACCCCAGCGGGCGATGGTGTCCACCACCCGGGCGACGAGCTTGCGGACGCTGGTCTCGCGCTCGGGCGTGCCCGGCGTGCCCCGGAAGTATTTCGAGGCGACCACGTTGGTGGCCAGCATCGACCAGGACTTGGGGACCTCGACGTTCTTCTGCTCGAAGACGACCTTGCCGTCCTCGCCGGTGATGCCCGCGCTCCGGTACTCCCAGGCCATCTCGTCGGCCGGGTCCACGCCCGGGGTGGTGAAGTAGCGCGGAACGCCCAGGCCGCTGCGCGCAGACGCCTTCCGCTCCTTCGCCTTCCGCTCCTTCGACGCCGGGGACTTCAGCTCACGCTCCATGGATTCTCCTGAAAGTAACCGCTGAAGGCGCGCGGATCCTGTCCGTTCGCTCCTTCCGGAGCGCCCGATCCGAGCGAAGTTGGGTGGGATTTGGAGACCGGCGGCGAGACCGACTTCCGTTCTCTTTTTCAGCGCTTCGAGGCGCCGCCGTGCGTGAAAGGGATGAAACAGCGGAGCGAGCAGGCTGTCAAGCGCCTGGCCGCCAGAAAGCTCAACCTGTAGGGGGGCCTTGTCCCGCGGCGCTCAATGGATTGAGGTGCACCGTGTCTCCCCTGGGCTGCACGGCCATCGCTGACCTCGTCTCGTCCGCATGCCGCCGGGAACTCCGGAAGCAGGGATCGACCATCGCGCGGCGGTCTGACACGCGTCCGTTGCCGTCTCTCGCCGTCCGCGCAGGCACTGCAAAGCTTCACCCGGACGCGAGCGCCTCTGACGGATCCACCCCCGCTGCGCGCCGGGACGGCGCCACCACCGTTGCCGCCTGAGGCCTCAGCGCTCCGCCGCGGCGCGGATGGCATGCAGCAGCGCCTCGAGATCCTGCTCGGTGGTCAGTGGGTTGATGAGGGTCACCCGGAGGTAGACGTCCCCGCGGAGGCGGGTCTGCACGAGGTAGAAGCTCCCGTCGCGCAGGAGTCGCGCACGGATCCTCTCCTGGTGACAGTCGAGGTCCCGGAAGTCCGCCGGGACGTGCCGGAAGCAGACGATGTTGCAGTCCGGGGGGACCGCCAGCTCGAAGTCGTCCGTCTCCTCCACCATCGCGGCGAAGGCGCGGCCGAGGTCGAACGCCCGGGTGACGTAGTCGGAGAACATCCGCGTGCCGTGAATGGCGAGAGCGCCCCACAGCTCGAGGCCCATCATCCGCTTGGTGCACTCGAGGGTGCGGTGCGCCGGGTTCCACCACTCGCCCTGCGCGTGCTGGCGGAGCAGGTAATCGGCCCGCTGGGAGAAGGCCTCGTACGAGCGCCGGGCGTCCCGGAAGAGGACCGCGGTGAGCAGGGCCGGGAGGAGCATCATCTTGTGCGCGTCCCAGACCAGCGAGTCGGCGCGGCCGATCCCCGCCGTGAGGTGCGCGTACTTCTGGGAGAGGACCGCCGACGCTCCGTGTGCGCCGTCGACGTGGAACCACAGGCCGCGTTCCCGGCAGAACTCGGCGACCGGCTCCAGCGGGTCGAAGGCTCCGGTCGACGTGGAGCCGGCGCTCGCCACGACTGCGAACACCTGGCGTCCGGCACGCTCCGCGGCCTCGAGCGTTCCGGGCAGCGCCTCGGGGCGGAGCTTGAATCGCTCGTCGACCGGGATGGAGACGATGCCGGCCTTGCCGAGCCCGAGGATGTGCGCCGCGCGCTTCACGCAGTAGTGCGTCTCGTCCGGGACGAGGATGGCCAGGGGCTTCCCGCCGGCGAGCCCCTCCTCCCAGACGTCGCGTCCGGTGATGGCCTGCCGCGCGGCGAGGAGGGCGGTGAGATTTCCGACGGAGCCGCCCGAGGTGAGGACGCCATCTGCGCCCGGAGGGAGCCCGGCCTGCTCGGCCATCCAGGCCAGGGCGCGGCGCTCCAGCGGAGCCGAGACCGGGCCCATCTCGAACACCGCGGTGCCGTTGTTCAGGAGCGCCGAGGCGAGGTGGACCAGGGCCGAGGAGGGCAGCGGGGCGGTCACCTGGTGCCCGACGTACCGGGGGTGGTGCAGGTGGTTGGACCCGGCGAGCACGCGGGCCATCAGCTCGGCAAGCGAGGTGCCTGGCGTCTCGGGGAGCCCAGGGGCCCATTGCTCGAGCGATGCCTCCGGCTCGACCGAGGGGAGGACGGGCCCCTCGCCCCGGGTGGCTCCACGCAGGTACTCGGCGAGCTGATCGACGAGGGCGTGACCCTCACGGCGGAAGCGCTCGGGGTCGAAGGCGGAGCGGAGTGTCTCGGGGAGAGCGTTCATGCGGCCCCAGCGTGCCCGACCGAACGGTGAAACGCCGAGGGGAAAGCTGCTTCCGGGGGTGCTAGAGGCTGTTGCGGACATGCCTCCCTTCCGGCTCCACATCTTCACCTGCACCAACCGCCGACCCGACGGGCATCCGAAGGGCTCGTGCGCCGAGAAGGGCAGCGAGGCGGTCCACGCTCGCCTCAAGGAGCAGGCGGCGAAACTCGGGCTGAAGGGCGAGATTCGCGCCAACCAGGCCGGGTGCCTCGACGCGTGCGCCTTCGGGGTGACGGTGGTCATCTACCCCGAGGGGGTCTGGTACGGAGGAGTCAAGCTCGAGGACGTGGACGAGATACTCCAGTCTCATGTCATCGAGGGGCGGCCTGTCGAGCGGCTCCGGCTGAAGGGCCACTTCGAGTCGCCGACGGTGAAGCGCGCCGACCCGGGCGAAGGCTGAGGCCACCTTGACGCGCCGTGCGCGCCCCGGAAGAGTGCGCGCATGGCCGTGTTCCCCTTCACTGCGATCGTCGCCCAGGACGAGCTGAAGCTGGCGCTCGAGCTGGTCGCGGTGGACCCGGCGATCGGCGGCGTGCTCGTCTTCGGCGACCGGGGGACTGGGAAGTCCACCGCGGTGCGTGCGCTGGCGGCGCTGCTGCCACACATCAAGGTGGTCGAAGGGTGCCTCTACAACCGCGACCCGGACGGTGCTCCCGGCTGCGTGGACGGCTGTCCGTGCGGCGGGAAGAAGCGGCCCCGTGCGGTCGAGGCGCAGGTCCCGGTGGTGGATCTGCCGCTCGGGGCGACCGAGGACCGGGTGGTGGGCGCGCTGGACCTCGAGGCCGCGCTGACCCGAGGCGAGCGCGTCTTCTCGCCGGGTCTGCTCGCGCGCGCCAACCGGGGCTTCCTCTACATCGACGAGGTGAACCTCCTCCCGGACCATCTGGTGGACCTGCTGCTCGACGTTGCGGCGTCGGGCGAGAACGTGGTGGAGCGGGAGGGCATCGGCATCCGTCACCCGGCGAGGTTCGTGCTCATCGGGAGCGGCAACCCGGAGGAGGGGGAGCTCCGGCCGCAGCTGCTCGACCGCTTCGGCCTCTCGCTCGACGTGAAGACGCCGGAGGACATCCCGACGCGAGTGGAGGTGGTGAAGCGGCGTGCGGCCTTCGAGCGCGCTCCCCAGGAATTCGTGGAGAAGTGGGCAGGCAAGGAGCGCGCGCTCACGAGCCGGCTGAAGCAAGCGCGGGCGCGGCTGGTGGACGTGATGACGCCTGACGTGATGCTCGAGCGCGCGGCGATCCTCTGCAAATCGCTCGGCACCGATGGGCTCCGCGGGGAGCTGACCCTGGTGCGGGCGGCGCGGGCGGCAGCGAGCCTCGCCGCAGAGACCGTGGTGGCCGACGTCCACCTCCGGAAGGTGGCGACGCTCGCGCTCCGTCACCGGCTGCGGAGGAACCCGCTCGACGAATCGGCGTCCAGCACGCGGGTGGAGAAGGCGCTGGCGCAGGTCTTCGCGGCGTGACCGAACCGGAGCTGCCGCTGGTGGACCCCTGGGCCGACGCGGCGCTGGTCATCGAGCTGCTGGCGGTGGATCCCTTCCTCCTCCAGGGCGTGTCTCTCGTCGGCTGGCCCGGAGCGCAGCGGGACACGCTCTGCGGCTGGCTCCGCGCGCTTCTTCCCCGGGAGGCGCCGATGCTCCGGGTTCCGCTGCACATCACCGATGACCGGCTGCTCGGGGGGGTGTCGCTCGCGGCGACGCTCCAGGCGGGGCGGCTGATCGAGGAGCGTGGGCTGCTGGTCCAGGCGCACGGCGGGGTGCTGGTGGTGGCGATGGCCGAGCGCGTGGAGCCGAACGTCGCCTCGCACCTGTGCGCCGCGCTGGACCGGGGTGAGCTGCTGGTTGCGCGCGAGGGGCTGACCGGCAGACATCCCGCGAGGGTGGGCGTGGTGGCGCTGGACGAGGGCATCGACGGCGAGCGCGCGCCCACCGCGCTGAGGGACCGGCTCGCCTTCGAGGTGCAGCTCGGGGTGCTCGACCCGCAGGGGCAGGCCGACGAGACGCCGGACGCGGCGCGGGTCGCCCGTGCCCGGGCTGCGCTGCCGGGCGTGACCATCGACGACGCGCACCTCGAGGCGCTCTGCCGCGCATCGGAGGTCCTTGGCATCCCCTCGCTCCGCGCTCCACTGCTCGCGGTCGCCGCGGCCCGTGCCCACGCGGCGCTCGAGGGCCGGGCCGAGGTCGAGGACGAGGATGCGGCCGTCGCAGCCCGGGTGGTGCTCGGACCCCGTGCGACCCGCGTCCCGGCCAGCGAGCCCGAGGCGTCCGACGCCGAGCAGCCGGAGCCGGAGAACGACGACTCGGAGCAGGAGGGGCCCGACCGTGAGGCGAGCCCCGAGTCCGACGCCGAGGGAGAAGGCGCCTCGCAGGAGGGCCCGCTGGACGACCTGGTCGTCGAGGCTGCGCGGAGCGGGATCCCTGCAGGGCTGCTCGACGCGCTGGCCCTGGGTCGCGCGCGGCGGGCGTCTTCGCGGCGCGCAGGACAATCCGGGGAGCTGCGAGTCTCGAACGTGGGCGGACGTCCGGCGGGTGTGGTGGCGCGGATGCCGCGCGAGGGCGAGCGGCTCAACGTGGTCGAGACGCTCCGGGCAGCGGCGGCCTGGCAGCCGATCCGGCGCCGCGAGCAGGGCCTCGATCCGGGGCCGGGGCGTGGGCCGATCCTGCTCCGCAAGGACGACTTCCGTGTCACACGGTTCCAGCAGCACGCCGAGACGCGGGTCATCTTCGCGGTGGACGCCTCGGGCTCGGCGGCGCTGCAGCGGCTCGCCGAGGCGAAGGGCGCGGTGGAGCAGGTGCTCGCCGACTGCTACGTGCGGCGCGACCACGTGGCGCTGGTCGCATTCAGGGGGACGGGGACGACGCTCCTCCTTCCGCCGACGCGCTCGCTGGTCCACGTGCGCCGCTCGCTCGCGGGCCTGGCCGGTGGGGGGACCACGCCGCTGGCCGCGGGGATCGATGCTGCGCTCGAGCTGGCGATCGACGCGCGCAAGCGAGGGCAGACGCCGGTCCTGGTCGTGATGACCGACGGGCGGGCCAACATCGCGCGGGACGGCCAGCCCGACCGGGCTGCGGCAGAGGCGGATGCGCTCGCCGCGGCCAGGGGCGTGCGGGCGCTCGGGATCCGCACTTTGTTTCTGGACACCTCGCCTCGGCCCAGAGACGCAGCGCGCGTCCTTGCGGAGACGATGG
>Ga0208851_1000380_pt1 | contig 20119 bp, 20 predicted proteins | sample NGESurshal092012_FD_184481 | JGI IMG/M metagenome (GOLD analysis project Ga0208851, IMG submission 184481) | Arctic peat soil microbial communities from Barrow, Alaska - NGEE Surface sample 415-2 shallow-092012 (SPAdes) | ecosystem: Environmental > Terrestrial > Soil > Wetlands > Peat ... | reverse complement strand
CTGGATCAGCAGCCGCCGATCGCTGGGTGCGTGGTGGATCAGTGTCGACCACGCCTCACCGCATCGGTAGGCCGACGCTTTCGCCGGCGGGACGACGGGTTCGGTGATCTCGCCGGGAAAGCGGTCGGGTGGGCAGTGGTGCGACTCGACCAGCGTCACACCGAACGGGCCGAGGGTCAGTTCTTCACGCGGTGTGGCGACGAAGATACTCTCCGGGGGAAGTCCCTGTCCGCGAGCGACATTCGCTGCAGACTCGCCGCCGACCAGTCGAGCGCCGGCGCGCTGGGCGACCACCGCGGAATCCAGCACGTGGTCGAAGTGAGTGTGCACCGGCAGCACCGCCGCGAGCCGGTTGACCCCGGCGCGATTCAGGCAGTAGTCGATGCGCGACTCCGAGGGTGCCAGCCTGCGCAACCCGACGTCGAGAAGGCCGGGGCGGGAGAAGAACCCGTCGGTTATCAGCGCCGAGGTGCCGTCGTCGACGAGTACCGTCGACACTCCCAGCCAGGTCACCGACAGCGCCGAATCCGACTCGGCCGCGGGTACGTCGAAGCGATCCCGATAGTCGTCGATGTCCGGGCGGCCGAGCTTGAGCCGCATCAGGTGAATGCCGCCAACTCGACCCCGTCGGCCAGCAGACATTTGCGCACCGCGGTGGCGATCTCCACCGCACCCGGTGAATCGCCGTGCACGCAAACGGATTCCACTTCCACATCGATCATGGAGCCATCGGCCGCAGTGACCCGCCCGGAAGCCACCATGGCCGCGACGCGTTCAGCGATCAGGTTGGGGTCGTGAAGCACCGCGCCCTTTTCCCGCCGGGGCATCAGCTGGCCGTCTGGCCGGTAGGCGCGGTCGGCGAACGCCTCGGCGACGGTGCGCAGTCCCAGCCGCCGGGCCTCGTCGAAGAACACCGACCCGGACAGCCCCAGGACCGGCAGCGCGGGGTCGACGGCGTGGACCGCCTCGGCGACGGCGCGGGCCTGCTCGCGGTCCTTGACGATCGTGTTGTACAGCGCACCATGAGGTTTCACGTAGCCGACGCTGGTCCCAGCGGTCCGGGCCAGCGCCTGCAGTGCCCCGATCTGGTAGATCACGTCAGCGGTCAGCTCGGCGGGTTCCACGTCGATGTAGCGGCGGCCGAAGCCGGCCAGGTCGTGGTAGCCGACCTGGGCTCCGACTCGTACGCCGCAGCTTGCCGCGGACTGGCAGGTCCCGGCCAGCCGCAACGGATCACCGGCGTGGAAGCCGCAGGCGATGTTGGCGCTGGTGACGATTTCGAGCATCGCGTCGTCGTCGCCGAGCTCCCATATCCCGAAGCCCTCGCCCAGGTCTGCATTCAGATCAACAGATGGCACCCGGTCAGCCTAATGCTCGCTCAGGCCGCTGCCGGGTCGTGGTGTCGTCGACTGATCGCCCAGCACACCAGGTAGATCACGAACGAGATGGTCGTGACGAACACCGACACCGGGACCCCGGGTGCCAGCGACATCACGATGCCCACCACCGCCGAGACCTCGGCGAACACCACCGATGCCGCGATCACCGCGACCGGCGCGCTGAACACCCGCGCGGCGGCCGCGGCGGGGGTGATCAGCAGCGACATCACCAGCAGCGCCCCGACGATCTGCACGCCCTGAGCCGCGACCACGCCGACCAGTGCAGCGAACACGATCCCCAGCGCCCGCACCGGAACGCCACGCGCGGCGGCCACCTCGGGGTCGGCGGTGGCGAACAGCAGCGGCCGGTAGCTGACCGCCAGCACCGCGATCACCAGGACGGTCACCACCACCAGCAGCGCCAGCCCGGAGTAGCCGACGCCGACGATCTGCCCGGTCAGCAGCGCGAAGCTGGTCCCGGTCCGGCCCGGGTAGAGGTGGATGAACAGCACGGCAAGGCCCAGCCCGAATGCCAGCACCACGCCGATCGCCGAGTCGCGCTCCCGGGCCCGCTGACCCAGGACGCCGAACAGGATCGCCGCCAGCCCGCAGCCGAGCAGTGCGCCGATGCCGACGTTGAAACCGGCCAGCAGCGCGAAAGAAGCACCGGTCAGCGACAGCTCGCTGGAGCCGTGCACCGCGAACGACATCTGCCGCATCACGATGAACGGCCCGATCAGCCCGGCCACCAACGCCAGCAGCGCGGCGGCGAGCAGGGCCTGCTGCACGAAGTCGCGGCTGAGCAGATCCGCGGTGATGTGGAACGAGAACAGGTTGCCGAGCAGATGGGAGAGCTTGTCAGTCATGGGTGTGCCCCAGGGTGTGCCCGGAGTGGTCGAGGTGCTCGCCGACGACGACGTAGCGGTTGCCGACCTGGATCACCTGGATTTCGGCCTGATACAGCTCCGACAGCGTCTCCGAGGTCATGACCTCGGCGACGGTGCCGATCCGGAATCGGCCGTCGACCAGATAGATGACCCGGTCGACGTAGGGCAGTACGGGGTTGACCTCGTGGGTGACGAACATGACCGCGGTGCCGGACTGGCGTCGGCGGTCGATGAGCGTGGCGACCAGCCGCGCGTTGGCCGGGTCGAGGTTGAGCAGCGGCTCGTCGCACAGCAGCAGCACGGGGTCGCTGGCCAGTGCCTGGGCGATGCGCACCCGCTGGAGCTCGCCCCCGGACATCACCCCGACGGCGACCTTGGCCAGCTTGAGGGCGTGGACCTGGGCCAGCGCCCGGTCGACGGCTTCGCGGCGGTGGATCCGCTCGGCCCGCCGCAGCGGGGCAACACCCCAGCGGTGCCCGTCGATACCGAGGTGGACCAGATCCCGGCCGCGCAGGCTCAGCCCGCGGTCGACCGCGCGATGCTGCGGCACATAGCCGATGCGTTCGCTGCCGGCCTCGATCCGCTTGCCCTCGATAGTGGCGCTCCCCGCGCTGAGCGGTAGCTGACCGAGCAGCACCTTGAGCAGCGAGGTCTTACCGGTGCCGTTCGGGCCGAGGATGGCGATGAACTCCCCGGCCGACACCGTCAGGTCGAGGTGATCCCATAGCACCCGGTCGCCGAAGGCCAACCGGGCGCCGGTCAACGAGACGACCTCGGCAGCCACAAGCAGTGATTATCGGTTCTGCTGCAACGCGCTGGCCAACCGGTCGGCGGCGTCGCGTTGCCAGGTCAGGTAGTCGCTGCCGCCGGGCAATGTCTCGGTGACCTCGACGGTGGGAATCCCGGCGCTCCGGGCGGCGGCCTGCACCTGCTCGGTCACCGCTGTCACGGTCTGCTCGTTGAACACCACGGCGGCCACCTGCCGGTCCTTGATCAGGTCCAGCATGGCGGCCACGTCGACGGGTGCTGGGTCGGCGTCTTGTTCCACCGCCGCGGTGAATCCCGCAGGCGTCTTGTCGGCCAGCCCGGCGGCGACCAGCAGGTAGTGGGCGACGGGTTCGGTGGCCACGACGGCCGCACCGGGATGGGTCGTGCGGATCGCCTTCTCGGTCTGCTCGATGGCGTCGGTCTTCCGGTTGAAGGTCGCGGCGTTGGACCGGTAGTCGGCGGCGTGCGCGGGATCGTCCTGCGCAAGCCGGTCGGCGATCGTCGTGGCCACGGCCTTGGCGGTGCCCAGGTCGTAGAAGACGTGCTCGTTGGCCGGATTGGGCTCACCGATGGCGGTCGCGTTCAGCAGCGAGTAGGCGTTGACGGACGGCACGCCGGGGTGGTTGGCCAGGACGTCGTCGACCCAGTGGTCGTAGCCGCCGCCGTTGTAGACGACCAGCGTGGCGTCGGAGATCGCGGCCGCATCCGACGGGCTGGCCTCGAAAGAGTGCGGGTCGGCGGCCGCGTTGGTGATGATCGACGTCACCTTGGCGTGGTCGCCGGCGACCGCCTGCGCGACGCTGCCCCAGACATCGGTCGACGCGACGACGGTCGGCATGCCGGATGCGCCGCCGGTGCCTTCGGTCTTCGTGTCACCGCATGCGGTGAGCCCGATCGAGAGCCACACTGCCGAGATCGCGAGCACCGCAGCACCGCGCACGCTCATTGCTTCCGCCTCACGCCTATCACAAATGAAAACCGTTTCCATTAGAGTCTAGGCCACTGGTGCCGGGTTCACGCAAGCCGATGCGCTAGCCTCACGGAGCATGTCCAGAAGTCCCGCGCCGTGGCGCCGGGCCACCCTGGCCTCACTGGCCGCCGAGCTCAAGGTCTCGCGCACCACCATCTCCAACGCCTACAACCGGCCCGACCAGCTGTCGGCCGATCTGCGGGAGCGGGTGCTGGCCACCGCCAAGCGGCTGGGCTATCCGGGCCCGGACCCGGTGGCCCGCTCACTGCGGACCCGCAGAGCGGGCGCGACCGGCCTGCTCATCACCGAGCCGCTGACCTACTCGTTCAGCGACCCCGCAGCGCTGAATTTCGTTGCCGGCCTTGCCGAATCGTGTGAAGAGGCCGGCCAGGGACTGCTCCTGGTGGCCGCGGGTCCCGGCCGCGACGTCTCCGACGGCTCCAACGCGGTGCTGTCGGCCGGGGTGGATGGGTTCGTGGTCTATGCGGCCGCGGACGACGATCCCTATCTGCAGACCGTGCTGCAACGCCACGTTCCCGTCGTCGTCGTCGACCAGCCCAAGGACGTTCCGGGGGCATCGCGGGTGTGCATCGACGACCGGGCGGCGATGCGGGAGATGGCCGACTACGTCGTCGGTCTGGGCCACCACGAGATCGGCCTGCTGACCATGCGCCTCAGCGAGCGCCGCGTCGGCGATCAGAGTTCGGGACTCGTCACCCCCGACCGGTTGCAGAGCTCGCAGTTCCACGTCCAGAGCGAGCGGATCGCCGGAGTGTGCGACGCGATGGCGGCGGCCGGGCTTGATCCAGACCGGCTTACCATGGTCGAGAGTTACCAACACCTGCCTGCCTCCGGTGCCGCCGCGGCGGAACTGGCGCTGCAGACCAACCCGCACATCACCGCGCTGATGTGCACTGCCGACGTGCTGGCGCTCTCGGCGATGGATTACCTACGCGCCCATGGCATTTACGTCCCGGGCCAGATGACGGTGACCGGTTTCGACGGGATTCCCGAGGCGCTCAACCGGGGTCTGACGACGGTTTCGCAGCCCACGCTGGAGAAGGGCAAACGCGCGGGTCGGCTGCTGCACAGCCCGCCTCGCGACGGCCTGCCGGTTGTCGACGTGCTGCCTACCGAGGTGGTTCGCGGACGCACGGCCGGCCCGCCCGCATAGTGGTCTTAGGCGCCCAGCCACTCGCGGCGGATGTCGTGCAGAACCTGCAGGGCCACCGCCACGTCGTCGGGTGCATCGACCCGGTACACCGCCCCGCTGTCACCCGAACCGACCTTGACGCCGACGTCCGTGTCGCCCAGCCGGCTGAACGCCTTCTCGTCGGTGACGTCATCGCCGAAGAACACGATGGCGTCGGCCTCACCTTGGCGGCGCAACAACTCCAGCGCCTCGCCCTTGTCGGTGTCGATCACCGCGAACTCGCGGACGGCCTTGCCCTCGGTGACGTGAACGTCCCAGTCGCCGACGGCGGCCAGTGCGGCGTCGAGGGCTTCCTGGGCGTGTTCGGGCGCGGCATTGCGGACGTGGAAGGCGACGCTGACGGGCTTGGTCTCGATGGTCGCTCCCGGGTACCGCGACGCCAGCTCAGCCATCGTCTGCTCCAGGTCGGCCAGCAGCGCTCTGGCGGAATCATCAACGGCATCAAGGAAATCGGCGTTGAACTCCGATCCGTGGCTGCCCACAAGATGGACGTCGGCGGGCGCCCCGGACAGCTCGGCCAGGTCGCGCAACGCCCGTCCGGAGATCAGCGCCGCGGTCGTCTCCCGCAACGCTGCGAGCCCGGCGAGGGCGTGGGCGGCTGCGGGGATGGGTCGCGCGTCGGACGGGTTGGAGACGATCGGCGCGATGGTGCCGTCGAAATCGGAGGCCACCAGCAGCCGGGGTACCCGCGCCGCGTTGCTCAGCGCGCGCTGCAGATCGTCGGGGACGGCCACCGGGTTAGGGCGCGCCCTCGTCGCCGATCAGCAGCCGCACCGCGAGGTCAAGGCGTTTGCTCACGTCGGTGGCCGAGGCCCGGCGGGTCAGCCAGGCCAGCAGGTTCGACAGCCATACGTCGGAGATGACCCGGGCGATGTGGTACTGGTCTTCGGTCGGCTCGCCGTCGCTCATCGCCCGGGCGAACATGCTGTCGATGATCTTCTCGACGTGATCGACCTCGCCGGCGGCCGAGGCGTCGGCGAAAACGTAGGCCCGCGTCATCGCCTCGGTCAGCAGCGGGTTGCGCTGCATGGCCCGGTTGAGCTTGCCCACCATGAAGTTGAGCCGCTGGAACGGGGTGCCGCCGGCCACCGCGCTGCGGTCGGTCTTGGCGTCGATCCGCTCGAACTCGCGGGCCAGTGCCGACACCAGCAGGTGCACCTTCGACGGGAAGTAGCGGTACAGCGTGCCGACGGCCACGTCGGCCCGATCGGCCACCGCGCGCATCTGGACGGCCTCATAGCCGCCCTTGGACGCGATCGCCATCGTTGCGTCCAGGATGCGCTTGCGGCGTTCGCGCTGCGCCTCCGAACCGAGTTCCGATTCGGCGAGGACCGACACCGGCATGACCTCACGCGGCTGCGACCCTGATCCGGCCGACGACTTCTCCGCGGGTGATGACATGGTCCGGTCAGCTCCTTCCAGCTGAGATGGCGGTCGACTTGACGGTTGAACGCTGGCACTATTAGAACACGTTCTAGTGGGCTTGGTGGCCCTCTCTGTGTGAAACCTTAGGAGCCGACGGTGTCTGCGACCCTCACCGACGAACAGTTTGCCGCGCGTGAGTTGGTCCGCAGTTGGGCTGCATCCGCCGGAGCCCATGTCGCGGCACGTGAGGTCGAGCAGGGCGCGCCGGACGCCTGGCGTCCCGTCTACGGCGGCCTGGCCGAACTCGGGCTGTTCGGCGTTGCCGTGGCCGAGGACGCGGGCGGCGCGGGCGGATCGGTCCAGGATCTGTGCGCCATGGTCGAGGAGGCCGCCCGTGCCCTCATCCCCGGCCCGGTGGCCACGACGGCACTGGCCACGTTGGTGGTCGACGATCCGGAACTGCTCGACGGCCTGGCTTCGGGCCGGCTGACCGCCGGTGTGGCGCTGCGCGCCGATCTGCGGGACGAGGACGGCCGGGTGTCGGGGACGGTCGACTATGTGCTCGGCGCGGACTCCACCGGAGTGCTGTTGCTTCCGGTTGACGACCACGTCGTCGTGGTCGATGCCGCCGGCGACGGTGTCACTGTCGAGTTGTTGGAGGCGACGGACTTCTCCCGTCCGCTCGCGAAAGTCACGTTGACGTCCGCGCCGGCCACCCGGCTGGCCGCCTCGCGGCGACGGTTCGAGGACCTGGCCGCCTCGGTGCTGGCCGCCGAAGCCGCCGGTGTGGCGCAGTGGACGTTGGACACCGCCACCGAGTACGCCAAGGTGCGTGAGCAGTTCGGCAAGCCGATCGGCAGTTTCCAGGCCATCAAGCACATGTGTGCCGAGATGCTGTTGCGCTCCCAGCAAGCCACCGTGGCCGCTGCCGACGCCACGGTCGCTGCTTCGGGCGCCGACGATGATCAGCTGGCCATCGCCGCTGCCATCGCGGCCGCCATCGGAATCGGCTCGGCCCAGGCCAACGCCAAGGACTGCATCCAGGTGCTCGGCGGCATCGGCATCACCTGGGAGCACGACGCGCACCTCTATCTTCGCCGCGCCTACGGGATCGGCCAGTTCCTCGGCGGCCGCCCGGCCTGGCTGCGCCGCGTCGCCGCGCTGACCCTTGAGGGAGTGCGGCGCGAGCTGCACGTCGACCTCGAGTCGGTGGCACACCTGCAGCCCGAGATCGCCGCGGCCGTCGCCGACGTCGCGGCACTGCCCGTCGAGAAGCGCCAGGCCGCGATTGCCGGCAACGGGCTGCTGGCGCCGCACTGGCCCAAGCCGTACGGCCGCGAAGCCTCCCCGGCCGAGCAGCTGCTCATCGACCAGGAGCTGGCGGCGGCCGGAGTGCAGCGCCCGGATCTGGTGATCGGCTGGTGGGCGGTGCCGACCATCCTGGAGGCCGGAACCCCGGATCAGATCGAGCGCTTCGTGCCCGGCACCCTGCGCGGTGACTTGATCTGGTGCCAGTTGTTCAGCGAGCCGGGCGCCGGTTCCGACCTCGCCGCGCTGCGGATGAAAGCTGTTCGGGCAGAAGGTGGTTGGCGGCTCACCGGTCAGAAGGTGTGGAACTCCGCGGCGCAGAAGGCGCACTTCGCGGTGTGTCTAGCGCGCACCGACCCGGATGTGCCCAAGCACAAGGGCATCACCTACTTCATCGTCGACATGAAAGCCCCGGGCATCGTCGTGCGCCCGCTGCGGGAGATCACCGGTGAGGAGTTGTTCAACGAGGTGTTCTTCGACGACGTGTTCGTGCCCGACGAGATGGTGGTCGGTGCGGTCAACGACGGCTGGCGACTGGCGCGCACCACGCTGGCCAACGAGCGGGTCATGATGGCCGGCGGCACCGCGCTGGGTAACCCGGTCGAGGAGATGCTGCAGGCGGTGTCGCAGCGCGACCTCGACACCGCGCTGCAGGACCGGGTCGGCAGCCTGATCCTGTCCGCCCAGGCGGGTTCACTGCTCGATCAGCGCATCGCCCAGTTGGCGGTCAGCGGCAAGGACACCGGCGCGGAAGCCAGCGCCCGCAAGCTGATCGGCGTGCGGCACCGGCAGGCGTTGGCCGAGTTCCGGCAGGAACTCTCGGAGTCCGCCGGCCTCGTCATGGACAAGGCCGTGTACGACTTCCTCAACACCCGCTGCCTGACGATCGCCGGCGGCACCGAGCAGATCCTGCTGACGATGGCCGGCGAGCGCCTGCTCGGCCTGCCCCGCTGAGGCCTTCACAGACCCTTTTCCGCGACTGTGCGGTTTCATCCGCAACACGCCGTGGTCAGCGGATGAGAATGAACACTCGTGCTGGGAGAACCGCCGACTTATTCGTCGTAGGTGACTTCCACCGAATCGGTTTTCGGGATCGCCTGGCAGGCCAGGATCAGGCCCTCGGCGATGTCGTCGGGCTCCAGCACGTCGTTGACGTCCATGTCGACCTCGCCGCTGCGCTTGACCACAGCGCAAGCGCCGCAATGTCCCTCGCGGCAGGAGAACGGGACGTCGAGTCCCTTGTCGAGCAGCACGTCGAGCAGTTTGGCGCTGCGCGGCCAGGACACGGTGTGGGTCTGGCCGTCGAGTTCGACGACGGCCGTCGCCGGCGGCTCGTCCCCGTCGTCGGTGATCGTCACCGCGGCGAACGGATCGGTGTCCAGAGAGCGGAACACCTCGACGTGCACCTGCTTGGCCGGCACCTTCAGCGACTCCAGCGCGTCCTGCGCCGCCTGCATGAACGGCCCCGGACCGCAGATGAATGCCTGCCGCTCGGTGAACGGCGCCATCAGTTGGCCCAGCGCGGTGGCGCTGGGCATTCCCTGCACCGACTCCAGCCAGTGCACCACCGTGAGCCGGTCCGGGTACTTGGCGGCCAGTTCGCGCAGCGCGGCGCCGAAGATCACCGAGCGCTCGTCGCGGTTGGTGTAGAGCAGCGTCACCCGGCCGCTGCCCTGTGACAGCGTGGACTTGCAGATTGCCAGCATCGGGGTGATTCCGCTGCCCGCGGCGATCAGCAGGAAGTCGTCGTCGAGGGTCTTGGGCACGAATGTGCCGGACGGGGCGAGCACGTGCAGGCGCATGCCCTTGTGGGCGTGATCGCACAGCCAGTTCGAGGCGTAGCCGTCGGCGGTGCGCTTGACCGTGACGGTCAGCGCGTCGTCGGTGAACGGCGAGCTGCACAGCGAGTAGCAGCGCGCCACCGACCCCGTGCGCTCGCTGGGGATTCGCAACGTCAGGAACTGGCCGGGCGCGTACCGCAGCCGATCGGCGGGTACGTCGGAACCCGCCGGCACGCCGAACACCAGCGAGCGCGCATCGTCGGTCTCGTCGATGACCGAGGTCACTTCGAGTTCGAGTACGTGGCTACCCAGCGGTTCGTCCGGCGGGACCTGCGTCACGATGCTTAGCCTTCCCTCTACGTCAACTAGAACAGGTTACAGAAATCGCAATCCATACCGCCACCAGCCGCAGGGTCGCGCTGCTCGACACAAATCGTAACGTGTTCTAGTCTTGGGTCCAGTAACGCACTTCTTGGAGGCTTGCAGTGACGTCCATTCAACAGCGCAACGCGCAGTCGGTCCTGGCCGGCATCGATGACCTGCTCCCGAAACTGCGCGAGCGGGCCCAGGAGACCGAGGACCTGCGCCGGATCCCCGACGCGACCATCGCCGAGCTCGACGAGGTCGGCTTCTTCAAGCTCGTCCAGCCCGAGCAGTGGGGCGGCCTGCAGACCGACCCGACGCTGTTCTTCGAGGCGGTGCGCCGGCTGGCCAGCGCCTGCGGGTCGACCGGCTGGGCGTCGGGCATCCTGGGTGTGCACAACTGGCACCTGGCTCAGTTCGAGCAGCAGGCCCAGGAGGACGTCTGGAGCGAGGATCCGACCGTGCGGATTTCCTCCTCGTACGCCCCGATGGGCGCCGGCGTGGTGACCGACGGCGGCTACATCGTCAACGGCGCCTGGCGCTGGTCGTCCGGCTGTGACCATGCCACCTGGACGTTCGTCGGCGGTCCGGTGATCAAGGACGGCAGGCCGGTGGACTTCGGCAGCTTCCTGATTCCGATCAGCGACTACAAGATCATCGACGACTGGTATGTGGTGGGCCTGAAGGGCACCGGCAGCAAGACGTTGGAGATCAAGGACGTCTTCGTTCCGCGGCACCGCTTCCAGTCCTTCAAGCAGATGAGCGACGGGACCGCGCCCGGCCTCAAGACCAACACCGCACCGGTGTACAAGATGCCTTGGGGCACAATGCATCCCACGACGATCTCCACCCCGATTGTGGGGATGGCCTACGGCGCCTACGACGCCCACGTCGAACACCAGGGCAAGCGCCTGCGCGCCGCCTACGCCGGCGAGAAGGCCAAGGACGACCCGTTCGCCAAGGTCCGGATCGCCGAGGCGGCCAGCGACATCGACGCGGCCTGGCGGCAGCTGTCCGGAAACCTCGCCGACGAGTACGCGCTGGTGTCTGCCGGCAAGGAGGTTCCGCTGGAGCTGCGGGCGAGGGCGCGCCGCGACCAGGTCCGCGCCAGTCAGCGCGCGATCTCGGCCATCGACCGGCTGTTCGAGGCCGCTGGCGCCACTGCGCTGCAGACCGAGACTGCGCTGCAGCGGTTCTGGCGTGATGCGCACGCCGGCCGGGTGCACGCCGCCAACGACGCCGAGCGCGCCTACGTGATGTTCGGCAACCAGGAATTCGGCCTGCCACTCGGCGACACGATGGTGTAACCGGAGCTGATGACATCCTTCATCCGTGAAGCCGAGTCCCAGCAGGAGCTGACGCATCAGTCCACCTCGCGCTATGCGCAGGTGCGTGACGACATGCGTCTGCACTACCACGAGGCCGGTGTAGGCAATTCCCAGACCGTCGTGCTGTTGCACGGCGGCGGGCCAGGAGCGTCGAGCTGGTCGAACTTCGCCAAGAACATCGCCGTCCTGGCCGAGCACTTCCACGTGCTGGCCGTCGACCAGCCGGGCTACGGGCATTCCGACAAGCACACCGAGCACGAGCAGTACAACCGTTACAGCGCAACGGCTTTGCTCAACCTGTTCGACCACCTGGAGATCCAGCGAGCCGCTCTGGTGGGCAACTCGCTCGGTGGCGGCACCGCCGTGCGCTTCGCGCTGGACAATCCCGACCGTGCCGGACGGCTGGTCCTGATGGGCCCGGGCGGGCTGAGCGTCAACATGTTCGCGCCCGACCCCACCGAAGGGGTCAAGCTGCTGGGCCGCTTCACCGCCGAGCCCACGCGCGAGAACATGGAGAAGTTCCTGCGCATCATGGTCTACGACCAGAAGCTGATCACCCCGGAGCTCGTCGATGAGCGCTTCGCCATCGCCAGCACGCCCGAATCTCTGGCCGCTGCCCGCGCGATGGGAAAGTCTTTCGCGGGAGCGGATTTCGAGCTCGGTATGATGTGGCGCGAGGTGTACAAACTGCGCCAGCGGGTGCTGCTGATCTGGGGCCGTGAGGATCGGGTCAATCCGCTCGACGGGGCGCTGGTCGCCCTCAAACAGATTCCGCGTGTACAACTGCACGTTTTCGGGCAATGTGGACATTGGGCCCAATTGGAGAAATTCGACGAGTTCAACAAGCTGACAATCGACTTCCTGGGAGGTGGCGCATGAGCGTCCAGCAAGAAGCGAAGGCGGATAGCGCATGAGCATCAGATCGCTGGGCTACTTGCGGATCGAGGCCACCGACGTCGCGGCGTGGCGCGAGTACGGCCTGAAGGTTCTCGGCATGGTCGAGGGCACGGGCAGCGTGGAAGGCGCCCTCTACCTTCGGATGGACGACTTCCCGGCCCGCCTGGTGATCGTTCCCGGCGAGCATGACCGCCTCTCCGAGGCGGGTTGGGAATGCGCCAATGCCGCTGGGTTGCAGGACATTCGCAACAAGCTCGACATCGAGGGCGTCCCCTACAAGGAGGCCACCCAGGCCGAGCTGGCCGACCGCCGCGTCGACGAGATGATCCGGTTCAGCGACCCTTCGGCTAACACACTGGAGGTCTTCCACGGCGTCGCGCTGGAACACCGCCGGATCGTCAACCCCTACGGACACAGGTTCGTCACCGGCGAGCAGGGGCTCGGGCACGTCGTGCTGTCCACCCGCGACGACGCCGAGTCGCTGCACTTCTACCGAGACGTCCTCGGCTTCAAGCTGCGGGACTCGATGCGCATGCCCCCCCAACTCGTCGGCCGCCCAGCCGACGGGGCACCGGCGTGGCTGCGATTCTTCGGCTGCAACCCGCGCCATCACAGCCTGGCCTTCCTGCCCCTGCCCACGCCCAGCGGCATCGTGCACCTGATGATCGAAGTGGAGAACAGCGACGACGTCGGCCTGTGCCTCGATCGCGCGCTGCGGCGCAAGGTGCCGATGTCGGCCACGCTGGGCCGGCACGTCAACGACAAGATGCTGTCGTTCTACATGCGTACCCCCAGCGGGTTCGACGTCGAATTCGGTTGCGAGGGTCTAGAAGTCGACGACCGCGACTGGGTCGCCAGGGAAAGCACCGCCGTCAGCCTGTGGGGCCACGACTTCACCGTCGGCGCGCACCGAACCAGCTGACATGACCGGCGAGCCCATCGACCCGCGCACGTTCCGGCACGTGCTCGGTCAGTTCTGTACCGGCATCACCATCATCACCACGATGCACGACGACGAGCCGAACGGCTTTGCCTGCCAGTCCTTCGCCGCGCTCTCACTCGAGCCGCCGCTGGTGTTGTTCTGCCCGACCAAGGTGTCACGGTCGTGGAAGGCCATCGAGGCCAGCGGCAAGTTCTGCGTCAACGTGCTGACCGAGAATCAGCGCGAGACCTGCGCGCGGTTCGGCTCCATGACGCCCGACAAGTTCGTCGGCGTCGACTGGCACCGGTCCAAGCTCGGATCGCCGGTGCTGGACAACTCGCTGGCGCACATCGATTGCACGGTGCACTCGGTGTACGACGGTGGCGATCACTTCGTCGTGTTCGGGCTTGTGCACTCGCTGTCGGAGGTACCGAAGGTCAAGCCGCGGCCGCTGCTGTTCTACCGCGGCGAGTACACCGGCATCGAGCCGGACAAGAACACCCCGGCGCAGTGGCGTGACGACCTCGAGTCATTCCTCACCGCGACCACCAACGACACCTGGCTGTAGCTAACGCGCTGTGTTCTCCACGAGCAGCCGCAAAGTCGCACAGATTGCGGCACTTACGTGCGATTCTGCGCCTGATCGCCGACGAAGTCGACGATCGCCGCTGCCACTTCGCGGTGCACGGACTCGTTGAGGACGTCGTGGCGGGCGCCGTCGAACTCGGTGTGTTCACCGAAGCCGTGCAGGAAGATCACCGCGGCCCGCGGATCGTCGGCGGCCCAGTGCCGGAAATAGACGCGGCCGCCGTCATGGTCGAGGAAAGGCATGCGATGACTGCACCAGGTCGGATCGCCAACCGCAAGCCTATGGTTCAGCGCGAGTTGTTCAATGCGGTGAGGCCGATAGCCACGAACAGGCCCGCTCCCGCGGTGGCGCCGAGCAGAGCGGTCTTGGGCGCCCCGGCGCGCACGGCGATCAAAGAGGCCACGACGTCGGCTGAGTCGCAGACGATGCCGGCCTGCAGTACCGCTTTGCGGACGCTCGGATCCGGGTGGTGCACGGCGGCGCCCAGCACGAAGTCGCGAATCCCGAAGAGTCGGGCCACCAGGCCGGGACTGCCGCCCGGTGCGATCGCCCCGAGCCCGAACAACCGCGATGAGAGCTTGGGGCTCGCCCAGGTGAAGCCGCCCGCGAACATTCGGACGACCGACATGACGGTTGCTGCGGGGTGCTTGTCGGTCGTTGTCGTCAGTGAACTCACTGATCCACCTTCCTCTGGAGGTTTGTAGTGATTACTACGAACAGTAAATGTAGTCGCCACTACAATCAAGACCCGATGGGGCACAAATACACGCGTGAACACATTCTCGGGGGGGCGGTCGAACTTGCCTTGGCAGAAGGAGTCGGCTCGCTGACTTTTGGGCGGCTCGCCAAACGGATGGGCACCAGCGATCGCGTCGTCGTCTACTACTTTCCCAGCAAGACAACACTTGTCAGTGAGGTCCTCGTGGAGATCGGGAACCAGCTTCAGGCGGTCTTGGCGAAGGCCTTCACCGAACCGGCAGCAGGCCATCGACAACTCGCCAAGGCGGCCTACGGTGTGCTCGCCCGCGACGACACCGACGCGATCTTCGCCGTCTACTTCGAATCGTGTGGTCTGGCCGCAGCCGGTGCCCAGCCGTTCCAGGACCTCGCCGCCGCGCTGTTCGAGGGGTGGGTCGGTTGGCTGTCCGGTTTCTTCCGCGGCAACCCCAAACAGCGGCGCGCGGAGGCCGAGGCCACACTCGCCCTGATCGACGGCGTCCTGCTGATGCGCCAGCTCGCCGGGGCGCAGGCTGCCGACCGCGCCGCCAAAGCCCTCGGAATGATGTGAGTCGACCGCACACTCTGGGACTCGACTGTGCACTGAGGGCGCACTATCGCGAGAAACCCGGCCCTACAAGCACGCTCGACGCCATGACTGCACAGTCGATGGCCGGCTAGCGACTCAGCCAGGGACCCAGCCGGCGCAGCGCCTCGTCGATGTCGGAGGCCGGCCCCGCGAACGACAGCCGTACGAACGAGCCGCCGTGCACGGTGTCGAAGTCGATGCCCGGTGCGATCGCCAAACCGGTGTCGGCCAAAAGCTTCTCGCAGAACGCCAGCGAGTCCGAGGTGAAATCCGAGACGTCGGCGTAGACGTAGAACGCACCGTCGGTGGGCGCCAGCCGGGTGATGCCGACCTGACGCAGACCACTGAGCAGCGTCTCCCGGTTCAGCGCGTACTGATGCAGGTGACCCTCCGCCTCGGCGATGGCCTCCGGGGTGAACGCCGCCACCGCGGCGTACTGCGGCAGCACCGGCGGGCAGATGGTGAAGTTCCCGGTCAGGCAGTCCACCGCCCGCCGCAGCTCGGGCGGAACCAGAAGCCAGCCCAGCCGCCAGCCGGTCATCGCGTAGTACTTCGAAAAGCTATTGGCGACAATGGCATTGCGCGAGGTCTGCCAGGCGCACGACGTCTCCGGCGCACCGGGGTAGACAAGCCCGTGGTACACCTCGTCGCTGATCAGCCGGACGCCCTCGTCGTCACACCACGACGCCATCGCGGCCAGTTCGCCGGGTGGGATCACCGTGCCGGTCGGGTTGGCCGGGCTCGCCACGATGACGCCCTGCACCGGCGGGTCGATTTCGGCGAGCATTGCCACCGTCGGCTGGAAACGGGTCTCCGGTCCGCATGGGATCTCGACGACCTCGCACCCCAGCGCCGAGAGGATGTTGCGGTAGCAGGGGTAGCCGGGGCTGGCGATGGCCACCCGGTCGCCGACGTCGAAGCAGGCCAGGAACGCCAGCAGGAATCCGCCCGACGAGCCGGTGGTCAGCACGACGTCGTCGAGGCTGACGTCGATGCCGTAGCGGTCGGCGTAGGAGCCGGCGATCGCCTCGCGCAACTCCGGGATGCCCAACGCGACGGTGTAGCCCAGCTGGTTGGTCTCCAGGGCTGCGGCCGCGGCCGCCCGCACCGGTTCGGGCGCACCGGCCTTCGGCTGCCCGGCGGAGAGGTTGACCAGGTCGCCGTGGGTGCGCTGGCGCTCGGCGGCGGCCAGCCACACATCCATCACATAGAACGGTGGGATGCCGGCCCGCAGCGCGACGTGATCGTTCACCGCACCCAGGCTAGAACACTTCGGATTCGAGCTTGCGCAGTTGGTCGCTCGGCGGACCGAACAGCTGCGCACTGCCGTGCGCCCGTTTGAAGTACAGCTGGATGTCGTGCTCCCAGGTGATTGCAATGCCGCCATGCAATTGGATCGCCTCGCCAGCGACCGTGGTGAAGGCCTCGCTGGCGGCCAGCCGGGCCAGCGCCGCCGAGGTGGGAGTGGGCTCGGCGATCGCATCGCCGACGACGGCCCTGGCCGACTGCACCGCGACGTAGAGGTCGGCCATCCGATGCTTCAGCGCCTGGAAGCTGCCGATCGGCCGGCCGAACTGCACTCGCTCCTTGGTGTAGGCGACGGTCAGTTCCAGACAGCGTGCCGCGGCGCCGACCTGTTCGGCGGCCAGCAGGATGGCGGCAGTGTCGGCCAGACCCGGGTCGGTTCCGATCGGCTCGGTGGAGCCGGCCGTGACCCGCGCCAGCCGGCGTGTGGGGTCGACGGCGGTGGCGGCTTCGGCGGTGACGTCGTTCCAGCGCACCAGGCGGGCGCCATCGACCGCGACGACAGTATCGGCGATGTCGCCGTTGACCACGTAGTCGCGATCGAACACCACCGCGCCGATCGCCGCCCCGGCGGCCAACTGCTCCAGGGCCTCGGCGTCGGGTTGGTCGGCGGCCAGCAGCGCCAGCTCGGCCAGCGTCGTGCCCAGCAGGGGAGTGGGCACCAGTGCACGGCCGAGCTCCTCGAGAACCGCTGCGGCATCGGCCAGTTCACCACCGGCGCCGCCGAACTCCTCGGGAACGACGAGGGCGGCGACGCCCACCTGCTCGCACAGCATCGACCACAGCGACTCGTCGTAACCGCGCGTAGACTCCATTGCCGCGCGCACGGCGGCAGACGACGCACGCTTGTCGACGAGCGCGGCGACGGTGTCGCGCAGCATCTGCCGTTCTTCATTTGAGGTCATGCCAGTGCCTCCAGCACGCGACGTCGATGGGTGGCGGGGTCACCCCAGGCCGAATGCAGTACCTGCACCCGCAGCAACCACAGCGACAGGTCGTGCTCGGCGGTGAATCCGATGGCGCCGTGCGTCTGCAGTGACGAGCGCGCTGCCAGCAGTGCCGCCTCGGACGCACCGGCCTTGGCGGCGCTGACGTCTCGCGCGGTCTCCGGTGAGCATTCGGCCAGCGACAGCGCCGCGCCGTATACCAGCGGGCGGGCGAGTTCCAGCGCGATGTGCACGTCGGCGAGCTTGTGCTTGATCGCCTGGTAGCTGCCGATGATGCGGCCGAACTGGCTGCGCTGCTTGGCGTATGCCACCGACATGTCCAGCATCGCCTGGCCGGCACCGACCAGCTGTGCGGCGGTGGCCAGGGCCCCGAACTCGAAGGCCCTGCTGACGTCTGCGGCCTGCACGGCGCCGGTTGCGTTGACGTCGAACAGCTTTCGCGCCGGATCGACGGATTCGTGCGAGTCTCCGGCGGCGGCGTCGCTGACCTGGCCGTCGTGGGCGACCAGCACCAGTCCGGCGAAGTCGGCGTCGGCGGCGCGCGGTACCGCGGGCGGCAGCGCGACCGTAGCGATCAGTTCACCGGCCGCCAACGCGGCCGACCGGTCATCGTCAGCGAGCAGAACCGGTGCCACCGCAATGGATTCGGCCACCGGGCCGGGCACGCACCAGCGCCCCAGCGCCTCGAGTGCCACCACCAGGTCCACCGGGTGGGCGTCGATACCGTCGAACTCCTCCGGCACCGCGAGCGCGGTGACGCCCAGGTCGGTCAGCGTCGCCCAGATCTTGCGGCCGGGTGCGGTGTCGCCCCGCCCCCAGGCGCGCACCGCGCCAGGCACGTCGGCGGCGCCGAGTGCGGCGTCGATACTGGCGGCGAAGTCACGCTGCTGTTCATCGAGTGCGAATTTCATGTGGTCTTCCCGGAGCTCTCTTTGGGCAGACCGAGCAGCCGCTCGGCGATGATGTTGCGCTGGATCTCGTTGGTACCCGCATAGATCGGGCCACCCAGCGCGAAGAGCAGGCCGTCGGTCCAGGAGCCGGCCAGTTCGGCCTCGGGACCGCGTAACTCCAGGGCAGTCTGGTGCAGCGCCACGTCGAGATCCGACCAGAACACCTTGGTCACCGATGACTCGGCGCCGAGCTCGCCGCCTTCGGCGAGCCGGGTCACGGTGCCGAAGGTGTGCAGCCGGTAGGCCTGTGCCTTGATCCAGGCGTCGGCCACCCGGTCGGCGAAGGCCGGGTCCGCGCCGTGGCTCTGCCACGCCTGCACCAGCCGCTCGGCCGGGGCCAGAAACCGCGCCGGGCTGCGCAGCGACATACCGCGTTCGTTGCTCGTCGTGCTCATCGCGGCGCGCCAGCCCTCATGTACCGAGCCGATGACGTCGTGATCGGGCACGAACACGTTGTCGCAGAAGATCTCTCCGAACCCGGTGTCACCGCCCAGCTGGGCGATCGGGCGCACCGTGACTCCGTCGGCCTTGAGATCGAACATGAAGTAGGTCAGGCCGCGGTGGCGTTCGGCGGTGGGGTCGGACCGGAACAATCCGAACGCCCGGTCGCCGAACGGCGCCCGGCTGCTCCAGATCTTCTGTCCGTTGAGCAGCCACCCGCCGTCGGTCTGGGTGGCGGTCGACCGCAGCGAGGCCAGATCGCTGCCGGACTCCGGCTCCGACCAGGCCTGCGCCCAGATCTCCTCGCCGCTGGCCATTTTCGGCAGCACCCGGTCCAACTGTTCTTCGGCGCCATGCGCGAACAGCGTCGGTGCCAGCATCGAGGTGCCGTTGGCGCTGGCCCGGCCGGGTGCGCCGGCCCGGAAGTACTCCTCTTCGAAGACAACCCACTGCAGCAGGGTGGCGTCGCGGCCGCCGTACTTCTCCGGCCAGCTGATCACTGAGAGACCGGCGTCGAACAACACCCGGTCCCAGCGCCGGTGCTGCTCGAAGCCCTCGGCGGTGTCGTAGGACTTGGTCGGGAACGACGCCTTGTTGGCGGCAAGGAAGTCGCGTACCTCGCCGCGGAACTCGCGGGTGGCTTCGTCGTAGGTCAGGTCCATCAAACCATCTCTCGCAGTGTCGGTTTGACCACTTTTCCGCCGGGGTTGCGTGGCAGCTGTGCCACGAAGACCACCGACCGTGGTTCCTTGAAGTTGGCCAGGTGCTTGCGGGCGTAGTCGATCACGGCTTGCTCGTCGAGCTCGCTTGCCGGGCGGCGCACGATGAACGCCCTGCCGACTTCGCCGAGCCGGTCGTCGGGCACGCCGATCACCGCTGCGTCGGCAACGCCATCCAGTCGGGCCAGCACCTGCTCGACCTCGGCCGGGTAGACGTTGAAGCCGCCGCAGATGTACATGTCCTTGAGTCGGTCGGTGATCCGGAGATTGCCTGCCGCGTCGACGGTCCCGATGTCCCCGGTGTGCAACCAGCCGTCGGCGTCGATGGCGGCTGCGGTGGCCTCCGGATCGTCGAGGTAGCCCAGCATCACGTTCGGTCCGCGCAGCAGAATCTCACCGGCGCCCTCGGAACCGGGGGAGTCGATCCGCAACTCGAAGTCGGCGATCGGCCGCCCGCAGGTGGTCGCCACGGTGACCGCGTCGTCCTCGGCGCGGCACATGGTGCCGAAGCCGGTTGCCTCGGTCAACCCGTAGGCGGTCAGCACGATGTCGAAGTCGAGTTCGGCCTGCATGCGCTCGATGAGGACGACGGGGATCGTGGCCGCCCCGGTGACGGCAAAGCGGAGCGAACTCAGGTCGTACTTGGCCAGGGCCGGGTGGTCGAGCAGGGTCTGGAAGATC
>Ga0208851_1000379_pt1 | contig 20166 bp, 19 predicted proteins | sample NGESurshal092012_FD_184481 | JGI IMG/M metagenome (GOLD analysis project Ga0208851, IMG submission 184481) | Arctic peat soil microbial communities from Barrow, Alaska - NGEE Surface sample 415-2 shallow-092012 (SPAdes) | ecosystem: Environmental > Terrestrial > Soil > Wetlands > Peat ... | reverse complement strand
AGCGCGCTGAACGGCGCGGTCTCGCTGGTCTCGCGGACCGTGTCGTTCCCCTTCGGGTCCTTGCCGTGCATCGGCGGGATGTCGAGCGGCGACGGCAGGAAGTCCACCACCGCGTCCAGGAGCGGCTGCACGCCCTTGTGCTTGAACGCCGAGCCGCACAGCACCGGGAACAGGGTCCGGCCGATGCATCCCTTCCGGATGGCCGCCCTCAGCTCGGCCTCGGACGGCTCCTTCCCGTCCAGGTACAGCGCCATGACCCGGTCGTCCTGGTCCGCGCAGGCCTCGATGAGCTGCGCGCGGGCCGCCTTCGCCGCGTCCAGGTACGCCGCCGGGATGTCCACCAGCTCGAAGCGGCTCCCCAGCTCGGACTCGTCGAAGGTGATGCCCTTCATCCGCACCAGGTCGATGACGCCCTGGTGCTGCTCCTCGGCGCCCCAGGGAATCTGCACCGGAACCGCGTGCGCTCCCAGCTTCTCCTTGATGCTGCGGACCGACATCTCGAAGTCCGCGCCCATCCGGTCCATCTTGTTGATGAAGCAGATCCGGGGCACCCCATACCGGTCCGCCTGCCGCCACACCGTCTCGCTCTGGGGCTCGACGCCGTTCGCGCCGTCGAACACCGCGATCGCCCCGTCGAGCACCCGCAGGCTCCGCTCCACCTCGATGGTGAAGTCCACGTGCCCCGGCGTGTCGATGATGTTGATCCGGTACCGCTGGTCGTTGCGGCTCCAGAAGGCGGTGATCGCCGCCGAGGTGATGGTGATGCCCCGCTCGCGCTCCTGCACCATCCAGTCGGTGGTGGTGTTCGCGTCGTCCACGTCACCCATCTTGTGGATGGTGCCCGTGTAGAAGAGGATCCGCTCGGTGGTGGTCGTCTTCCCGGCATCGATGTGCGCCATGATGCCGATGTTGCGGTAGCGCTCGAGCGGGAAGTCGCGGGCCATGATCGCCCGGGGTGTTACCAGCGGTAGTGGGCGAAGGCCTTGTTGGCCTCGGCCATCTTGTGCGTGTCCTCGCGCTTCTTCACCGCGTTGCCACGGTTGTTCGCGGCGTCCATGATCTCGCCGGCGAGCTTCTCTTCCATCGTCTTCTCGCCCCGCGCCTTGGCGTAGGTGATCAGCCAGCGCATCCCGAGCGCCACCCGGCGGTCCTGACGGACCTCGACGGGCACCTGGTAGGTCGCGCCGCCGACCCGACGGCTCTTGACCTCGAGGACGGGCTTCACGTTGTCCAGCGCCTTCTTGAAGGTGCGGAGCGGCTCCTCCTTCGCCCGCTCCTCGATCAGGGCGAAGGCTCCGTAGCAGACGCGCTCGGCAATGGACTTCTTGCCCTTGCGCATCAGGTCGTTGACGAACTTGGTGACCAGCCGATCCTGGAACTTGGGATCGGGAAGGATCTTCCGCTTGGCGACGACGCGACGACGAGGCATCTGAGTGAGAGTCCTTTAGCTCGGGCGCTTCGCGCCGTACTTGCTGCGGCTCTGCTTCCGGCCCTGCACACCGACCGAGTCCAGGGTGCCGCGGATGATGTGGTAGCGCACGCCTGGGAGGTCCTTCACGCGGCCCCCGCGAATCATCACCACCGAGTGCTCCTGCAGGTTGTGACCCACGCCGGGGATGTACGACGTCACCTCGATGCCGTTGGTCAGCCGCACACGCGCGACCTTCCGGAGCGCCGAGTTCGGCTTCTTCGGAGTCGTCGTGTAGACGCGGGTGCACACCCCACGCTTCTGGGGAGACTCCTTCAGCGCGGGGCTCTTCCCCTTGATCACGAGCTTCTCGCGCCCCTTGCGCACCAGCTGACTGATGGTCGGCATCCGTCCCTTGTCCGTCGTACGATGGCAGCGACCGCCGGGCGCACGCCCGCCGCGGAAGCCCCCGAAAAGAGGGCGCGGTCTATAACGTTGCCCGAGAGGGAGTCAAGCGGCGGCCGCGGCCCTGACCTACAGGTCCAGGACCATGACGATCGCGTCCTCGCCCTCGTCCACGTAGTAGTTCGGCCGGATTCCGACGGGGCGGAATCCGAACGCACGGTAGAGCTCGAGCGCCGCGGAGTTGCTTCGCCGGACCTCCAGGGTCGCCAGGGTGCACCGTCGGTGACGGCCCGTCTCCAGCGCGGCCTGGAGCACCGCGCGCGCGACTCCCCGCCGGCGGTGCTCGGGCGCAGTCGCCACGTTCAGCACATGCAGCTCGTCGTGCACCACCCAGAAGATGACGAAGCCCAGCAGCGACAACCCCCGCGGACCCGGCTCCTCGGCGACGAGGATGGTGGACCAGTCGTGGCTCAGCTCGCGGGCGAGGAGATCCCGGCTCCAGGGATTCCGGAACGCCACCTGCTCGATCTCCATCACCCGCGGCAGATCGGCGGACGTCATCGGGCGGAGCTGGAACGCCTCCGCGCTCTCCCGGAGCTTTCTCACCGCCCGGCCCCCTCGAGCCCCAGCTCGTCGGCCGCCAGCTGCTCGGGACTGCTGATGATCCGCACCGGAACGGACGTGCGGAGCTGCGCGAGCGCCTCGCGGGCGAGCACGTAGGCCCGCTCGCGCTCCATCCGCTCCCGGAGTGGCCCGCGCGCCTGCTCCCAGGTCTGTCCCGCCCCGTCTGCCTCCCAGGCCTTCCGGACCTCGCTCTCGGGCACCTGCGCCCGCAGCCGGACCCGGCCCTCGATGAACTTCTCGGTCCGGATGGCCCGGGCGAGCACCTCGGCCAGGGCCGCTCGATCCGCATCGGCGCGCTTCAGGAACGCCGCGAAGTCCGCCGGAGTCGCGAAGCGGGCCTCGAAGCTGCGCAGCCGCTGATCGATCTCCGCGGGCTCCACCGGGTAGGCGTTCAGCTTGTCCGCCTCGGCAGTGGCCGCGCGCTGGGCCACGGCCAGCTCCAGCGCACCCTGCAGTATGGACGCGTCCAGCGGTCCCGTGGCGGCCTGGACGCCTCCGCGATCGATGAGCATCACCCTGGCCTCGAAATCGAGCTGGCTCCAGCTGAGCACGCGGCCGTCCACCAGCGCCACGACGCGGTCCAGGACCCGGGCGCCCGCCGGCCCGGCGCCGAGGAGCACAGCCAGCGCCGCGAGGAGCCCTGTCCACTGGCATGGGCGTCGCGGACGGTTAAGCTGCCTCGACTGCATGGCTGAGGACCTCTACCAGCTGCTCGGCGTCTCCCGCGGCGCGAGCGAGGACGAGATCAAGAAGGCGTACCGGAAGCTCGCGCGCAAGTACCACCCGGACGTGAACCCCGGCAACAAGGCCGCCGAGGAGAAGTTCAAGCAGGTGAGCGCCGCCTTCGAGGTCCTCTCCAGCTCCGAAAAGCGCAAGCTCTACGACGAGTTCGGCGAGGACGCCGCGAAGATGGGCTACGACCCGAAGAAGGCGGAAGCCTTCCGGGCGTACCGTGACGCGGCCTCGCGGGGTGGCGGTCCCGGAGCCGGGTTCGGCGGTGCCGGCGGCATGCCGGACATGGAGGGCTTCGACCTCGGGGACCTCTTCGGCGAGCTCTTCAGGAACCGCGGTGCCGGGGGCGGCCCCCGCGGTGGGATGCAGGACCTCTTCTCCCGCGACGAGGCAGAAGGCCCGAGCCGCGGGGAGGACCTCCACGCCCAGGTGCGCCTGTCGCTCCGGGACGCGGTCACCGGAACCGAGAGGAGCCTCTCCATCACCCGCCCCGGCCGCTGCAAGAAGTGCAAGGGTTCCGGCCACTTCGGGAAGCCCGAGACCTGTCCCACCTGCAAGGGCTCCGGCAAGCTCCGCCAGGGGCGCGGCCCGCTGTCCATGAACAGCACCTGCCCGACCTGCGGCGGCGGCGGCAAGGTCGCCCCACCCTGCGACGTCTGCGGCGGCACCGGGCGCGTCGAGGAGACGGCCCGGGTGACGGTGAAGATTCCGGCCGGCGTCCAGAGCGGCTCGCAAGTGCGTGTCGCAGGCCAGGGCGCGGCCGGAGCCCAGGGTGGACCACCGGGCGACCTCTTCCTCGAGGTCCAGGTCGAGCCGCATCCGCTCGTCCGCCGAGAGGGAGACGACCTCTACGTCGAGCTGCCGGTGACGGTCGCCGAGGCGATGCTCGGCGCCCAGGTGCGCGCGCCCACCTTCACCGGGGAGGTCACCCTCACCGTGCCTCCCCACAGCCAATCGGGCCGGAAGCTGCGCCTCAAGGGCCAGGGCGTCCCCGCGCTCCGGGGCGACGGTCGGGGAGACCTGTACTTCGAGCTCCGCATCCGGGTGCCGGAGAAGACCAGCGCGGACGTGAAGGCTGCCGCCGAGACGCTCGCCCGCGCCTACGCGCACGACGTGCGCGCCGACCTGCGGCTCTGAGTCCGATGGATCCCCTGTCCCACACCCTCACCGTCTCCACCCGCGGGCGTGGGCTCCACGACGTCACCGGCGAGGTGAACGACTTCGTGGCGCGGCTGAAGGTGGCCGGCGCCGGACCTCGGACCGGCATCTTGACCTGCTTCATCCGCCACACCTCGGCCAGCCTGGTCATCCAGGAGAACGCCGACCCCGAGGTGCTCTCGGACCTCGAGCGGTTCTTCGCCCGGCTCGTCCCCGACGGGGACCGGATCTACCGGCACACCGCCGAGGGGCCCGACGACATGCCCAGCCACGTCCGCGCCGCCCTCACCCAGACCTCGCTCGCCATCCCGGTGGTGGAGGGCACCCTCGTTCTCGGCACCTGGCAGGCCATCTACCTGTACGAGCACCGCACCCGCCCTCACCGGCGGGACGTGGTGATGGTCTACGTCGGTCGCTAGTGGCAAGGAGACAGCTCCACCCGTGGGAATCCTCGACATCTTCGGCGGCGGCAAGAGCCCGGAACGCGCCTCCCGGCTGAAGGCCAAGGTCACGCAGAAGTACGGCGGACCCGAGGCCCGGCAGAAGGCCATCCAGCAGCTCGGGGAGATGGAGTTCCCCGAGGCCACGGCCTCGCTCCTCGCCCGCTTCACCATCACCGTGGAGCCCCAGACCACCGACACCGACGAGAAGGAGCACGTCTTCGGGCTCATCCGCGCCCGGGGCGACGCGGCGGTCGAGCCCCTCCGCACCTTCCTCCGCCGCACGGACCTGGCCAGCTCCTGGGCGGTGCGGCTGCTCCGCGAGGTCCTCCCCCCCGACCGCTACGTCAGCGCGGTCCTCGAGCACCTCACCGAGCTCGGGGCGATCTACACCCGGGATCCGGAGAAGAAGCTGGTCCTGCTCAACGAGGCCGAGTCGCTCGAGGATCCCCGCCTCGCCCCCACGGTCCTGCCCTTCCTCGAGGACATGGCGGACGACGTGAAGATCGCCGCCATCCGGGTGCTCGGCCCGCGGTCGTACCCCGAGGCGCGCGAGCCGATGCTGGGCCTGCTCACCACTGCCGACACGGCACGCCGGGTGCAAACCACGCTCATCGAGGCGATCGCCCGGAGCGGCTTCGGCGTCCAGGGCTACCGGGAGAAGGTCGAGGCGCTCCTCCCGGAACCGTTCTTCGTCGACAAAGCGGGAATTCTCAAGCGACGCGGCGCCGCGGCCGGGGGACAGTCGGAGTAAGCACCGGCCCTCATGGCGCGCTCGCCCAAGACACCCACCCGGCGCCGGTCGAAGGCGCTGGTCGAGCTTTTCCCCCAGCTCGCGCCCACGCCCGAGGGGCCTCCAGGGCCGAACGCCGCGGCAGAGACACTCCGACAGATGGCTGACGCCATCCACCGGACCCCCACGCTCGCCGAGGCGCAGAAGGTCCAGCTCGGGCTCATCGCCTCCCTGGTCGGGGCGCGCAGCGCCTACCTGGTCGAGTACATGCACCTGCGGGACCGGCTGGAGGTGGCGGCGGTGAAGGGCCGCAACGAGCCGCGCATCACCGCCGTGCGGCCGAAGGAGGGCCCCGTGGGGGAGGCCTTCGCCGAGAACCGGCTGATCCGCGACCGCGATCTGGTCGCCGTCCCCCTCCAGGGCGCGGCCGGGCCTCTCGGCGCGCTGGTGCTCATCGCGCCCCGGGTCGAGGCGCCGGATGCCCTGCTCGAGGCGCTCGCCGCCCAGGCCGCGGCTGCATGGGACCACGCCCGGCTCCGCGAGGACACCGCCCGGCGCGAGAAGGACCTCCAGACCGCGCTCGCCGGCCTCAAGTCCATGGAGAAGAACCGGGAAGAGCTCCTCTCCAACGTCTCGCACGACCTGAAGACGCCGCTCACCACGGTGAAGGCCTACCTGGCGATGCTGGGCCAGGGCCGCCTGGGCGACCTCGACGCGCGGAAGCTCCACGCGGTGCAGGTCGCGGAGCGCAACGCGGACCGCCTGCTCCGGATGCTCAATGACGTGTTGCTCCTGTCCCGGCTGCAGACCGGGAAGATGCAGCTGACCAGCCGGCCCTTCGGGCTCCGTGCTCTGGTGAGCGACGTGATGGCCGCGCTCGCCAGCTCCGGCGAGCTCTCGCGCATCCGGCTGACGCTCCTCACCGCCCCCGAGGTGTTCGTGAAGGGGGACCGCGAGCGGCTCTTCGAGGCGGTGCACAACCTCGTGGAGCACGCCCTCTTCCTCTGCAGCCCCGACGGCGAGGTCCAGGTGGAGATCGGCTCGGAGCCCGGGCTTGCGCTGCTCGTGGTCCGCGACGACGGCATGGGGCTCCCCCCGGAGGACCTGGCGGGCCTGTTCGACGCCTTCCACCGCGGTCGGACGGGGCCGGGCAGCAGCGTGGGACTCGGGCTCCCCATCACCGCGAAGATCGTCCAGCTGCACGGGGGCCGGGTGGAGGCGGAGAGCGTCCCAGGGGCCGGGACCCTCCGCCGCGTGGTGCTCCCCGCCTTCGCCGCCCAGGTGGGCGTGGCCCAGGACGAGAGCGGCGCGCCCCAGGCGGGCCACATCCTCCTGGTCGAGGACGACCGCGACTGCCGCGAGGTCCTTCAAGAGCTGCTCGAGCAGGAGGGCTACAGCGTCGCGTCGGCGGCCGGTGCCGAGGAGGCCCGGGTCCTGCTCGAGGGTCTCCGGCCGGCGATGGTCCTCCTCGACCTGAGGCTCTCCGAGGAGGACGGCCGCAGCGTCCTCCGGCACCTCCGGGGACAGCCGGAGCTGGCGGAGACCCCGGTCTACATCATCTCCGGCGCCTCCGAGGTGGCCTCCCTCAGCGCCGGAACCGGGCTGGACCGCATCGACGGATTCTTCGAGAAGCCGCTGCACCTGCCGAAGTTGCTGGACACCGTGGCCTCGGTGGTGCGACCCGTGCGCTCCGCCCGATGACCCAGTTCCTGCACGACCAGCTGCTCGACGCGTTCGCCTCCGCCCTCGCCACCGCCGTGGCTCAGCCGGTGGAGACCATCCGCCCCCAGGTGAAGCCGGCCGAGCCCGAGCACGGCGACCTCGCCTTCCCCACCTTCCCGCTCGCCAAGCAGCTGCGGAGCGCCCCGCCGAAGATCGCCGCGGACCTCGCCGGGAAGCTCTCGGTCCCCGGCCTGGAGATCGCCGCCGCCGGGCCCTACGTCAACGCCCGATTCGAGCCCCGGTCCTTCGTCACCGGGCTGCTCGCCGAGGCGCGCGGCGCGGGGCTCGGCTACGGCACCACCGACGCGGGCCGCGGCAAGACGGTGGTCATCGACTACAGCTCCCCCAACATCGCCAAGCCCATCGGCTTCCACCACCTGCGGACCACCCTCATCGGTCACGCCATCGCCAACCTCTACCGGAGCCAGGGCTGGCGGGTGGAGGGGATCAACTACCTCGGCGACTGGGGCAAGCAGTTCGGGCTCGTCGCCGTGGGACTGCGCGAGTACGGCGACCCCGCGCGCCGGGGCGAGATGGCGCATCTGGTCGACGTGTACGTGAAGGCCAACGCCCGCGCCGAGGCCGACCCCACGTTCGATGCCGAGGCGCGCGCCTTCTTCCGCAAGATGGAGCAGGGAGACCGGGAGGCCCGCGCCCTGTGGACCGAGCTCCGCGAGACCTCGCTCCGCGGCTTTCTCCCGGTCTACCAGCGGCTCGGCATCCACTTCGAGCACATGGACGGCGAGAGCCTCTACGAGGGCCGGATGGACGCGGTCATCGAGGAGATCTCCCGGACCGTCGGGGTGAAGGAGAGCGACGGCGCGCTCATCGTGGACCTCCCGTACGCCGAGGGCGAGCCGCCGGTGTTGCTCAGGAAGGCGGACGGGAGCACGCTGTACGCCACGCGGGACCTGGCCGCCGCCGAGGACCGCTGGGAGCGCTTTCACTTCGACCGGGCGCTGTACGTCGTGGCCCGTGACCAGTCGCTGCACTTCGCCCAGGTGTTCCGGGTTCTCACGGCGATGGGCAAGCCGTGGGCGGAGCGATGCATCCACGTCTCCTTTGGCCGCATCATGGGGATGTCCACGCGGGCCGGGAAGCTGGTGCTCCTGACCGACGTGCTCGACGAGGCGCGGGCCCGGGCGCTGGAGAAGGTCCGCGACAGCGCCACGGCCGGCCGCATCCACACCGACGAGCCGGAGCGGCTGGCCGAGCAGGTGGGCCTCGGGGCCATCATCTTCGGAGACCTCAAGAACCGTCGGAACACCGACTACACCTTCGACTGGGACGAGGTGCTCGAGTTCGACGGGCACACCGGGCCGTATCTCCAGTACGCGCACGCCCGCGCGTGCAACCTGCTCAAGCGCGGCGGCGGAGCGCCTGCGGCCGCCGACGCGACCCTGCTCACCTTGCCCGAGGAGCAGCAGCTCGCCCGCACGCTGGCCCGGTTCCCGGTGCAGGTCCGCGCCGCGGTGGAGCAGGACGAGCCGTCGTTCGTCGCGCGCCACCTCATCGACGTCGCCGTCGACTTCAGCCGCTGGTACACGCTCGGGAACCAGGACCGTGACAAGCGGGTTCTCCTCGAGTCGGACGAGGCGCTGCGCGCAGCCCGGCTGGCGCTCGCTGACGCGGTGCGCATCGTCCTCGCCAGCGGGCTTCAGCTTCTTGGCATCGCCGCGCCCGAGAGCATGTAAGACTCGGCCGAAGGGCCATGGTCGACCCGCTCGTGACGCTCCAGCATGAGTTCGGCCCGATCGGCCGCGCGCTGGGGCGCCGCTACTGTCCCCACGTCCGGGTGCTCCCCGGAGCCGAGGCCGAGCTGCGGCGGCTGAGCGCCGAGGGCTTCGTGGTGCACGTCCAGCGGACCGCGGCGTGGGTGAGCTTCCTGTACCTCGCCTGGCTGCTGGTGAGCCGCGCGCTTCCTCCCCTCCGCGCGGTCTTCAACATGCGCCGCTGGATTGGCCGGCCCTGGCGCCGGGTGGCGCAGCGCGGGCCGATGGACGTGCGGCTCGAGTACGCGCGAAGGCACGGCGGCTCGGCCCTCGTCTTCCTGCAGACCACCGCGATCGGCCGGGCCCGGGGCCGGAGCGGCCGCGAGAACCCGTTCACCGAGCTGGTGGCGCTGGCCCGGAAGAGCGGCCGGCCGGTGTTCCTGGTGCCGGAGCTGGTGGTCTGGGAGAAGTGGAGCGTCCGGCTCAAGCCCGCCTGGGCGGACTACGTCTTCGGCACGCCCGAGGCGCCTGGCTTTCTCCACTCGGTGCTGGCGTTCTGGCGCAACCACCGCCGGGCCCAGTTCCGCGTCGGCACGCCGATCGACCTCGGGGCCTTCGCCGCCGAGAACCCGGAAAACTCCGACGCCGTGGTTGCCCGGAAGGTGTCGGCGGTGCTCCACGTCCACCTCGCGCGCGAGACGCGGGCGGTGTTCGGCCCACCCTACAAGCCACCCGAGCGGGTCATCGAGGAGACGCTCCGGGACCGCACCCTCCGCCAGACCATCGAGCAGACCGCCGCCCGGAGCGGCAAGGACCCGGCCTCGCTCGAGCGCGAGGCGCGGCGGCACCTCAACGCCATCGCCGCGCGGCTCCACCCCACGTTCCTCGCGGTGCTGGCCCCCTTCCTGGGCTGGGTGTTCGACCGGATCTACGACGGAATCGACGTGGACGAGGCCGGGCTCGAGCGGGCACTCCGGGCCGGGCGCAACGGCGCGCCCATCGTCCTCTGCCCGAGCCACAAGAGCCACGTGGACTACCTGGTGATGTCGTGGGTGCTGTGGAAGCGCGGGTACCAGGTGCCGCTGGTGGCCGCGGGGGCCAACCTCTCGTTCTTTCCGCTCGGGCCGGTGTTCCGGCGCGCCGGCGCCTTCTTCCTCCGCCGCAGCTTCGGCTCCGACCGGCTCTACACCGCGACCTTCAAGGCCTACGTGAAGAAGCTGGTGCGCGACGGCGTGCACCAGGAGTTCTTCCCCGAGGGTGGCCGCTCCCGGACGGGGAAGCTGCTCCCGGCCAAGCTCGGGCTGCTCGGCTGGGAGGTGGACGCGGTGCTGGAAGGCGCCCGGAACGACCTGGCCTTCATCCCGGTGGCCATCGACTACGAGAAGATCGTCGAGGGGAGCAGCTACAGCAAGGAGCTGCTCGGCGGCGAGAAGAAGCCGGAGGACATGCGCGCGCTCATCGGGGCGCCGAAGGTCCTCCTCCGCCGCTACGGCACCATCCACCTCCGCTTCGACGAGCCCGTGCTGCTGCGCGAGTTCATGCGCAGCCGGAGCCTCGAGGAACCGGCGAGCCTCGGCGAGGAGGACAAGCGGACCCTGGTCAGGGCGCTCGGCCACCGGATCATGTGGGGCATCGCCCGGGTCTCCACCGTCACCCCGCACGCCCTGGTGAGCACCGCGCTCCTCGCGCATCCCGGCCGAGGCCAGCCTGCGTCCGCGCTGGGCTCCCGCGTCGACGCGCTCCGCCGGATGCTCCTCGAGGACGGCGCGGCGCTGTCCGCGGGCCTTGCCGGGTCCCCGGCGGATCCCACCCTGGCCGGACCGGTGCGCATGGCCGTGCTCGGGTTCATCGAGGACAAGATGGTGCGCACCGAGCAGGCCAAGGGCGAGACCGTCTACCTGCCGGTGGACGAGCGACGGGTCCAGCTCGCCTACTACAAGAACACCATCCTCAACCTCGTCGCGCCTCGTGCGCTGGTGTCCTGCGCGGTGCTCCGGGGAGGGCCGGAGACGTCCGAGGAGGCGGTTCGCACCCGGGCGCTCTTCCTCTCCCGGCTGTTCAAGCTCGAGCTCATCTACCGGGTGGGCGCGCCCTTCGAGGTCATCTTCGCCGAGACGGTGGACCGCCTGGTCTCGGCCGGCCTCCTGGACCGGCGGGACGGCGCGCTCGTGCCGCGGGATGCCCAGGCCCGCGGCGAGCTCGACTTCCTGGCCGACGTCCTCCGCGACTACCTGCAGTCGTACCTGCTGGCGGCGCTCACGCTCGAGGAGCTCGCCGGCGGCCCCATGGACCGGAAGGCGTTCCTCCGCGCCGCCCTGGAGACCGGGCGAATGGAGTTCCTTCAGGGCCGCATCGATGCTGCCGAGGCCATCAGCCGGACCACGCTCGACAACGCGCTCTCCTGGCTGATCGATCAGGACATGGCGGTGGAGCGGGACCGCAAGCTCGTGCTCGGCCCCCTGGCGGAGAGGCCCGAGCAGCGTGCGGCCTTCCTGGGCGACGTCCGCTCCTACCTGGCCCGCTGAGCGCGGTCATCCCGGACGCCGGGGCTCACTCAGCGCTTGCTCTGGCTCTGGGACGCGGCCAGCAGCGCGTCGAGCTTCGCGACGAGCGTCGCGTTGGAGACCAGGCCCTGGTAGCGCTCCACCAGGGTGCCATCGCTGGAGACGAGGAAGGTCGCCGGCACCGTCTCGAGCTCCAGTGGAGCGAGCATCTCGCTCTCTGCGGCGGCCACCGGCATCGCCCGCAGCCCCATCCTCTCGGCCGCGACGCGGATCCGCGTGCGGTCCGGGGCGATGGACACCGCAAGGAACCCCACCCGACCCTCGTACTGCTGCGCCAGCTTCTCCAGCTCGGGCAACTCCCGAGCGCAGGTGCCTCAACCTGGCATCCAGAGGTTCACCAGCCAGGGACGCCCCCGCATGGTCTGCGGCGTGACGCTCGCTCCATCCAGGCTGCGTGCGCTGAACGACTCCGGGAGCGGCCGCGGACTGTAGGACCGCTGGCACGCGGCACCGAGGATCATCAGGAGGAGGACCGGAAGACGACGCATGCGGCGGGGTCGACGCTTTCACACGCCGCGCGACGCTGGCAAGGTGCGGCGCCCCTCTCCCGTGCTCGAGCCCACCCTTCCCCCGACCGACACACCCGAGGCTCCGGTGCCGGCAGAGCGGCTCGGCTGGCTCGCGCTGGTCGGCGCTCTGGCGCTCTTCTTCCTGCTCGGCGTCCCGCTGCAGATGGTCAGCACCGGGGTGGGCATCTGGTTCACCGAGGTGTTCCTCTTCCTCGGCTTCGGCTGGGCCCTGACCCGCTGGAGCGGCCGCGCGCCAGGTCCTTACCTCGGGCTCTCCTGGCCGGGGGCCGGTCCCCTGCTCGTCGCGCTCGGCGTGGCGGTGGCCAACTACTTCGCGGCGGTCATCCCGCTGCAGTTCCTGGCCCAGCTGGTCGCGCCGCGCTCGTGGGTCGAGATGTTCGACCAGACGCAGGTGTTCGAGCACCAGACGGGGGTCGAGCTGTTCCTGGCGATGACCGGCGCCGTGGCCGCGGCGCCCATCGGGGAGGAGGTCATCTTCCGCGGTCTCCTCCTCCAGGGCCTGCTGAGGCGTGGCGTGAGGGTCCTTCCCGCGGTCGTCGCCTCGGCGGCCATCTTCAGCCTCTGTCACGTGAACATCGTGGGCCTGCCGGCGCTGTTCGAGCTCGGCCTGGTGTTCGGCTTCCTCTATGCCAGGACCCGGACGGTGCTGCCGGGAATGGTGGCCCACCTGGGCAGCAACCTCACGGCGACCCTGCTGTACGCCGCGGGCCGCGGTCATGATCCGGCGCCGGTCGAGCTGAGCGCCCAGGTTCCCGCCGTGCTGACGGCGAGCATCGCGGGGTGGGTCGTGCTCGGCCTGGTCCTCGCGGCCGCCCGCCGGATGCCTGGGGCGTGGGGACAGCCGGTCAACGCGGAGGTGCTCTTGCCCCGCGTCTCGCTCGGCCGGGCCCTCCTGCCCTGGACGGCGGCCGCGTCGCTCTGCCTCCTCACCTGGGGCCTCGCCGACCGGCGCGGGCTCGCGCTCGATCTGGCGGACGCGCGGGTCCGGGTTCCGGCGGCAGCTCCCGCAGACCCACCGTCGGCACGCGAGCAACGCACCGAGCTGGACGCCCTCCGGGAGGACGTCCACCGCGGGGGAGCGAGCGTCGAGCGCTACCTCGACGCCCGCCGCGCCCTGGCGGCGTCGCTCGAGCGGCGCGCCGTTGACGCCGGGGCGGAAGGGCCCGCGGGCCACTGACGGCTCAGATCACCTTGTAGCCGTGCACGCGGAGGATGGCGCCGACCATCGCCACGCCCGCTGCCCCGCCGTCCACGTCACCGTCGATCTCCACGCGCTGCCCTTCCTTCAGCAGCGACGAGCGCCCGCCCACGAGCTGGTACGTCTTGCCGTCGTCGCCGGCGAGGACCCAGACCCCCATCTCCACGTCCCTGAACTCGACGGTGCCGCGGATCTTCATCGCCGTGCTTCCCTCCGAATCATCGCCCGGCACACCAGCGCCGACAGGAGGCCGTTGACCACCAGCCAGGGGCGCGCGAGGAACGTGAAGGGCAGGTAGGCGATGCCCGGAGCCTTGGCCCAGGCCGCGTAGAGCAAGAATGCGGAGAATCCGAGCGACAATCCGGCAACGACGGGCCGCAGCGCGCGCCACTTCACCGCCACGAGCGCCGTCATGGCCGGGATCACCGCGCTGTACATCACCGGGCTCGCCAGCCGGCCGCGACCGAAGACGATGCGCTCCCAGTCCGGCAGGGGCAGCGAGAGGACCTCGGCCGCCGGCGGCGGGTGGCCAATGAAGCGCTGCCACAGCAGCTTCAGGAACCAGACGCCCACCGTGCTGAGCAGCAGCGGCAGCAGCGTCGCCGGGTTCAGCAGCACGTTGAGATAACCCGGACGCGCCTTCGTCTGGAGCGAGAGGAGGAGCAGCACCAGGAGCGCGGCGCTCCAGACCAGCGGCATCCAGTCCACCCCGGGGGCGGTCTTGCCCAGCGCATTCAGGGCGCCGAGCGCATCCAGCCGGCCATGGCCTGCACGGGGCGTCCACGCGCCCTCGGACCGGGCTCCCCCGTAGAGCGCCTGCTCCACCTCGTCCGGCGTCTTCGCTCCCGCAGCGAAGAGCAGCGCGGCCACACCGGCCACGTGGGGCGTGGCCATGGAGGTCCCCTGGTACTCGGCGAGGACGGGCTTCCTGAAGTCGGCCCGGTCGATGGTCGCCTGGAGGATGCCGTTGCCGGGGCCGAGCTTGGTGTTTCCGCCCGGCGCGACGATGTCCAGCGCCTCGCCGAACGACGAGTACGGCGCGAGCTGTCCGTCCGGGCCGACGGCGCCCACCGCCACCGCGCCGGCGTAGGCCGCCGGATACGAGACCTGTCCTTGCCCGGAGTTCCCCGCCGCGCAGACCACGACCGCGCCCTTGCTCCGGGCATACGCGACGGCGCGCTCCATCACGCCCGAGTAGCCAGGGCCGCCGAGGGAGAGGTTCAGCACCTTCGCCCCGTGGTCCACCGCCCAGCGAATGGCGTCGGCGATGTCCGCCGAGTTGCCGATGCCGGAGCGGTCCAGGACCTTCAACGGCATCAGCCGCGCCTCGAAGGCCACCCCGGCCACCCCCACGCCATTGTTGGTGCGCTGCGCGATGGTGCCGGCCACGTGCGTCCCGTGGCCGTTCTCGTCGTTGGGATGGGTGGTGTCGTTGACGAAGTCGTACCCCTCGACGAAGCGCGCCCCGGCCAGGTCGGGGACCTGCACGAACTCGTCCCGATCCTCGTAGGCGACGCCGGTGTCGATGACCGCCACCGTCACGCCCTTGCCGTGGGAGAGGTCCCAGGCCTCGGGCATGTGGATCATCCTGAGATTCCACTGCTTGGTGAACTCGGGGTCGTTGGGCGTGAAGGCCAGGGCCGTCACCTCGACCAGCGGCTCGGCCTCCTCGACGTCGGCGTCTCCGCGCACCCGGGCCAGCGCCGCGTCCACGTCCTCCACCCCCTCGGCGATGGCGATGCCGGAGCGAACGCCCACGACCGAGTTGAAGCGCAGCGGCAGACCCCACCGCCCGGCGCGCTCGGCGACCTCCTCGGCAGGTGTTCCATCCTTGAAGTCGATCACCAGCGCGTGTGGCACCGCCCCGGCGCGGGCGCTCCCGGAAGGCGTGACCTTTGTGCGCGCGGGCGCAGGCGCACACGCCACTGCGAGGAGGAGAGCACCGCTCAGCCACCAGCCAGACCGCATCCGACTCCTCCAGGGCCCCGGGGACACAGGGCGCGCGCCAAGAGTCTTACGTCCGCCGCGTCCGTCCATTGGGGAAGGGACGCGTTTCTTCACGATTCCAGGCGCTTGCCCACGCTCTCGAGCCAGCGAAGCGCCACTCGCCCGACCTCGGGGAGGTTCCGCTGGAAGCGTGCATCGGCGCCTCCGACCACCTCGACCCGCCCACCTGACTCCGCTGCGGCAGCGAGCAGCCCTGCCCGTCCTGGCTCGTCCTCGCCCACGATGCACAGGAGCGGAAGGTCGATCGGCCTGGCCAGCACAGCCGCAGGAGGGCTGACGAGGACGAGCCCGATGACGCCTGGGTGCTCGCTCGCCAGGCGGACGCCAATCTCGGCCGAGGCGCCCACGGCGGCGACTGCGACGTGGCGCTGGGCGGTGTTCTCCCGGAGGAGCCCGAGCGCTGCGTCTGCGTCGTGCACCCGGGCGTCACCGCCGCCGCGCGTGCCCTGGCTCGCGCCCACCCCCCGGAAGTTGAAGCGGAGCACCGGCCGCCCCGCGCGGGCGGTGGCCCAGGCGAGCTCGGCGCACACCACGTGGTCCATGGAGCCGGCCTCCGGTGGCGGAGGGACGACGAGCAGCGGCGGGGCCCGGTCGCCCCGGTGCCAGAGCCCCTCGAGTACCTCGCCGCCGACCGGGATCAGCGCCGGTCGCTCCAGGTACTGCCCCCGGCTCACCATGTCGTCACCCGGAGCACGAGCAGCTTGAGGTAGCGGCCCTCCGGGAACTGGAGCCGGATCGGATGGTCCGGCGGCTGGTAGCGCTCCTCGACGAGGGTGAGGTCCACCCCGGCCTTGACGCCCGCGCTGGCCACGGCCCCCTCGAACGCCTCGGGCGTCACCCGGGCGGAGCAGGAGGCGGTGACCAGGAGGCCACCCGGAGCGACGACCTCGAGCGCCTGCCGGTTCAGCGACGCGTAGCCGTCGATGGCGGCCTCGACCGCGCGCTGGCTCTTGGCGAAGGCGGGCGGGTCGAGCACCACGACCTCGAAGCGCCGGCCCTCGTCGCGGAAGGACGAGAGCAAGGTGAAGACGTCCGCTGCCAGGAAGTCGTGGGCGTTCGGGTCGAGTCCGTTGCGGAGGAAGTTGTCGCGCGCCAGCGCGATGGCGTCGGCGTCCTGGTCCACGCTGAAGACGCGGGTCGCGCCGCCGAGCGCCGCATTGACGCTGAACCCGCCCGAAAAGCAGAAGCAGTTGAGCACCGAAGCCCCGCGGGACAGCCGGCCCACCAGGGCGCGGTTCTCGCGCTGGTCGAGGAAGAAGCCCGTCTTCTGGCCGCGCCGCACGTCCACGCCGAAGCGGGCCCCGCGCTCGAGGATCTCCACCGGGTCCGGTGGCTCGTCTCCCCAGAGCAGCCGGGCGCCCCCCTTCCCCTCCTCGTCCTCCTCGCCCGCGAGCTGGTCGCGACCGAGCACGGCCCGCACGCCCGGGAGTGCCCGGAGGGCATCGACCAGCATCCCTCGCGCAGGGGTGAGCCCGGCGGAGTAGAGCTTCAGCACCACGGTGCCTGCGTACAGGTCCGCCACCACGCCCGGGAGGCCGTCGGCCTCGCCGTGGATGAGCCGGAAGCTGTCGGTGCCGGTCCGGTCGAGGAGCCGCTCACGAAGCTGCCAGGCAGTTCGGACGCGGCGACGGAAGAACGCTCCGTCGATGACCTCCCGCGGGTCCCGGGTCAGGACCCGGACCGCGATGTGGCTCAGCGGGTCGAAGTACCCGCGGGCGACGAACTTCCCGCCCTCGGTCAGGTCCACCACGCTCCCGGCGGGAATCTTGGGGAGCTTCTCCACGGCCTTGCGGAAGACCCAGGGGTGGCCCGCCCGGAGGTGGCGTCCGAGGCCGCGCTGGAGCTCGAGCCGGACAAGGTTCACGGCGTCAGCCTGCGCGCCCGGAGCACCGCCCGCCCGAGTTCCTCGAAGCCGCCGCCCTCGGGGGCCCGGGTGACGAAGCGCGGCAGGTGCTCCAGCTCGGACAGCACGGCGCGCACGTTGGCCACGCCAACGCTGAGGGCGAAGACGCGGAAGAGGGGCGCGTCGTTGAGACTGTCCCCCACGTAAACGAACCGGGCATCCCGCGGGCGGAGGCGGGTCTTCCACGCGGAGCGCAGGAACCGGCGCACCATCCACGCCTTGTCGAACGGGCCGATCCACGCGTTCACATGAACGCTCGAGCGGACGGCGTTCACCCCCCGGGCGGCGAGGAACGCCTCGAGCCGGCGCGCGGCCTGCGGTCCGAGCTGGACCTCCTCGTTGACGTCGATGGCCAGATCCACCTCGGTGTAACGGCTGTCCGTCGACATGCGCGCTCCGGGCACCGCGCGCAAGGCGGACTGCACGACCCGTTGCAGCCGCTTCCGCTCCGCGGCGCGAACCGGCGCCGGACGGGCGTAGATCTTCCGGAGGGCACCACGGGCATCGAGCCGGATGGCCAGCCCGCCGTTCTCGGCGATGACCCCCGCCACCGGGAGCGTGCGGGCCCAGGCCTCGGCGAACCCGGCGGGACGCCCGGTGACGAGCACCACCGGCACGCCCGCCCTGTCGAGGCGCTCCATCACTCCAACCGTGGAGGACCGTAGGCGCCCGGCGGTGGTCAGCGTGCCGTCCACGTCGGTGAAGACGGCCTCGACGCGGGACAGGTCGGCCTCGCGGAGCGGTCGGAGCTCGGGCATCGCTCACCCGGCGAGCGAGAGCCCGGCGAGGAGACCCCGGAACTCCTCGACCACGCGCCCGACGGACTCGGCGTCGACCAGGGCCAGGCTCTGCTTCCGCGAGCGGCGGAGGAAGTCGTCCAGCGGCTCGCTCCGGCCATACAGCCCGGCGGCGATCTCCACCGCCTCGGCGAGGGCGACCGCGGCGGACCGTCGATCGATTCCGAGCAGCGTCTCCGCTTGCTCGAGCTTCACCCCGCTTCGGGCCCAGACCTCGTGGTCGTGCCTCCGGAGCAGCGCCCGCTGGTTCACCACCGCCAGCCCGCGCACCAGCTCGAGCACCCGCTGGCAGAGCGCGCCCACCTCGGCCTTGGAGGGGAGGGCGAGGGCGGCCATGCTCCGGACCTCGTGCCGGTACTCGATGAGGCGGCGCTTGTCCTGGGCCCGGAGAGACCGGTACGGGGCCGTGCGTCCGAAGGCGTCCATCTCCTGCTCGAGGTGCTGCGCGTGCCACTGCACGTCCTCGGCGCTGGCCTGCTGGAGCCGGGCCGCGCGGGCTTCGAGGACCCGGCGCAGGTCGGCGACGGCAGCCCGGACTGCCACCGCACCGGCCACTTCCTCGGCGTGGCCCGGAACCACCTCCGCGCGCTCGACGTCGGCGAAGGGCGCCACCAGATCGAACACCAGCGTGCCGATGTGCTCGCGGAACCGGGTGCGGGAGGCCTGGACCTCGGCGAGCAGGTTCCAGCGGTCGGCCACGACGGACGGGTCTCGCACCCGCGATCCGAGCGTCTGGACCTGCTCGAACAGCTGCGAGGCGGCCTGGCGGAGCACCTCCTCGAGGCGGGCGCGGGCGGCGTCGTCGAGGACGGCATCCTCCACCAGCGAGGCGAGGCCATCGCCACGTGCCGGCGGCTGCGCCGCGAGCTGGGTCCGGACATGGTCGACGAAGGCGTTGACCTCGCGGATCGTCCCGCCGACCACCGGTGCCATCTCCTCCCAGGTGGAGAGGTCGAGGCTGTCGGTCGTGACCGGCGACTCGTACTGCAGCAGGTCCAGGTCGGTCAGACGCGCCAGCGCGTTCGCCGCGCCGTTGCAGAGCTGGCGGAGCCGGGCGGACTGCGACTCGGGAACTGCAGACAGTGCCGATTCGAGGGCGGGAGGCAGCAAGGGCTCGTCCGGGAGCTTGCACGGACTCGGCGCGACGATCCATGACGTGGCGCATGCCCACATGGACTGCTCCTGGAGGCGTTCCGCTCCGGTTTCGTGACGTCGGGAGTCCAGGGCGAGATGTTCGAGCCACAGTGGACCGCGCTGGCCGACCGCGCGCGGTTCGACGTCCCGGACCTGCGCGGATTCGGCGGCAGCGGACTCCTGCCCGGCCCGAGCGAGATGAACGCCATGGCGGACGACGTGCTCGCCCTGCTCGACCATCTGCGGATTGCGGCGGCGGTGGTGGGCGGCGTGTCGATGGGCGGCTACGTGTCGCTCGCCCTGCTCCGCAACGACCCGGCGCGGGTGCGGGCGCTGGTCCTCGCCGACACGCAGACGTCCGCCGATGACGCCACCGGGCGCGATGGCCGGGAGAAGACGGCGCAGGCGGTGCTCGCCCAGGGCTCGACCGCGCTCCTGCCGAGCGTCGACCGGCTCGTCGGGCCCTCTGCATCCGCCGAGGTCCGGGCACGCGTCTCGGCGTGGATCACCGCCGGCAATCCGGACGGTCAGGCGGCCGCACTGCGCGGCATGGCGCTACGTCCGGACGCCCGGGACATCCTCGGGAGGTTCGGAGGCGCGGTGATGGTCGTCGTCGGCGCAGACGACGTCATCACCCCTCCGGCGAAGGCGCGGGCGATGGCGGAGCTCGTCCCCGGCACGGAGCTCGTCGAAATTCCCGGCGCCGGGCACCTGGCGAATCTCGAGCAGCCCGGCGCCTTCAACGCTGCGCTCGGGCGGTTCGTCCGCCGGATCGCCCGGTAGCGCCGGGCCCTGCACGCGGGCTCGCCCGGATGGGACATGGAATGCCAGCGACGCGCCCGCTCGGCCCTTCCAGGCGGCCTGCGCGGTTCCGGACGCTCGTGGCGGCAGTGCCCCCGTCGAGGCCCGCGTCCGGCGGGCTGGACTGGACTGGAGTGGGAATGATGACCTGGACCCGGGGCAATTTTGGGGCCAGGACTGGTTAAGGAAGTTGCTTAAGTCTTGGGATCCCGCACATCTCGGCGTCGGAGGGCCGTGATCTAAGCTCGCGATGCACGAACGCGGCCCGGACGTCGCTCTTCCCCGTCTTTCCGAGGAG
>Ga0208851_1000378_pt1 | contig 20200 bp, 16 predicted proteins | sample NGESurshal092012_FD_184481 | JGI IMG/M metagenome (GOLD analysis project Ga0208851, IMG submission 184481) | Arctic peat soil microbial communities from Barrow, Alaska - NGEE Surface sample 415-2 shallow-092012 (SPAdes) | ecosystem: Environmental > Terrestrial > Soil > Wetlands > Peat ... | reverse complement strand
GGGCCGCTCGTCGTGCGCCCGACGTACGTGGTGGGGCCGTACGACACGACCGGCCGGTTCACCTGGTGGGTGCTGCGGATGGCAGGCGGCGGACGAGTGCTGGCCCCTGGCGCACCGGACCTGCCGATCCAGGTGATCGACGGGCGGGACATGACCACCTGGATGCTCGACCTCGTGGAGCGCCGAGCCACCGGGGCGTTCCACGCGGCCAGCCCGCGGCCGCCGCACGGCTTCGGCGACCTGCTGGCCGCGGTGGGCGACGCGGTGGCACCCGCGGGGACGTCCCTCACCTGGGTCGACGAGGCGTTCCTGCTGGACGCCGGCGAGGACGGCGGCTCGCTGCCCCTCTGGCCGGGCGGGGACCCTGGTCGCTGGGCCAACGCGGTGGACCCCTCGGCGGCGTACGCCAGCGGCCTGGCGCCGCGCCCGCTGGCCGACACGGTGCGCGACACCCTGGCCTGGGCCCGCGCCGCGGACCAGCCGACCCGCGACGGCGTCGGCCTGACCCCGGCCCGGGAGACCGAGCTGCTGGCCCGCTGGCGGGCGCGCGGCTGACCTGCGCCGGACCCCCGGACCGCGGTCGCTGGCATCGGCCGGCATGGGGGACACTGGAAGCAGCAGGGGCCTGGAACCGTGTGCAGGGACATGGCTGCCCCCGGCCCGAGAGGACTCCCATGCGGGGCAACGCCGTCTACCGACACACGAACACCGTCATCGTCTCCGTCGCCGCCGTCGATGCCCCCGAGGTGGTGACCTCGGCCGAGTTCGACGAGCGGCTCTCCGCCACCTACGAGCGGCTGGGGCTGCGGCCCGGGCTGCTGGAGTCGGTGGCCGGGATCCGGGAGCGTCGCTGGTGGCCCGAGGGCGTGTCGTTCACCGACGCGGCCACCTTGGCCGGCGCGAAGGCGCTCGCCGAGTCCGGCGTCGAGCCCGGGCAGATCGGGCTGCTCATCGACACCTCGGTGTCCCGGGAGAACCTCGAGCCGTCCGCCGCCGTCGCGGTCCACCACCAGCTCGGGCTGCCGTCGTCCTGCCTGAACTTCGACCTGGCCAACGCCTGCCTCGGGTTCGTCAACGGCATGCACCTGGCCGGGACCATGATCGACGCAGGGCAGATCGACTACGCCCTGATCGTGGACGGCGAGGGCAGCCGGCAGCCGCAGGAGGCGACCCTGGCCCGGCTGGCCCGCGAGGAGACCACCGTGGCCGACGTCTTCGCCGAGTTCGCCACCCTCACCCTGGGCTCGGGGGCGGCCGCCATGGTGCTGGGTCGGGCCGACCGCCACTCCGACGGGCACCGGCTCATCGGCGGCGTGGCCAGGGCCGCGACCGAGCACCACACCCTGTGCGTCGGCAGCCTCGAGAAGATGACGACCGACACCAAGGCGCTGCTGGACGCCGGCCTCAACCTGGGCGAGGAGGCCTGGCTGGAGGCCAAGGAGGAGTTCGACTGGCAGGGCATGGACTGCTACGTCATGCACCAGGTGTCTCAGGTGCACACCAGCCTGCTCTGCGCCCGCCTCGGGATTGACCCCGACCACGTGCCGCTCACCTACCCGACCCTGGGCAACATGGGCCCCGCGTCGGTGCCGTTCACCCTCGCCACCCAGGCGGCCCAGCTCTCCCCCGGCGACCGGGTCCTCACCATGGGCATCGGCTCCGGCCTCAACACCTCGTGCACCGAGATCCACTGGTGACCGCGGGGCCGGCCGCCACCACGGGCCAGCCCGCCCTGCTGCCCCCGCCGGGGCTCGCCGAGCTCGACCCCGCCTGGTCGCGGCTGGTCGAGGCCGTCGACGCGGACGGCGTCCGGCGCACCTGGCACCTGCTGGACAACCAGGTCGCCGACCCGGTCGGCACCCTGCTGTGCGTGCACGGCAACCCGACCTGGTCTTACCTGTGGCGCCGGGTGCTCGCGGCGCCGCCCGCCGGGTGGCGGGTGGTCGCCGTGGACCAGCTGGACATGGGCTTCTCCGAGCGCACCGGCACGGTCCGCGGGCTGGCCCGGCGCGTCGACGACCTGGGCCGGGTGAGCGACGCGCTGGGCCTCACCGGCCCGGTGGTCACGGTCGCCCACGACTGGGGCGGCCCGGTCTCGCTCGGCTGGGCGCTCGCGCACCGCGAGCAGGTCGCCGGGATGGTGCTCGCGAACACCGCCGTCCACCAGCCGGCCGGGGCGGCCGCCCCGTCGCTGATCCGGCTGGCCCGCACCCCCGGGGTCCTGCGGACCGCGTGCGTGACCACCCCGACCTTCCTGCGCGGGGCGCTGGCCATGGCCGAGCCCCCGCTCAGCCCAGGTGTCCGGGCCGGCTTCGCGGCGCCGTACGGCTCGGCCGCGCGGCGCGCCGCCATCGGTGCGTTCGTCGCGGACATCCCGCTGGCCCCCGAGCACCCCAGCGCCGCGGCCCTGGACGACGTGGCGAACCGGCTGGGCGAGCTGGCCGACCGGCCGGCGCTGCTGCTGTGGGGACCGGAGGACCCGGTCTTCGCCGACCGCTACCTGCGCGACCTCCTCGCGCGGCTGCCGCACGCCGACGTGCACCGCTTCGAGGGTTCGAGCCACCTGGTCACCGAGGACCCCCGGGCCGCCGGTGCGGTCCGGGCCTGGGTCGAGTCGCTGGGCGAACGGCGTCCGGCGGCCCCGGCGGCTGCGGACCCGGTGGCCCGCCGCCCCATGGGTGCTGCGCTGGCCGAGCGCCTGGCCGACCCCGCGCCGGCGCTGGTCGAGCAGGGCGCCCACCCGCGGGTGATCAGCTGGTCGACGCTGGCCGGGACCGTGGAACGGCTGGCCGCCGGGTTCGGCACGGCCGGGATCGCCCCCGGTGACCGGGTGGCGCTGCTGGTGCCCCCGGGGGCAGACCTGACCGCGGCGCTGTACGCGTGCTGGCGGGTCGGCGCGGTGCCCGTGGTGGCCGACGCGGGGCTGGGCGCCAGGGGCATCGGCCGGGCCCTGCGGGGCGCCGGGCCGGACCACCTGATCGGCGTGCCGAAGGCGCTGGCCGCCGCGCGGGCGCTGCGCTGGCCGGGCCGGGCCGTGGTCGCGGGGCCCACCTCACGGGCCCAGCTGCGGGTGCTCGGCGCCGCGCTGTCGCTGGCCGACATCGCCCGGCTCGGCGAGGGGGCACCGCCTCCCCCGTGGCCGGGGCCGGACGACGACGCCATCGTCGTGTTCACCTCGGGGGCCACCGGGCCGGCCAAGGGGGTGGTCTACCGGCACCGTCAGCTGGAGGCGCAGCGCGACGCACTCGTGCGCACCTACGCGATCACGGCCGCGGACAGCATCGCGTCCGCCTTCGCGCCGTTCGCGCTGTTCGGCCCGGCGCTGGGGGTCACCTCGATCGCGCCCGAGATGGACGTCACCCGGCCGGCCACGCTCACCGCGCGCGCTCTGGCGGACGCCGTCGCGGCCGTCGACGCCACCGTGGCCATCGCCTCGCCCGCCGCGCTGGTCAACGTGGTGGCCACCGCCGGGGACCTCGACGACCGGCAGCGCCGAGCGCTAGCCGGGACCCGGCTGCTGCTCTCCTTCGGGGCCCCCGTGCCGGCGGACCTGCTGCGCTCGGCACTGGCCCTCATGCCGGCGGCTCAGGCACACACCCCCTACGGGATGACCGAGGCGCTGCCGGTCACCGACGTCGACCTGGCCATGATCGAGGCGGCCGGGCCGGGGAACGGGGTCTGCGTCGGGCTGCCGGTCTCCGGCGTCCGGGTCGCGCTCTCCCCCCTCGGGCCGGACGGCGCGGCGACCGGACCGCTCACCAGCGAGGCCGGGGTGACCGGTGAGATCTGCGTCGCCGCCGACCACCTGAAGGACCACTACGACCGGCTCTGGTTCACCGAGCAGGACAGCCGGGACGGCGAGTGGCACCGCACCGGTGACGTCGGCCACCTCGACGAGCACGGCTGGCTGTGGGTCGAGGGCCGGCTGGGGCACGTCATCCCGACGGCGGACGGCGTGGTGACGCCGGTCGGCGTGGAGCGGCAGACGGAGAGCGTCGACGGCGTGGCCCGGGCGGCCGCCGTCGGGGTCGGGCCGACCGGGGCCCAGCAGGTGGTGGTTGTTGTCGAGCGGGCCGGGCCGGCCGAACGCCGAGCCGACGGGCCGCTCGTCGTTGGCCCGCTCGCGGACGCGGTGCGGGCCGCGGTGTCGGTGCCGGTGGCCGCCGTCCTCGCCGTCCCTGGCCTGCCGGTGGACATCCGGCACAACTCCAAGATCGACCGCGTGCGGGTGGCGGCCTGGGCCGAGCGAGTGCTCGCCGGGAGCCGGGCCGGGCGGCCGTGAGGGTCCTGGTCACCGGGGCCAGCGGCCTGCTGGGCGGCGGCGTGGCCCGCGCGCTGGCCGAGCGCGGGGACGATGTCACCGTGTTCCAGCGGCGGCCGTCCGGCCTGCCCGTTCGGGAGGTGCTCGGCGACGTCACCGACGCGGACGCCGTGCGGGGGGCCGCCGCGCGCGTCGACGCCGTCGTGCACCTGGCGGCCCGGGTGTCGATGACCGGTGCCTGGGCGCTGTTCGAGGCGGCCAACGTGCGGGGCACCGCGCACGTGGTCGAGGCCGCCCGCGGAGCCGGGGCGAGTCGGTTCGTCCAAGTGTCGTCGCCCTCGGTGGCGCACGCGGGCCGTTCGCTCGTCGGTGCGCCCGCGGGCCCGGCCGACCCGGAGCACGCCCGCGGACCGTACGCCCGGAGCAAGGCCAGGGCCGAGCGACTCGCCCTGGCCGCCGACGCGCCCGGCTTCGCCGTGGTCGCCGTCCGGCCGCACCTGGTGTGGGGCCCCGGCGACACCCAGCTCGTGGGGCCGATCGTGGAGCGGGCCCGGCGGGGCCGGCTGGCCCTGGTCGGCGGCGGGACCGCGCTGATCGACACGACCTACCTGGACAACGCGGTCGCCGCGATCGTGGCCGGGCTGGACCGAGCGGACGACGCGCACGGGCAGGCCCTGGTCGTCTCCAACGGCGAACCGAGGACGGTCCGGGAGACAGTGGCCCGCATCTGCGCAGCCGCGGGGGTCCCGGCGCCGCGGCGATCGGTGCCGTTCCCCGTCGCCCGCGCGGCCGGTGCTGCCGCGGAGGCGGCCTGGCGGCTGCTGCGCCGCACCGACGAGCCGCCGATGACCCGGTTCCTCGCCGAGCAGCTGGCCACCGCGCACTGGTTCGACCAGCGGCGCACCCGGGAGGCGCTCGGCTGGCAGCCCACGGTGAGCCTGGACGAGGGCTTCGAGCGGCTGGCCTCCTGGTACCGCTCCGGCGCGCGCTAGCCGACTGAACATGGTCAAGTTCTCAACCAATGGGGACTTCTGGCCTGTCCGTCTGGGGACGCCCCTGAGGTAGACAGAGAAGCGGCGCCCGGAGCCGGGCGACCGGAGGAGGACGCCGCATGTTCCAGGTCCGCATCCACGGACGTGGTGGCCAGGGCGTGGTGACAGCAGCGGAGCTGCTCTCGGTCGCCGCGTTCATCCAGGGCCAGCACGCCCAGGCCTTCCCGAGCTTCGGCTCGGAGCGAACCGGTGCGCCGGTCGTCTCGTTCTGCCGCATCGACGACCACGAGATCCGGGTCCGCGAACCGATCATGCAGCCGGATGCGCTGATCGTGCAGGACCCCACCCTGCTGCAGCAGGTGGACGTGTTCAGCGGACTGCAGCCCGACGGCTACATGCTGATCAACTCCAGCCGCAGCTTCGACGAGCTGGGGCTGGCCGAGTTCGTTCAGGGCTTCCGGCGTGACCGGCTGCTCACGGTGCCCGCCACCGAGCTGGCCATGAAGCACATGGGACGCCCGCTGCCCGGCGCGGTGCTGCTCGGCGGGTTCGCCGCCATCACCAGCCTGGTGTCCTTCGGCGCGGTGGCCGCCGCGATCCGGGAACGGTTCACCGGCGCGCTGGCCGACGGCAACGTGGCCGGCGCCGTCGAGGCCTACGAGTACGTGAAGAACGAGATCCAGGAGCTGGCCAATGCTCAAGCAGGTTGAGGGCTCGAAGGCCGTCGCTGACGCCGTCGCACTGTCCCGGCCGGAGGTGATCTGCGCCTACCCGATCTCGCCGCAGACGCACATCGTCGAGGCGCTCAGCGCCAAGGTGAAGTCCGGCGAGCTGACCCCGTGCGAGTTCGTCAACGTTGAGTCCGAGTTCGCCGCGATGTCGGTGGCCATCGGCGCCTCGGCGGCCGGCGCCCGCGCCTACACGGCCACCGCCAGCCAAGGGCTGCTGTTCATGGTCGAGGCGGTCTACAACGCGTCCGGCCTCGGGCTGCCGATCGTCATGACCGTGGCCAACCGGGCCATCGGCGCGCCGATCAACATCTGGAACGACCACAGCGACTCGATGAGCCAGAGGGACTCCGGCTGGATCCAGCTGTACGCCGAGACCAACCAGGAGGCGCTGGACCTGCACATCCAGGCGTTCAAGCTGGCCGAGGAGCTCTCGCTGCCCGTCATGGTGTGCATGGACGGCTTCATCCTCACCCACGCCGTGGACCGGGTGGACATCCCCTCGCAGGAGCAGGTCGACGAGTTCCTGCCGCCGTACCACCCCCGGCAGGTCCTCGACCCCGACGAGCCGATCTCGATCGGCGCCATGGTGGGGCCCGAGGCGTTCATGGAGGTGCGCTACCTGGCGCACGCCAAGCAGATGCAGGCCCTGGAGCGGATCCCGACCATCGCCGAGGAGTTCGAGCGCGAGTTCGGCCGCAAGTCCGGCGGGCTGATCCGCCCCTACCGCTGCCAGGACGCCGAGACCATCGTGGTCGCGCTCGGCTCGGTTCTCGGCACCATCAAGGACGTCGTGGACGAGCTGCGCGAGCAGCACCTGCGGATCGGCGTCCTCGGCATCACGTCGTTCCGGCCGTTCCCGCTGGAGGCGGTCCGTGAGGTGCTCGACCAGGCCGATCGGGTCGTCGTCCTGGAGAAGGCCCTGGCCGTGGGCATCGGCGGGATCGTCGCGGCCAACGTCCGGATGGCGCTGTCCGGGATCCGCATCCGCGGCTACACGGTGATCGCCGGCCTGGGCGGCCGGCCGATCACCAAAGAGTCGCTGCGCCGGCTGTTCCTGGAGGCCCGGGACGACAAGCTGGAGCCGCTGACCTTCCTGGACCTCGACCACGAGCTGGTCGAGGCCGAGCTGCAGCGCACCCGCGAGAGCCGCCGGTCGGGTCCCTCGGCCGAGAACATCCTGCGAGACGTCGGTGCCGTGTCGGCCCGGATCGGGTGGTGAGCCAGCTGTGACCGCAGTCCCGCTGAAGTTCTACCAAGTCGGCAGCTTCGCCGTCGGCAACCGGCTGGTCGACCCCGAGCAGAGGTCGGTCCAGTCCGACACCGACCGCACCAACGCGATCAACTCCGGCCACCGCGCCTGCCAGGGCTGCGGCGAGGCGCTCGGGGCGCGCTACGCCCTGGACGCCGCGATGCGGGCCACCGACGGCAAACTGGTCGCGGTCAACGCGACCGGCTGCCTCGAGGTGTTCTCCACGCCGTACCCGGAGACCTCGTGGCAGATCCCGTGGATGCACTCGCTGTTCGGCAACGCCCCCGCGGTCGCCACCGGGGTGGCCGCGGCGCTGAAGGCCAAGGGCCGCACCGAGGTGCGGGTCATCGGCCAGGGCGGTGACGGCGGCACCGTCGACATCGGCTTCGGCACGCTGTCCGGGATGTTCGAGCGCGGCGACGACGTGCTCTACCTCTGCTACGACAACGAGGCCTACATGAACACCGGCGTCCAGCGGTCCGGCGCCACTCCGCCGGCCGCGCGGACGGCGACCACCCAGGCCGTCGGCCCCGAGCCGGGCAACGTGTTCGGGCAGGGCAAGAACCTGCCGCTCATCGCGATGGCCCACGAGATCCCGTACGTGGCCACCGCCACCGTCTCCGAGCTGCGCGACCTCGAGGCGAAGGTGACCAGGGCCATGGAAATCCGCGGCCCGCGCTACATCCACATCCTGGTGCCGTGCCCGCTGGGCTGGGGCAGCGCCTCCTGCGACACGATCAAGCTGGCCCGACTGGCCAAGGAGACCGGGCTGTTCCCGGTCTTCGAGGCGGTCGACGGCGAGGTGGTCAGCGTCTCCAAGATCCGGCACCGGACGCCGGTCGAGGAGTACCTGAAGCCGCAGCGCCGGTTCGCCCACCTGTTCGGCAAGAACCCGCGGCCCGACGTCGTCGCCCGGCTGCAGGCCATCGCCGACCGCAACATCAAGCGGTTCGGACTGCTCGACGAGGACTCCGAGGAAGCCCAGTGATGGACAAGCCGTTCGCGATCACGCTCGACGTCGGCTCGAGCCTGGCCAACAAGACCGGGTCGTGGCGCACCGAGCGACCGGTCTACATCGACCGGATGCCCCCGTGTGCTCAGGCCTGCCCGGCCGGGGAGAACATCCAGCTGTGGCTGTACAAGGCCGAGGACGGCGGGTACGAGAGCTCCTGGCGGCAGATCATGGCCGACAACCCGCTGCCTGCGATCATGGGCCGGGTCTGCTACCACCCGTGCCAGACGGCCTGCAACCGCGCCGAGCTGGACCAGGCCGTGGGCATCAACTCGGTCGAGCAGTTCCTCGGCGACCTGGCCATCGACAAGGGCTGGACGGTGCCGGTCGAGGCGCCGCCGTCCGGCAAGAAGGTGCTCGTCGTCGGCTCCGGCCCGTCCGGGCTGTCCGCGGCGTACCACCTCACCCTGCTCGGACACCGGGTCACGATCTACGAGGCGGGCCCCAAGGCCGGCGGCATGATGCGCTTCGGCATCCCCCAGTACCGGTTGCCGCGCACGGTGATCGACGCCGAGGTGGACCGGATCGTGGCCATGGGCGTGACCCTCGAGCTAGAGCACCGGGTCGACGACATCCGGGCGGCCATGCACGACGGCGGCTTCGACGCGGCCTTCCTGGCCGTGGGCGCACACATCGGCAAGCGGGCCTACATCCCGGCCGGCGAGTCGGCGAAGATCCTGGACGCCGTCACGCTGCTGGCCAGCATGGAGGGTGAGGACAAGCCGCTGCTGGGCCGCCGGGTCGTGGTCTACGGCGGTGGCAACACGGCCATGGACGCCGCCCGCACCGCCAAGCGGCTCGGCGCGGAGGAGGCCATCGTCGTCTACCGGCGCACCCGCGAGCGGATGCCCGCGCACGACATCGAGGTCGAGGAGGCCCTCGAGGAGGGCGTCCTGATGCGCTGGCTGTCCACCATCAAGCACGCCGACAGCGGCAAGCTGACCATCGAGAAGATGGAGCTGGACGAGACCGGGTTCCCGCAGCCCACCGGTGAGCTCGAGGAGCTCGAGGCCGACTCCCTGGTGCTGGCCCTGGGCCAGGACGTCGACCTGTCGTTGCTCGACGGCGTCCCGGGGCTCGAGGTCGACGACGGCGTCGTCCAGGTGGGCCCGAACCTGATGACCGGCTATCCCGGGATCTTCGCGGGCGGCGACATGGTGCCGTCGGAGCGCACGGTCACCGTGGCCGTCGGGCACGGCAAGAAGGCGGCCCGGCACATCGACGGGTGGCTGCACGGCCAGGAGTACGTGCCCCCGCCCAAGCACCCGGTGGCCACCTTCGACCTGCTCAACACCTGGTACTACGCGGACGCCCCGAAGACCGTGCGCCCCCGGCTGGACGCCGCCCGCCGGACCTCGACGTTCGACGAGGTGGTCTCCGGGCTGGACGAGTCCACGGCGCTGTTCGAGGCTCGCCGCTGCCTGTCCTGCGGCAACTGCTTCGAATGCGACAACTGCTACGGCGTCTGCCCGGACAACGCGATCACCAAGCTGGGCCCCGGCAAGCGGTTCGAGATCGACCTGGACTACTGCAAGGGCTGCGGCATCTGCGTGGCCGAGTGCCCGGCCGGCGCAATTGAGATGGTGCCGGAGACGATCTGACGGCATCCTGCGGTGATGGCCTGGACCATCACCGAGGACGTCGAGGAGTACGCGACCGCGGTCGCGCCCCTGCTGGGGGCCGAACCCGAGCGCTTCACCATCGGCCTCACCGTGGTCGAGAACGCGCGGGTGCGCACGAGTTCGCTGGCCGAGTGGTTCGCCTGGTGGACCGGCCCGGACGGTGCCGTGACCGGCGCGGTGTCGCGCACCGCGCCGTACGCGTTGCTGCTCGAGGCGGCACCGGACGAGTCACTGCGGCCGCTGATCGAGGCGGTGCGCGGCTCGGGGCGCGAGTTGACCGGGGTGAACGGGCCGACCGAGCTGTCCGCCCAGTTCGCGGCGCTGGCGACCTCCGGCACCGACCGGCGTGCGGTGCTGAAGCTCGCCACCCGGCTGTTCCGGCTGACCGACCTGGTGGACCCGGCGCCGCTTCCGGAGGGGCACGCCCGGCCGGCCACCCTGGACGACCTGCCGCTGGTGCTGCGCTGGTCGCAGGAGTTCCAGGACGAGATCGGGGAGCCCGGTGGCCCGGACCAGGACCCTGCCGTGCGCGAGCGGGCCGCGCGAGAGCGGTACTGGCTGTGGTCCGGGCCGACCGGTGAGCCGGTGGCACTGGCCGGGCTGACCCCGCCGGCCGCCGGCGTGGTGCGGGTCGGCCCGGTGTACACACCCGTGGGGTCACGCCGGCTGGGCTACGGCGGCGGGGTCACCCATGCGGTCAGCCGGGCTGCCCTGGACGCCGGGCAGCGGGTGGTGCTGTTCACGGACCTGGCCAACCCGACGTCGAACGCCCTGTACCCGCGGCTGGGGTACCGCCCGGTGACCGACCGGGCCACGTTCGTCTTCGAGTGAGCCCCAGGCGTAGAGTCGCCGTCCCGTGTCGACGTCCACGCTGCACATCCGCAGCTTCCACCCGCGCCGCGGCCGGCTCAGCGCGCTGGCCGCCGACACCACCGCCCGGCTGTGGCCCCGGTTTGGCGTCGACGTCGACGGCCGCCCGCTGGACCTGACCGCGCTGTTCGGCCGGCCGCTCCCCGTCGTGCTCGAGATCGGCTTCGGCACCGGCGAGGCCACCGCGGCCATGGCCGCCGCCGAACCGGACGTCGGCGTGCTGGGGGTGGAGGTCCACACCCCGGGGATCGGACGGCTGCTGCACCTGGCCGAGCGGCAGGGGCTGACCAACGTCCGGGTGGCCCGAGGCGATGCGGTCGAGCTGGTCCGCGACATGCTGCCGGCGGAGTCGCTGGCCGGAGCACGGATCTTCTTCCCCGACCCCTGGCCGAAGGCCCGGCACCACAAGCGCCGACTGGTCAGCCCGTGGTTCATGGAGCTGCTGGCGTCCCGGCTCGCTGCCGGCGCGGTCCTGCACCTGGCCACCGACTGGCCGGACTACGCCGCCTCGATGCGGGAGGTGCTCGACGCCGGGTCGTCGTCCACCGGGCTGGTCGGCGGCGGCGTCCCTCGGCCGGGCTGGCGGCCGCTGACCCGGTACGAGCAGCGCGGCCTGACCCACGGCCACGAGGTGGTGGACCTCAGGTACACCAAGACCGCGCCCGCGTAGTCAGCTGCGCGGGAGCAGGACTCGGAAGGTGGCGCCCGCGCCCGGCTCGGTGTCCAGCTCCACCCGGCCGCCGTGCGCGTGCACGATCGAGGCGACGATGGCCAGCCCCAGGCCGGTGCCTCCGTCGTCACGGGTGCGGGCGTCGTCGGTGCGGTAGAACCGCTCGAACACCCGGGCGGCCGCCTCCGGGGACAGCCCGGGACCCTGGTCGGCCACCTCCAAGACGGCCGTGGGCGGGTCCTCCTGGGTGCGCAGCCGGACGCAGACGGTGGCGTCCACCGGGGTGTGCCGAAGCGCGTTGCCCATCAGGTTCGCGATCACCTGCCGCAGCCGCGGCTCGTCCCCGGTCACGACCGGGGGGTACGCCCCGGCCTGGACCTCCAGGGTGACCTTCCGCTCAGGGTGGCTGGCCTGAGCGTCGTGCACCGCGTCGGCGACCAGCTCGAGCAGGTCCACCGGGTGCGCTGCCAGTGGCTGCTGCTGGTCCAGCCGGGCCAGCAGCAGCAGGTCGTCGACGAGCAGGCCCATGCGGGCGGCCTCGCCGCCGATGCGGTCCATCGCGCGGTCCACGCCGGACCGCTCGGGCAGCGCGCCCTGCTGGTACAGGTCGGCGAAGCCGCGGATCGAGGTCAGCGGCGTGCGCAGCTCGTGGCTGGCATCGGCCACGAACCGGCGCATCCGCTGCTCGGACGCGCGGGCGGCGGCCTCCGACTCGGCCTGCACCTGGAACGACGACTCGATGCGGTCGACCATGCCGTTGAAGGACCGGGCCAGGCTGCCCACCTCGGTCCGCGGGTCCGCCTCCGGGACCCGGCGGGACAGCTCACCCGCGGCGATCACGCCGGCGGTGTGCTCGACCTGGCGCAGCGGCCGCAGGCTGCGCCGGACCACCCAGTACGCCAGCAGGGCCAGCAGGAGCAGCAGGACCGCGCCGACCGCGAGCTCGACGGCGCGCAGCCGGCCCACGGTGGCCTCGACGCTGGCCAGGCTCTGCGCGACCATCACGCTGGCGTTGTTGCCGGGGACCTCGAGGGCGACCACCCGCCACGCTGTGCCTCCGTCGGTGGCCGGCACCGTGAACGGCTGGCCGCCCTGGGCCGCCACCTGGTCCAGGGTCCAGGTGGGCAGCGCCGGCGCGGCCCCCGGAGTCAGCGGGTTGCTGACGACGCCCAGCGACACGCCCGTGGCATCGGCGTAGCGGATGTAGAACTCCGACGGCGGGGCTGCGTCACCGGGTCGGCCGCCCGGCGGCGGGAAGCTGGACACCGGATGCCCCGCGGAGGACCCCGCCACGGACTGCAGCTGGCCGTCCACCCGCTCGAGCAGGTAGCCGCGCAGCACCGCCGTGGACGCCGCGCCGGCTGCCACCAGGGCCACCGCCACGAGCATCACCAGGATGACCACCAGCCGGATCCGCAGCGGCAGCCGGGCGGCCAGCGCGTGCAGGTGCTTCATCGGCGTGGGCGGCGCAGCACGTAGCCCACGCCGCGGACGGTGTGCAGCAGTCGTGGCTCGGTCGTGTCGATCTTGCGCCGCAGGTGCGAGATGTAGGACTCCACGACGTTGGCGTCGCCACCGAAGTCGTAGTGCCACACGTGGTCGAGGATCTGCGCCTTGGACAGCACCCGGCTCGGGTTCTCCATGAAGTAGCGCAGCAGCTTGAACTCGGTCGGGGACAGCCCGACCAGCTCCCCCGCCTTGGTGACCTCGTGGGCGTCCTCGTCGAGGGTGATGTCGACGAACACCATCGGCTCGGCGCCGGTCGCCCCCGCGGCCAGCCCGGATCGACGAAGCACGGCACGGATCCGGGCCACCAGCTCGCCGAGACTGAACGGCTTGGTGACGTAGTCGTCGCCACCGACGGTCAGCCCGGTGATGGTGTCCTCGGTGCTGTCCCGCGCGGTGAGGAACAGCACTGGGAACCGCAGTCCCTCGCTGCGCAGCCGGCGGACCACCTCGAACCCGTCGAGGCCGGGCATCATCACATCGAGCACGGCCAGGTCCGGCTGGTGCTCCCGGGCCAGCCGCAGGGCGTCCTGCCCGCCCCGGGCGGTCACCACCTCGAAGCCGGCGAAGCGCAGGCTCTCCGACAGCAGCTCGACGATGTTGGGCTCGTCGTCCACGACGAGCAGCCGAGCCTCGGGGCCTCTGTGGTCGCCGTTCATGGGGTCAGTCTGCGCTGTCAGGCTCCGGTCAGCCTGCACGAACCCTGGAGAAACGCTGAACGTCTTGGCGGCCAGCTCGAAGCACTACGGCAGCCTGCGTCCAGGGAACCGTCAGGTTCTGATCGAAGGCTGGGTTCCGTGACCACCACGACCGAGCCAGCTGCCGTGCGCGCCGCAGACTCCCCCCGGCCAACCCCGGCGATCGACCTCGTCGTCCCCGTGTACAACGAGGAGACCAACCTCGAGCCCAGCGTGCGGCGGCTGCACGCGTACCTCAGCGACGGGTTTCCGTTCAGCTTCCGGATCACCATCGCGGACAACGCCAGCACCGACCACACCTGGCAGGTCGCCCAGCGGCTGCAAGCGATGCTGCCGCATGTCCGCGCCGTCCACCTCGACGAGAAGGGACGGGGACGCGCGCTGCGCCAGGTCTGGTCGCACAGTGACGCCACCGTGCTCGTCTACATGGACGTCGACCTGTCCACCGACCTGGCCGCGCTGCTGCCACTGGTCGCACCAGTGCTCAGCGGGCACAGCGACGTCGCGATCGGGACCCGGCTGACCCCCTCGTCCCGGGTGGTCCGCGGGCCGAAGCGGGAGCTCATCTCGCGCACCTACAACCTGATCCTGCGGACCACGCTGGGCGCCCGGTTCTCCGACGCGCAGTGCGGGTTCAAGGCCATCCGGGCGGACCGGGCCGCCGAGCTGCTGCCGATGGTCGAGGACACCCAGTGGTTCTTCGACACCGAGCTGCTGGTGCTCGCCGAGCGCTCCGGGCTGCGCATCCACGAGGTGCCGGTCGACTGGGTGGACGATCCCGACTCGCGGGTCGACATCGTGAGCACCGCCGTCGCCGACCTCAAGGGCATCGCCCGGCTGGGCCGCGCGCTGGCCACCGGGAGGCTGCCGCTGAGGGCGCTGCGAGAGACCGCGGACGCCGAAGCGTCGGTGCGCGCGCCGGCCGACATCGTCAGCCAGCTGGTCCGGTTCGCGGTCATCGGGGTCGCGAGCACGGTCGCCTACCTGCTGCTGTACCTGCTGCTGGGCGGAGCCCTCTCCGCCCAGTGGGCCAACGCGCTGGCCCTGGTCACCACGGCGGTGCTCAACACCGCGGCGAACCGGAGGCTGACCTTCGGGGTCTCCGGGCGGGCCGGCCGGCGGCGGCACCAGGCGCAGGGCCTGGTCGTGTTCGGCATCGGCCTCGCGCTCACCAGCGGCTCGTTGGCGCTGCTGCAGGGGCTCGCCCCCAACGCCGGCCGGCTGTTCGAGGTCACCGTGCTCGTGGCCGCCAACGTGGCCGCCACCTTGGTGCGCTTCTTGCTGTTCCGCTCCTGGATGTTCCGCCGACCCACCACGTCCGCTCCCGCCCCGCATACCGAACTGAGGACCGCCCGTGACCACCGACGCGATGACCACCCCGGTGCAGCCGCTCGTCGAGCAGCCCGTCGGAGTGGGCGCCGCCCCTCCGCTGCCGACACCGTTCGAGCGGCCCGCTGACCCGCGCTGGGCCCGCCCCGCGCTGATCGTGCTGCTCGCCGCTACCGCGGTGCTGTACCTGTGGGGCCTTGGGGCCTCCGGGTGGGCGAACTCGTTCTACTCGGCCGCCGTCCAGGCCGGGTCGCAGAGCTGGAAGGCGCTGTTCTTCGGTTCCTTCGACGCCGCGAACCTGATCACTGTCGACAAGCCGCCGGCGTCCCTGTGGGTGATGGGCCTGTCGGCCCGGTTGTTCGGGGTCAACGCCTGGAGCATCCTGGCGCCGCAGGCGCTCATGGGCGTCGCGACCGTGGGCGTGCTGTACGCCGCCGTCCTGCGGTGGTTCGGAGCGGTGGCCGGGCTGATCGCCGGAGCGGCGCTCGCGCTGACCCCGGTCGCCACCTTGATGTTCCGGTTCAACAACCCGGACGCGATGCTCGTACTGCTCATGACCATCGGGGCCTACGCGATGGTCCGCGCGGTGGAGAAGGCGTCCACCCGGTGGCTGCTCATCTCGGCCGCCGTCATCGGGTTGGCGTTCCTGACCAAGATGCTGCAGGCCTACCTGGTGCTGCCCGGCTTCGTGTTCATGTACCTGGTCGCGGCGCCGACGTCGCTGCGCCGACGCTTCGGGCAGCTGTTCGGAGCGCTGGGCGTGCTGCTGGTGTCGTCCGGCTGGTGGGTCGCGGTGGTGGAGCTGTGGCCGGCCGGCTCGCGGCCGTTCGTCGGTGGCTCGCAGAACAACAGCGTGCTCGACCTGCTGTTCGGCTACAACGGGTTCGGCCGGCTGACCGGCAACGAGGACGGCAGCGTCACCGGTGGCGGCGGCGGGAACGTCGGCGGCAGGTGGGGACAGACCGGGCTGACCCGGATGTTCTCCTCGGAGTTCGGCGGCCAGGTCGCCTGGCTGCTGCCGGCCGCGTTGATCCTGTTCGTCGCCATGGTCGCGATCAGCCTGCGGGCGCCGCGCACCGACCGGCTGCGGGCTTCCGCCATCCTGTGGGGCGGCTGGCTGGTGGTCACCGCGCTCGTGTTCAGCCTGGGCAAGGGGATCATCCACTCCTATTACGCGGTGGCCCTGGCCCCGGCCATCGGCGCCCTCGTCGGGACCGGCGCGGTCGTGCTGTGGCAGCGCCGCGGGCAGCTGGTGGCGCGGCTGGTGCTGGCCGGCACGCTGGTCGTGACCGCCTGGTGGTCCGTCGTGCTGCTCGGTCGATCGGCTGACTGGCAGCCGTGGCTGCGCCCGCTCGTGCTGGCCGTCGGCCTGGCCGTCACCGTGCTGCTGGTCGTCGTCACCAACCTGCCCAGGCGGGCGGCCGCGGTGCTGGCCATCGCCGGCCTGACGGTAGCCCTGGCCGGGCCGGCCGCGTACGCGGTGCAGACCGCGTCGACCCCGCACGCCGGTACGCTGCCGACGGCCGGACCGACCGTCACCGGCGGGCTCGGCGGCTTCGGTGGCGGCCCCGGCGGGCAGCGCCCCGGGGCGATGCCGCAACGTGGCGCCCTCCCGCAGGGCGGCACCTTCCCGCTAAGCAGCGCCCTCCCGCAGGGCGGTCCGGCCGCTGAGGGCCTGACCCCGCCCACCGGGCCGCAGGGCTTCGGCCCCGGCGGGGCGACCGGGACGACGCGCACCGGTGGCGCCGGCGGGCTGCTGGACGCGAGCACGCCCAGCTCCGCGCTGGTGTCGCTGCTGCTGCACGATGCGGACAGCTACACGTGGGTGGCCGCCACGGTCGGGGCCAACCAGTCGGCCGGCTACCAGCTGGCCACCGACCGACCGGTCATGGCGCTGGGCGGGTTCAACGGCAGCGACCCGTTCCCGACGCTGGCGCTGTTCCAGCAGTACGTCGCCGAGGGCAAGGTCCACTACTTCCTCGGCGGGGGCGGCGGGTTCGGCACCCAGAACGGTGGTAGCAGCGACACCCCGCAGATCAGCCAGTGGGTCGAGGCCAACTTCACCGCCGCGACGGTGGGCGGGGTCACGGTGTACGACCTCACCCAGCCGACGTCAGGATCGACGTCCGGCTGACCGGCGGGTCCGAGTCAGGCTGCTCCGAGCTGCCCCGGCCCGAGCGCGGTACCCCCCAACCGCGCCCGGGCCAGGGTTTCGACGGCTGGCACGACCGGCCCGTCAGCGCCGGAACGGAGCTGAGCGCGAAGGCAGCTCTGCACGCACCGGATCACCCAACCCGCTGGCACCTGCGAGCCGAACTCCTGCATCAGCCGCTCCTCGACTGCGAGGACCTCCCGGTGTGTTGCCAAGGGCATCATCGGTCGGTCACTCTCCCCGAGCAGTCCGCGGAACCCCGCACCCAGTGACCAGGATGACGTCACCCGCCCGCATCCCCCAGCCCCAGATGGGGGGCCTTTCCGCGGGCACCGTCCGGCTCACCCCTCGGATCGGGGGTACGGCTGGGGCCGCAGCAGCCCGGTCTGCAGCCCGATGACCACCGCCTGCAGCTGGGACCGGGCGTGCAGCTTCTGCAGGATCGCCTTCACATGACCGCGAACCGTGTGCTCGCTGATCTGCAGCTCGCCGGCGATCTCCTTGACGTCGCGGCCAGCGGCCAGCCGCGCCAGCACCTCCAGCTCTCTGGCGGTCAACGGCTGGTGCTCCACCACTCTCGGGAGATCGCGTAGCGTCCGACCCGCCTCGGCCTGCTCCACCGGGCGCGGTCCGCCGACGTCCTCGAGGAGGGCGACCACCTCGCGTGCCGCCCCGCCGCCCTCGAGCCCGATCGGGATGGCCCGCACGGTGAGGTACACCGGAGCGCCGTCCGCCCCCCTGATGGCCAGGCTGCGCTTCTGGGCCACTCCGGTGGCCAGGGCCTTCAGAACTGGCAGCTCCTGCCTGGGCAGCGCGGCGCCGTGCTCGTCGACCCCACCACGGACCTCCCAGGTCGTGCCGACGGTCGCGCTGCGGTCCCGCTGCAGCATGAGCTCGGCGGCCCGGTTCATCAACAGCACCCGAAGGTCCCCGTCGAAGACGATCACGCCCTCACGGAGGGAGTCGAGGATCAGCCAGCGGCGTCGCTCGGCAACAGCGGCCAGCCGCTCGGTCTCCACCCGGCCGCCGACGTCGCGGGACACCAGCACGATCACGGCCTCGTCACTGGTCCAGCGGGCCATCCGACCGGAGCTCTCCACCCAGACGACGCGACCCTCGGTGGCACGAAGTCGGTGCACCCACCGGGCCGGCTCACCCGAGCTGAACAGCTGGTCCCTGAACCGGCTGAGGGAGCCCAGGTCCTCTGGGTCTACCACCTCGCTCAGGGGCCGTCCGCGCAGGCGGGACGGAGGCAGCCCCAGCAGCTCGCGCGCGGCCGCCGACGCGTACAAGCACACACCGTCAAGGGTGAGCACCCACACCAGGTCAGGGGCTGCGTCCAGCCACCGGTACGACTCGGGCGGCGGGCCGATCTCCGGTGGCAGCTCGCCCGCTCCTGACGCCGTCCACTCGCCCATGGTCAGAGCCTTCCAGGCTCAGCATGGCCGGAACCCGCCACGGTGGTGAGGGTAGAAGGACCCTCAGCCGCGCCCCGGCTCATCCCGGGAGAAGGATGCTCCGACTCGGCCACCCGGACACGCTGGGCGAGAGGGGCGGTCTGCGGCCTCCACGACCGGCAGGGGTGGGCATCGGTGATCTCCGGGCGGACGCCCGCAGGCAGATCGACCGGCTGCTGTCCTGGTTCGCGGCGTCACTGCCGGGTCGGTGGTGGGACCGGCTGCTCGAGATGGAGTTCGTCGACCGGTCAGTGGCCCTCGCCGCGAAGGCGTTCGTGGCCTTCCTCCCAGCGCTCGTCGTGGTGGCCGCCTACCTCCCGGATCAGCCGCGGCGCAGCCTGGCCTCGTCGCTGGTGCACCGGCTGGGACTCTCGGGAACGTCCCTGGAGGTGGTGCAGGCCACCCTGACGACGGGTGCCCAGACCAGGTCCGCCACCAGCCTGATCCGGCTGCTGGTCACCCTCTTCTACGCGACCACGATCACCACCGCACTCCAGCGGCTCTACCTGCGGGCTTGGCGGCGTCCGCCCATCCGAGACCGGCGCCGGCCGCTGACCGGCCTGGCCTGGGTCGTGGGCGTCATCGTCCTGATGGCGCTCATGGGCGGGTTGCGACGGGTCCTGCACGGCTGGGCCCTGCCCGGGGCGCTGACCGTGCTGGCGGCGGCCGGGTCCATCGCCCTGCGGTGGTGGACGCACTGCGTCATGCTGCCGAGCCAGCTCCGCTGGCGGGTGCTGCTCCCCGGCGCCATCATCACCTCGGTCGGGTCCGCCCTGTACGGGATCGGCGCCGCGGTGTGGCTGCCGCGCAACATCATCGCGAGCCAGCCGCAGTTCGGGTTCTTCGGGGTGGCCATGGCCCTGGTCTCGAGGTGCGTGGGGCTGGCCTTCGTCCTCGTCGGTGCCGCGGCGCTGGGCGTCGTGCTGGCCGAGGACACCGGCCGGATCGGCCGGCTCATCCGGGGCTCCGAGGGGACCTCGCTGCGTCCCGGCGCGCTCCCCCCGCTCCCCGCCCCCAGCCGGCCGGGCGCGCTCCTCGACGCCTTCGGCCGCCAACCCCCCTCCTCGGCCTGACGGGTCACAGGTGCAGCGCCGCGCGCATGGACGGCGCGGAGGCGGCGAGCAGCGGCTCGAGGCCGAGCAGCTGCTGGGTCGTGTGCAGCAGCGACAGGTGGCCGAACGCCTCAGTGGCGACGGTGCCCGGCCGGATGGACGGCGCCACCGCGATGAGCGCCACCCGGTTGCTGCCGGAGGAGTCGTCCTCGTCCCAGGTGACGAACACGGCGGTGCGCCCGGCCCGGTAGGTCGGGCTGTCCAGGATCGTCCGCAGCCAGGTGGTCAGCCAGGCGTCGCCGGTCGCGACCGGGCAGTCGTGGGTGTCGTTGCAGGTGTTGGGGACCACCAGCGAGAAGGCGGGGAGGCTGCCGGCGCGCAGCCCGTCGGCGAACGCCCCGGACGTCGGCGTTCCGAGCGGCACGTCGTGCTGCGCGCAGGTGGACCGCAGGTTCGTGTAGTAGACGGCCGGGTTGTGCTTGACCGCGTAGGTGCCGGCCGCGGTCCCGAAGCAGGGCGAGGGCATGCTCTCCGCGTAGACGCCCCAGCTGCTCCTGGCGTCGGCCAGCTCGCTGAACAGCGACGAGCCGCTGATCGGG
>Ga0208851_1000377_pt1 | contig 20225 bp, 21 predicted proteins | sample NGESurshal092012_FD_184481 | JGI IMG/M metagenome (GOLD analysis project Ga0208851, IMG submission 184481) | Arctic peat soil microbial communities from Barrow, Alaska - NGEE Surface sample 415-2 shallow-092012 (SPAdes) | ecosystem: Environmental > Terrestrial > Soil > Wetlands > Peat ... | reverse complement strand
CTCAGCAATCTAGAGGCACATTCTACAAAACAGGGACGGTATTGAGCGGCTTTTGCCTGGAGCCGTCGATTAGGAAATAAGAGATAGACAGCACCCTTTGTTTCCCCTTTCGGGGGGCGCTCCTGAATTTCCGTGACCGTCCGAGCCAATCCTTGGGCAATAGGATGATCTAAGGCTGAAACAAAAATATCCCATTGGTCTTTCAACATGGCTAGTTTCCCCCAAGTACCTGCTTGAGCTGTTGAATTGCGGATTCTTCCAAAGAGCGCACGATTTTACGGGGCAAGCTTAAGATACGAGCCGTGGCCGCCACAGTTTGTTCCGGACCATTTAAACCAAAGCGGAGGGCCACAACCTGCCGCATCAGAGGTTCTAGAGAGGTTATAGCGCCTTTGAGTTGTCCTTGCAGTTCCTTTTGGGTAAGTGTTTCTTCTAAAGATGCCTCTGGGCTTGGGAGAAGACATCCCAACGGGGTGTTGTGGTCTTGCGCAGTAGGTGCGTCCAAAGAACGTAAGGGTAAAAAGTCTTGGTGGAGCTGTTCTACCACTTCGAGCTTCCAATTTCCGATCGTACAAAGTTCCGAGCGCTTGGGCCAACGGCCTAGATTTTGGGATAGCTCTGCTGCGGTGCGTCGGAGCTGACGCTTCTTTTCGTGCAGATGCTTAGGGAGACGAACACAACGGCTCTGCTGGTCTACTGCTTGCACCACGCCTTGGCGAATCCACCAAGTGGCATAGGTACTGAAACGAAAGCCGCGGCTGGGGTCGAATTTGTCAATGGCCTTAGCAAGACCCAAGTTACCTTCTTGGATGAGGTCTTCTAGCGGTAACCCGCGCCCCTGATACTTTTTGGCAATAGAGATCACGAGACGTAGATTAGCCTTCATCAATTGAGTTTTAGCTTCTCTCGCTTGGGCGAGTTTTCGGTCTCGGGCCCAGCCAGATTCGGTTGCGGCGAGCAGACCTTGTTGAACAAGTCGTGCTAAGCGGAGTTCTGTTGGGTGATCCAAAAGTGGTTGACGGCGGACATTTTTGAAATAGAGACCGACACAATCGGTTTTTGTTTGAAGGGGGACAGGGCTTGACGCAAAAAGAGTATCAAAAGTCTTGGCATACATGGCAGTGCAATCCTCATCAATTCCATGGAGGGCAATAGTTTGTTTGAAGAGCAATTCAGGGCGCAACAATTGCGCCCTTGAATATAGGCGGGAAGAAGTTAAAGTCGATTAGGCAGAATGGGCAAAAGCTTGTTGCATCTTCTCTGCTAAGGACAAAGCTTCTGCTTTAGGAATAGCGGCTAGCTGTGCCTTAAGACCTTCTAGAGAAACCGAAACAGCAGGGGTTCCGGTACGCTCTTCCACCCAACGGGTGAGCGAAGTGAACTGTTTGCGATTCCACGTTTTCGGATCTCCGTAGTGGTCTACCAAAAGATTGAAAAGTTTATCGGCATGATCGGTCTCAGTGGTTTTGGTTGGCTCAGGCCCAAAAGGGTCAAAGTCATCCTCGCCAGTCGCTTGGGGCTCATCGGAACTACGGGCGGCACTTAAAAGCTGAAGACGATCGCAGAGGAAATTCGTAAAAGTCCGCTTCTGACCCTCCACTTCTTTGCGGGTTTGGTCGATATGGCCTTCGACAAAGACTTGAGTCCCTTTTTTGAGATACTCCGCTACGTTGAATTCGCCAATTTTGCTGAAGTCGATAAAAGCGGCTTCTGTGCCTCGGTTGCTTGCGCCATCGAGTGCGATCGAGAAGTGTGTAATTTGGGTACCAGATTCAAGGTACTTGACTTCACCATCACGGACTAAACGGCCGATGAACATGACTTTGTTGAGTAGGGGATAACGACGGTCCATGGAAAACTCCTTGCGGGGTAAAATTGATGATCTTTGAAATGAAACTAATGATTTCATTGGAGTCAATGAAAAATAAGGCAAAAAAAGAGGTTAGCGGCCTGCTAGGCGATAGCGATACTGACGAGAGCCCACGGCATAGCGGATGCAAATGCCATTGGCCTCCAGCTTTTTGAGACGCTGATTGGCCGTGGTGAGGTTAAGCCCTAGCGCGGTAGCGAGGTCGGGAGCTGAAAAATCACCTTGATTTTCTGCCCACCGAACTGTTTCCACATCGGATTGCGACACTTTGCCTACAAGTCTGAGACCTCCATTCGGAGATTCACACAGCGCCAAAAGTCCATGATGTTCTAAGGCAACACCAATCTCTTCAGAAACTTCAATCGTTGGTTTGCGGATGAGGAAACCTCGTTCGGGATAGAGATTTTCCCAAGCAGAGAGAAGCTTTACGAAAAGCTCTAAAGCGACGGAATAGTTCATAGCTGCCACTGCACTGAGGTCAGCTACAAAGGTCCGGTTCGTCGGGAGCTTGCGTAGTAGTTCTTCCATCGTGACCCGGATTTCACAACCTCGGTCACGACCCCAAAGGAACTCTCCTGCCTGGCCAACTTGCATAACCAATTCTTCATTCATTTCAATGAAACTATAAACCACAGCGTTCTGGCCTGTCAAGTGTTTTCAGTGAATTCAATGAAATTCTCCAAGATGGAGAAAGCCACCCCATATCCAGTGCATAATAACAGACCCAACGCCATTTGTGGCGTCTGAGATCCTAAATAATTCGTCGAATACAATGAGTAGAGGCAGGAGATGTTGCTTGGGTTCGTTTCAGGCCTACCCCTATCCATAGCATCCGGCATCTGCGATGTCCCATAGTATAGCTTTTTTTCAATCTACGAAGCGGTCCGAAGTCTCTTCCTGTAAGCTTTTAGAGACTAGAAACCGGCTGCTCTAAACCACAAAATGCGTAAAACGCTTCGAAATTAAAATATTGCTCCATCATCGTCACCATGCATTCGGTCTTGGCTTCTTGCTGGAACCGAGCATATTCAAAGGCTTGGTTGATGATTTGCACCGTGGTTAGCGTATCGTGGGCTACGCATAGAATAGGAACCTGCATCTGTTGAGCCCTCGCCAAAATCAGGGAATTTGGGCGCAATTGACCGGTGAGCACTAAACAGTTGGTGGCTGTTTGTAGGGCTGCTAGTTGAATATCGGTGCGGTCTCCCCCTGTGACTACAACCTTTTGGTTGTTCTTGCGGAAGTATTTCAGCGCACTGCTTACATTCATGGCCCCAATATTGACCTGTTCTACCAAGAGGTCCAAGCTGTTTTCACAACAGAGGACTTCGGCCCCAAGCCGTTCAACCAATTCTGCGACACTGACACTATGGAGGATGGGGTCTAGGGGAAGAACACCCAGCACAGGCATGCCTCGGGCTTCAAAAAGAGGCGCTAGTTGTTCTTGCACATAGCTATGCTGAGCCACAGGTACTTCATTGAAGATGACGCTCAGGGGATGGCCTTGGAGTTGTTCTTGCACATCCAGGACCCCTTCAATCGTTTTGCCTGCCTGGTAGCGAACGACCAAAATCACAGGAGCATCCAGGACCGTAGCCATTTGCTTCAGGCTCAGACCAAATAATTTCCCTTCGGTGGCGGTGCCTCCTCCTTCAATAAATAGAAAGTCAGCCTCCGCCCCTACACGGTGGAGTTGTTCTTTGAGCTGATCTTGATAGTTGGTTTGATCATTCCCCCTCAGTCGCTCTAGCAACGTTTGAGGAGATATGAACACCAGGGGATCCGGGACCACAATATTCCATTGCTGCGCTAAAAATCGGGTATCTTCATCGACCGGGGGTTCTCCTTGGCTCAAAGGTTTGAGATAGCCCAAACCAAATTCCTGACGCTGAAGCTGCAAGCCTAAGCTCAGGAGGAGTGAAGATTTTCCACTATAGGGAGTCGTAGAACCTACGAGGATATGGCGATGCACCGTTTTCATGTAAGTTTTGCTCTAGCGTAGCTTTTTAGCGTGACCGTAGAAAATTTTTGATGAAGACACTGAAAATTCTAGTCCATGAAAAAAAATGTTCATTTTGAACACTGCTTGTCTAAATTATTGCTAATCTACAGATATCTGATGTTCTCATACTTAATAGTAGGTTAGAACGGCAGTTCTCTAGGTATTTGTGGTTCTCCTTAAGCTAGGTCGTGTGCGCGGCCTATTTTTTTGGGTATCTCTCCCCCAAAAACCATCCGCCCCTAGAAGATCTAGGAGCGGTCTGGTCGGGCCTTTTGGAAAGGCCGGTCTAACTGCCAGAAGAATCTGTATAAGCGCCCTATAGAACGGACTTGCCGTGCCTAGGGTGATGTATCAGAAACAATCCTGGCCTACAGTTGCCGGAGAACGTTCCGGTGGCCCTGAATCGGTTGACTACTACTCATGGGCATCACCTCCACGACCTGTTCGGTATAAACGACTGTGCACTAACTTAGCACAGGTTTTCGAAGGGGGGGGGGACATTACAACCCTGAGAGAAGCAACATCGGGGTTGCGATTAAGCTGGCAATTCCAAAACTTACTAAACCAAGGGTAAAGAGCCAGTCTATTTTTCCCGTCAGATGGCGGTCTTTACTATGAGCCTGGGGATGGGCTAAACGCTCTTGATGGACTGCAGACCTGCTCATGTTGAACTCCTGTTGAGCTTATAGGCAATGCGAAGAACTTTTACATTCGTTTACAATTATACACAAAAATAAGCTTGATTGGGAAATAGGGCTTGCGATGATAGGGCCATGTCTACCCTCTGGCCCTATGCTACCCCCGGCATTACGGATACTCTTTTCGAGGGTATCCCCGGTATTCCCATGAGTCCGCTAGAAGTTCGAGTACAACTTTTAGCCCAACTACGACTGAAGCCTGATTCTGTATTCTGGGACATCGGGGCTGGGACAGGAACTCTAACGATTGAGGCAGCCCTGTGTTCTCCTCGCTTACAGGTCCTCGCCATTGAGCGAGATGAAGAAGTTACCGAACTCATTCAGCGTAACTGTGACCGCTTTGGAGTGAGGAATGTCCAAGTGCTTTTAGGCAGTGCTCCAGCATGCTTGTCTCAACTTTCCCCGAGGCCAGACCGCGTCTGCATTGAGGGGGGGAACTCATACCAGGAAATCTTGGAAGCGGTATGGGAGATTCTCCCTAGTGGCGGTAGGGTCGTGTGCGTGACTTCTTCTCTGGAAGGGCTTTACCAGATTTCAGAATCGTTGGCGCGGCTACAAGCGCGGCAGATTGAAGTAGTACAACCCGGTATTCATAGACTGGAGAAACGGGGTATGCAGCAGGTTTTTGCGTCCTTAGACCCCGTTTTCTTACTCAGCGGAGAAAGATTATAAGTCTCCTCTAGGTCTTAGCGTCCTAAGACATCCACGCGCACACGGGCTACTCCTGTGTTCATCATGCCTAGCAGTTGGGCTGCGGCTTTGGAGAGGTCAATCACCCGCCCGCCAATATAGGGTCCTCGGTCCATAATTTTGACAACTACCTGCTTACCGTTAGCGACATTGGTTACGCGCACACGGGTGCCAAAGGGGAGCGATTTATGAGCTGCCATCAGGGAATAGGTGTTGAAGGTCACACCGCTCGCTGTGCGGCGTCCATGGAAGCCATCGCCGTTGCCGCCATACCAGGAAGCTCCGCCTTGGAAGCTATTTAACACAGACATAGCTACTTTTTTGGCGATTTTACCGGCAGAGGCTATGGGGTTGGGTTTCTCAACGCTTGCTATAGGCTCTACCCCGAAGCGGCTACGCACTCGGTTGAGGATAGTCACCGCAGTGGCTTCTAAGTCTTGGTCCTGATTCGTTTTGCTCGTGGAAGCGACGCTCATGGATTTATCTAGCGTCCACAGCATCCGTTCACGGGTTTCTGAACTGGAAGTCTCTGGAGTGGCGTTTTGGGCGACCAAACGGGTTCCTTCGTCATCCTGGATCACTTTCAGTGAACGCACTTCTACAGGCTTCCATGCCAAGAGGTTCAGTTGTTTGGTGATCTCTAAAGCTTTGGATTCGGCAGCTTCCAGCGTAGAGGTCTGTGCATCATTTTTGCTGGGCTTGATCGTCAGTAAGGGGAGTTGGTCAAAGTAGACAATGACTTGATTTTGCTTCTCATCAACAAAAATGGAAGCTTGAGGAGCGGAACGTTCTGAGGTTGGAATGCCTATTTTGATAGGAGATTTGTTCGATGTGGGAACTATGGGTGCTTGTAGGTCATAGACCTGTGGGGAAACGGCTTGGGCGATGGGGGATGTGCTCTTAACATTTTGCGCTTCTTGCGCTTGAGCGGGCAGGTTAAAGATTAATGAAATACAGAAAATGCCTGAAACACTTACCATAAGGGTTTTTGAGAGGAATTTATCCAATTTTCTACTCCTTGACACCTTGTTTAGTGGGAAAGGATAACACAGTGATCCCCAATCAGTCGCCCAAACCCTGATACGTTAAGAGTTATTACCTCTTGACAACTTTCTAAGGAAGGGTATCGTGGTGGACTCCATAGACTACAAAACCAGTGGTGTGGATGTGGCAGAAGGACAACGCTTTGTCCAACGTATTCGCAGCCATACCCAGAGCACTATGCGCCCTGAAGTCTTATCGGATATTGGCAGTTTTGCTGCTCTTTGTAGCGTACCCACGAAATACCAAGAACCGATTTTGGTCAGTGGTACCGATGGCGTTGGCACTAAGCTCAAACTGGCTATTGCTCTGAATAAGCACGACACCATTGGCATCGATTGCGTGGCTATGTGCGTCAACGATGTTCTCTGCCAGGGAGCTGAGCCTCTATTCTTTCTGGATTATTTGGCTACGGGGAAGCTCTCCGTGGAACAACTGGAACAAGTTGTGGCGGGTTTAGCGGAAGGCTGCCGCCAGAGTGGTTGTGCCCTGGTGGGTGGTGAAACGGCAGAAATGCCTGGTTTTTATCAAGCAGGGGAATACGATATCGCGGGCTTTTGCGTAGGAGTGGTGGAGCGTAGCAAAATTATCAATGGTCAGCAAATCGCTGAAGGAGATGCTCTTTTGGGGCTAGCCAGTTCTGGAGTCCACAGCAATGGCTTCAGTTTGGTTCGCAAAATCATTGAAGTTTCTGGCCTGACCTGGGACCATACGCCCGAAGGCTGGGAGCAATCCTTGGGAGAAGCATTCTTAACGCCGACCCGTATCTATGCCAAAGCCGTTCTAGAGGCCTTAGACCGCTTTCATCTGAGGGGTTTAGCGCATATCACAGGGGGTGGTTTGATAGAAAATGTTCCCCGCCTGTTTGCTGCCCATCCGTCTACGGCCCTAACTGCTCAAATTCAGCGTGGTTCCTGGGGCGTTCCAGAAGTTTTCCCGTGGCTTACTCAGATGGGCAATCTTTCCCAAGAGACCCTCGATACCACCTTCAACCAGGGGCTAGGCATGGTGATTGCCCTTCCTAAAGATCAGTGGGAAGAAGCCCAGGTCTATTTCCAGTCTCAAGGCATGGAGGCTTGGCGGGTCGGTCAGGTAATTTCGGGGAAGGAACTGGTCTTCCGGTAACATAGTGGACGATAACCCGGTAAATAGCGATGGCCCGTATCACTGTTCTTGAAGCAGAAGAACTCCTGGACAAGGAATTTCCGGTCTTGGATAAGGGCTTTGTCCGCTTAGTGGACTACATGGGCAGTGATGCTCGAATTGTGCAGTCTGCCCGCGTCAGCTATGGTTCAGGAACGAAAACAGTTCGGGAAGACCAAGGGCTCATTAACTATTTGATAAAGAATTTACACACATCACCTTTGGAACAAGTAGAGCTTACTTTTCATATCAAAGCCCCTCTTTTTGTGGTGGCTCAATGGGTTAGACACAGAATGGCCTCTATCAATTCCATGTCTGCTCGCTATTCAGTCATGAAAGATGAATTTTACTTGCCAACTCCAGAACAAATTAGAAGTCAAAGTAATAAGAATAAGCAGGTGGGAGAAGGAATTTTAGAAGTGGAAATAGCCCAAAAAGCCTTCGAACAAATCACTGCTGATACTGCCCATGCGTATAGTACGTATGAAGCATTATTAGAAGATAGTGTGTGCCGAGAACAGGCCCGTATGGTGCTTCCTCAGAATCTCTATACGCAGTTCTATTGGAAACAAGACCTCCATAATCTGTTTCACTTTTTGCGCTTGCGCATGGACTGGCATGCCCAAGAAGAGATTCGCGCCTATGCCAAGGTGATGGCTACGATGGCACAAGCGGTGGCTCCCATGGCCTATGCAGCCTTTGAAGAACACATCTTACATGCGGTTAGACTATCGCGCAAAGAAGCTGAAGTAGTCCGTGCGCTTCTGCAAAAAGCAGAATTGGCGCATCTCAGTGAGAGAGAAAAGACAGAATTTCTAGGGAAGTTTGGCCTGTAAGTTTTTCAGATAGTTCCTAGGCGATTTAAAGGGAAGAAACGGAAAGCTGCTTTGCCAATCAATCCTGTACAGGGTGCAATCCCTGTATTAGCCAGTATGCTATCTATGACAGACTGTTCTTTAGGACAGGCATGGGAAGGTAAGAATCCCCAAATATGTGAATCTTGAGAGTTATTGCGGTTATCTCCCATCGCAAAATAGTGACCTTCTGGGACAATAACGGGACCTGTTTTTTGTCCTTGATAGCAAGGGATGTCACTCAAGTCTTTCATGTTATAGCTTGGGTCTTCATAGGTATAAGACTCATCCAGTGCCTTGTTGTTAATCAGAACCACTCCCGGCGTAATAGTGACTTGGTCTGGAGTCAGTCCAAACTTTTGGGCAATTTCAGCGGTGGATAGCTTTTGATCTCCAAACTGGACACCATCTTTTTCTAATTTCAACCGTTTTTGATAGGCCAGAGGTCGTTCGGTAAAGCCATTGAACTCACTAGAGAGCCCAGCCGTGCGCTCAAACAGTTGGACGCGGAACCGCTCATGATCTAGAACGGTAGAACCTAGCCTTACGGTTCCTCCCTGGACTTCAATACGGTCTCCTGGTAGGCCAATAATCCTCTTGATATAGGCCACCGAAGTATCCGTTACGGAAGTAGAACCCGCATTATCTTGGAAGCAAGCTGGGGGCACAAAAACGATGACGTTGGTACGCTGAGGTTTAGAAAAGTCGTAGGTAAGTTTTTCGACAATAATCCGGTCAGATTGCCAGGGATCTTGAGAGCCAATCAGCGTGGGCAACATAGACTCCGAGGGGATGTAGCGAGCTTCAGCTACAAAAGTGCGGATGAAAAAAGCGAGAAAAATTGCAATCAGAATCGTTTGTATATTTTCTCGTTGGCCTTTAATCCATGCCCAGAATGCATTCATCTAGAAAAACCAACCATAACTGTGAAGTCCTGTCCCGAGTAAGTTGACTCCCAGGTAGGTGATCCACACTACCACGAAACCTAACGATGCCAGGAGAGCGGGCTTTCGGCCCTGCCAACCTATGGTTAAGCGCGAGTGCAAATAGGCAGCAAAAACGAGCCAGGTAATCAAACTCCATGTTTCTTTAGGGTCCCAGCTCCAATAAGAGCCCCAAGCCTCGTTAGCCCAAACGGCACCTGCAATGATGCCAATGGTCAATAGAGGAAAGCCCAAACCAATCAGACGATAACTGGTGTTGTCTAGAATGTCCGCCAAGCTTGAGGTCTGGAGTGCCGTAGCTACAGGAGCTTCTGTCTCCATGGTTAGGGTACCGCCCTCTGCATTCTGAAACGCATAGCTGGTCTGTGGAGAAGTTTTAGGCTCTGACTGAACCGTCTCTGCCTTATCTACCCGACGATATCCCCCCGTCCCAATCGAAGAGCCCCGTAGTTCCAAATTCTTCGCTTTGCGGGTGACCCAAAGATAGGCGATGGATGCCAGGGAACCGACTAAGAGCGTGCCGTAGCTCAGGATCATCACGCTGACATGCATCATCAGCCAGTTGGACTGCAGAGCCGGAACCAACGGAGCACTGGTCTGCATATTGGCGGGTAAGACCAGGGAAGCAAAAGCGGCTAACAGGGTGGCCACAGGAGCGGTAAAAACCCCGATCAAACGCTCTCGACTGAACCACTCCGCTCCTACATGCACGGCACAAATGCACCAGCATAGAAAAAATAGGGACTCATATAAGTTGCTGACCGGGAAAGGATGTCCAGACTCGATCCAGCGGGCTACTAAAAGCCCGGTTGTGGTCAAGGCTGCGATACTCATCCCGACAGAAGCTAGATCAGAGATCCATTTCGGTTTCTTGAAGGCAGCGTAGACCCAATAACTTAAGGTCGCTACCCCAAGAGTGGCGAAAGAAGCGTTATCTAAGACGTTTTGAATGTCGACAAGATTCATCTGCGGGGTTCCTTAGAGAGGGTGGACGGCTCGGCTCTGATCACATCCGAGGGGCCTGACTGCCTGTTTTGGAGATTGGACGCTACACTCATAAATTCTCGTTCAAAAGTAATTTGGGCCCGGTTGGTTCTGCCTGCAAAATAGACTACCCCATCTTTGGCAAAGCCCCACACTTGGCTGTGGCTCAGATAGCTCATCATCACCCCAATCATAAGCAGTCCAAAACCCGTGTAGACGAGCACGGTCCCTGGGTCTTTCTTCGATTGAATGCCGGTGGCTCCGGTGACTCCTTTGACTTCCAACCGTAGAGAGGGTGTTAGTTCAGCGGGGACTCCAGGCTTTAGAGAGATCGGAATCGGTTGCTCAGCGCCAAACAAAATGGCCTGGACGGTTCCCTGGAGGCCATTGGTGGCAAGGACCATTTTTGCTTGGTCGTTATTGTCTAGCGGAATAATCGCTCCCCAGGTTTCTTTGCCATTGATTACCTGTTCCAGCGGACGCATCGGAATTTTGACCCAAGGGGTATCGTTTACCCGAAACAAAATGGAATCTACGCCCCAACTGGCTTGATAGAGGCTGACTCCGTCATAGTTCATCGGGTCATTGACCGATATGGTCTTACGGGCTTTTTCTTTGCCATCGGTATCAATGATCGAAAGGTCAGAATAGAACTGCTTAATTGAGCCATCTGGCCGATAGTCAATCCAAAAGCGGTTGACTTTAACCTGCCATTTAGGAGCAACGGTCCAAGGACCGGGGCTCGTTAACTGGTGGAAATCGAACTGTTCTCCATCAGGGGTCATGCTTTGGGTCTTGAACCCGGTTAGCGCTCCCAGCATGCCCCCTAGGAGAATCAAAATAATCGATACATGGACGATAATCGGTCCTACACGACCGAGCAACCCCTTGTGTCCATAAATTTTCTGGCCTTCCGTGTGGATCTGGAACCCTTTCTGCTGGAATTCTTGAATGAGCTGCTCTAATGTTGCAGGAACTTCGGTAAACAGGGCAAATTTCTTGAGCCGTTTCGGATTGTCATAAAAGCGCCACTTGCGGGCGGATTTTAGCATGGGGATCTGACGTAAAAACGAGCAGGTCGCCAGACTGGTCCCAAAAAGAATCAAAAGGGCTAAAAACCACCATGCGCGGTAAACATCATTCAGCCCGAGGGCCAGAATCACCTTCCATGTCAAAAAGCCGAAAAGAACTTTGCCTTGGTCGGGATAATTCTGTTGATAATACTGAGGGCCTTCCTGTTGAGGCAAGACAGTCCCCACCGTGCTACACAGAGCAATAACGAGAAAGAGCGTGATCGCAAGCGGTAAAGACCCCAAAATAGAGAGAAGTTCCCGCTGCACTCCCAGCCAAAAAAGATTTTTCTTGAAAGAATTAGAAGTCACACAAACCGCTTGGAGATCACATTCTCCATTCTATGGAACAGCTCGACTGATGCCAGGTTAATTTAAGTCTCAGCATAGGAAGGCAATTAAGACGTTGCGTCAGACTTAAGGGTTCCTCTCCTGAACCAGAGTGCCCAAAATCATAAGTCTGCCTATCTAAGGCCATTAAGTTTCGCCCCTAAGCAAAATTAGCATCTACTCTGAAAAGGTACGTTTCTAGGCTCTACATTTCTACTATGGCTGAAAATCCTTGTCCTGATCCTCCACGGCGCACCGTCCGTTGTGCGGTGATTACTTTGAGTGATACCCGTACGGAAGCGGATGACAAAAGTGGTCAAATCATCCAGCAATGTCTTCAAGAGGCGGACCATCCTGTGGGATTTTACAAAATTCTTCCCGACGAGCCGGATCAGCTAAAGGCTTTGTTGCTGGAATTAGCAGCGCAAGAAGATTTGGAAGTGGTGATTTGTAATGGGGGTACGGGGATTGCACCCAGAGACACGACCTTCGATGCTTTGCAGAGCTTACTAGAAAAAGAACTCCCCGGATTTGGAGAGCTTTTTAGAATGCTTTCCTGGGACCAAGTAGGCTCACGGGCGATGGCCTCACGAGCTACCTGCGGAATTTTCAAGGGCAAGCTGGTGTTCTCTTTACCGGGTTCGCACAAAGCGGTAGCCCTGGCTATGGACAAACTGATCGTTCCAGAGATCGTCCATTTAGTCCGGCAATTGAAGGGAGAGCACTAGCTCTCAGAATCTTCTTCAGCAGCCTCTTCCTGGACGGGATAAATAAATCCGGTATTGCGGCCACTCAGAATGGAGTTCCCCAAAGCGAGGGCTTTATCAGCCTGAACCGTGGTTTTGCGGATCCAATGAGAACAACGGGAGCGGCCTTTTTGCTTAGACGTTTTCTTTTTAGGCTGAGCCATGGCGGGAGACGAATTTTACAGCTTTACGAGTGTACCAGAATTTCTTGCTGGGGAGTGGGGAAGTACTTGAAAATTGTCGGCAGGGAGATTTGCCAAAAGTAAAGAGAACAATTGCCCTGCTTATATTTCCAGGTTAGAAAATATCTGATGCTTGAACATGGACTTCAGTACAATTCTAAGCAATGGAAATTGGGGTTGCTCAGAAGTTCCTGAATTGCGCCTGCTCCAGAACGGAGTAAATTCTCAACTTGGCTGGTTAGTGCATTCCCACAGCGTAGCCATAAGACCTTAGGTGGAGAGCCATATAAACGGCTTCTCTCAGCAAAGTCCGCATCCCGCGTCACGATGCAGAAGTCATTTGTCCTAGCAAACTCCCATATTTCGGTATCAGTCTTCTCTTCCAATTCGTGAAACTGGACATGGCTTGAATTTGGGTAAATGTCGGCCAATCTCGTCACTAGTTTACGACTCAAATTTTGATCGAAAAGCAATTTCAAGCAGCACCTGCCGAAACAGCTAAACGATGTTCCCGGTCAGCCGCAAATTCTAGACAAGCTCTAATGTCCTCCTCTGTTAGTTCAGGAAAGTCTTCTAGAATTTCGTCATGAGACATTCCAGCCGCCAGCCAGCCCAGAACATCGTACACAGTGATTCGCATCCGTCGAATACAGGGTTTACCTCCTCGCTTATCCGGCTCAATCGTAATAATATTGTGATAGGTCATAGTCATTAAAGGCTGTATAGCGATGCTCTAAGTCTAGAGCATCCCAACAAGGGCTTGCAACGGACGGCCTCCACACTCATAGAGGTAATAGGGGTTGGCAGAGACCATCGCGCCCAACAGGGGATGAAGATGAGGGTCAATGAAATCGGGCATGACAATTTTGTCTTCAAATGTGCGCTCGATCTCGTGGGGATGTGCGTCGAGCCACGGTTTGAGATCCTCGATCGAGCCCGACTGAGAGGATCTGTCCATTACGCACTGCTACTGCCGTCGCAGTGAGCTGACTATTGTTCATGGTGATGATTCACTCTTGAGATAGCCTTTTCACCTCGGAAGCGCCCAGTAATGCATGGGTTTCGGCTAAAAACTGGGGAATCACTTCACGGTGTGGGCTTCGAGCTAAACATTCGGTTAGGACTACTTCTTGGAGCTTGACGGCATTACGACCGGGAAACCAATGGCCGCCATTTCCTAGAAGGTTGTAGCGCATCTTGCCGTACTCTACTAAGTCATAGGCTAGGGCTAGATTCCTGAGCCAAAGAAGTATCGGGATATTGATATTGCCTGGGGTTTCTTCATGGGGAGGAAGCCCTTGCTCCCAAGTTTTGACCCAGGATTCTCCCAGCACATCAATCATCGCCTGTTCCAAGCGAGTGATGATTGATGGAAGGATGGCGTCTGCTTGGTCCAGCAGAGAAAGCACTTTCAAATGCTCCTCAAAATCACCAGGGCGGGAAGCTCCCAGACTAAGGGTATGGACCTGGGGATGGTTTAGGCAAAAAAGGTCGTTGAATGCCATCGGACTGAGGGGCTGGCAGAGGTCCACCAAACGTTGGGGCGGGTCATATAATTTGCCTCCTTTATCGGAAGGACTGATGATAAATACCCCCATGTCTTGTTGGATGGCATGTTCAATCGCAGGCCAGTTTCTCTGATTGATGTAGTACCAGTGGAGATTGACATAGTCAAAAAGCCCAGTATCGATGGCTTTGATAATGACATCCGTAGGGGCGTGGGTGGAAAATCCGATATGACGGACCCTACCTTCTTTGACGAGTTGTCTTGCGGCGGCGACACAGCCCTTAGGACCTATGCTGTACTCTAAAATGTCCGGGGTATTAATGCCATGGAGGCCGAGTAAATCGACATATTCTAAGTTCAGATATTTCATCGACTGGCTAAAGGTCGCCACAAAATCTTTGGCATTCTTGGTGGGAGAAACCTTGGTTTGGATAATCAACTTTTCGCGGGACAATTTGGGTAACACATAGCCCAGTTGCATCTCAGAGGTGCCATAGCCCCGTGCCGTTTCGATATGGTTGATGCCGAGTTCCAAAGCACGGTGGATCGTTGCTTCTAAGTTTTCCTGATTCTCTTTTTGAATCTGGGCGGGCGCGCAGTCTTGCCATTGCTGCTGATAACGCATGCCTCCACAGGAAAAAACAGGCATGGATAATTCGGTTCGTCCAAATCGACGGTACTGCATAGAAAGCATGGACTCGTTAGTTCTTCCCTCATTGTAAAGTTCCGCAAAGCAGGGTGATGTTCATCCTCAGACGAGTGAACCCTTGGTAGATGCTTTGCGTCCTATAAAGTACTGTCTCTCAGATACCTATTCCCATGAAACGCTGGATTCCCGCCCTCTTACTCGCTGTTCTTTCTCTATCTCCTGTAGCCGCCTATGCCCAGCCGTCTCCTGGTGCTCCTCCCCAACAAGGAGGCATGTACAAGCAAGAAAGAGGCATGCACAAGCTGGATCAACTAGGACTTTCTCCACAACAAGAAGAGCAAATCCGTGCTCTTAGGGAACAAGAGAAACAAAAAAATGGACCCCTGATGGCTCAGGCCAGAGATTTACGGGAGCAGGCAAAAGCTGCCCGCGAGTCTGGGGACCAAGCAAAATTGCAGAGTGTTCGCAGCCAAATGCAAACGCTAAAACCTAGGCTCCAAGAAGCACGTGCTGACTATAAACAAAAACTGGATGCGATTTTGACCCCTGAGCAACGCACTAAGTTGGATCAGATGCGGGCTGAACATAAAGAGCAAAGAAGAGGGGGCGAAGGTCTTAAATACTAGGATTAAGTTGTGTGATTGCCCCTAGATTTAGAGTTTTCTTGAACGTTAGCCCTAGACCTAGGGGACTGTTATAAGCTTTACTAGCACCAACGAAGAACGTATGATTCACTCGTTGGTGCTATTTTGTCATGACCCTACCCCGCGAAATCTTTATTGGAGATGTCCATGCTTGCGCTAGCGAGCTTGGTCGTCTTCTCGATAAGGTAGGGTTGACGCAGACAGACCGGGTTTATTTAACCGGAGACCTCTGCAATCGGGGACCAGACTTTTTAGGGCTCCTTAAGCTCATCCAAGAAGTCCAAGCTGAGGCAGTGATGGGCAACCATGACTGGGCGCTTGTCCGCCATTTGGAAGGAAAAAAATCGCTACCTCGGGTGGCAGAAAATACGGCAAAACTGTTGAAAAAAAATCCGCAAGCGCTGGCTTATCTGCGTAGTTTGCCTTTTTATCGTCGAGCCCAACATGGAGATATTGTGCACGCTGGCTTAGAACCTGGGGTAGCCCTGCAAGACCAGAATCCTGAAGCCTTAACCGAGATCCGAACTCCTTGGTACAAGAACTATCGCAAAGAGCGATTGGTATTCTTCGGTCATCGAGTCATGAAACAACCGCTGATCCAGGAATGGAAAGGGCAGCCTGTTGCTGTCGGTTTGGATACAGGTTGCGTCTATGGAGGTAGACTCACAGCCCTAGTGATGCCTGAGTTCCAGTTTTATTCTGTGGTCGCCCGCCGTAGCTATGGCTAAAAACTACTATTTACGCTTTCATCGAAGTGGGCATCTCTCCCGTTTCCTGAAATTCTGTATGTGTAGTTGCGAAATCTCTCAAGAATCTCCAGACTGGTCATGATCAAACTGTTGAATTTGTGATCTTTTCAGCTTTGATCATTGAGTGGTCAGTCTTTTAGGGCTGACTGCTTTTGAGTCTAAACACCCGTTAATATCAGGTGATTGATCTAAAAAATAGGAAAAAGTCAGGTAGTCCCCCAAATAAGTGAACCAGAAAGCTAGGATTTGCTTATAAACTGTTTTTTCTCGCGCCCCGTCAGGAAAAATTAACCCCAGCATTCATGATTGAAACTAGCTCAACCTATGAGTATCAAGTCGGAGGAAGTCTGGACAGTGACGCGCCTAGCTACGTGACGCGAGAAGCTGACTCAGCTTTATATCATGCCTTGAAAGCCGGTCAATTTTGTTATGTCCTCAACTCCCGACAAATGGGCAAATCTAGCTTGCGGGTACGGACGATGAAAAGGCTGCAAGCCGAAGGAACTGTCTGTGTTTTTATTGACCTGACGGGGATGGGGAAGCAGGATGTGACCCCAGAAAAATGGTACGCCGGGATCGTCCAATCTCTGGTGAGCAGTTGCCAACTTGCCCCCAAAATCCAATGGCGGAATTGGTGGCGAGAACGACAGGATTTGCTCTCCCCCGTCCAGCGATTGAGCCTGTTTATTGAAGAAGTCCTGTTAGTCGAGGTCAAGCAAAATATTGTTATTTTCGTCGATGAAATCGATCGTGTTCTCAGCCAAGAATTCCCCCTTGATGACTTTTTTGCCCTGATTCGCTGTTTTTTGGAACAGCGTGACACCCATCCTGACTATAAACGCCTCACCTGGGCACTTTTGGGGGTAGCAACCCCTAGCAATTTGATTCGAGACAAGACACAAACCCCGTTCAATATTGGCAAGGCGATTGAACTCGAAGGGTTCGGTGCTAAAGAAGTTCAGCCCTTAGTAGCAGGTCTGAAAGGGAAAACCGAGTGTCCCGAAGTAGTGATCAGGGAGATATTGGACTGGACAGGCGGACAACCCTTTCTCACTCAAAAGCTGTGCAAACTGGTTATTCAGGAGGTAGAGAGGGGGGAAACTTCCAATCCAAGCCCCTCATCAACTTTGATTGAGCCTAGTTCGACTTCGCTCAATAACCGTCGAAGTATCCCAAATCCTACATTGGTTGAGCAAGTGGTGAAGTTGCGCCTGGTTGAGAATTGGGAAGTGACTGATGATCCGGAGCATTTGCGGACAATTCGAGATCGGATTCTCAGAAATGGGGAGCGGGTTGGACGTTTACTGGGACTGTATCAGAAAATTTTACAACAGGGAGAGATTCCCACCGAGGGTAGTGCCGAACAGATGGAATTGCGGCTGTCAGGGTTAGTAGTCGAGCGACAGGGCAAACTCAAGGTCTATAACCACATTTACGAAATGGTTTTTGACCGAAATTGGCTGGAGCGAAAATTAGCTGAGTTGCGTCCCTATGCTAGTGCCATTAATGCCTGGTTCGCTTCAGAACGTCGAGATGAGTCGACCTTATTGCGGGGACAAGCTTTACAGGATGCCTTAACTTGGGCGTTGGGAAAGAGCCTCAGCGATCTAGATTATCAATATTTAGTCGCCAGCCAGGATTTAGCTAAAAGGCAGGCACAAGCAGCCCTAGAAGCCGCAGAACAAGCCAGCCAACTCCTAGCATCCGCAAGACAAACAGCCCAACAAGAAGTCCTCAAACAGCGAATGAAGTGGGATTGGATTCCCAAAATTGCCTTAGCGGTCACCGCGTTTATCCTGCTGCTGCGCTTCAGTGGACAATTACAGGGATTAGAGTGGAATCTACTGGATCAGTTTTTTCGCTGGCGTTCCCTAGAACCACCCGATGCAAGAATTGCCATTGTCACCATTGATGAGTCGGATCTCACTAAAGTTGGGCAGTGGCCGATCCCCGATCGCACCTTAGCGCAGGCGATCGCCAAAATCAAAGCCCAGAACCCCAGGGCAATTGGATTGGATCTCTATCGAAATTTACCCGTCGAGCCGGGGCATGCGGACTTAGTGAAGCTGTTTCAATCTACCCCTAACTTATTTGGGATTGAGAAAGTCGTAGAGCCTAGGATTGCTCCACCTCCCACGCTTAACCAGCGCCATCAGGTGGGTTTTACCGATCAGGTAGTGGATGCAGATGGCAAGGTGCGCCGAGCCCTATTGTCGGTCAGATTCTCAGATGGCGATGTGCGCGACAGTTTGGCGTCGAAGCTGGCACAGCAGTACCTCAAAGCTGAAGGCGTGAATATAGAGGAGTCAGGGAGCAAGGTGCGCCTGGGCAAAGCCATCTTCCATCGTTTTGAGGGCAATGATGGGGGCTATGTCCGCGCTAATTCTGGAGGCTACCAGATCTTGCTCAATTTTCGTGGCCCGCCAGCGAATTTCTCGACCGTTTCGCTCGAACAGGTACTCAATAACCAAGTTCCCCTTAATAGTTTTCGCGCTCGCCTGGTGATCGTCGGTACAACTGCCGAAAGCCTCAATGATTTATTTTTCACGCCCTACAGTGGCAATTTATTCAGTTCTCCTCAGCGCATGGCAGGAGTCGCCCTCCACGCCAATATTGCCAGTCAAATTATCAGTTCTGCTCTAGAGGGGCGACCCCTACTCCGTCCTTGGGGAGAGCTACTCGAATGGGTGTGGATTTTGGCTTGGGCAGGGGTAGGTGCCGCCATAAGCTGGCGGTTAAAGTCTCCCACTGTCATTATTATCAGTATTCTCCTCGCCAGTGGAGGACTGATGGGGGGATGTTACCTTGCTTTTCTATGGGGTTGGTGGGTGCCTGCTGTTCCTTCCCTGTTGGCACTTTTGGGAGCGGCAGTGGCTTTATGGATAGTTACAAATAGACAACGGGACAGGCTTCTATTTCACCTGACCTTGGCAAGACTTCTGGCAATTCAGCAAGATTATCCTACGGTGGGACGCATTGCTATTGAATACCTCAAGCAATCAGAAACGAGGGAGAATCAAGTTTTTATGGACCAGCAATTGAAGCGTGAAGAACCTGAATCGGCTCCGTTGCAATCGCATCCATTCCCGCCGATTTGAGAAAATCAGTCCAGATGGCTGTTACCTTATTGTTGGATTGGCTACGTCTCGCTTCAGCTAAGGATGCTAGCGCGTCATACCAAATTCCATTTTGACCATACCAAGCGGCTTGCTGTAAGGCTGTCTTCTGTTTTGTCGGTTGAGGAAGGGCAACGCGGCGCACCCAAGCGGCGACGGCAGGATCGTTTGGATTGGGTCTTTCCCCGCAAAGCAATACCACGGCCCACTGATAGGTTTTGCCTACTTCCAAAGGAGGGGAATTATCCGAAGGCTTAAGACTGATAATGCCAGAGGTCCCTGGGATTGGGAAGGAGGTTTGGGAGTGGGGCTTGGTCCCATCCTCTCGGATGCTCAATACGGCTTGCCTGGCAGAGGTTGCGGGCAGATGAACAAAAAAGGTGGGATGCTCTGCCAGCGTTAAGCCTCTATTCGCTGTCGGAACGAGTGCCATAAACGGGGGTGTATTAGCCGTAGGAACGGTTGCCTCTTGAGTACACTGCCCTCCACGGGAGCCTGCGCCTGCAGTTCGGTCTGGCTGGTTGTCATCTGGAGGGGGCGTAAAGGACACTGTGGTAATGGTAGACGGTTGGGCAAGAGTTGGTTCAGTGCCGATGAGCAACAGCCCAACGCTAAAAAGAATGAAATAATAGTGTTTGTTTAGCATTTTTTGATTCTCCAAGTTCTATAGGCTCTAGAGACTGGGTATCAACTGCCAGGTCGAGGATTTTGGTTGCTATCCATTGGCCTGACATTAACTTGTCAAACGGACCTTACTCAAGGAAGGTCACTTAAATACTACTCATTGCCACTTCTTAATGCCATTGAACAATTTTTCGTTTCGATTTTTTAATCCCTCCGCTGACCGAATCAGACTATATCCTTCATTCTGAATCTCAAGGCTGATTTATTGAGCTTAATGGCCCCCCCGGCCCCCCAATCCACTCTCAACGAGAAGTCGCACTTCGTGCGGCTAAGGGGGGAGAAGCATCCTTAGCTTCCATCCGGCTTATGAATGCCAATTCTC
>Ga0208851_1000375_pt1 | contig 20308 bp, 16 predicted proteins | sample NGESurshal092012_FD_184481 | JGI IMG/M metagenome (GOLD analysis project Ga0208851, IMG submission 184481) | Arctic peat soil microbial communities from Barrow, Alaska - NGEE Surface sample 415-2 shallow-092012 (SPAdes) | ecosystem: Environmental > Terrestrial > Soil > Wetlands > Peat ... | reverse complement strand
CGGCACGCTCGGGCTGACCCTGACCACGGGTCCGCTCGGCCTCGTGGCCGGGCTGCTCGTGATCCTCGTCCTGTCGATGGCCGCCTCCGGCAGCCTCAACGTCATGATCGAGAAGGTCGGTTACCGGCCACTGCGCAACGCGCCGAAGCTCGCCCCGCTGATCACGGCCGTCGGTTTCTCCTTCATCCTGCAGAACGTGGGCCTGCTGTGGCTCGGCGGCTCGCCGGCCAGCGTGCCGGATCTGATCCACGCACAGCAGACCGTCTTCACCATCTTGGGCGTCACGGTGCAGCGCGCCGACATCCTCGCGATCGGGGTGACCGTCCCGCTGGTGATCGGGGCCGTGCTGTTCATCGGCCGCAGCCGCCTGGGCAAGGCGATGCGCGCCACCGCGCAGGATCCTGACGCGGCGCGCCTGATGGGCATCAACGTCGACACGACGATCTCGCTGACCTTCCTGATCGGCGGGATGCTGGCCGGCGCCGCCGGCCTGATCTACGCGCTGTACCAGACGACGATCTGGTACTTCCAGGGCTTCCAGGCCGGCCTGATCGCCTTCACCGCCGCCGTCATGGGCGGCATCGGCAACCTCAAGGGCGCCGTGCTCGGCGGCCTGATCATCGGCATCATCCAGCAGATCAGCGACAACCGGATCGGGCCCGAGTGGACGCCGGCGATCGTGTTCGCGTTCCTGGTCCTGATCATGGTGTTCCGCCCGCAGGGCCTGCTGGGCGAGGAGACGAGGGAGGCCGGATGACGACCGCCGCCACCCAGACGCCCGCTCGCCCCGCCGGCTCGCGCGGCTCGCTGCTGCCGCCGTGGTTCGGCCGCTTCGCCGCGATCGCGCTGGCCATCCTGGCCATCCTGCTGCCGCTGTTCTTCGATCCGCTGTCGGGTTTCATCGATGACTGCGTCATCGCGCTCGCATACGTGGTGATGGCGCTCGGGCTGAACGTCGTCGTCGGCTTCGCCGGGCTCCTGGACCTGGGGTACGTGGCGTTCTTCGCGATCGGCGCGTTCACCGTCGGCTGGTTCTCCTCGAGCTTCTACGCGGACGCGAACATCCACATCCTCGTCTCGGGGCAGGCCGCGAAGCTCCCGGGCATCCACATCAACTTCCTGCTGGTGCTGATCATCGCGGCGGCGCTGTGCGCGGTGGCCGGCATCCTCATCGGCCTGCCGACGCTGCGCCTGCGCGGGGACTACATCGCGATCGTGACGCTCGCCTTCGGCGAGATCATCCACGTCTTCGCCGTCAACGGCGACGCGATCAAGGTCTTCGGCAACGGCTACCCGCTGACCAACGGCCGGCAGGGGATCTCGCCCGTCGACCAGGTCAAGATCCCGTTCATCACGCAGTTCAACCAGTTGAACCTCAGACCGTGGTACTGGCTGATCCTCGGCATCGTCTTCTTCGTGCTGTTCATCGTGATCCGCCTGCGCGACTCGCGCCTGGGCCGTGCGTGGGTCGCCATCCGCGAGGACGAGGTCGCCGCGGCGTCGATGGGCGTGCCGCTCGTCAAGACGAAGCTCTTCGCCTACGCGTCGGGCGCGGCGATCGGCGGGATGTCCGGCGCCTTCCTCGCCGCCTACCTGAACACGGTCAACGCCGACCAGTTCGCGTTCTCGTTCTCGATCTTCGTCCTCGCCATGGTGATCCTCGGTGGCATGGGCTCGGTCTGGGGCGTCGTGCTCGGGGCGGTCCTGCTGTCGTTCATCAACAACCGCCTGATCCCGGACGTGCTCAACGGCGTGCCGGGCAAGCTGCACCTGGACTTCCAGCTCTCGGACCTCGGGTTCGGGATCTTCGGCTTCCTGCTCGTCTTCGTGATGATCATGCGTCCTGAGGGCCTGCTGCCCGAACGCCGGCACCAGCTCGAACTGCACGACGACGTCGACGTCGAGGACGTGCTGTGGGAGGAGGAGCACCGGTGAGCACGCCGGCCGCCCCCGTTGCGCCCACCGCCCCCAAGGGGCAGGTGCTGCTGTCCGCGGACAACATCACCAAGCAGTTCGGCGGCCTGCTGGCGGTCAATGACGTCACGTTCGCGATCCCGGAGCGCTCGATCGTCTCGATCATCGGGCCCAACGGCGCGGGCAAGACGACGTTCTTCAACATGCTGACCGGCCTGTACCGGCCGACGACCGGCGCGATCCGCTTCCAGGACCAGGACATCACCGCGCGCCGGCCGGACCTGATCACGGGCATGGGCATCGCGCGCACCTTCCAGAACATCCGTCTCTTCGGGACCATGACCGCGGTCGAGAACGTCCTGGTCGGGCAGCACTCGCGGATGAAGGCCGGGCTCGTCGGCTCGATCCTGCGCACGCCGCGCCAGCGCCGCGAGGAGCAGGCGGTGCTCGAGCACGCCCGCGAGATGCTCGACTACGTCGGGCTGGGGCACGAGGTCTTCGACCAGCTGGCGATCAACCTGTCCTACGGCGACCAGCGCCGCGTGGAGATCGCCCGGGCGCTGGCCTCGGACCCCACGCTGCTGCTGCTCGACGAGCCCACCGCCGGAATGAACCCCAACGAGTCGGCGCGGCTGACGGACTTCATCCGCCGGCTGCGCGACGAGCGGGGGCTGACGGTCCTGCTGATCGAGCACGACATGAAGGTCGTCATGGGCGTCTCCGAGCGGATCACGGTCCTCGATCACGGCGAGAAGATCGCCGAGGGCTCGCCCGGCGACGTGCGCCGCAACCCGCGGGTGATCGAGGCCTACCTCGGCAAGCGCGAGTCCGAGGAGGACCACGGCGTATGACAGCGCGTCATTGCTCGACGGTCGTCGCTCGGAACCCGAGACGGAGTTCCTCGCGATGAGCCTGCTCGAGGTCCGCGGGATCCACACCTACTACGGCAACATCGAGGCGCTGAAGGGGGTGTCGCTGACGGTCGAGGAGGGGGAGATCGTCACGCTGATCGGCTCGAACGGCGCCGGGAAGTCGACGACGCTGCGCTCGATCTCCGGGCTCACGCCGGCGCGCAAGGGCGCGATCCGCTTCAACGACACCGACATCTCCGCGATGCCCCCGCAGGACATCGTCCAGCTGGGCATCGCGCAGTCGCCGGAGGGCCGGCACTGCTTCGCCCGCATGACCGTGCGCGAGAACCTCGACCTCGGCGCCTACCTGCGCAAGGACCGGGATGGCATCGAGCAGGACATGCAGCGCATCTTCGAGCTGTTCCCGCGCCTGGAGGAGCGCGAGAAGCAGAAGGCGGGCACGATGTCCGGCGGCGAGCAGCAGATGCTCGCGATCGGGCGCGCGCTGATGGGCAACCCCAAGCTGCTGCTGCTCGACGAGCCCTCGATGGGCATCGCGCCGATCCTCGTCGAGCGCATCTACGAGACGATCGTCGAGATCAACCGCCAGGGCACGACGATCCTGCTCGTCGAGCAGAACGCCAACTACGCGCTCGAGGTCTCTGCGCGCGGCTACGTGCTCGAGACCGGCCGCGTCGCGATCGAGGACGAGTCCTCCTCGCTGCGCGAGAACCCGCAGGTGCAGGCGGCCTACCTCGGAGGCGCAGCATGACGTTCGTCTTCGCCCTGCTCGGCGCCAAGGCGCTGTGGCTCACGTACATCTGGCTGGCATCCACGATCGGCGCCTCGTGGCTGTCGGGCCGCAAGGGGTACGGCGAGCGCGCGGGTCTGGCCACCGGGCTGCTGCTGACCCTGCTCGGCCTCATCATCTGGCTGCTGATCCCGGCGCGTGCCGACTCGGCCTGGAAGCGCCAGGGCGCGTTCGGCCGCAAGGGGACCGGCCCGTCGACCTTCGAAGACCCGCCGCCGGGCGAGCGCCCCGTGGGCCACATCTGACGCGGCACCGGGGGCTGCGGCCCTCTAACCTGCCCGATCCGGTGACCGACGACGTCCTGACCGCCGCCATCGACGCGCTCGCGTCGCGGCGCGACCTCCAGCGCGAGGAGGCCGCCGCGGTGCTCGCCGAGATCATGCGCGGCAACGCCACCGAGGTCGAGATCGCGGGCTTTCTGATCGCGCTGCGCACGAAGGGGGAGACCGAGGACGAGCTCGCCGGCCTGGCGCAGACGATGCGCGCGTTCGCCACCCCGGTGAAGCCGCGCCGCACCGACCTGCTCGACACGGCGGGGACCGGCGGTGGGCGGCGGACCTTCAACATCTCCACGACTGCGGCGCTGATCGCCGCCGGCGCCGGCTGCGCGGTCGCCAAGCACGGCAACCGGTCGGCGACCGGCCTCAGCGGGTCCGCGGACGTCCTCGAGGCGCTCGGCGCACGGCTGGACCTCACCCCGGAGGGCGAGGCGCGTGCCATCGACGACACCGGCTTCGGCTTCATGTTCGCGCCGGCCCATCACGCCGCGACGCGCTTCGTCGTCCCCGTGCGCCGCGACCTCGCCGTGCGCACCGTCTTCAACCTGCTGGGCCCGCTGACCAACCCGGCCGGCGCGCGCCGCCAGCTCGTCGGCGTCGCCGACCCCGGGAGCCTCGCCCTCGTCGCGGGCGCGCTCAGCCGCCTGGACACCGAACACGCGCTGGTAGTGTCCAGCGCCGACGGCCTGGACGAGCTCAGCACGTCCGGCCCGACCCACGTGGTGGAGGTCGAAGGACAGAGCATGCGCAGCTACGACCTCGAGCCCGGGGACGTCGGCCTTCCCTGGGCCGAGCCCGAGGCGGTCAGCGGCGGAACGCCCGCGGAGAATGCGGCGTTCACACGTTCGATCCTCGCCGGCGAACCAGGTCCGCGGCTCGACATCGCCCTGCTCAACGCGGGCGCCGCGATCTACACCGCCGGCCGCGCGTCGTCGATCGCCGCAGGCGTCGAGGCCGCCCGCGCGGCCGTCGAGTCGGGCGCCGCGAGCGCGACGCTCGAGGCCTACGTGTCGCTCAGCCGCGAGCTCGCCGGCAGATGAGCGTCCTGGACCGCATCATCGACGCCACGCGCGAGGACGTCGCGCGGCGACAGCGCGCCACGCCGCTCGCCGAGCTCGAGCGCGAGCTCAGCGCCCGCGGGCCCGAGCGCCCGTTCCAGGAGGCGCTCGTGCGCCACGGCGTCTCGGTGATCGCAGAGTTCAAGCGCCGCTCGCCGAGCGCGGGGGAGATCCGCGAGGGCGCGACGGTCGCCGAGGTCGTCAGCGCCTACGAGCGCGCCGGCGCCGCCGCCCTGTCGGTCCTCACCGAGGAGCGCAATTTCGGCGGCTCGCTCGAGGACCTGCGCGTCGCGCGCGCCTCCAGCGCGCTGCCGATCCTGCGCAAGGACTTCGTCGTCGACCCCTACCAGGTGGTCGAGTCCGCGGTGGCCGGCGCCGACGCGATCCTGCTGATCGTCGCGGCGCTCGAGGACCGCGAGCTGCGTGCGCTGCACGCCCTGGCGCTCGAGCTGGACCTCGACGTCCTCGTCGAGGTGCACGAGGACGAGGAGCTCGAGCGCGCGCTCGAGGCGGTCGACCCGGACCTGATCGGGATCAACAACCGCGATCTCACCGACTTCACCGTCGACGTCGAGCGCACCTACGAGCTGCTCGTCGACGTCCCGGCCGGCAAGACGGTGGTCAGCGAGTCGGGGTTCCACAGCCCCGAACAGCTGCTCGAGCTGGAGCGGGTCGGCGTCGACGCCGTCCTGGTCGGCGAGAGCCTGCTGCGCGCCCCGGACCCGGCAGCGGCGCTCGTCGCGCTCCGCGGCGGCGAGGGCGAGGCCGACCCGGTCTAGCCCCCCTGGGCCGCGCGCGCGAAGCTCAGCAGGCTGAGCGCGCCGAGGTCGATGCTCGGCTCGACGTTCGCCGAGACGCCGACGCTGTCGAGGTAGACGGCGCCCTGACCGTCGAAGGTCCGGAAGGGGTCGCCGCGTCGCGCCGGGCAGCGGCGCGCGCCCGTCGGCGTGCTGGTGTCCGAGCGCAGGTCGACCGCGCTGCTCGGGCCGGCGACGGCGGCGCCGAGCATCAGCGGCGCGCCGCCGGTCAGCGAGCCCGACAGGTTGGCCACCGGGTCGTGCAGGCAGTGCGGGAACGTCCCTCCGGCCCCCACGACGAAGCTCGTGCCCCATGGGTTCGCGCCCAGGACGAGATCCCGCTGCTGGGCGCCGCTCGCCGCGAGCGCCCGGTTCCCAGCGAGCGCGTCGATCGCCGGCGCCTCCAGCGACCAGCCGAGCGCGTGGGCGACGACGTCGTCGTCGCGGTAGGCGCCGAGGTAGCCGAACGGATCGCGCCGCGCGAGCGCCGCGCCCAGCTGCTCCTGGCCGAGCAGGTCGCCGCGCATCAGTGCAGGCGTCAGGATCCTGCCCTGTGCGATCGTGATCTGTGAGCGGCCCGCCTGGCGCATCGCCGCAACGGTGTCCGTGTGCGCCAGCGCGGCGACGTCGTAGAGGTTGAGCGAGTCCGTTCCGTTGAGCGGGCTGGTGGCGTATGCGGCCGCCCAGCGCCCCGCCTGCTGCAGGTAGCCGGGCGCGGCGGGGGTTCCGCGCGTCGCGAGCGCGAGCTCGGCGGCGCCGAGCTCCATGTCGTCGCGCCACTCGCGCTCGGGGTAGAAGCCATCGGGCGCAGCGGTCGTCAGCCGGCCGACGCCGCTCGTGCGGGCGGCCGCGTAGATCGTCTCGGCGGCGTGCAGGGCACGCGCGCCGAGCGCCGGGTCGGTCGGCCCGAGGACCTGTGCGGCGAGCGCGTAGGCGGCGGCCAGGCGCCCCGCGAGGTTCGGGCTGATCGACGGGCCGGTGACGAAGGCGGGGCGGTAGCGGTCGTAGTACTCGGGGGACCCGGGCGTCGCCCGAAGTGCGTCGTCGGCCTGTGGCAGCCGCCAGCGCGTCTCGTGCGCGCCGAGGATCGTGGCGTTGTTGCCCGTTCCCAGGCCGACCTGGTAGACGAGGCGCCGCGTCGCGGGGTTCCAGAGCTTCAGGAGCCAGTCGAGCCCGTAGGCCGCCTCGGCGCGCACCTGCCCGGCGCTCGCACCCAGGCCGGGCTGGGCATCGCGCAGCGCGAGCAGCAGGGCGACCTCGGTGAAGCTCGAGGTCTCGGCGAACTTCAGCGTGTCGCCGGCGTCCATCCAGCCACCGGAGACGTCGACGGGCCCGCCGACGCGGTGCAGCCCGCCGACGAGACGTCCCGCGCGATAGACCGGCGGCGCGTATTCGAGCGCGTGTGCGTCGGCCAGGTGGGACGGGCGGCGGCCGAGGATCGAGCCGTCGACCGCCGGGCCGTCGCGCTTGGCGCGCAGGTAGCGCACGGCGTTGGCGATCAGCGGGCCGTAGAGGTCGGCGGCCGGCGCGACGCGGACGGGGGGCGAGACCGCCGCGACCGGGCCGGACACGCGGACCGTATAGGTGCCCGGCGCCCGGAGCGCCGTCAGGTCGATGGGGTAGGCGTAGGGCCAGGTCCGGCTCCACGGCGCGGCGCGGGGGCCGAGCGGGACGCTCGCGACACGCGCTCCGGCCGCGTCGAGCACGACGGCGCTGGCGCCCGACCCGGGCCGGCGGCTCAGGAGGACGGCGCGCTTCCGGGCGCTCGGCGCGTAGCCGACCAGGTTGATGCGGATGACCGCGCCCGATGCCCCTGACGCCGAGGCCGGCGTGGGCCCCGGCGTGGCTGCGGCGCCACCGCACGCCGCCAGTGCCAGGCTCAGGACGAGCGCCGCGGCGAGCAGCATGCGACGCCGGGCCGAACGGACGGAGGAGTGGATCGAGCGTCTGGGCATCGTGGTCGGCGACGACCATAGGCCGGGTCGCGTCATCGCGGGATCACCGCCCGGTTTGGATCGCGTTCGCGGAGCCGCAACTGCATTCGAACATCCCCTTTACGGCCCCGATCGACCGACTGTCTTTCATCTCGTCGGGAATGCGAGCGATCCACCAGGACACCCCTCCCGCGGGCCCCATGACCGCGCCGGTTGGGTCGGCGCAGAGCCGGCTCCGCGCGCTCGAAGCGCCGGTCTTCCATGACGTGACCGGCCGGCGGCGGCACGTCGTCACCGGCCTGGGGGTCGTGGCCGCGTCGCTGACGGCGCTCTGGCTTTGCGCGATGGTCGTCGGCGCGACCGCCTTCGCCACACTGCCCTCGCTGCGGCGGGTCCTCGCCGTCCACCGCACCGCCGGTGGGCCGCGCGTGCGCCACGTCGTCGCGGCTTACGAGCCCACCGCGCGCGCGACGCTGATCCGCTCGGCGCGTGCCGCCACGCGCCGTCACCCGCTGACGGTCGTCTCCAACGGCAGAGCCGTGGTCGTCGACCTCCAGTGAGGCGCCGGCGGCGGGAACAGCGCGACGGCGGGCGTCGCGGACGCCAGGCGGTGATCGGCCTGTGCGCGACGATGCTGGCGCTGCTGCTGATCGTCGACGGCATCACCACGCGGACGGTCGGGGCCGCCGGCACCGGGGAATCGACGTCGGCAATCGCGCCGCTCGCGTCGCTGCGCCCCGTGATGACGGCCGGCCCGCACCATCTCATCTCCACGCAGCCGCCTCCGGGGCGCCGCGTCGCGCTGACCTTCGACGACGGCCCGGACCCGCGCTGGACGCCGAGGATCGCGCAGATCCTCCTGCGCATGCACGCGCCCGCGACCTTCTTCGAGGTGGGGAGCATGGTCGTCCAGCACCCCGAGATCACGCGTGCGCTCGCGCACGATGGCTTCCTGATCGGGAATCACACCTTCACCCACGCCCAGTTGTCGGCGCTGCCCGCGTGGGAGCGCAACCTGCAGGTCTCGATCGCCCAGAGCATCATCGGCGGCGTCACCGGCCGGCTGCCCCGGCTGGTCCGCCCGCCCTACTCGTCGACCACGGACGGGGCCACCCCCGCCGAGGCCCGCACCTGGAACGCGCTCGCGAACCGCGGCTACACGATCGCGCTGTCGAACTTCGACGCGCAGGACTGGACGCAGCCCGGCGTCGGCCAGATCGTCCGCAACGCGATCCCCCCGCACGGCCGCGGCGGGATCATCCTCATGCACGACGCGGGCGGGCGCCGGGTGCAGACCGTCGAGGCCCTGCCGCTCGTGATCCGCGCGCTGCGCGCCCACGGCTACAAGATCGTGAGCCTCGCCGACCTCACCGGGCTGCCGGCGTCGGACCTGAGCGTGCCGATCTCCGGCTGGCAGCGCACACGGGGCGAGCTCCTGGTCGCGATGCTCCGGGTGGCGGCGTTCGTGACGTCGGCGCTCACGCTCCTGGTTCTCGGCGTCATGGCGCTCGTGGCCCTGCGCATGTTCATCGTGCTGCTGCTCGCGCGCCGGCAGGTGCGCCGCGCCCGCGAGCTGCCGGCGGACCTCGGGCACACCCCCAGCGTGACGGTCCTCGTCCCCGCCTACAACGAGGCCGTCGGGATCGAGGCGGCGGTCCGCTCGCTGGCCGCCTCCGACTACCCCGCGGCGCTGGAGATCCTCGTGATCGACGACGGGTCCGACGACGGCACGGGCGACCTCGTCGAAGGGCTCGGCCTGGAGCGCTTGCGCGTCCTGCGCCAGCCGAACGCGGGGAAGGCCGCGGCGCTCAACCATGGCATCGACGAGGCGCGCGGCGAGATCGTCGTCACGGTCGACGGCGACACGGTGTTCGAGCCGCAGACGCTGATCCACCTCGTCCAGCGCTTCCGCGTCCCGGGGGTCGGCGCGATCTCGGGCAACACGAAGGTCGGCCGGCGCACGCGCCTCGTCGAGCGCTGGCAGCACATCGAGTACGTGATGAGCTTCAACCTCGACCGCAGGATGTACGAGATCCTGGGGTGCATGCCGACGGTTCCCGGTGCGATCGGGGCGTTCCGCCGGCAGGCCCTGCTCGACGTCGGCGGCGTGTCCGGTGCCACGCTCGCGGAGGACACCGACCTGACACTCGAGATCGGCCGCGCCGGCTGGGACGTCGTGTACGAGCCGCGGGCGCGCGCCTGGACCGAGGTCCCGTCGACGCTGCGCGGCCTGTATCGCCAGCGCAGCCGCTGGGCGTACGGCACGATCCAGTCGCTGTGGAAGCACCGCGACGCCACGCGCACGCGCGGCCAGGGGCGGATCGGGACGCGGGCGGTCCCGTACATGTCGGTCTTCCAGGTGGTGCTCCCGCTCGCGGCGCCGCTGATCGACGTGTTCGCGATCTACGGGCTGCTGTTCCTGGACCCCACGAAGATCCTCGCGTTCTGGCTCGCGTTCAACCTGCTCCAGCTGATCCTCGCGTGGGTGGCGTTCGGCTGGGACGGCGAGTCGCGCAGCGTGCTGTGGACGCTGCCGCTGCAGCAGTTCGTCTACCGCCAGCTCATGTACCTCGTCGTGGTGGACGCCGTCGTCTCGGCGCTGCTCGGCTCGCGCCTGTCGTGGAACCGGCTCGAGCGCAGCGGCGAGGTGCACGTCGCAGCGCCCTCGGCCTGATCAGCGGGCCTGCAGCACGGCCATCCCGTAGGGCCCGATCGTCACCGTGCCGCCGGGAGCCACACGCTGCGTGCGCAGCCCGGTGTTCGGCGCGGCGTACCCGTTGGCGCCCGCCGTGTGCCAGACGTAGGTTCGCGCGTCGAACACGGTCGCGCGCATGCCTCCCGCCGCGCCCTCGGCCTGCAGCCCCACGGTGATCGCGCGCGCCCGGCCGAGGTTCTCGACCAGTACGCGCGTCCCGCCGGCGTGGTCGGTGAGCGCGTAGGCCCGCACGGGCGGCCCGCCGGGCGCCACCGTGAGGCGCACGGGAGCCGGATGCAGCGGCCCCGGGCCCGCCGCCCAGACGCCGGTCAGCAGCCGCGCGGCCCACGCGATCGAGGTGGGGTGCAGCGCGCCGGTCCGCGCGTCGCGCAGCTGGGTCGTCAGCGCGCCCCAGCTGTGGCAGCGCTCGGCCGGGTCGGTCGACAGGACGTCCGGCTCATAGCCGTAGAGATAGGCGGCGGCACCGCCGTCGCGCGCGATGAAGCGCGCCGCGATGTCGGCGTTCAGGAGCGCTCCGGCGCGGCCCATCTCCGGGGCACCGGTGAAGGCCGAGTACCCGTACTCGGTGATGACGCGCGGCACCGTCGCCGGCAGGCCCGCGCGCGCCTGCCGCGCGAGCACGGCGTCGAGGATCGGCCCCGAGCGGCGCAGCTGCGGGGCCGTGGGGCGGCACACGTCGTCCCACGGGTACCACTCGAACGAGAAGAAGCCCAGGTCCCGCAGCGCATGCTCGCGGCGCAGCTGGGTGACGAACCGCCCGGTCCACGAGCGCCGGCCGCGCGCGTCCGGCCAGAAGGTCCAGTCCGGGATCGCCGTCTGATATCCGGGGCCACCGAGCACGACAGCCGGGTCGGCGCGCTTGAGGACGCGCGCGAACTGCGCGTACAGCGCGCCGTAGTCCTCCGGGGAGGCGAGCTGGCCGTCGGGCTCCTCGCCGAGCTCGACGCGGCCGACAGGGATCCGCTGCCGGCGCAGCCAGCGCAGCTCCGCGACGGCCGCGGCGGGCGTGCCGTAGAGCACCGGGATCGGCACCATCAGCGGTCGCCCATGCAGCAGTCCGCTGCGCGCGACAGTCGTGAACGACGGCTGCTCGTAGCTCGTATCGCGGTCGCTCGCCCGGTGCCACGGGTCGGTGCTGGAGACGAACGTGGAGGTCTGGTGCTGGTCGGGCCGGTGGCGGACGAGGTCCGCGAAGCGCCCGCCCGGCGCGAGGACACCGACGCCGAGCTCGCGGATCGCGAACCCCAGCCGGTCGCGCACGTCGCGGGCGCCGCGCGGGGCGCTGTGCGAGGAGCGCTCGAGCAGGATCCGCACGAAGCGCGTGGCGATCGGCCGGTCCGCGACGCGCAGCGTCTGCGTCCCGCCGGCGGAGCTCCGCGCCCCGGCGGGGAAGTCGACCCAGCGCCCCGGCGGATGCCCCGCCAGGAAGACCGCGTTGTCGCCGCGCCACCACTGCACATGGATGCGGCGCGCGAACGGCGCACCCCAGGTGATGCGCAGCGCGTCGACGGCACGATGCCGGCCGAAGTCCACGAGCGCCCACTGCGGGTGTGCGGCGTGGCTGAAGCGCGCGTCGAGGTACGGATTCGACTTCCAGAAGGTCGCACGGGTCCCGTCGTCCAGGCGCGAGTAGCCGCTGTCGTTGGCCTGGTCGTGGGTGGTGCCCCGCCGCGGGAGCGCGTAGCCGTAGGTCGCGAGCGGCAGCGGCCCCGGCCGGGGCGTGGGCGTCCAGTACCCGCGCCGGTGCCCAGGGTCGCTCCAGCGGCCGTCCGGCGTCCAATGCCACGCCTCGATGCCGAGCTCGGTCCGCAGGCGGTACGAGACGGCGCCCAGGCCGCTGGAGGCCATCGCCCGCAGCGTCGCGGGGCGGTAGATCTGCGCGCTGTCACCGTGCCCATGGCCGTCGAGGCCGGCGCCGAGCGCGTCGACCGCCGCGAACGAGCGGGCCAGCGGGGCGCCGGCGCTGACCGTCACCGCCGCGGTCGCCGCGGTGTGCGCCGGCGCGATCGCCGCGCCGACGAGCACGGTGATGGCGACCGGCCGGACGGTGACGCGCCCGCCGCGGACCGCGATCGGCAGCGGCGCGCGGTCCGGTGCGGCGCGGCCCCGCGGCCCCCGCGCGTGCCAGCGGTAGGTGCGGGCGTCCATCGCCCAGGCGCGCACGCCGGTGCGCAGCCCCGCCGGCAGGCGGACGGCGATCGCACGGCGGGTGTGGTTGGCGAGCAGCAGCGCGAGACGGCCGTCGGGCCGGCGTGTGGCGAACGCCGTGACGCCCGCAGCGCGCGGGCCGGCGGCCGAGGTCCGCAGCAGCGTGTGCGGCAGGTCACCGGGCTGGGCCCAGCGGCGGACGAGCAGATCCAGCGCCCAGCGCGCGGCAACCGGCTGCAGCACGCGGCGCGCGTCGTTCGTGCGCCAGAGGACGAGGTTGCCCCACGCGTCGCAGCGGGTCGCCTCGCGCATCAGCGCGTCGGGCTCGAGCCCGTAGAGGTAGGACGCGGCTCCGCGACCGCCGTGGGCGAGCAGGCCGAGCGCCGTCTCGACGTCGAAGACCGCGCCCGTCCGCGCGACCTCGGCGGGAGCTGCGAACGCCGAGTAGCCGTACTCGGTGATCGCGATCGGGACGCGGACGCCCTCGCGGCGCTGGCGGGCGATCAGCCCGCGCAGCAGGGCCGGTCCACGGGCGATCGCGCTCGCGCCCGAGGCGCACGGGTCGTCGAACGGGTACCACTCGAAGGAGAAGCGGCTCGGCTGCGGGCCGCCGCCTGCGTGCAGGGCTGCGAGCCAGCGCGCCGTCCAGGAGCGCTCGCCGCGTGCGTCCGGCCAGGCCGTCCAGTCCGGCAGCGCCGTCGAGAATCCGGGCCCCACGAGCTGGGCGGCAGGGTCGGCGGCGCGCACGGCGACGGCCGCCTGCCGCCACAGCTCGGCGTCGTCCTCGGGGAGCAGGTTCTGCCCGTCGGGCTCCTCGCCGACCTCGACCTGCCCGAGCGGCCAGCCGATCGCCCGCAGGTAGCGGATGAGATTCGCGGCGTCGGAGGGGACGCCGTAGACCGCGGGCACCGGCGTCATGAGCCCGCGGCCGGCGCCCAGGCGGCTGGCCATCACGACGCCGAACCCCGGCTGCTCGGTGTTCGGGTCGCGATCGCGTGCGGTGTGCCACGGATCGGTCGACGAGGTCCACACGACGCTCTGGGCGCCCGCGGACGGGCCGTGGCGCACGACGTCGCGCAGCCGGCCGTCCGCCAGCAGGACCCCTGCGCCCAGCTCGCGCACGGCGACGCCGAGACGGTCGCGGATGTCGCGGGACCCCGGTGGAGCGGTGCGCGACGCCCGCGTGACGAGGACCCTGATCCAGCGCGCGCGCAGCGGCCGCGGGCCGAGGCGCAGGACCTCGCTGCCGGCGTGCGCACGGCGCGCGCCGGCCGGGAACCTCACCCAGCGCCCCAGCGTGGAGGGCCGCCCAGCGAAGCTCCGGTTCTCGCCGGGGGCGCCGTCGCGGACCGCGGGCGCGCGGCCGACCCAGCGCGCCACCGTGATCCGCGTCGCCCAGGGTGTGCCCCAGCGCACCGCGAGGGCATCGATCGCCCGCGGGCGGCCGAGGTCGACGACGACCCATGGTCGGTGGACGCTGCGGGCGAACGGCCGGTCGAGGTAGGGGTTCGACTTCCAGAAGGTCGCGGGCGTGCCGTCGTCGATCCGCGAGTAGCCGGTGTTCTCCGCCTGGTCGATCGTGTTCCCGCGTCGCGGCAGGCGGTAGCCGTACGTCGCGACGGGCGGTGGTCCGCCGGGGACGGGCGACCCCGTCCAGTACCCGCTGTGGTGCGCGCGGTCGCTCCACGAGCCGTGGTCGGTCCAGTGCCAGACCTCGCCGCCGAGTTCGGTGCGCAGGCGGTAGGAGACGGCACCCAGGCCGCTCGCGCGCATCGTCGCGACCCCGGACGGCGTGTAGATCCGGCGCGTGTCGCCGGACTCGTGCCCGTCGAGCGCGGCGCCGAACGCGCGGTCGGGACGGAAGGTCGCCAGCGGTCCGCCGATGCGCACCGTGACGGTGCCCGCACGCTGCCGCAGGGCCGCACGGCTCGTCGCGTGACCTGGCAGCATGAGCAGCGCGACCGCCGTGGCCGCGGCGATCGGGAAAGCGCGCCGGCGAGGGATGAGCCGTCGCGGACCGGACACCACGCCACCGTGGCGCGGAGCGCTAAACGGCCTCTAACGTCCGTGTTCGCGTCGCGCCTCGGGCGCCCGCGGCGTTTCGGAAGTCCTCAGAATCGTTTTACGAACCCTTCACGAAACGCCGCCACCCTCCATCCTCATGACGAAATCCCGATCTCCCTGGCCCATCGCGCTCTTCTCCGCCCTGGTGGGCGGCGTCGCAGCGGTGGCGCTCGCCGCCGTCGTGGGCGTCGGCGGCCACGACACGACCACGACGGTCGTGCAGCAGTCCCCGCTCTCGAACGTGCGCCCCGCCGCCGACAAGGCCGGCGCCGGCCTGACGGCCGCCGACATCTACAAGAGCGACGGCACCGGTGTGGTGTTCATCCGCGCGAACGTCGTCGAGTCGACGACGTCGGCGTTCGGCTTCCCCCAGCAGCAGCAGGGCGAGGCGACCGGCTCCGGGTTCGTCATCGGCAAGGACGGCACGATCCTCACCAACGCGCACGTGATCGACGGCGCGACGAAGGTCACCGTGTCGTCGGCCAACGGCAAGACGGTCACCGCCAAGGTCGTCGGCAAGGACCGCTCGAGCGACATCGCGCTGCTGAAGGTCGACCCCTCGGGGCTCAGCCTCACCCCGCTCGCGCTCGGCTCGGCCAAGGACGTGCAGGTCGGCGACCCCGTCGTCGCGATCGGCAACCCCTTCGGCCTGGACCGCACGCTCACGACCGGCGTCGTCTCGGCCAAGCAGCGCCAGATCCAGGGCCTCAACGGCTTCGCGATCGACAACGTCATCCAGACGGACGCCGCGATCAACCCCGGCAACTCCGGCGGTCCGCTGATCGACAGCGCCGGCAAGGTCATCGGCATCAACTCGCAGATCGAGACCGGCAGCAGCAGCAAGGGCAACGTCGGCATCGGGTTCGCCGTGCCGATCGACACCGCCATCAAGCTGCTCCCGCAGCTCAAGAAGGGCGCCACGGTCACGACCGGGTACCTCGGGATCTCCGCGCGGACGATCGACAGCTCGCTCGCCGGCCTGAACCTGCCGGTCAGCGCGGGCGCGCTCGTCGAGGCCGTGACGCCGAACAGCCCCGCCGCGAAGGCCGGGATCAAGGCCGGCGACATCCCCGCGCAGCTCAACGGGGCGGCGGTGACGCTCGGCGGCGACATCATCGTCAAGGTCGACAACAGGGCGATCACCTCGAGCGACGGGCTGTCCGCGTACATCGCCTCGAAGAAGAAGGGCGACACCGTCAGGGTCGAGGTCATCCGCGACGGCAAGCACCGCACGTTCAGCATCGTGCTCGCCGAGCGCCCGCAGACGACGCCCGCGACGGGCACGCAGACCACCCCCTAGGCCCGGGCTAGGATGGCGGGGTGCCGGCTGCGCCTCGCATCAAGATCTGTGGCATCACCGGCCTCGACGACGCCGAGCGCGCCGTCGAGGCCGGCGCCTGGGCCATCGGGCTCGTCCTCTGGGACGGCTCCCCGCGGCGCTGCGACCTGGACGAGGCGCAGCTGATCGCGCGGCGCCTGCAGCGCACCGTCGAGGTCTGCGGCGTGTTCGTCAACGAGACGCTCGACACGGTCGCGCGGACCGTCGACACCGTCGGGCTGACGATGGTCCAGCTGCACGGCGACGAGGGACCCTCGTTCTGCGAGGAGGTCCGCCGCCGCACCGGCGCCAAGGTCATCAAGGCCGGCCGCGTCGGGTCGCTCGCCGACCTGCGCGACGTCGAGCGCTTCCACCACGTCGACTACCACCTGCTCGACACCCGCCGCGATGGGTTGGCCGGCGGGACGGGGGCGACGTGGGACTGGACGCTCGTCGGCCAGCGCCACTCGAAGGTGCCGCTGATCCTCAGCGGCGGCCTGACGCCGGAGAACGTCTCAGGCGCGATCCGGATGACGCGCCCCTACGCGGTCGACACCGCGAGCGGGACCGAGTCGGCGCCGGGCGTCAAGGACCCCGAGAAGCTCACCGCGTTCGTCACCGCGGTCCGCGCCGAGGCCGAGGCCGAGGCGGCCGCGGAGGCCGAGGCCGCCGCCGCGGCGCTCGCGCTGGTCGAGCTCGAGACCGGGCACGTGGCGGCCATCGAGGCCGCGGAGACCACGGAGAGCCCCACATGAGCATCACGACGGGCGTCGAGCACCGCTACGGCCCCTATGGGGGGCAGTACGTCCCGGAGACGCTGATGCCGGCGCTCGAGGAGCTCGAGGCCGCGTGGCTGGACGCCTGGCGCGACCGCACGTTCCGCGACGAGCTCGACCGCCTGCTGCGCGACTACGCGGGCCGGCCGACGCCGCTCTACCTCGCCGAGCGCATGAGCGGGATCGCCGGCCGGCCGATCTACCTCAAGCGCGAGGACCTCCTGCACACCGGTGCCCACAAGCTCAACAACGCGCTCGGGCAGGCGCTGCTGGCGCGCCGGATGGGCAAGCAGCGCGTCATCGCCGAGACGGGCGCCGGCCAGCACGGCGTCGGGACGGCGACCGCCTGTGCGCTGCTGGGCCTGGAGTGCGTCGTCTACATGGGCGCCGAGGACATGCGCCGCCAGCACCCCAACGTCCAGCGGATGGAGCTCCTGGGCGCCGAGGTCCGCGCGGTCGAGGCCGGCACGCGCACGCTGAAGGAGGCGACCTCGGAGGCGATCCGCGACTGGGTCACGAACGTCGCCGGCACGCACTACGTGATCGGCTCGGCGATCGGGCCGGCCCCCTACCCGGCGATCGTCCGCGAGCTGCAGCGGGTCATCGGCGACGAGGCGCGCGCGCAGATCCTCGAGCGCGAGGAGCGGCTGCCCACCCGGGTCGTGGCCTGCGTCGGCGGCGGCTCGAACGCGATCGGGACGTTCGCCGCCTTCGTCGGCGACCCGGCGGTGCAGCTGCTCGGCGTCGAGGCCGCCGGCGAGGGACTCGAGAGCGGACGCCACGGGGCGCCGCTGACGGTCGGCGGGCGCCCCGGCGTCCTGCACGGCGCGCTGATCGCCCTCCTGCAGACCGACGAGGGCCAGGTCATCGAGGCGCACTCGGTCTCCGCTGGGCTGGACTACCCCGGCGCCGGGCCCGAGCACGCATACCTGCGCGACACGGGCCGCGCGACCTACGTCGCGGTCACCGACGAGCAGGCGCTCGACGCGGTGCGCGACGTCGCGCGGCTGGAGGGCATCATCCCGGCGCTGGAGACGGCGCACGCGCTGCACGTCGTCCTGCGCGAGCCCTCGGACTCCGACATGGATCTCGTCTGCTTCTCCGGCCGCGGCGACAAGGACCTGGCCGAGGTCATGGACCGGCTGGCCGCGCGATGAGCACCGGGGTCGGCGCGCCGCAGGTCGCCGGCGCGGCGCGGATCGCGCAGGCCTTCGCGGCGGCCCCCGGGCGGGCGGCGCTGATGCCCTACCTCATGGGGGGCCACCCCGACCTCGCCACCTCGGACGCGATCGCGCAGGCCTATGCCGACGGGGGCGCCGACCTCGTCGAGCTGGGCGTCCCGTTCTCCGACCCGATCGCCGACGGCCCGGTGATCCAGGCGGCGGCGACGCGCGCGCTCGCGGCGGGCGCGAGCGTCGAGAGCGTGCTGGGGATCGCCGAGCGCCTCGCGCCGCGCGTCCCGGTCGTCCTGATGCTCTACGCCAACCTCGTGCTCGCACGCGGGGTCGAGGCCTTCGCCGCCGCAGCCGCCGGCGCCGGCGTGAGCGGCGTGATCGTTCCCGACCTGCCGCTCGAGGAGGCACCCGCCGTCCAGGCCGCGCTGGCCGCGCAGGGGCTCGCGCTCGTGCCGCTCGTCGCGCCGACGACGACCGACGAGCGCCTCACGCGGATCGGCGCGGGCGCGCAGGGCTTCCTCTACACGGTGTCCGTGACCGGGATCACGGGGGAGCGGGCCTCGCTGTCGCAGGAGTTCGCGCGGATCGTCGCCCGCGCCAAGGCGCACACCCGCGTTCCCGTCGCACTGGGCTTCGGCATCTCCACGCCCGAGCAGGCCGCCGCCGCGGCCGACGCGGGAGCCGACGGCGTGATCGTCGGCAGCCGGCTCGTGCGCGAGGCCGGCGCGGCGAGCGACGCGCCCGCCGCGGTGCGCAGCCTCGTCGCGGCTTTCGCGGAGGCCCTCCGATAGGATCCCGGCGGCATGTACCTCGCCTTCGTCACGTCCCTCGCCCTGTCCGTCTGGATCATCTGGGCCTCGATCGGGCGCAGCTCCTTCGACGGGTTCCTGTTCGCGCTGGTCGTCATCCTGATCGCCGCCGGCGTCCGGGCCCTGCAGCGCGCGCGCGACCCGCGGGACGGCTGACGCCGCCCGCGATGGTCCGGCGCCGACTCGGCTGCGGGCATGACGTCCCGCGCGCGACTCGGCTCGCGGCCGTCAGCGTCGCGCTGCTGCTCGCGTTCGCGGGCTGCGGCAGCGGGTCCCGCACGGCCGGCGGGAGCGTCGTCGGCAACACGCTGACGGTCTACTCGAGCCTGCCGCTCCAGGGTGCCGCGCGCGCGAACTCCACCTCGATCGTCAACGGCGAGAAGCTCGCGCTGCAGGAGGCGGGGGGCAAGCTCGGCGACTTTCTCGTGAAGTTCGTCTCGCTCGACGACACCGGCGGCACGGCGTCCGGATGGCAGCCCGGGGCGGTGCTCAGCAACGCGCGCGAGGCCGGCGACGACACGACGACGATCGCCTACCTCGGCGAGGGCGACTCCGGCGCCTCGGCCGTGTCGATCCCGATCACGAACCAGGCGGGCATCCTGCAGGTCTCGCCGACGAGCACCTACGGTGGCCTGACGTCCTCCAAGGGCGCCCAGAAGGGCGAGGCGGCCAAGTACTACCCGACGGCGCGCCGCAGCTTCGCGCGCCTGATCCCCAACGACCTGCGCCAGGCGACCGCCCAGGCGCTCTACCAGCAGGCGGAGGGCTGCACGAGCACGTACGTGCTCAGCGACAGGCAGGCCTACTCGCTGGTGCTCGCCGCGAACACGGCCGCCGCGCTGGCGGATGCCGGGGTCAAGGTCGCCGGCAACGACGCGATCGACCCGCTGGCGCCCGACCAGACGTCGCTGACCGACAAGGTCCGAGCGTCCGGCGCCGACTGCGTCTTCTACGCCGGGTACACGGCCGACGGCGTCGCCGGCCTGTTCAACGCGCTGCACGCCGCCGTGCCGGCCGCCAAGCTCTTCGGGTCAGCCGGCATCACCGACCCGGCGTTCACCTCGGCACTCGACGCGGGGACACAGCCCCAGATCCGGATCACGTCGCCGACGATCCCCGCGCGGCTCTACTCGCCGGCCGCCCGCGCGTTCGTCGCGCGCTACCGGCGTGCGTTCGGCAGCGCGCCGACCGCCGACGCGATCTACGGCTACGCCTCGATGAAGGGCGTGCTCGACGCGATCCGCCGTGCGGGGGTCAACGGCAATGATCGCCAGACCGTGATCAACGAGTTCTTCGCGACCGCGAACCACCCTTCGGTGCTCGGGACCTACTCGATCCGCCCGATCGGCGACACGACGCTCCCGTACTACTGGGGGTATCGCCTGCGCGGCGGGCAGCTGGTCTACGACCGCACGTTCGACACCCGGCCGAGCTAGCCCAGTGCGCTCGCGAGGGCCTCGTCGAGCTCGGGGTGGCGGAAGGCGTGGCCTGCTGCGAGGGCCGCGGCCGGCACGGCCCGCTGGCCCTCGGTGACGATCTCGGCCATCTCGCCGTAGAGCGCGCGCAGTGCCAGCGCCGGGACCGGCGCGATCGCCGGGCGGTGCAGCGCGCGGCCGAGCGCCCTGGAGAAGTCGCGGTTCGTGACGGGCTCGGGCGCCG
>Ga0208851_1000373_pt1 | contig 20332 bp, 19 predicted proteins | sample NGESurshal092012_FD_184481 | JGI IMG/M metagenome (GOLD analysis project Ga0208851, IMG submission 184481) | Arctic peat soil microbial communities from Barrow, Alaska - NGEE Surface sample 415-2 shallow-092012 (SPAdes) | ecosystem: Environmental > Terrestrial > Soil > Wetlands > Peat ... | reverse complement strand
TACCTGGTGGACGCCGACCGGCGGGCCGCCATCGAGCTCGGAGCGTCACTCCTGAAGGAGGGCGACGTGATGCTCGTGGCCGGCAAGGGGCACGAGGGGTACCAGATGGTCGGAACCGAGAAGCGCCCCTTCGACGACGTTGCCGAGGCCCGGGCCGCGCTGGCGAAGGCCGGCGCTGCCTGACGCTCGCGCGATGGGCGCCGGGCCGTGGTTCACCCACCTCGAGGTCGTCACCGCGACCGGTGCCCGCCCGACCGCGACCCCCGCGGCCGGGATGGCGGGGGTCTCCACCGACTCGCGGACCGTGACCCCCCGGGCGCTCTTCGTCGCGCTCCGCGGTGAGCGCTTCGACGCCCACCAGTTCCTGACCGAGGTGGCCGCCCGCGGTGCGGCCGGCGCGGTGGTCCAGGCCGGCCACCCTCGCCCGGACGTCCCTGCTGGATTCCCGCTCTACGAGGTGTCTGACACCTTGAAGGCGCTGGGGGGCCTGGGCCGGTTCCACCGTCGGCGCTTCCGCCTGCCCCTCGCCGCGGTGGGCGGAAGCAACGGCAAGACCACCACCAAGGAGATGGTGGGGGCCATCCTCGCGGTCCGCGGACCCTCCCTGAAGACCGAGGGGAACCTCAACAACGAGGTGGGCGTCCCCCTGACGCTGCTCCGCCTGCTCCCGGAGCACGTCGCCGCGGTGGTGGAGCTGGGGATGAACCAGCCGGGCGAGATGACCCGGCTCACCGCCATGGCCGAGCCGGACGCGGCGCTCATCACCACCATCCAGCCCGAGCACCTCGAGGGCCTGGGCAGCATCGAGGGCGTGGCCGCGGCGGAGGGGGAGCTCTTCGCCGGGCTGTCCGAGCGGGCGACGGCGGTCATCAACCTCGACGACCCCCACCTCGCGCCGCAGGGCGCCCGGGCACGTGGACCCCGCATCGGCTTCGGACGCGGCGCCGGGGCGGACGTCCGGCTGGTGGAGGTGACGCCCCGGGGCAAGAGCGGCCTGGCCCTGGTCATCCAGGCCGCGGGGCAGCGCTGGCCGGTGTCGCTCGGCTTCGTTGGCGAGCACAACGCGCTGAATGCGACCGGCGCCTTCGCGCTGGCCACCGCGCTCGGCTACCGGCCCGAGGAGTGCGTCCAGGGACTCGAGGCGGCTCGCCCCTACGCCCGGCGCCTGAACGTGGTGGAGGCGGCAGGCGGCTGGACGGTGGTGGACGACTGCTACAACGCCAACCCGGCCTCGATGGCCGCGGCGCTGGACACCGCCCGCGCGCTCGCCGGAGGGCGGGTGGTGGCGGTCCTCGGCGACATGCTGGAGCTCGGTCCAGGTGAGCGGGAGGACCACGTGGCCCTGGGTGCGCGGGTGTCGCAGGTGGCGGCGCTTGCCGCGTTCCTCGGACCCAAGAGCGCGTGGACCGCCGGTGCGGCCCTCGGCGTCGAGTCGGCACACTTCCTGGAAGTGGGTCCTCTCTGGGACTGGCTCGGCCCCCGACTGCGGCCGGGCGACCTCGTCCTGGTGAAGGGGAGCCGCGGCATGCGTCTGGAGCGGGTGGTGGAAAAACTGACTGGAGTGGCGGCTTCCGGGGGACACTGACGCTCCACCGCCGACCGTGCTCTTCCTCCTCTACGGGCTGCTCCGGGACCACCAGGCGCAGCGGTTCCTCAACTTCCTGCGCTACCCCACGTTCCGCATCGTGGCCGCGGGGGTGGCGGCGCTGCTCATCGGCCTGCTCTGGGGCCGCCAGTTCATCGAGCAGCTGAGGCTCACCCAGCACGGCCAGAGCAACGTCCGCGAGGACACGCCCGACCGGCACCAGACGAAGAAGGGCACCCCGACGATGGGCGGCACGCTCATCCTGGTGTGCATCGGCCTGGCGACGCTGCTCTTCGCCGACCTCTCCTCCCGGGTGGTGTGGGTCGCGCTGCTCTGGACCTTCGGCTACGGCTTCATCGGCTTCCTCGACGACTGGCTGAAGCTCTCCAAGCGGAACAGCAAGGGGCTCGCGGGCAAGAAGAAGCTGCTGCTGCAGACGGCGTTCTTCCTGATCGGCATCTTCGGCATCCTCTGCACCTGGAAGGGCGGGACGCCGCACCTCTTGATCGAGACGCGCATCACGGTGCCGTTCATCCCCACCCGGCACTTCAACCCCGACCTCGGCTGGGTGTACGTGTTCTTCGCCTGGGTGGTGGTGGTCGGCACCTCGAACGCGGTGAACCTGACCGACGGGCTGGACGGTCTGGCCATCGTCCCCACCATCGTCGCCGCGACCACCTTCGCCATCCTCTGCTACGTGGCCGGGAGCGGGCTCCACATCGCCGACGTGGTGGAGGTGGCAGGCCAGCAGCGCCTGGTGAGCACACCGCTCTGGCGCTACCTGGGCATCCTCCCGGTCAACGGCGGCGCCGAGCTGGCGGTGTTCTGCGCGGCGATGGTGGGCGCGGGGCTGTCGTTCCTCTGGTTCAACACCTACCCGGCGAGCGTCTTCATGGGCGACATCGGCTCGCTGGCGCTCGGCGGCGGACTGGGCGGGCTCGCGGTGCTGAGCAAGAACGAGATCGCCTCCGCCATCATCCACGGCGTGTTCCTGGCCGAGGCGCTCTCGGTGATGATCCAGGTGGCCTCGTTCAAGATGACCGGACGCCGGGTCTTCAAGATGGCCCCGGTGCACCACCACTTCGAGCTCAAGGGGCTGAGCGAGCCGAAGATCATCGTGCGCTTCTGGATCGTCTCCATCGTCTGCGGCGCGGTGGCGCTCTTGACCCTGAAGCTGCGCTGAGGTGGACCTCGGCGGACGACAGGTGGTGGTGCTCGGGGCGGGGAAGAGCGGGCTGGCCGCGGCCGAGCTCCTCCTGTCGCGCGGCGCCCGGGTCACGCTCCGGGACGAGCGACCGGCTGCCGAGCTCGGAGCCGAGGCGCTCGCGCTCCGTGGGGCGGTGCTCCGCGGTGGTGTCCCTCTGGCGGAGATCGACCTCGGCCAGCCCGACCTGGTGGTGGTGAGCCCGGGCGTCCCCCTCCGGCTGGGGTCCATCGCCCATGCCCGGGAGTCGGGAGTCGCAATCTGGGGGGAGGTCGAGCTCGCGGCGCGCTTCCTTCCTCCGGGCGCCATGGTGCTGGGCGTGACCGGCACCAACGGCAAGAGCACCACCACGGCGCTGCTCGGCTCGCTCTGCGAGGCGGGAGGGCTGCGGCCCTTCGTGGGTGGAAACCTCGGGACGCCGCTCTCACGCGCGGTGCTGGAGCCACCCCGCGGCGTGTACGTGGTCGAGCTCTCCAGCTTCCAGCTCGAGGGCATGGAGACGGTCCGGGTGCACGGCGCAACCGTTCTCAACCTGACCCCGGACCACCTCGACCGCTACGACGGGATGGAGGACTACGCGGCGGCGAAGGCGCGCATTCTTCGCAACCAGGAGCCCGGGGACGTCGCGGTGGTGAACGCCGACGACCCGTGGACGCTGCGCATGGCCGCCGGGGCACGCGGGCGGCGGTTCGGATTCACCCTGCGGCCAGGGCTCGCCATCCCCGAGGGGCTGGTGGGCCTGGCCTCACCCGTCGAGGGCGGGTTCCAGCTCGGGTTCTCCAACGTCACGCTGCGACTGGCCAACCGCGCGCTCCGCGGCGCCCACAACCTGGCCAACGCCATGGCGGCCTCGCTGCTGGCCTTTCACGCGGGGGTGGGGCCCGATGCGCTCCAGGCCGGGCTGGACGTCTTTCCCGGGCTCCCGCACCGGCTCGAGTCGATCCGGACGCTCGACGGCGTCGAGTGGGTGAACGACTCGAAGGCCACCAACGTGGACGCGGTGCTCACCGCGCTGACCGCCTTCCCATCGGGGCAGCGGCTCTGGCTGATCGCCGGTGGCAAGGGGAAGGGCGCGCCGTACCGTCCACTGGCGGAGGCATCGGTCGGAAAAGTCGCGGGGTTGCTCACCGTTGGGCAGGATGCCCCTCTTCTCGAACGGGAGTTTTCCGCCGTGTGCCCTGTCCACGCCTGCGAGACGCTCGATCGCGCGGTGACGCTCGCGCGCGCCCTCGCACGCCCTGGCGACGTGGTCCTGCTCTCGCCGGCCTGCGCGTCCTACGACCAGTTCGAGAACTTCGAGCACCGCGGCGCCACGTTCCGGGCGCTGGTCGAGGCGCTCTAGTGCGACGACCGGGGCATCCTGATCGCTGCGGCGGCCCATCCTCCCGCTGCGACGCGCAGCCTCGCTTCGGTCTCTGCCGCCTCGCTGTGCTCACCATGCCCCGGTCGGAGCGCTCTTGAGACCGCGCCGGCCCACGCCGCCGTCGCCCGCGCTGCCCGACGGCCGCTCCGAGCCGGTCCGGCTCGCCGTGGATCCCGTGCTCCTCGGGGCGGTGCTGGCGCTCGTCTCGCTCGGGCTGGTGATGGTGTACTCGGCCAGCGCGGTCACCGCGGCGGAGAAGCAGGGCAACGGCTTCTACTTCCTGCAGCGGCAGCTCCTCGCGGCAGGCGTGGGGCTCGTCGCCATGGCCGCCGCCGTCCGGGTGGGGTACCGGCGGCTCGCCCGGCTGGCGTATCCGATGCTTCTGCTGAGCATCGCGCTCCTGGTCATGGTCCTGGTGCCAGGCGTGGGAACGGTGGTGGGCGGCGCTCGCCGCTGGCTCCGTCTCCCCGGCCTGAGCCTGCAGCCCGCGGAGATCGCCAAGTTCACCTGGGTGGTCTACCTGGCGTACTCGCTGGCCAAGAAGCGCGAGAAGGTGGCGACGTTCTCCGTCGGCTTCCTGCCCCATCTCCTCCTCGCCGGGCTCCTGGTGGCCCTCTGCATGGCCGAGCCGGACTTCGGCAGCTCGGTGGAGCTCCTGGTCCTGCTGTTCATCCTGCTCTTCGCGGCGGGGACGAGGCTGTCGTACCTGGTGGGCTCGGTGCTGCTCGCCCTGCCGCTGGCCTACGGCGCCATCGCCCACTCGCCGTACCGGCTCAAGCGCATCACGGCGTTCCTGGACCCCTGGGCGCACCGGCACGACATCGGGTACCAGGTCGCCCAGTCGCTCATCTCGGTGGGCTCGGGTGGCTTCTTCGGCCTCGGCCTGGGCGAGAGCCGGCAAAAGCTCTTCTTCCTCCCCGAGGCCCACACCGACTTCATCTTCAGCATCATCGGCGAGGAGCTGGGGCTCATCGGGGCCGTGGCCACCATCGTCCTCTACGGCATCGTGGTCTGGCGCGGCACCCGGGCGGCGCTCCGGGCGAGTGAAACGTTCGGCACGTATCTGGGGCTCGGGCTGACGGCGATGCTCGGCTTCCAGGCTGCGGTCAACATGAGCGTCGCGATGGGAATGCTGCCGACCAAGGGGCTGACCCTGCCCTTCATCTCCTACGGTGGCTGCTCGCTGGTCATCTCCATGGCCGCGGCCGGCGTGCTCCTCTCGCTGAGCGCTTCGTCCGCTCCGCTGCGCAACCCTGGCCCGTCCCGTGTGCGGCGCATGCAGGAGGCGGCCGCGTGAGGATGCTCATCGCTGGCGGCGGGACCGGGGGGCACCTCTTCCCCGGTATCGCGCTGGCGGAGGAGGTCAGCACGCGGCATCCGGACAACCGGGTGCTCTTCGTCGGGACCACGCGCGGGCTCGAGGCGCGGGTGGTTCCCGCGGCTGGCTTTGCGCTCGAGACCATCGAGGTGCGTGGGCTCAAGGGCATGGGGCTGGTGAAGTCGCTCCAGGCTCTCCTTCTTCTGCCGCTGTCCTTCGTCTCCAGCTGGCGCATCGTCGGCCGCTTCCGTCCGGACGTGGTGGTGGGGGTGGGAGGCTACGCCTCGGGGCCGGTGGTGCTCGCCGCCTGGACGCGGGGCGTGCCGACGGCGATCCAGGAGCAGAACGCGCTCCCGGGCATGACCAACCGCATCCTCGGGCGCCTGGTGCGGGCGGTGTTCATCGCCTTCGAGCAGGCGCGGGTCGCGTTCCCCCCTCGCAAGACGTACCTCGTGGGCAATCCGGTTCGGCGCAAGCTGATGGACAACTACCTGCTGCGGAGCCGGTCGGCGGTGAGCGACGGGCGGTTCCGCCTGCTGGTGGTCGGCGGGTCACTCGGCGCGCGCGGCCTCAACACCCGCATGCTGGAGGCGCTGCCGCACCTGGGAGGCCTGCGCGGCCACATGGACGTCGTGCACCAGACCGGGGCGGCGGACCTGGAGCGGGTGAAGGCGGGCTACGCCGCGGCGGGCATGACCGCCGAGGTGGTTCCCTTCGTCGAGGACATGTCGGCGGCCTACGCGCAGGCCTCGCTGGTGCTATGCCGGGCCGGGGCAACCACGGTGGCCGAGCTGACCATCTGCAAGAAGGCGTCGATCCTGGTGCCGTTCCCGTTCGCCACCGACGACCACCAGGCGGTGAACGCGGCGGCGCTGGTGGAGGCCGGCGCGGCGCTGATGTTCCGCGAGGCCGAGCTGACCGGAGAGCGGCTCGCGGGCGAGCTGCGCAGGCTCGCGGCGGACGCCGAGATGCTGCAGCGGATGGAGCGCGCCGCCGGCCACCTCGGCCGCCCCGAGGCGGCGCGCGAGCTGGTGGACACCTGCGCCGAGCTCGTGGCTGGGGCGAGCGGCAGGGACCAGGTGGTGCCGCGATGACCCGGCGCGCGCCGGTGGTGAGCCTGTTCAAGACCCGCCACGCCGCCCAGGTGCACTTCGTGGGGATCGGCGGCATCGGGATGAGCGGCATCGCCGAGGTGCTGATCAACCTGGGGTACCGGGTCAGCGGCTCGGATCTCAAGGAATCCGAGGCGACACGACGGCTGCAGCGCATGGGCGCGCGCCTGGAGATTGGCCACCGGGCGGAAAATCTCGTGTCGGCCGACGTGGTGGTCATCTCCTCGGCGGTCCGCCGGGACAACCCGGAGGTGCTCGCCGCCCAGGCCAGGAAGATCCCGGTCATCCCCCGGGCCGAGATGCTGGCCGAGCTGATGCGGCTGAAGTACGCGGTGGCGGTCGCCGGGAGCCACGGGAAGACCACCACCACGTCGATGGTGGCGACGGTGATGAACGCCGCCGGGCTGGATCCCACGGCGGTGGTGGGCGGCAAGGTCAACGTGCTCGGGAGCAACGCCAAGCTCGGCAAGTCGGATCTGATGGTGGTCGAGGCGGACGAGTCCGACGGGAGCTTCCTGAAGCTCCACCCCAGCCTCGCGGTGGTCACCAACATCGACCCCGAGCACCTCGACCATTTCGGAAGCCTGGACGCCCTCCGCAGCGCCTTCGTCGAGTTCTGCAACCGGGTGCCCTTCTACGGCCTCAACGTCCTCTGCCTCGACCACCCCAACGTGCAGGCCCTGCTCCCGCACATCGGTAAGCGGGTCGTGACCTACGGGACCACGCACACCGCGGACTACCGGCTGGAGGGCGTGACCCTCGAGGGGTTCTCCACCCGCTTCCGCGCCTTCCGCCGCGACGAGCCGCTCGGCGAGTTCACCGTCCGGATGGTGGGCGCGCACAACGCGCTGAACGCGCTGGCGGTCATCGCGGTCGCCGAGGAGATGGAGATCCCGCTCCCGGTCGTCCGTACCGCCCTCGCCGAGTTCGCCGGGGTGCAGCGCCGGTTCACGGTGCGCGGCGAGGCGCGGGGCATCACCGTCGTGGACGACTACGGACACCACCCGGCCGAGGTCATCGCCACGCTGGCCGGCGCGCGGCGGGCGTTCGGCCGTCGCCTGGTCGTGGTGTTCCAGCCGCACCGGTACACGCGCACCCGGGATCTGCTCGCCGAGTTCGCCACCGCCTTCAACGACGCCGATTCCCTGGTGGTCCTGGGCATCTACGCGGCGAGCGAGGAGCCCATCCCCGGGGTCTCCGGCGAGATCCTGGCACAGGCCATTCGCAGCCACGGCCACCGGGACGTGACCTACGTCGAGCGCCGGGCGGACGTGGCCGCCGCCCTGGTTCCGAGGCTTCGCGAAGGAGATCTGGTCCTGACCCTCGGCGCGGGCGACGTGACCGCGGTCGGCCCGGAGCTGCTGCAGCTCCTCGAGCCGGCACAACAGGGCGGCCGGGCAGGCTAGGGACGCAACTCCGGCTGGGAGCCGCAGCTCCGGAACATCGAACGGCATGTCGCCGAGCACCCATCACCGCGGGCCTGACCCCAGCCCGCTGTTCTCCGCGCTCGGAGATTCGACGCGGCTCGCGCTCGTCCGACGGCTGGCCACCGAGGGCGCGCTCTCGGTGACCGCCCTCACCGAGGGGACGCGCATCTCGCGCCAGGCGGTGACCAAGCACCTGGTCGTGCTCGCCCGGGCGGGACCGGTGGAGAGCGAGGGACAAGGGCGAGAGCGGCTCTGGGTGCTGGCCCCGGGTCGGGTGGACGAGGCTCGGCGCGCCCTCGAGCAGATCTCCCGCGAGTGGGATGACGCGCTGGGTCGGCTCCGCCGGCTGGTCGAACGCTGAGGCCGGCACCGGTCACTTCGCCCGTGTCGCTCGACGATGGTGCTTGACCCCCCACGCCGCGCTCGGCAGAACTCTCGGCCCCGCTGCAGCGGTTCAGGAGGGTGCCATGCTCGAGGTGTCGCGGAGGCTGAAGGAAATGTTGGCCGGGTGCGCGGTGCTGGCCCTCGCCGCTGGTTGCGGCGCGGCCGCTGATCCGAGCCGGGCCGCCCAGTCCGACGCGGTCGCTTCCACCCAGGAAGCGCTCAGGCAGAACAGCGCGCCGAGGCTGACTCCACAGATCAGCGGGACCACTGCGGGGCTCATCGCCATCAGCGCGGTGAATGCGCGCGTGGCGTGGGCGAGCGGGCGCTTCGGCACCTACGCCCTCACCACGGATGGCGGGAAGACCTGGCAGCCTGGTGTGGTGCCCGGCGCCGAGACTCTCCAGTTCCGGGACGTGGAGGCGGTGAGCGAGAAGGTGGCGTATCTCCTCTCGCTCCCGTCGGACACCATCGCCCCCCGCATCTACAAGACTGTGGACGGCGGGAAGATTTGGAAGATCGAGTTCCAGGCGCCGGATCTCTCCTACTTCTACGACTGCTTCGCCTTCTGGGATCCGTGGAGCGGCATCACCCTCGGCGATTCGATCAACGGTCGCTTCCCGGTGATCCGGACCTTCGACGGCAAGACCTGGCACGACATCGGCGACCGGCTGCCGCCCGCGCTTCCCGGCGAGGCGGGCTTCGCCTCGAGCGGCACCTGCGCCGCGACGCAGGGCCACCGGCGCGCTTGGCTCACCACCGGGGGGACGGGGACGACGCGCGTCTTCTACACCAAGGACCGTGGACAGACCTGGGGCGTGACCACCGCGCCGATCACCGCGGGCGTGGACCAGGCGGGAGGAGGCTTCAGCATCGCCTTCCGCGACGCGCAGCACGGCATCCTGGGTGGAGGCGACCTCGCCGCGACCGGGGTGGTGGCGAACATCGCCCGCTCGAGCGACGGCGGGAGGACCTGGGTGGCTGGCGCGCCCGCTCCCATCCCGGGCGCCATCTACGGGCTCGCCTATGCAGGCCACGGTCGCGCAGAGGGATGGGGCGCCTGGGGACGTGACGACGATGACGACGACCACGGGCACGGCAGCGGGTCCGTGCGCGTCGTCGCCACCGCGCCGACGGGCACCGCATGGTCTCCCGACGAAGGCCGCAGCTGGACCGCGCTCCCCGGGCTGGCCGGACTCTGGGCCGTGGACTTCGGCAGCGAGAAGACCGGCTGGCTCGTCGGGACCAACGGGCAGATCGTCCGGATCGATTTCTAGCCCTCCACAGCGACCCGCGAGGACGTGCGCGTGCCCGAAATCACCGGTCGCGCCGCCCGTCCTCCTCCTGTGAACCGACGTCCCGTGGCGCTGGTCGTGGGCCTGCTCGCGCTCGCGACGTTCGCGCTACACCTCGCCACCAACGGGCAGTACGGCTTCTTTCGCGACGAGCTGTACTTCCTGATGTGCGGCCAGCGGCTCGACTGGGGGTACGTCGACCAGCCGCCGGGCATCGCCCTCGTTGCCAGGCTGGCGACGGAGCTCGCCGGCATGTCCCTGGTGGGCATCCGGATGCCCCCGGCGCTCGTCGCTGCGGGGCTCGTGGCGTTGAGCGCTGCGTTCGCGGTCCGGCTCGGCGGTGGGGTCTTCGCCGCCGTGCTCGCGGGGCTCTCGGTGGCGGTCGCGCCGGTCCTCTCCATCTGGGGCCACCTCCTCACGATGAACTCCTTCCAGCCGCTGGTCTGGCTGGGAGTCGCCTGGACCGCCTTCGCGCTCGTGGAGGGCGAGGGCCGTGGGCTCGCGCGATGGGTGCTGCTCGGGGTGCTCCTCGGGGTGGGCGCGAACTTCAAGTACGACGTCGCCTTCTGGCTCGCGGGTGTGCTCGGGGCAGTGGTGCTGACCCGCGAGGGACGCCGGGCACTGCGCTGGGACGGCATCGGTCTCGCGGTCCTCGTGGCCGCGGTGCTCGTCGCCCCCAATCTGCTCTGGCAGGTGCGGCACGGCCTACCGATGCTCGAGCTCCTGCGCAACGGGCAGCTGCGCAAGAACACCCCGTTCGAGCCGGGCAGCTTCCTCCTGCAGCAGCTGCTGCTCATGGGCCCGCTCGCCGCGCCGGTGTGGCTCCTGGGCCTGTTCTCGGGGCTCACGCGGCGCGACCGGCCGACCCGGGTGCTCTCGCTCGCATTCCTGGGCACACTGGCGCTGATGTTCGTGGGCAAGGCCAAGGCCTACTACCTCGCCCCGGCGTACCCGACGCTGCTCGCGCTCGGTGCCGTGGAGCTGGAGGCGCGGATCCGCCGCCCGGTGCTCCGGTGGGCAACGGCGATCGGGGTGACTGCCGCCGGGCTGGCGGTGCTCCCTCTGTCCATCCCCGTGCTTCCGGTGGACACGCTGATCCGTTACCAGGCGGCGCTCCACTTCACCCCTCCCCGGGACGAGCAGCACGCGTTCAACCCGCTGCCGCAGCACCTCGCGGACGAATTCGGATGGCCCGGGATCGTCCAGGCGCTGGCGACCGCTTCAGGGCGGCTGAGCCCCGAGGAGCGGCGCACCGGGGCCATCTACACGTTCAACTATGGCGAGGCGGCCGCGCTCGAGTTCCTCGGCCGAGATCGGGGGCTCCCGACCGTGGTCTCCGGCCACAACCAGTACTGGGTCTGGGGTTCACGGGGCTCGATGCTGGATCCGCTCCTGGTCATCGGCGGCTCGGCGAAGGGTCTCTCGCAAGACTACCAGGAGGTCACCGAGGTCGGCCGGACGCCCGTGGACCCGCATGCGATGCCGTACGAGAGCGATCGGCCGATCTTCCTGTGCCGGGGACGGAGGACTGATCCGGTCGCCACCTGGCCCGAGGAGAAGCACTTCGAGTGAGGCAGGTCACGGAGCGGCGAGCGTCACCAGCAGCGCAAGCAGCGCGGGCAGCCCCTGGATGAAGAGGATCCGCCACGACACCGTCGCAGCGCCGAACACTGCGGCGATGAGGACGCAGGCGAGGAAGAACATCCGCAACTGTGCCGCGAACGGCTCGGGCGCGTTCACGCTCCAGACGAGCCCCGCCGCGAGAAAGCCATTGTAGAGCCCCTGGTTCGCGGCGAGCGGCGCGGCCTGCGCGGCGAACTCCGGCGTGGTCCGAAAGATGCGCCGTCCGGCAGGGCTCTTGAAGAGGAACATCTCCAGGACGAGGAACCCGACGTGCTCGAGCGCGACGAAGGCGACCAGGACGTCCCGGAGAATCTGCACGACCCCCATGCTGGTCCCACTTCGGCGCACCGTCCAGGCAAACCGGCCGGAACTTGCTTCGGACCCCTCCATCTGGTTTCTGCGGGAGGACTCTTGACCGCGCCTTCCACCCCGCAAGCCCCGGTCGGCCTCCTCGCGGGCCTCGCCGCGGATGCAAGTCCAGGCGAGTCGCTCGCGCCCTGGACCAGCCTGCGCGTCGGTGGCCCGGCCGCGCTGCTCGTCCGCCCGCGCACCGCCGCCGCGCTCCTCGCGGTCCTGGCCCGTGCGAAGGTGGACGGAGTCCCGGTGCACGTCCTCGGGGGAGGCGCGAACACGCTGGTGGGCGATCTCGGCGTCCCGGGCATCACCCTCAAGCTGCCCGCGGACCTGTTCCCCGAGCAGGTCGTCCCGGCGGGAGCGGGGGAGGGAGGCCTGGTGACGCTCGGCGCCGGGGCGGCGATCGCCCGGCTGATCAACGTCATGCGCACCCGCGGATGGGTCGGCGCGGAGTTCCTCGCCGGAATCCCCGGTACCATCGGCGGGGCTGTGGCGATGAACGCCGGCACCAAGCAGGGTGAGTGCAAACGGGTCCTCGACGCCGTCGAGCTCGCCACGGCAGATGGGCTCGGATGGGTCTCCCGGAGCGCGCTGACCATTCGCTACCGGCAGACCGAGCTCCCGCCGGGCGCGGTGCTCACCCGGGCGCGATTCCGCCTCCTCTCGGGTGACGTCGACGCCTCCCGCGCGGCGATGGACGCCGACCTTGGGTACCGCAAGCGGACCCAGCCGCTCAGCCAGCCCAGTTGCGGCAGCGTGTTCCAGAATCCGCCGGGAGATCACGCCGGCCGGCTCATCGAGTCGGTCGGCCTCAAGGGCATGGTGCTCGGCGGCGCCCAGATCTCGCCGCTGCATGCGAACTGGATCGTCAACCTCGGCCAGGCCCGCGCCGCGGACGTGGTCGGACTCATCGAGCGCGCGCGGGAGCGGGTGCGCCAGGCCACGGGCATCTTGCTCGTTCCGGAGGTGAAGCGGGTGGGAGTGTTCGGATGAAGAACAGGCGGATCGGCGTGCTCATGGGTGGGCTCTCGGTGGAGCGGGAGGTCAGCCTGCGCACCGGGGCCGGCGTCGCTGCCGCGCTGAGGAGCCTCGGCTACGGCGTGGTGGAGCTGGACGTGCAGAAGGACGTCGCGGAGCGGCTCCGGGCCGAGCGCATCGAGGTGGCCTTCATCGCGCTCCACGGCCGCTACGGCGAGGACGGCTGCATCCAGGGACTGCTCGAGTCGATGTTCATCCCCTACACCGGCTCGGGGGTGCTCGCGTCCTCGGTGGGCATGGACAAGGTCTTCGCCAAGCAGGTCTTCCTGGCGCGCGGCATCCCCACGCCGCCGTACCGGTCGTTCGACTCCGCGGAGCACGCGCTGTCCGGGCTCGAGTCGCTCCCGTTCCCGTTCCCGGTGGTGGTCAAGCCTTCCCGGGAGGGCTCGAGCGTGGGGGTGCACATCTGTCACTCCGAGGAGGCGTACCCGGCGGCGGTCGAGGAGGCGGCGACGCTCGCCGGGACCATCCTGGTCGAGCAGTTCGTGAAGGGGCGCGAGGTGCAGGGGGCGGTGCTCGACGACGCCTCGCTGGGGGCCATCGAGATCGTCCCTGCCCACGAGTTTTATGACTACGCGGCCAAGTACACGGCCGGCAGTGGCACGAAGTACCTGTTCCCCGCGCCGCTCCCACCGGACCAGTACGCCCGGGTGAACGAGGTGTGCCTCGCCGCCCACCGGGCGCTGGGCTGTCGCGGGGCGACCCGCTCGGACGTCATCGTCACGCCGGAGGGAGGGGTGCAGCTTCTGGAGCTCAACACCATCCCGGGCATGACGCCTACCAGCCTGCTGCCCAAGATCTCGGCCGGCCGGGGCATCGACTACCCGCAGCTCTGTGAGCGAATTCTCCTCGGGGCCCGCCTCCAGGCGTAGTCGGCTGACACAGGCGGAGACCGGGCTCTACAGGGCTGTGGCCGAAAACTGGCGCGGGGCCTGATCCAGCCCGACCATGGCTCGGATCAGCATGTCCGGAGTCCTCGCCTCCAGGAACCGGCGCCGCCGCGCCGACGGCGCAGCTTCCCGTGCCCCCGGTGGCCGGACGTTGCTGCACGGCCTCGGGGCGCTGGTGCTCCTGACCTCGCTCGGCTGGGTCGGGCTCCAGCTCGATGCGTGGGCCTCCCGGTGGCCGCAGCTCGCGCTCCGGACGGTCGAGGTCCAGGGCCTCCACCGCGCCACGGAGAACGAGCTCCTGCGGCTGGCCAACGTGTCCCCGGGCGTGAACCTCTGGTCGCTCGACCCGGCCACGGTGGCCCAGGCAATGGGCGGCCATCCCTGGGTCCGCAGCGTCGAGGTCACCCGCGGGCTCCCGGACACCCTGCAGGTCCGGGTCGAGGAGAGGACCCCGGTGGCCCTCGCCGCCCTGGGTGAGCTCTACGTGGTGGATCCGGAGGGCGCACCCTTCAAGCGGGTGTCCGCCGCCGAGGCCCTCGACCTTCCGCTGCTCACCGGGCTCACCCGGGAGACCGCCGAGAGCGATCCCGCTGGGACCGCGGCCCGGCTCCGCGAGGCGCTGGGCGTGGCCGACGCGTACCAGCACGCGTTCGAGCGACCGCGGCTGTCCGAGGTCCAGCTCCAGGAGTCGGGCTTCGAGCTCGTGACCACCGACGGGGTGCGGGTGGTGCTCGGCCGGGACGACGTGGACGGTCAGCTCCGCCGGCTGCGCCGAGTGCGCGACGAGCTCCAGAAGCGGGGGCTGCTCGCCTCCGCCATTCATCTCGAAAACCGCGTCCGGCCGGGCTGGGTCGCGGTGCAGGTCCAGCCTGGCGCCCCGGCGCCCCGCCACTAGGAAGGGACGAGTCACATGGCCAAGCAGAAGGGTGGAGAGATCGTCGTCGGCCTGGACATCGGCACGACGAAGATCTGCGCCATCGTCGGGGAGCTCACCGAGAACGGTATCGACATCATCGGCATCGGCAGTCACCCCTCCAAGGGGCTGCGCAAGGGGGTGGTGGTCAACATCGAGGCCACGGTGGCGTCCATCCGCCGCGCGGTGGAGGAAGCCGAGCTGATGGCCGGCTGCGAGATCACCACCGTCTACACCGGCATCGCGGGTGGCCACATCAAGGGGTTCAACAGCCAGGGCATCGTGGCGGTGAAGGACAAGGAGGTCCGCGAGGCCGACATCACCCGGGTCATCGACGCGGCGAAGGCGGTGGCCATTCCGATGGACCGCGAGGTCATCCACGTCCTGCCGCAGGAATTCATCATCGACGACCAGGGCGGCATCAAGGAGCCGCTGGGCATGGCCGGGGTGCGGCTGGAGGCCAAGGTCCACATCGTGACCGGCGCGGTGTCCAGCGCGCAGAACATCGTCAAGTGCGCCAACCGCACCGGCCTGAACGTCGCGGACATCGTGCTCCAGCCGCTCGCCTCCAGCGAGGCGGTGCTCGGCGAGGACGAGAAGGAGCTGGGCGTCTGCCTGGTGGACATCGGCGGCGGCACCACCGACATCGCCATCTTCTCCGGCGGGAGCATCGCCCACACCGCGGTCATCGCCCTGGGCGGCAACAACCTGACCTCGGACATCGCCATCGGCCTGCGCACGCCGGCGCACGAGGCCGAGCGCATCAAGCAGCGCTACGGCTGTGCCATGGCATCGATGGTGGACAAGGAGGAGACCATCGAGGTGCCCTCCGTGGGAGGACGGCAGCCGCGGGTCATCGGTCGGCAGATCCTCTGCGAGATCCTCGAGCCCCGGGTGGAGGAGATCTTCCAGCTGGTCCACCGCGAGATCCAGAAGTGCGGCTTCGAAGACCTGCTCGCCAGCGGGGTGGTCATCACCGGTGGGTCCACCTTGCTCGCCGGGATGCCCGAGCTCGCCGAGGAGGTCCTCGGCCTGCCGGTCAGGCGCGGGATGCCGCGGGGCATCGGCGGGCTGGTCGACGTGGTGAAGAGTCCGATGTACGCGACGGGCGTGGGGCTGGTGGTCTACGGCGCCCGTCACACCGACCGGCGCCTGTTCAGGATCCGCGAGGAGAACGTCTACCGCAAGGTCCGGGGGCGAATGCGGGAGTGGCTGGAGGAGATCTTCTAGCGAACGCGCTGGCGCTACAGGGGTGTGTCGAAAACTTGCGGGGCAAATGCCCGGGCCGATGATGACCCGGATTGGCCGAAGAGGCCGCGGGAAGGGTGAATGGAACACTTCGAGCAGGGCAAGCAGGCCGCGAAGATCCGGGTGGTGGGCGTGGGCGGGGCGGGCTGCAACGCGATCAACACCATGATCGCGGCTGCGCTCGACCGGGTGAACTTCGTCGCGGCCAACACCGACATCCAGGCGCTCGCGGCGAGTAACGCCGGAGTGAAGATCCAGATTGGCGAGACCCTGACCAAGGGGCTCGGCGCCGGCGCAAACCCCGAGGTCGGCCGTCAGGCGGCGCTGGAGAGCCGGGACGAGATCGCCCACGCGCTCGAGGGCGCGGACATGGTCTTCGTCACCGCCGGGATGGGAGGGGGGACGGGCACCGGCGCCGCGCCAGTGATCGCCGACATCGCCCGGTCGCTGGGGGCGCTCACCGTGGCGGTGGTGACCAAGCCCTTCCACTTCGAGGGCAACAAGCGGCGGAAGCAGGCCGAGGCCGGCCTCATCGAGCTCAAGTCCTCGGTGGACACGCTGATCACCATCCCCAACCAGCGGCTCCTCGGGCTGAGCGGCCAGTCGATGCCGCTGCTCGACACGTTCAAGCGCGCGGACGAGGTCCTGCTCAACGCGGTGCAGGGCATCAGCGACCTCATCCAGTACCACGGCTACATCAACGTGGACTTCGCCGACGTGAAGACGATCATGAGCGACCGCGGGCTCGCGCTCATGGGCACCGGCCGCGCCTCTGGCGAGAAGCGGGCCATCACCGCGATGCAGCAGGCGATCAGCTCGCCGCTCCTCGAGGACGTGCAGATCGACGGCGCCACGGGCCTGCTGATCAACATCACCGGCGGCCGCGACATGACCCTCCAGGAGGTCAACGAGGCGCTGACCCTGGTCCATGACGCAGCGGATGAAGAGGCGGAGATCATCTTCGGCAGCCTCATCGACGACAATGTCTCGGACGAGGTGAAGATCACCATCATCGCGACGGGCTTCCAGCACCGGGACGCGGTCCGCCGACCCGGCCCGGCGCCGGCGCACGCGGTGATCCGTCCGGCCGCGGCGGCGCCCGCTCCGGAGGCTGCTCCTCTCGGGCCGGTGCGCGCGCGGGCGACCAGCCCCGAGCCGCGCCCTCTCGCCCCGACCCGTCCGCTGAAGGAGCCTTCGCTCCCGCTCGATGAGGATCAGTTCGACATCCCGACCTTCCTCCGCCGCCAGGGTCAGGGAGAGATGTAGCTCGCGGCGGTCAGACCACGCCGGTGGACCGCCACTTGTACATGCGCTGGCGGTGGCTCGTCCCGTCGAGCGCCGCGAAGAGGTGGCCCCGGAACACCATGACCAGGTGAAGAAGTGCGCCCTCCACCACACCGGCCAGCACCGTCCCCAGCGTGCCGAGTCCGAGCAGCGCGGCGGGCGGGGTGAACCACCAGGCGGCGAGGATGAGGAGGTTGGGAATGCCCCACTCGATCCAGTTCGCCTGCAGAAAGCGGACGGAGCGTTGGACCGTCTCCAGACCCCCATGTGTCCCGCGCTGGTACATGACCTCCGGTGCGGCATTGAGGACGATGACGCCCGCCAGGTACAGCAGCTGCGAGAACACCGCCTTCTGGGGACCAGGGACCATCAGGTCGATGACCAGCGAGGCGACCCAGTAGACGAAGAAGAGGTTCGCCACCGACCAGAAGTAGGCTCCGACGCTCCGCCCGAACTCGTCGAGCTTCACCCGTGACTTCGCCACCACCTCGCCGAGGAAGTACAGGTAGCAGCTTGCCGCCGCCGCCACGACGACCCAGACCACGAACTGTCCCAGACGGCCAAGCGCCAGGATCACCAGCCGGCTCAGGAACTCATTGGCCTCGAGCAGGGCGATCGGAAGGAGCAGCGTCCAGGCGTTCTTCGCGATGCCGGTGAGCGCCTGCCGGAACGCGTCGGCGTAGATGCGGAGGTAGACGGTGAAGACGTTCATGGGGCGGGGCGGACCATGTCATCGGCTGCGTCACGGTGCCACCCTGATGCTTGCCCCGCCGCGGTGGAGCGTGGCAGCGTGCGCCGCCCCACGAGATCCATGTTCCGCTCGCTGCTCATCGCCAACAGAGGAGAGATCGCCCGGCGAATCGGTACGGTCGCCCGCGGGATGGGCCTCCGCACCATCGCCGTGCACTCCGATGCCGACGCCGATGCGCCCTTCGTCCGCGAGGCGGACCAGGCGGTGCGCATCGGCCCGCCTCCGCCGAAGGACAGCTACCTCGACATCGGGGCGCTGATCCGCGCGGCGAAGGAGACCGGCGCCGAGGCGGTGCACCCGGGCTACGGCTTCGTCTCGGAGAGCGCCGAGTTCGCGCTTGTGTGCACCGAGGCCGGCATCGTCTTCGTGGGGCCGCCGCCCGAGTCCATGGCCCGGATGAAGGACAAGTCCCAGGCCCGCGCGCTCGCCGCGGCGGCCGGTGTTCCGGTGGTCCCGGGGAGCGATGGCGTGGTCGCCGACCTGCGCGGCGCCAGCGAGGCCGCCGAGCGCATCGGCTATCCGGTGCTGGTCAAGGCCGCCGGCGGGGGCGGTGGCATCGGCATGGCGGTCGCCGGCTCGCAGGGAGAGCTCGAGAAGGCGTTCCGCGCCTGCGCCGACCGGGCCCGGTCAGCCTTCGGCCGCGACGCGGTGTACCTCGAGCGCTACTTCCCCGCGCCCCGGCACATCGAGGTGCAGATCCTGGGGGATACCCACGGCACGCTCCTGCACGTGCTCGAGCGCGAGTGCAGCATCCAGCGCCGACACCAGAAGGTGGTGGAGGAGGCCGGGAGCCCGCTCTTCCTCGACGGACAGAAGCCGGAACTGCTGCAGCGGATGTTCGAGGCCGCGCTCGCCGCCGCCCGTGCCTTCGGCTACGCCAACGCCGGCACCGTGGAGTTTCTCGTTGCGGACGGAGAGTTCTTCTTCATCGAGATGAACGCCCGGCTTCAGGTCGAGCACCCGGTCACCGAGCTCACCACCGGGGTGGATCTCATCGGGTGGCAGCTGCGGATCGCCGCCGGCGAGCGGCTGACCCTGAGGCAGCAGGACATCCAGCGCTGCGGGCACGCGCTCGAGTTCCGCATCTACGCCGAGGACCCGGTGCGGTTCCTCCCCAGCCCCGGTCCGTTGAAGGTCTTTCGTCCCCCCGAGGGCGAGGCCATCCGCGTCGACGCGGGCTACGCCGAGGGCGGGGTGGTGACGCCGTACTACGACCCGCTGCTGGCCAAGCTCATCGTCTCTGGCAAGACGCGTGAGGAGGCCATCCAGCGCGCCGAGGGTGCGCTCGAGCGGTTCCACATCGAGGGGCTGAAGCACAACGTCCCCCTGCACCTGCGCATCGTCCGCGACCGTGCCTTCCAGGACGGCGCGCTGGACACCCACTTCCTGGATCACCACGCCAAACCCTGATTGAGGAGCGCCCCGCGATGGACGTCCCCGCCCACATCACCGGCACCGTGTGGAAGGTCGAGGTCTCGGTCGGCCAGGTGGTCACCGCCGGCGAGGTGCTGGTCATCCTCGAGTCGATGAAGATGGAGATGCCGATCGAGGCGCCCGAGGCGGGCACGGTGAAGGAGATCCGCTGCCGGCCCAGCCAGGCTGTCAACGAGGGCGACGTGCTGGTCGTGCTCGCGCCGTGACCGGCGACGGCCGGCTCGAGCGGTCCTGGCTGCCCGGCGGCGTCCGGGTGCTGACGCTGGAGCGGCCGCAGCGGCGAAACGCGCTCACCCCGTTCCTGCTGGACGCGCTGGCCGAGGCGCTCGCGCCGGACCCGGAGGTGCGGGCGCTGGTGCTCGAGGCCGGCGGTCCGGCCTTCTGCGCGGGGTACGACCTGGCCCAGCTCGGGGAGGATGCGGCCGCTGCGCGCTTGCCCGACGCGCGCATCCAGGAGGTGCTCGGGATGCTCGAGGCACATGCGGCCCCGAGCGTGGCGGTGGTGCACGGCGCCGCCTTCGGTGCCGGGTGCGAGCTGGCGTGTGCCTGCGACTTCCGCATCGGGACGCCGGACACGGTGCTCTGCATGCCGCCGGTGCGGCTCGGCGTCGTCTACGCGCCCAACGGCGTGTGGCGGGTCGCCCGGCTCGCCGGCCTCCAGCGCGCCCGGTGGATGTTCCTCACCGGCGCCGAGGTCGCTGCCGCCGATGCACTCGGCTGGGGGCTCCTGGACGTCGTCACCGTGGATGCCGCGGGACGAGCACACGGCCTGGCCGCCACGCTCGCCGCGGGGGCACCGCTTGCAATGGCTGGGCAGCGTCAGACACTGCGGGCCATCGGACGGGCGCCGATCGATCCCGCCGAGCGAGAGGAGCTGGAGCGCCTGCGTGCCGGGGCGTTCGGTTCCGAGGACGCTGCCGAGGCGCGGGCGGCCATGCGGGAGAAGCGTCCGCCGCGCTGGAAGGGACGCTGAGGGCGCACGACAGCGCGCGCGCCGGGCTGCGTCGGTGACACGGGCCCGAGAGGGTTTGCTCCGAGGGGGCGCCGGGGTCGGGTCCGTGGTCGCGCCCGGCGAGGTCGCCCCTGGCCTCGAGCCCCGGGCCGTGGCGGGT
>Ga0208851_1000372_pt1 | contig 20381 bp, 22 predicted proteins | sample NGESurshal092012_FD_184481 | JGI IMG/M metagenome (GOLD analysis project Ga0208851, IMG submission 184481) | Arctic peat soil microbial communities from Barrow, Alaska - NGEE Surface sample 415-2 shallow-092012 (SPAdes) | ecosystem: Environmental > Terrestrial > Soil > Wetlands > Peat ... | reverse complement strand
CGCAGATCGGACCCTTTCAGGGGGACGTCACCAGGCCGGCGCGATCTCCGATCTGCTCGCGCAGATCGGACCCTTTCAGGGGGACGTCACCAGGCCGGCAACGGCTTCCTGGAACACCTCCGTATGCCGGTCCACGTCCGCCGCGCTCGTCGTCGGCGCCATCAGCGCCATGTTGTGGAACGGCGTCAGCAGCACGCCGCGGTTCTGCGCGTGCAGGTGCAGGTAGCGCTCGAGCGCCTCGTCGTGCGAGTGGAAAGCCGTCGTCCCGTCGCGGGCCGGCTCGGGCAGGAACTGGTACTCGGCGCGGCAGCCCAGCTGCGTGATGTTCCAGGGCAGGCGGTGCTCGTCGATGACGCCCTGGACGCCCGTCGCGAAGCGCGTCGCCAGCGGGATCGTGTGGGCGAAGGCGTCGGCGTGGAGCGTGTGCTCGAGCGTGGCGCGCATCGCGGCGCTGGAGAGCGGGTTGCCGGCGAGCGTGCCGCCGATGCCGCCGGTGTCCTCGTAGTCGGCGTCGGCATCGGCGAACATCCGCTCGAGCACCGCCTCGGACAGGCCGAGCGCGCCGCACGGGACGCCGCCGCCGATCGCCTTGCCGATCACGAGCACGTCCGGGTCCAGCCGCCAGGCCTGCGTGCAGCCGCCCGGGCCGGCGGAGAAGGTGTGCGTCTCGTCGATGATCAGCAGCGTCCCGGCGGCGCGCGTCAGCTCGCGCAGCGCGTCCATGTAGCCCTCGCCGGGCAGGATGATCCCCATGTTCGTCATCGCCGGCTCGGCGAGGACGACGGCGATCTCGCCGGTCGCCAGCGCCGCCTCGAGTGCCGCGACGTTGTTGAACTCGATGGCGACCGTCGTCTCGGCCACGTCGACCGGCGCGCCGACATTGCCCGCCCGCGCGACCGTGCGCCCGCCCTCGCCGACGGCGAACGACTCGTCGACCGAGCCGTGGTAGCAGTAGCTGTAGACGAGGACCTTGGGCCGGCCGGTGATCTGGCGGCACAGGCGCAGCGCCGCGCGGTTGGCGTCGGTCGCGGTGAGGGTGTAGAGCCAGCGCGCCATGCCGAAGCGCCGCGAGAGCTCCTCGGCGACCCAGATCGCGTCCTCACTCGGCAGCATCGTCGTGATGCCCCGGGCCGCCTGCAGCGCGACCGCCGCGGCCGTCGGGCCGGGGGAGTGGCCCGCCATCGCACCGGTGTCCCCGAGCGCGAAGTCGATGTACTCGTGCCCGTCGACGTCGGTGATCCGCGCGCCCGCTGCCGTCTCCGCGAACACCGGGAACCCGCCGGCCCAGAGCATCATCCAGGGCATCGGGACGCCGCCGACCAGCGAGCCGCGGGCGCGCTCGAACAGCTCGCGCGAGCGCGGGTTCTCGACCTGAAAGCGCTCGAGCTCGCGCTCGAGCAGCGTGCCGAGGCGGGTCCCGTCGATGGCGGTGCTCATGCCGCCACCGGGGCGCCCGCGCGCAGGGTGGCCTCGACGTCCGTGCGGGCGATCGGGCCGATGCACGGCGACGTCGCCCCTGCGTCGATGTAGCGCTGCACGCCCGTGCGCACCGCCGCGTCGTCGCCGATCGCGGTCAGGGTCTGCAGGAAGTCGTCGGAGATGGCGCCCGCCATCGCGGCGCCGTCGCCGGTTGCCGCCGCGGCGTCGAACGCGGCGATGTCGGCCTCGAAGCCTGAGCGCTCGATCATCGCCCGGTAGAACGGCAGGCCGAAGTACGGGATCAGGTCACGGCGCTGGGTCGCGTAGGCGGCCTCGGGGTCGTCGGTCAGCGCGCTGGGCACGGCGGCGACGATGTCGAAGCCCTCGAGCGGGCGCCCGGCCCTCTGGCGTCCCTCGCGCACCGCCGGGACGACGACGTCGCGGATGTAGCCGGGGTTGCAGAGCCAGAGGATCACCCCGTCGGCGATCTCGCCGGCGAGGCGCAGCATGTTCTGCGAGAGCGCGGCGACGTAGATCGGCAGGTCCGGGAACGGCCCGAGGCCGCCGAGCGCGAACGACGTGTGCCACTTCGCGCCGTCCGGCGGCGGCTGGCCGTGCAGGATCGCGCGCACGATCGAGGTGTACTCGCGCATCTCGCTGACGGGCTTGTCGATCCGTTGGCCGTGCCAGCCCTCGACGACCGGGCGATGCGAGACGCCGAGCCCGAGGTTCAGCCGCCCGCCCGAGATCTCGTCGATCGTGGCGGCCTCCTGGGCCATCGTCGCCGGCGTGCGCGTGTAGATCGGCACGACGCCGGTGCCGAGGCGGATGCGCTCGGTGTTGCAGGCGTAGATCGTCAGCACCGTGAGCGCGTCGCGGCCGTTGATGTGCGTCACGTACGCGGTGTCGTAGCCGAGCGACTCGGCGAGCCGGACGCGTGCCACCGCGTCGTCGATCGAGCGCCCGGTGGAGATGAAGCAGCCGACGGCCATGCGCAGGAATCTACGTGACCGCCGCGTGGGGCGGTCAGCGGCGCAGGAGCACGTAGACGAGCGTCGCCGCGAAGGCCATCTGGCCGAAGGCGAGCGCCGTGCCGAAGTTCGCGGCGCCGAGCGCGGCGGCCAGCGCCGTCGCGAGCACGAACGCCGACAGCATCAGGACCAGGTCGACGGCGCGGCGGCTCACGCGGACACCGTACGCGCTTCCAGCCCGGCCACCAGCGACGGGACGTCGGCGGCGGGGTCCTGGGCCGCCAGCCAGCGCTGCGCCTCGCGTCGTCCGCCGAGCGCGCGCAGCCCGCGCTCCCCGTGCTCGGCGCTGAAGTCCGCCAGTGCGGTCGCGCGCCGCGCGCGCAGGCGCCGCTCGGCGACGTCCGTGCGCCCGCGATGGGCGTCGAGCGCGGCGATCAGCTCGTCGATCCCCGCGGCGGGCGGCACCGAGGAGACGGCGAGCACCGGCGTCTCGCGCTCGCCCACGGAGCGCAGCGCGGCGCTCAGGTCGCGCCGGGCGCGCAGCGCGATGTCGCCGAGGTCGGCCTTCGTGACGACCAGCACGTCGGGGATCTCCATGATCCCGCTCTTGAGGAACTGGAGCGTGTCGCCCGAGCCCGGCTGGACGACGACGGCGACGGTGTCCGCGAGCTCGGCGATCTCCGTCTCGCTCTGCCCGACGCCGACGGTCTCGACGACGACCACGTCGAACGCCGCGGCGAGCGCCGTCGCCGCCGCCCGCGTCGAGGCGGCGAGTCCGCCGAGGCGGTCGGCGGCCGCCGTCGAGCGGATGAAGACGCCGTCGTCACGCGGATCGTGGGCGATCCGCGCGCGGTCCCCCAGCAGCGCGCCGCCGGTGCGCCGCGAGGAGGGGTCGACGGCGAGCACGGCCACGGTGCGGCCGCCGGCGCGCCAGGTGCGCACGAGCTCGCTCAGCAGCGTCGACTTGCCCGCGCCGGGCGGGCCCGTCACACCGACGACGTGCCCACCGGCCTCGGTGCCGAGCGCCGCGGGGGAGACACCGCGCAGCAGCGCATCGGCCTGTGCGCGCGCGGCCGGGATGCGGCTCTCGACGAGGTTCAGCACCTCGGGCGCCGCCGTGCGGTCGCCGGCGCGCAGCCGGGCGGCGAGGGCGCTTCCGTCCGCGCCGGTCATGTCGGCGGGCGGCCGACCGCGCGCACGCTGCGACGCAGAGTGCGGAACGCCTGTGGGTCGGCGTTGTGGCGCTCCTCGGTCCAGGGGTCGCCGTCGTTGTTCAGGACGTCGTCGTCGAGGATCGCGGCGAGCGGGAGGTTCGTCGTGTAGCCCCCGTGCGCGTGGACCAGCACGTGCGTGGCGGTCGGGACCGCGGGCGCGGCGCCGATCGTCAGCACCGGGAACTTCACGGTCGGCGACTGCCCCGGCGGCAGGCGAGCCGGGTCGATCCCGAGCTTCTCCGCGCGGCGGCGGCCGCGCTCGCCGAAGACGCGCGCGGTCAGCGCGCTCACGCCGCGGTGCCGACGCCGGCCCGCTCGGCGACGAGCCGGACGATGTCCTGCATGATCCGCGTGATGTCGAAGTCCTTCGGCGTGTAGACGGCCGCGACGCCCGCGGCCTTCAGCGGCTCGACGTCCGCGTCCGGGATGATCCCGCCGACGACCACCGGCACGTCCACGCCGCGCTCGCGCAGCTCCGTGACGACCGCCGGGATCAGCTCGAGGTGCGAGCCGGAGAGGATCGACAGGCCGACGACGTGGACGCCCTCCTGGTGGGCGCTCGTCGCGATCTGCTCGGGCGTCAGGCGGATGCCCTCGTAGACGACGTCCATGCCCACGTCGCGGGCGCGCACGGCGATCTGCTCGGCGCCGTTGGAGTGCCCGTCGAGGCCCGGCTTGCCGACGAGGATCTTCAGGCGGCGCCCGAGCGCCTCGCTGACACGGTCGACCTCGTCGCGCAGCGCGGCGAGGTCGGCGGAGCCGTTCAGCGACGCCGCGGCGTCGCCGACCCCGGTGGGCGCGCGGAACTCCCCGAAGACCTCGCGCAGCGTGCGCGACCACTCGCCCGTCGTGACCCCCGCGCGCGCGGCGGCGATCGTCGCGGGCATGATGTTCTCACCCGCGCTCGCGGCGACGCGCGCCAGCTCGGCCAGGGTCGCGTCGACCGCCGCCTGGTCGCGGCCTGAGCGCCAGGCGCGCACGGCCTCGATCTGCTGCGCCTCGCCGGCGGGGTCGACCGTCATGATCCCGCCGTCGACGCCCTCGACGAGCGGCGAGGCCTCGGACTCCGTGTAGCGGTTGAGCCCGACGACGATCTGCTCGCCGTCCTCGATGCGCCGGATGCGCTCGCGGTGGGAGTCGACGAGCGCGCTCTTCATGTAGTCCACGCCCTTCACGGCGCCGCCGTGCTCGGCGACGACCGCCATCTCCGCGCGGGCGCCCTCCAGCAGTTCGCCGACGAGGCCCTCCATGACCTTCGAGCCCTCGAAGATGTCCGGGTACTCGAGCAGGTCGGTCTCGAACGCGAGCACCTGCTGGATGCGCAGCGACCACTGCTGGTCCCATGGGCGCGGCAGACCGAGGGCCTCGTTCCACGCGGGCAGCTGGATCGCGCGGGCGCGGGCATCGCGGCCGAGCGTCACCGCGAGCGCCTCGAGAACGATGCGCTGGACGTTGTTCTCCGGCTGGGACTCCGTCAGCCCGAGCGAGTTGACCTGGACCCCGTAGCGGAAGCGCAGCGCCTTCTCGTCCGTCACGCCGTAGCGCTCACGGCCGAGCTCCTCCCAGAGGATGGCCATCGCGCGCAGCTTCGCGTGTTCCTCGACGAAGCGCACGCCCGCGTTCACGAAGAACGAGATGCGCGCGAAGACGGCGCTCATGCGCTCCGCCGGGACGCGCTCGCGTGCGGCGTCGAGCACCGCGATCGCGTTGCTCATCGCGTAGGCGATCTCCTGCACCGGTGTCGCGCCGGCCTCCTGCAGGTGGTAGCTGCAGATGTTGATCGGGTTCCACTTCGGGATCTCCTCGACCGTGTAGGCGATCATGTCCGCGATCAGCCGCATCGAGGGCGCGGGCGGGAACGCGTAGGTCCCGCGAGCGAGGAACTCCTTGATGATGTCGTTCTGGGTCGTGCCCGACAGCTGGGCCTGCTCGACGCCCTGGGCTTCGGCCGTGACGACGTACAGCGCGAGCAGCCACGCGGCGGTCGCGTTGATCGTCATCGACGTGTTCATCCGGTCGAGCGGGATGCCGTCGAGCAGGGCGGCCATGTCGCCCGCGTGCGCGACCGGGACGCCGACCTTGCCGACCTCGCCGCGCGCGAGCTCGTCGTCGGGGTCGTAGCCGGTCTGCGTCGGCAGGTCGAACGCGATCGACAGGCCGGTCTGGCCCTTCGCGAGATTCGAGCGGTACAGCTCGTTGGACTTTGCCGCGGTCGAGTGCCCCGCGTAGGTCCGCATCATCCAGGGCTTGTCGCGCTCCGGCAGGCGATGGCTCATGGCCGGATTGTATGGTCCTGCGCCGTGCCAGAGTCCCTACCCAGCCGCGCGGCCACGTCGCTGCGCTTCCGCGTGCAGGACGCGGTCGACGTCCTCTCGCGCCGCCGCGACCCGCTGATCCCGCCGCGGCGGCTGCGCTTCGTGGGCGAGGGGGACTTCGCGGCCGTCGGCGACGAGTACCTGCGCCACCTCATCACGCTCGGCAAGCTCGGCCCCGACGAGCGCGTGCTCGACGTCGGGAGCGGCATCGGGCGGATCGCGCGCCCGCTGTCGGACTACCTGGGCCCAGGCGCCAGCTACGACGGCTTCGATCCCGACCCGCGCGGGATCGAGTGGTGCGAGCGCGCCTACCGCGATCGCCCCGACTTCACGTTCACCCACGTCGACGCCCACAACAGCCGCTACAACCCATCGGGCACCGTCGACCCCGCGACGCTGCGCTTCCCCTACGAGGATGCGCGCTTCGACATCGTCGTCATGGTGTCCGTGCTCACGCACGTGCTCCCGGACACGCTCGCGAACTATCTGCGCGAGGCGCGGCGCGTGCTCGTTCCCGACGGGCGCCTGTTCGCGACGGCGTTCCTGCTCGACGGCCCCGCGCGCGAGGCGGTCGCGGCCGGCACCGGCGCGCTCGCGTTCGCCGGCGTCGATGCGCGCTACGCGGTCGTCGACCCCGAGGTGCCCGAGGAGGCCGTCGCCTACGACGAGGAGTGGTTCCTGGACCACGTCGCGCAGGCAGGGTTCCGCAAGGCGGGCATCCGGCACGGCACCTGGACCCCGCGCGAGAGCGGCCGCGCGTTCCAGGACATCGTCGTGGCGCGGCTCATCTAGTCTCGCTCGATGCTCGAGCTCATCGACGTGCGGCACCTCGGCCGCGAGCAGGTCATCTGCTGCTACCGCCAGGACGACGTGCTGATCGATCCGGGCCCGGAGGTCAGCAGCGCCGCCGTCTTCGAGGCGCTCGGAGATGCGATGCCGCGAGCGGTCCTGCTGACGCACATCCATCTCGACCATGCCGGGGCGACGGGCGCGATCGTGCGCCGCTGGCCGGACGTCGAGGTCTGGGTCCACGAGCGCGGCGCCGCGCACATCATCGATCCCTCCAGGCTCGTCGCCAGCGCGAGGCGGATCTACGGCGACGACATGGCGCGGCTGTGGGGGGAGATCGTGCCCGTCCCCGCCGAGAACGTGCGCATCCTGCAGGGCGGCGAGCGGCGGGACGGCTGGCGCGTCGCCTACACGCCCGGGCACGCCCAGCATCACGTCTCCTACCTGCACGAGGACACCGGGACCGTCTTCGCCGGCGACGTCGCCGGCGTGCGGATCGACGGGGGCCCCGTCCTGCCGCCGACGCCCCCGCCGGACATCGACCTCGAGGGCTGGCGCGCGTCGCTCGACGTCCTCGAGGCGTGGGCGCCGCAGCGCCTCGCCGTCACGCACTTCGGCACCTACGACGACGTCGCGGCCCACCTGGACGAATTGCGCGACAGCATCGGCGTCCTGGGCGAGCTCGCGCGTTTCACCGACACCGCGGGCTTCGCCGAGGCGATCCGCGGCATGGTGCGGCGACGCGGCGGGGAGGAGCTGCTCGGGCCGATGCTCCAGGCGATGCCGCCTGAGACGCTGTGGCCCGGGCTCGAGCGGTACTGGCGCACGCGTATCGGCTAGCCTCTCCGGCGATGTCGCAGACCGTCGAACTTCCCCGCGTTCAAGGCCCCGGATCGGGCCTCGGAGGCGACTGGCGCGTGATCGTCCGCAACGACGATCACAACACCTTCGACGGGGTCGCCGGGGCGCTCGCGCGGTTCATCCCCGGGGTCACCCTGCAGATGGGGTACGCCATCGCCGACCGGATCCACACTGCCGGGCTCGCGGTCGTCTGGAGTGGGCACCGGGAGATCGCGGAGCTCTACTGGGAGCAACTGCGCGACTGCGGCCTGACGATGGCGCCCCTGGAGCAAGGCTGACTCAGGGTTGCTCGCGGGTCTCGCGGCGCCTGGCGCCACCCGCGGTCGGGGGCAGTGCATTCGCACAGCACCCGCTCCGGCGTGCGGCGCCATGCATCCACGATTCCTCGCTCGGGTTGGTGGCGGCCGGCTCGTTGGGTCGTCCGGTTCGCCTGACGTCTCTCCTGCCCGACCTCAACCGACGTCTCGGCGCGTTCACATGCGCCCGGAGTCAGGTGCGCCCACGCCCGCCCATCTACGATCAACCCCATGAGCGTCCGCATCGGCTACAAGGCCTCCGCTGAGCAGTTCTCCCCTCGTGCGCTGCTCGACTTCTCGGTCGAGGCCGAGCAGCGGGGGCTCGACATCATCGCGGTGTCCGATCACTTCCAGCCGTGGCGCCACAACGGGGGCCATGCGCCGTCGGCGCTGACGTGGCTCGGTGCCGTCGGGCAGGCGACGAGCACCGCCGTGCTGGGCACGAGCGTGCTGACGCCGACGCTGCGCTACCACCCGTCGATCGTCGCGCAGGCCTTCGGAACACTCGGGGCGCTGAACCCCGGCCGCGTCTACCTGGGCGTCGGCTCCGGCGAGGCGCTCAACGAGACGCCCGCGACCGGGGAGGAGTTCCCCGGGCGCAAGGAGCGCCGCATGCGCCTGGCGGAGTCGATCACGCTGATCCGCCGCCTGTGGACCGAGGAGCGCGTGGACTTCGAGGGCGAGTACTACACGACCTCCGGCGCCACCATCTACGACCGGCCCGAGGTCCCCGTGCCGATCTTCGTCGCGGCCTCCGGCCCGCTGGCGGCCAAGCTCGCGGGGCGCGTCGGGGACGGCTTCATCTGCACCAGCGGCAAGGACCCGGAGCTCTACCGCACGCTGCTGGGCAAGGTCGAGGAGGGTGCTGCCGAGGCCGGCCGTGAGAGCGCCGAGATCCGCCGTCAGATCGAGATCAAGGTCTCCTACGACCGCGACCTCGACCACGCCTACAAGGCGACCCACTGGTGGGCCGCGCTCGCGCTGACGCCCGAGCAGAAGGAGGGCATCGAGGATCCGATCGAGATGGAGCGCGTCGCCGACGCCAACCTCGAGCAGGCGCACACCCGCTTCATCGTCTCCGACGACCCGCAGGACGTGGTCGACCGGATCGGCCCCTACCTCGACCTCGGCTTCCAGGACCTCGTGATCCACGGGCCCGCCGAGGACCAGGTCCGCTTCCTGGAGCAGTTCACGGACGACGTGCTGCCGCTGCTGCGCCGGCGCGCAGCCGAGACGGGCGCCCCGGCGGTCGGCAGCGCCGCCCCGCCGCGGGCTTGAGCGCTACGCGGTGCGCCGCGCGCCGGTCAGCACCGCGACCGCGCCCAGCAGGATCAGCAGCACGCCGCTGAGGCGCTCCAGGCGCAGCGCCGCTGCGGCGTTGCGCCGCAGCCGGTCGCCGATGCTGCCCGCGAGCAGCGCGTAGGTGCCGTCGCTGACGATCGCCACCGCGACGAAGCACAGCCCGAGCGCGAACACCTGCAGCGCGAACGCCCCGCGCGCGGGGTCGACGAACTGGGGAAGGAACGCCAGGAAGAAGATCGCCGTCTTCGGGTTGAGGATGTTCACCAGCGCGCCCTGCCGGAAGAGCGCCGAGCGCGTGACCGCGGGCGGGCTCTGGCCGAGGTCCGTCACGGTCCCGGCGCGCAGCCGCCGAACCCCGAGGAACACGAGGTAGGCGCCGCCCGCGTAGGTGACGATCGAGAAGGCCGTCGCCGACGATGCGAGCAGGGCGGACAGCCCGACCGCCGCGGCGGTCACGTGCACGAGCGCCCCCGCCTGCACGCCGAGCATCGAGATCAGGCCGGCGCCGCGCCCGTGCTCGATGCTGCGCGTGACGATGTAGATGACCGACGGCCCCGGGATCGCGATCAGCGCGAGGCTCGCCAGCGCGAACAGGCCCAGCGTGGAGGCCTGCGGCATCCGCGCCTCAGGCGGCGGTCGACGACTCCGCGGCCGCGACGCCGTTCCCCGCGCCGTCGCCGTGCTCCGTGATGCGCCCCTCGCCGACGAGGTCGTGGGGCACGTAGAGCAGCGGCACCTGGTACCAGGACGAGGCGATGACGCGGAAGTCGATCATCTCGCGCCCGCCCCACCAGCGCTCGAAGTCGAGCTTGTTCTCGAAGTGGACGATCTGCAGGTGCTTGTAGCGATCGTCGAGGCTGCGGTGCAGCGACCACTCGGTCGCGCCGTAGCGCAGGCACGTCGCCGTGACGTCGCGCAGCGCGTTCTCGACCTTGTCGCCACGAAAGCCCGTGGCGTACCAGGCGATGTGAAACGTGTCCATCAGGCACCCACTTCCGCGTGAATCGCGCCGGGGCCCTCGGCGGTCCGGCCCTGGCCCTCCTCGGTGGCTCCGACGAGCACCGAGATCTTGCCGGCGTGCTTGTTCTCGTGCATGAGCTGATGGGCCTCCGCGACCTGGTCGAAGCCCATCGTGCGCCACAGCACGGGGCGGATCAGGCCGTCGTCGATGAGCTTGTTGGCGAGCGTGCACTCCCAGGCGTTCGCGAAGTGCGAGCCGAGGATCTCCTTCTGGCGCATCCACAGGTAGCGCACGTCGAAGTCGAGGTTGTAGCCCGAGGTGGCGCCGCAGATGACGACCTTGCCGAACGGCTTGACGGTGAAGACCGACGTCGGGAACGTCGCCTTGCCGACGTGCTCGAAGACGATGTCGGGCGATTCGCCGAGGATCTCCTTGACGCGCTTGGCGAACGCGCGCGTCACGGCGAAGCGCTCCTTCTCCTCGGCCGGCGTCTCGCCGCCCTTGCGCATCATCCCGTCGAACTCGGCGCGGTTGATGTAGCCCTTGGCGCCGAGCTTCATGACGAGCTCGCCCTTCTCGTCGGAGGAGACGACGCCGACGCTCTCCCCGCCCGCCGCCTTGACGAGCTGTGTGGCGAACACGCCCAGGCCGCCGGCGGCGCCCCAGATCAGCACCCGGTCGCCCGCCTGGATCCTGGCGCGGTCCATGAGCATCCGGTAGGCGGTGAAGTACGTCAGGCCGTAGGAGGCGGCCTCCTCCCAGGCGAGCGCGGCCGGCTTGGGCAGCAGCTGCTGGGCCTGGACCTTCGTGAACTGCGCGAACGAGCCCCAGGTCGTCTCGTAGCCCCAGATCTTCTGCGACGGGGCGGCCATCGGATCGAGGCCGTGGACCTCGGGATCCTCGTAGGAGGCCTGGTTGCAGTGCACGACCACCTCGTCGCCGGGCTTCCAGCGGGTGACGCCCTCGCCGACCTTCCAGACGATCCCCGAGGCGTCGGAGCCACCGATGTGGTGGCCGTACTGCGGGTGGTCGCCGTAGCCGAACACCGAGACGGGCTGGCCGAGCGCGGCCCACACGTTGTTGAAGTTCACGCCCGCGGCCATGACCCGCACGATGACCTCGAAGGCGCCGGGCTCCGGCACCTCGATCTCCTCGAGCTGGAAGGCGTCGTTGGGCTCGCCGAGGCGGTCCTCGCGAATGACCCAGGCGGCCATCGTCGCCGGGAGCTCGCCCGGCTCGGTGGACACCTGGGAGATCTGAGTCAGGTCGACGGCCATGTGCGTGAAATACCTCGTGGGGTCGGGCGACGGGACGGGCGCCGGATTCTACGGTCTCTTCGCCGTCCGACGCCCGCCGCGCCCGAGGAACTCGTGCCAGTCGACGTAGCCCGCGCGCGAAAGCCACGTCCAGAGCCCCGTGACCACCATCACGTTGATGCCGAGCCCGAGCAGGACGAAGGCGCCGGGCGAGGTGACGTGCCGCACCAGCCAGCCGAAGTTCTGCCCGAAGAAGCCTGTGACGAAGGTCAGCGGCAGGAAGAACGTCGCGACGATCGTCAGCACCTTGATGATCTGGTTGAGCTCGTTGGCGACCGCGGAGACGTAGAGGTCGAGCGCGTTCGAGACGCTCTCGCGGACGTTGTCGACCTGCTGGGAGACGATCGCGATGCGGTCGTAGATGTCGCGCAGCGACTCACGGCCGTCGGAGTCGCTGAAGCCCGGGAGCGTCTCGAGCACCTCGCGGCGCCCGGCGAGGACGTCGCGCTGGGCGCTGATCACCTGGCGCACGGCCAGCAGCGAGTGCTTGATCGCCAGCAGGCGCATGCGCTGCTCGGTCTCGGGGTCCTCGAGGATCCGGTCCTCGAGCGCGTCGACCTCGTCGTCGATCGCCTGCAGCCCGGGTGCGAACGTCGAGGCGATCGCGTCGAGGACGCGGTAGAGGACCTCCTCGGCGGTGTCGATGTCGTCGAGCTTCACGCGCCGGCGGACGTCCTGGCTGGAGTCCGCGTTGTGCCGGCGCACGCTGACGATCGCGTGCTCGGTGATGTGGAAGTGGAACTCGGTCGGCACCAGACCCGTCGTGCCGTCGGGATGGTGGGCCGTGCGCGCCCCGTAGAACACGAGCAGCGCGGACTCCGGGTAGTCGTCGATCTTGGGGCGCTGGCCGAACTCGATCGAGTCCTCGACGGCGAGGTGGTCGAGGTGCAGCAGCGCGCCGACCTGCTCCATGACCTCGGGCTTGGGAGCGTGCAGGCGCAGCCAGAAGCGCTCCCCGTTGTCCATCAGGGAGCGCATCCGGTCGGCGTCGAACGTCTCGAGGATCTCCACGCCGCGCGACCGTAGCGGCTGCTCCGGCGGCTTCCGACCCGCGGGGGCTACGTGCGCAGCAGGTCGCGCTCGGCGAACTCGCCCTGCGGCGATCCGCCCGCGCTGCCGGCCTCGGCCAGGTCCAGCTCGATGCGCGCCTCCAGCGACGAGGTCTCGGCGACGACGCTGGGGGCATCGGCGACCAGGACCCACGCGATCACCGCGCCCGCTAGCGCGACGGCGGCGCCGATCTGCAGGCTCACGTTCATCGCGTCGACGAACGCCGTCTGCACGGCGGCGCCGGCGCGGCCGGGGATGCCCGCACCGCCGTTGGCAAGCGAGGAGGTGAGGCGGTCGATGCGGGCGGGGGAGGCGCCGGGCAGCAGGCTCGTGAGCTTCGAACGGCCCAGGCCGCTGATGAGCGCGCCGACGATCGCCACGCCGAACGTCCCGCCGACCATGCGGCTCATCGAGAGCACGCCGGACGCGGCACCCGCCTTCGCCTGGTCGACCGCGTTCATCGCGGCGGTGCTCATCGGCGACATGACGAGGCCCATGCCCAGGCCCATCAGCACGAACGCGCCGACGAGGAAGGCGTAGCTCGAGTCGACGGCCAGGTGGCCCTGCCAGAACAGCGAGATCGCGACGAGCACCAGGCCGCCGACCATCGGGATCCGCGGGCCGATCCCGTCCGCCAGGCGCCCGGAGATCGGGCCCATGAAGATGATCACGACGGTCGAGGGCAGGAAGCGCACGCCGGCCTGCAGCGGCGTGTAGCCGTGGATGTTCTGCATGTACAGCGCGAGGAAGAAGAACATCGCGAGCATCGCGAAGCTCACGATGAACGCGACGAGGTTCGCGCCCAGGAACGACCGCGAGCGGAAGTAGGAGAAGTCGAGCATCGGCGCCGGGCTGCGGCGCTCGACGACGACGAACGCCGTCAGCGCGACCGCGGAGACGACCCACAGCGCGATGATCTGCGGCGAGCCCCAGCCCCAGTCGTTGCCCTCGACGAGCGACAGCACGAGCGCCCCGAGGCCGGCCGTGAGCGTCAGCACGCCGGGGACGTCGACGAAGCGCGCGGCGGACTCGTCGCGCGACTCGTGCGCGGCCCACAGCGTCACGCCCACGGCGATCGCCGCGACGGGGACGTTGATGAGGAAGATCGACTGCCAGGAGACGTTCTCGACGAGGAAGCCGCCGACGACCGGTCCGATCGCCAGGGCGATCGCGCTGGCGCCGGCCCACGTGCCGATCGCCTTGCCGCGCTCCTCGGGCGGGAAGGTGTTCGTGATGATCGACAGCGTCGCGGGCATCATCAGCGCGGCGCCGACGCCCTGCGCGGCGCGGCCGGCGATCAGCCAGACGTCGGTCTGCGAGAAGGCGATGAAGAGGCTCGAGAGGCCGAAGATCGCCACGCCGAAGAGGAAGATGCGCCGGCGGCCGAAGATGTCGCCCAGGCGCCCGCCGGTGACCAGCAGCACGGCGAAGGTCAGGGTGTACGCGTTGACGGTCCACTCGAGATTGCTGATCGAGACGTTCAGGTCGCGCTGGATCGACGGGAGCGCGACGTTCACGACGGTGTTGTCGAGCATCACCATGAACAGCGCGAAGCACATCGCGCCGAGGGTGAACCAGCGGCGGTTGTCGGCGTGGATCGTGGGGAGGGAGCGTGAGGCCATGAGGTTCCTGGTCAGTCCGTGGAGGCTGGGGCGGGGAGGTCGCCGAGCGCGTCGGCGAGCCTGGCGCGGCGGCGGTCGTCGAGCGTCGCGACGAAGCGCTCGATGTTCTGCAGGCGCACGTTGTTGACGCGCCCGATCACCTCGCGTCCGGCGTCGGTGACGAGCACGCGCTTGACGCGCCGGTCGTGCTCGTCCTCGCGGCGGGCGAGCCAGCCGCGCTGGAGCAGGGTCTCGATCGTGCGGCTGGAGCTGGGCAGCGAGCAGCTCAGGCGCTCGCTGAGCTCCTTCACCGAGAGCTCGACGTCGGCGCTGCCGAGCGCCTCGAGCATCTTGACCTGCATGATCGAGACGTCGAGCTCGTCGAGGATCGCGAAGAACTCCGTGTTGCTGGCGTGCATGAGCTGCTGCCAGAGCCGGAGGAGTGCGGCCGAAACGCCGCTGACCGACGTGTCGGCGGTGGTGCTGGGAGTTGCTTGCACAACCGAAAGTGTTTCACGAGCACAGTGGTTGTGTCAACCGCAGCCGTCTTTCGGGCGGTCCTGCCGGGCGAGCGCGCTGCCGGCTAGGGCAGCATGAGGTCGTTCTGCGAGGAGATGCGCTTGTGGCCGATCATCACGATCGCGGGGGCGACGGTGTCCCCGGCGACCTTCACGCGGTAGGTGCCCGGCAGGGCCTGGGCCTTGATCGTCGCGGTGTCCTGCGGGTTGATCGGGCCCGTCTGCTGGCGAATGCCGACTTTGCCCGAGCCCGGCAGCGTGGCCGTCTCGAACGTCACGGTCTGCGCGTTCCCGGTCAGGTTCGTGACGAGCACGGTGACGGGGCCCGCGCCGGCGCGGCTGGGCGAGACGTTGATGCGCGAGGGCGTGATCGTCGCGCTCATGACGATCGGCGCCGGCGGCCGCAGCCGGTTGTCCTGGCGCTCCTGTGTTCCGCACCCCGAAGCCGCGAGCGCCACGACGCCCGTCAGCGCGATCGCAAGCGTCGTGCGCATCCCGGTCCTCATCCCTCCAACCCATGCGGCGCAATCACCGCCGCGCGCACACTACCCGAGCCCGCGGCGGGCGCAACTGCGCGGGTGCGCGGCCGTCAGTGGCCCAGTTGCGCGGCGTGCTCGGCGGCGATGTCCGCGAGCTGCGTCTGGAGGCGGTCCCAGGCGGCGTCCTCGGCCTCCTCGTACCGCGCGCCGCCGAGATCGCGGAGGTCGTCGGCGTACCTCTGCCAGGCGTCGCGGGTGCGCTGTTCGAGCACGTGATCCTGCTGCGGGGCGATGATGCTCACGACGTACCTCCCTCGTCCGGTATGCGGACCATACCCCGCTCATCGGCCGTCACGCGCCGCCCCGCGACCCGCCGCTGGACGAACTGGCGCACGAGCACGTGCATGCCGTCGGGCGCGCGGCGTAGACCGTCGGGGCGATGGATGACGCCACGCCCCTGCGCAGCGCCGAGTTCCTCGTCGTCGACACGGAGACGAACGGGCTGGCCGGCGAGGCCTGCGAGCTGACCGAGGCGGCCGCCGTGCTGGTCGGCGGCGGGGAGCTCCACGAGCGCTGGGAGACCCTGGTGCGCGTCGAGCGCCCGCTCTCGCGGCAGATCCAGCGCTTCACCGGGATCACGCAGTCGATGGTCGACGATGCGCCGCCCGCGCAGGCGAGCCTGCCCGAGCTCGCCGACCTGCTCGACGGCCGCGTGCTCGTCGCGCACAGCGCCGCGTTCGACCGCCGCGTGCTCGCGCAGGCCTTCCAGCGCGCCGGCGTCGAGTGGCCGGATCCGCCGGTCGTGTGCACCGTCGCGCTCGCGCGGCGCCTGCATCCGCTCGCGCGCCAGCGCAAGCTCCAGCCGCTCGCCGAGTCGCTCGGGATCGAGGTCGACGTGACCCATCGCGCGCTCGCCGACGCGGAGACGTGCGCGCGCGTCTTCTGCGCGCTGTTCCCCCGGCTCTGCGCGAACGCGGCCACGGTCGGCGAGGCGCAGGCGCTGCTCGGCCCGCAACGCCCGCGGCGCCGGCGGGCCGGGGCGACCGATGGCGGCGGCCTCCCGCACGGGACGCGGCGCCGGATGCCGGACATCTCCGGCGTCACGGACGCGCCGGGCGTCTACGTCGCGCGCAATGCGAGCGGCCAGGTGCTGTACGTCGGCAAGTCGATGCAGGTCCGCACGCGCGTGCGCTCGCACTTCGCGCCCTCCTCGCGCTCCGGCGCCTGGACGGCGCGCGCCGAGACGATCGAGCACCACGTCACGGTCTCCGAGCTCGGCGCGCTGCTGCTCGAGCAGCGGCTCGTCGACGAGCTGCGCCCGCCCGGCAACGCGCGCCTGAAGCCCGTCGACGACTGGGTGTGGCTGCGCTGCCGGCTCGACATCGGCTTCCCGGTGCTCGAAGTCGCGCGCGAGCCGGCGGCCGGACTCGCGGTCAACGTCGGCCCGCTGCGCGGGCGGGCGACGGCGAGCGAGCTGCTCGAGCAGCTGACCTCGCTGTTCGGGCTGCGCCACTGCGGGCGGCGCCTGCAGCGTCGCGATCACCCGTCCGCCTACGGGCAGATGGGGCGCTGCCTCTCACCGTGTCTGGGCGACCTCGATCCCAACCTCTACCGCCGCCGCCTCGACGCGGCGCTCGCGCTGTTCGACGGCGCGGACGCCGGGCGCGCGATCGTGCGCCACGTCGATCGTCTCGTCGCCGACGCGGCCGCGGACCGCCGCTACGAGCGCGCGGCATGGCTGCGGCGCCGCCGCGAGCGGATCGCCGTCCTCGTCCGGCGTCTCGGCCCGGGCCTCGCGGCCACCGAGAGCCGCCCACGGCTCGTGCTCGCCGACGCGCCCGACGGCGAGGCGTGGGAGGCCTTCTGGCTGGTCGGCGGACGGGTGAGCGGCGGCGTCGTGGTGGGCGCCCTGGCGGAGATGGTGGCGGTGACGGACGAGGCGCTGCGGTCGCCGTGCCGGCCGCTGACGCCGGCCGACGTCGCGGCGGCGCGCACCGCGGAGACGTGGATCGCGGCGAACGAGCCGTACACGCTGGACCTGGCCGGTGGGGTGGAGCGCGATCGGCTGGCGGGGTTCCTCGGGGCGTGCGGGGTCGCGCTGGCGGCTTGAGGCGCCCCGCAGCACGGGTACGCCGGCGGACGACGAGTTACGCGACTGCGAACGGCAGATCGACGACGACCGCGGTCACGCCCTCCGAGCCCGCCACGAGGGTCGCACCCACCTCGGCCTCCCGTCGCACCAGCGCCAGCCCGATCGGCCCGAACACCGGTGAGACGACGCTGCTCGTCAGGGTGCCGACCGCGCGCTCGCCGAGCAGCAGCGGCGCGCCCGCGGCGACCGGCGCCGAGAGGCGCAATCCGCACAGCCGCCGGTTGGGCCTGCCCTTGTAGAAGAGACGCGCGACGGTCTCCTGGCCCGGGTAGCACCCCTTCGTGAAGCTCACGGCGCGCTCGTTGAGCCCCCCCTCCTGGGGGATCGTCGCGTCGTCGAGGTCGATGCCGTAGCGCGGGCGCCCGGCCTCGACGCGCAGGACGTCAGCGTCGTCCTCCTGCGCCGCGACTGCGCCGGCGGCCAGCAGCGCTGCGCGGACGCGCTCGGTGTCCTCGCTGCGGCAGATGACGTCGACGCCGATGTCCGTGGCGGCGAGCACGACGTCGACGTCGTCGATCCGCGCCGCCGCGTTGGCGTACTCGGCGCTCGCCAGCCCCGCCGCACCCGCGACGGTCCGGCTGTGGGGCCCGATCAGCGAGAGCAGCCCGCGCTGGAGCGTGCGCTTGTGCAGGTGCGCGTCGAAGCCGACGAGCCCGTGGCGCAGCGCGTCGAACACGCCCTGCAGGGCGGCGCGCTCGGTGTCCAGCAGCAGCTCGTCGCCGGTGTCGAGGACGCGCAGATCGCCGAGCATCCTGCCCTTGGGGGTCAGCACCGCGGCGTAGAGCCCGCTGCCGGCCTGCAGGGTCTCGATCTCGTTGGTGACGAGCGCGTTGAGCGCCGCCTTCGCCTCGGAGCCGCTGAGCGCGAGCTTCCCGCGCTCGGAGCGGTCGAGCAGCCCGGCGCCGCTGCGCAGCGCGTCCCGGGTCCTCGTCTGTCCGCTGATCGCCATGCCTGGCACCCGAGGATACGCGGCGCCCGTGCGCCGAAGTTCGAACCTCCGTCGATTCTCGTTTAGCCGTGCCATAATCATGGTTGTGGACGAGCAGACCCAGCGCCCCTCGGCGGCCGTCGAGGACTACGCGAAGGCCATCTACGCGCTGGAGCACCGCGGCGACGGCGCGGTGACCACGACCGCGCTGGCCGAGCGCCTCGGGGTCACCCCGGCGTCGGCGTCGGGAATGGTGCGCCGGCTCAGCGAGCTCGGACTCGTCGCCCACGAGCCCTACCGGGGCGTGGTCCTGACCGACGCCGGGCGGCGGGTGGCGCTCGAGGTTCTGCGCCACCACCGCCTGCTCGAACTGCTGCTGACCGACCTGGGGCTGCCGTGGGACCGCGTGCACGACGAGGCCGAGGTGCTCGAGCACCACATCTCCGAGGACCTCGAGCAGCTCATCGCGGCGCGGCTGGGCCATCCGACCCACGACCCGCACGGCGACCCGATCCCGACCGCCGACCTGACCATCGACGAGGGCGTGACGGTCGCGCTGGATGCGCTCGAGCCCGGCGCGCGCGGGCGCTTCGTCCGCGTGTCCGACGCCGACCCCGACATGCTGCGCTACCTCGGCGAGCGGGGGATCGCGCCGGGCGACACGCTCGAGGTCGTCGACAAGCAGCCGTTCGAGGGGCCGACGTTCGTGCGATTCGACACGACCACCCACGCCCTCGGCGGCGCGCTGGCCCGGGCGATGCGCGTCGAGGTCGACGCGTGACGCCGGCGCCGCCGCCGCCGTCGGCGCGCGACGTCCTGCCCGTGCCCGCCGCCGCGCCCGCGCCGGTCCCTGCCGGCGTCGACGCCGAGACCGCGACGCTCCCGGGGCTCAGCGACCTCCAGCGGCTGCGCGGCCGCGGGCGCGCGCGGACGATGCTGGCGATGCTCGGCCCCGCGTTCGTGGCGTGCATCGCCTACGTCGACCCGGGCAACTTCGCCACGAACATCGCCGGCGGCGCGAAGTTCGGCTACCTCCTGCTCTGGGTCCTGCTGGCGGCGAACCTCATGGCGATGCTGATCCAGAACCTCTCGGCGAAGGTCGGGATCGCGACGGGCCGCAACCTGCCGGAGCTGTGCCGCGAGCACTTCTCGCGCCGCACGTCGTTCCTGCTGTGGGCGCAGGCCGAGGTCATCGCGATGGCGACCGATCTCGCCGAGTTCGTCGGCGCCGCGATCGCGCTGAACATCCTCTTCGGGGTCCCGCTGTTCGCCGCGGGCGTGCTGACCGCGATCGCGTCGTTCGGCATCCTCGCGCTGCAGCGCCGCGGCCACCGGCGCTTCGAGGTCGCGATCGCGTTCTTCCTGGCGATCATCCTGCTCGGGTTCCTCTACGACACGCTGCGGATCGGCTTCGACGCCGGCGCGGCCGCGAAGGGGTTCGTCCCGTCGTTCGACGGCTCGGACAGCGTGCTGCTGGCCGCCGGCATCCTCGGGGCGACGGTGATGCCGCACGTCATCTACCTGCACTCGGCGCTGACCCAGGACCGCGTGCGTCCACGCGGGGACGAGGAGAAGCGCACCCTGCTGCGCTTCCAGCGCGTCGACGTGACGATTGCGATGACGCTGGCGGGCCTCGTGAACATGTCGATGCTGCTGATCGCCGCCTCGCTGTTCCACGGCAGCCCGCTGCAGAGCCTCGACACGATCCAGGGCGCCTACGACGGCTTCAAGTCGCTCGTCGGGCCACAGGCGGCGACCGCCTTCGGCCTCGCGCTGCTCGCCTCGGGCTTCGCCTCCTCCAGCGTCGGGACGTACGCGGGCCAGGTCGTGATGCAGGGGTTCATCGCGCGCACGATCCCGCTCGCCCTGCGGCGTGCGATCACGATGGCGCCGGCGCTGCTGGTGCTCGCGATCGGGGTGAACCCCTCGCGGGCGCTCGTGATCAGCCAGGTGATCCTGTCGTTCGGCATCCCGTTCGCACTCGTCCCGCTCGTGATCCTGACGCGGCGCCGCGACGTGATGGGCGTGCTCGTCAACGCCCGCCGGACGACGATCGCCGCCGCGATCGTCGCCGCGGCGATCATCGCGCTGAACGTCTTCCTGATCGTCCAGACGCTGTTCGGCTGACGGCCGGACGCCGGTCGTCGCTGGTGGCCCCATCCGCAAGTCCGGCGGGTTCCCGGCGGCGCATCGCCGCCCGTGGCGTCGT
>Ga0208851_1000371_pt1 | contig 20385 bp, 16 predicted proteins | sample NGESurshal092012_FD_184481 | JGI IMG/M metagenome (GOLD analysis project Ga0208851, IMG submission 184481) | Arctic peat soil microbial communities from Barrow, Alaska - NGEE Surface sample 415-2 shallow-092012 (SPAdes) | ecosystem: Environmental > Terrestrial > Soil > Wetlands > Peat ... | reverse complement strand
GACCACGCTCGGTCGTCGTCGTGGGACTCGGCACCGCCGGCGTCGTCGGCGACGCCCTCGCGGCCGTGTGCGGCACCGGCTGCCCGGTGCCCGTGTCGACCCTGCGCGGTCGCACCCTGCCCGGCTGGGTCGGCCCGCTCGACCTCGTCGTGGCGGTGTCGCTGAGCGGCCGCACGGGCGAGACCCTCGCCGTCAGCGCCGAGGCGGCCAAGCGCGGCTGCCGGCTCTACGTCGTGACCTCGTCCGGCTCCCCGCTCGAGGCCGTCGCGCTGGCGGCGACCGGCGGTGCGGTCGTGAACGTCGACCCGCGAGGGGTCGTGTCCCGTGCCGCCCTGTGGCTGATGCTCGCCCCGGTTCTGCTGGCCGCCGACGCGCTCGGCCTCGCCGACGTGTCGCGCTCGGAGCTCGACCGGGTGGCCGACCTGCTCGACGAGCGCGCGGTGGAGAACGGACCCGCCGCGCCGCTCGCCGACAACGCCGCCAAGCTGCTCGGCGCCACGCTCTCCGGCTCCGCGCCCGTGGTGTGGGGCAGCGGCGTGATGGGGGCGGTCGCGTCGTACCGACTGGCCGCCCAGCTCGCGCAGAACGCCAAGCTCACCGTCTCCCACGGGGTGCTGCCCGAGGTGGTGCACGCCCAGGCGGCGGCGCTCGACGGCGCCACGCCTGACGACGGCGACATCTTCCGCGACCCGTTCGAGGACGGCGCCGCGCCCGCGCGCACGCGCCTCGTGCTCGTCCGCGACGCCGTGGAGCACCCGCAGGACGCCACGAGCGCGGACCTGCTGCGTGCCGCGGCCGAGCGGCGCGACGTCCCGGTCGACGTCGTGCGCTCGGTCGAGGGCCACCCCGTCGCGCGCCTCGCCTCCCTGCTCGGAGTCCTGGACTGGGCGAGCGTCTACGCCGCCGTGGCCGTGGGCGTCGACCCCTCGTCGCGGGCGGGGGACCTCGCCGAGCTCGTCGACGCGGAGCGCTCGTGATCGTCGTCTCCGGGGACCTGCGCCCCTACGCCTGGGGGCGTCTCGACGGCCTCGCGCGGTGGACCGCCACCACCGCGGGTCCGCAGGCAGAGCTGTGGTTCGGCCGGATCGGTGACGCCGCCGAGCAGGGGCACCCGCTGCTCACCAAGCTGCTCGCCGCAGCCAACCCGCTGTCGATCCAGGTGCACCCGTCGGCCGGCGTCGTGGCTCGGATGATGACCGACGCGTCCTCGCGGGACCTGCTCACAGACGACGTCGAGAAGAACGAGATCCTGCTCGCCCTCGAGCCGTTCACCGCGTTCGCCGGCTTCCGCGACAGCGCGACGAGCGCGCGCCTCCTCGATGGTCTCGGGCTGCGCGGACCGGCGGCCAGCGCCGCGGCGGGCGACCATGTGGCGCTGGTGCGCGGGCTCTTCGCGCTCTCGGAGGTCGCGGCCGACGAGGCGTTCCGGCTGCTGTCCGACGTCATCCACGGCGTGCTGCCGGCCCATGAGCGGGCGGCGATCGAGCTCGTCCGGGCCTGGTACCCGCACGACCGGGGCGTCCTCGTGGCGCTCTGCCTCGCCGTCCACGAGCTCTCTGCGGGCGACGCGCTGTACGTGCCCGCCGGCGTCGTCCACTCCTACGTCAACGGGCTCGGCGTCGAGGTGATGACGGCGTCGGACAACGTGCTGCGCCTCGGGCTCACCCAGAAGCACGTGGCCGTCTCGGACGCGTTGGCGGCCATGCTGGACCGCGACCCGACGGTGGTGCGCGGCAGCGTCGAGGAAGGCGTCGCGCGCTACGCGGTCCACGACGCACCATTCGAGGTGATGCTCCTGTCCGGCGTCGGCACCGAGGTCGCCGTCGCCTCGGGCGAGGCCGCCACGGTGCTCTGCATCGAGGGCTCGGCCGTCGTCGAGAGCTCTGGTCGCACCGAGAGCCTGGTCCCCGGTCGTGCGGCGCTGGTCGCCGCCCGCGACGGCGGAGCCGTCGTGCGGGTCGACGGCCGGGCCGTCGTCGCGAGGCTCGCGTGAGCACCGAGGGCGGCACCAAGGCCGTCGTGGCCGCGCTCGTCGCCAACGCCGGCATCGCGGTCACCAAGTTCGTCGCCTTCGCCATCACCGGGTCGAGCTCGATGCTGTCGGAGGCGATCCACTCGCTCGCCGACACGGGCAACCAGGTCCTGCTGCTCGTGGGAGGTCGCCGCGCGAAGCGGGCAGCGGACGAGCAGCACCAGTTCGGCTTCGGCCGGGTGCGCTACGTCTACGCCTTCGTCGTCTCGATCGTGCTGTTCTGCCTCGGCGGCCTGTTCAGCATCTACGAGGGCTGGCACAAGATCCACGACCCGGAGGAGCTCACCAGCCCGTCGGTCGCGTTCGCGGTGCTCGGCATCGCGATCGTGCTGGAGGCCTTCTCCTTCCGCACGGCTGTGCGCGAGGCGAACCACAGCCGGGGGTCGGCGTCGCTCGTGTCCTTCGTGCGCGAGGTCCGCCAGCCCGAGCTCCCCGTGGTGCTGCTCGAGGACGCCGGCGCCCTCGTCGGCCTCGTGTTCGCGCTGGTCGGCGTCAGCCTCGCCGTCGTCACCGGCGACGCACGGTGGGACGGTGTCGGTGCTCTCGCGATCGGCTCGCTGCTGCTCGTCATCGCGGTGGTCCTGGCCCTGGAGATGTCCTCGATGCTCGTCGGCGAGAGCGCCGTCCCCCTGCAGACCGCCGCGATCCTCGCCGCGCTGGAGTCCGAGCCGCTCGTCGTCCGGGTCATCCACCTGCGCACCCTGCACACCGGGCCCGACGAGATCCTGGTGGCCGCGAAGATCGCGGTCGACCACGACGACACGGCGTCCGCCATCGCTGTGGCGATCGACGGTGCCGAGCGCCGCGTGCGGGCCGCCGTCCCGCAGGCCCGCTGGATCTACCTCGAGCCCGATCTGGACCGTGGCGTCTCGGCGTCGGATCCCTCCTGACCCTGCCTCACCGGTGCGTCCGCGGGTCCGGGTTCGCTCCGGAGGAGCGACTGCGGAGAGTGACAGCACATCTGCGAAAGTAGTTGCGATTGCTGGGTTCCTGGCCCCTCGCGCTGTCAGAGGTGGTCCCTAGGCTTTCACGCATGACGACCTCGACCGGCTCGCTCGCGACGGACTTCGCGTCCGTGGTGGTGCAGCTGCGCGAGTGTGCTGCCGCCCTGACCTCGATGACTGCGGCAGGTGCGTGGTCGCAGGTGCCGATCGCGGCGATGCCGGATCTCACCGCGGACCTGTTCCGGGTCCGCGACCTGCTCGGCTCTGCGGCAACGAGGGCGTCGGCGCCGTCCACGCCTCGGGTGCGTTGCCGAGCGGTCACGTCTCGACGACGCGCTGGGTCGAGGTCGCGACCGGGATGTCGGCGACGTCGGCGGGTGCCCAGCTCGCCCGGTCCTGGTCGCTGCGCGAGGGTTTCGCGCGCACGCGGCTGGCGTGGCTCGCGGGTCGGATCAGCGACGACATGGTCCGCACGATCACCACCGGGATCCCAGCGGCTATCAAGCGGCTCGGCGTCGCCGACGAGCCTGCGCTCGTGGCCGACATCGAGCGCGACCTGGTCCCCTTCGCGGTGGAGTCCTCGGTCGCCGCCGTGCGCCGCAAGCTCGCACGGCTCAGGCTCTCGCTCGACCCCGACGGCACCGACGAGCGCACGATCGCGGCCAACGACGAGCAGCAGATCACGCTCACCCCCGTCGGTGACGGCTTCGAGGTGCGCGGCTACCTCACCAAGGAGTCGGCTGCGGCCGTGCTGACCTGCCTCGACCAGACGGTCGACGGCTTGTTCCGCGACGGGTCTCTCACCCCGGAGCGGCGCACGCTCGCCAGTGACGACGTCCTGTCCAAGGGCAGGCGTCTGATGCGGCGCGCGCATCTCAACGCGCTGGCTCTGGCCGAGCTGTGCGGGCTGCTTCTCGACGCCGGCGGGTTCGGCACCCGACACCAGCAGCGCCCCCACGTGACCGTGACGGTCGACGCGCAGGAGTACCGCGCCGGTCTCGGTGGACTGCTGCACCTGCCCGGCATGGACGGCGAGACCATCTCGGCGGCGACCGTCGACCGGCTCCTGTGCGACGCCGACCTCACCACCATCCTGACTGCGCCTTCGTCGTCCGCCGCAGGCGATCGCGCGGACGGGTGGCTGAGCGACGCCGCACGCGAGGTCCTCTACGTCGGCCGCGCCCAGCGCACGGCCCACCCGAGGCTGCGCAAGGCACTGGCGATCCGGGACCGGCACGCCGGTTCCCCGACTGCCGCGTCGCCGCCGAGCGCTGCCACGCCCATCACGTCACCCACTGGGAGCACGGTGGGACCACGGATCCCTCGAACATGCTCCTGCTCTGCCACGGTCACCATCACCAGGTCCACGAGGGCGGCTGGGTCGTCACTCGTCGCCCCGGCACCCGCGACGGCGAGCCCGGCGCCTGGGACATCTCCCGACCACGGATCCAGGAGGGAAGCACGACTCGCGGACACAGCGTGCCTGTCGGGTGAGCAATCGTGTCGATTTCGGCTCTCGTCGCTCGTGCAGGGAGTGAAGGCGGACACTCGGTGCGCCATGGCGGGACGACCTGACATGTTCGCGACCTTGTCCCGACGGTCAGCGAGGTGGATGCATCCGCTCGTCGTCGTGGCGGCGGTGGCTGCTCTCGCGGTCGGCGCCTGCGGAGCCGGAGCCACTCAGCCCACAGTGACCGGCGCCCCCCAGCGACAGGTCTCCACGACGATCGCGCTCGGCCTGTACTCCGGGGTCCCGGATCCGACGTGGACGCTGACTGTCAGCGAGTCGAAGGAGCTGTACAACGAGATCGCCACGCTGGCGAAGGACAAAGCAGCGGCGCCGACAGGAGGCCTCGGATACTACGGGTTCACCATCGAAGGCCCCGAGGGAACGCTTGTCGCCTACGACGGGACCGTGTCCCCCGACCCCGACACCCGGGGCGGTCGTCTACTTGACCCCGAGCGGGTGATCGAACGGCTCCTGCTCCGTACGGGGCAACCGCATCTCAAGCCTGGGAGTACACCGAGGTCCGGCGGTCCCTCGGTGGCTGAATGCGGCACCATCGCTCACATGGACCCAACCCTCGCCCAGGCGTGGGAGTCGTTCGGAGCCTTGTGCGCCGGCTTCTACGCGGCCGGAGCCGAGGCGGAGCGACGACTGGCGGACGAGTGGTTCGGTGCGCTGTCTCGAACGAGCAGTGCCGAGCTCAACGTCGGCGGACTCAATCCCCGGGCGTCGGGCGAGGCTGCGTCCGACCTCGTGCAGTTCCTCGGGCCGGGCCAACCGGGAATCGTGTTCACCTCCGAGCATCTGCCGCCCGCTCCGCGTCGCGTCCTCGCTGAGGCAGGCTTCGCGGCCGGCGAGACGTCCGAGCCCTTGATGCGGTGCAGGGACCGACCGGAGGTGGCGGCGTCGGCATTCGAGGTCTCGCATTGCGAGACCGACGATGAGCTCGAGATCGCGCTGCGGCTGACATCCGAGGCGCACACCGTCGATGTCGAGCTCCTCGCTGCCAGCATCGGCGAGGCGGCGCGTTCGGGGGCTGCCGAGGTGTCGCTGGCTCGTCAGAGTGGCGAACCGGTCAGTGCAGTGTGGATCTGTCGATCCGGTTCACGCCTGGGAGTCATGGAGATGATGACGCCCAAGCGCCATCAGGGGCGAGGTGCGGGCAGGGCGGTCCTCACCACGGCCCTCGCCGCGGCATGGTCGGCGAAGACGTCAGAAGCACTTCTGCTGGCCACGCCAGCGGGGCGGCGCCTCTATGCGTCGATCGGCTTCGAGGCCATCGATGAGAGCATCACGTTCTACCGAGGACTCGACGAGTCGGTCCTCGAGGCGATCGGCCAGGGTCGCTGAGCCGGTCGTGGCCGCGAGGGGCGTCCGTGTCGGATGAGGAGAAGCAGGCTGTCGGTGAGACCGACAGCGCCTATGTCCTGGTGACCTTCGACCGCTGCGACCACATCGAGGGGCCGTTCTGTCATAGGAACCCGCGCTGCGGCTCACAGGTCAGGAGGCCTGACATCGGCGGGTGCCGGGCGGTCCTCACACGGCTGGGGAGACCGAGAGCGTCCCGAGAGTTCGCGGGGTCACCGGAAGTGATGGCACACTAGGTGCTGCCCGGCGGTGTCCAGTCCCGCATGAGCAGCAGGCGAACCATCGAGGCCTCGAGACGTCCGCCGTGCCCCACCCGTCCTGCGGGTGTCCGAACGGAGACGCACATGTCCAGCTCTGCCCCCGACTTCAAGGTCGCGGACCTCTCGCTCGCCGAGTTCGGCCGCAACGAGATCCGCCTCGCCGAGCACGAGATGCCCGGCCTCATGGCGATGCGCGCCGAGTACGGCGTCAGCAAGCCGCTGACCGGCGCCCGCATCACCGGCTCGCTCCACATGACCGTGCAGACCGCCGTCCTCATCGAGACGCTGGTCGCGATCGGCGCCGAGGTCCGCTGGGCCTCGTGCAACATCTTCTCGACGCAGGACCACGCCGCGGCCGCGGTCGCGGTCGGACCCACCGGCTCGCCCGAGGCGCCGGCCGGCGTCCCCGTCTACGCCTGGAAGGGCGAGACGCTGGAGGAGTACTGGTGGTGCACCGAGCAGGTGCTGCGCTGGCCCGACGGCAAGGGCCCGAACATGATCCTCGACGACGGTGGCGACGCCACCATGCTCGTGCACAAGGGCCGCGAGTTCGAGCTCGCCGGTGCCGTGCCGTCCACCGACCCGAGCGACTCCGAGGAGTACGCCGTCGTCCTCGACGTGCTGCGCCGCTCGCTGTCGGAGAGCACCACCCGCTGGACCGAGATCGCCGCGGACATCAAGGGCGTCACCGAGGAGACCACGACAGGCGTGCACCGTCTCTACGAGATGCACAGGGGCAGCACGCTGCTCTTCCCGGCGATCAACGTCAACGACTCGGTCACCAAGAGCAAGTTCGACAACAAGTACGGCTGCCGCCACTCGCTCATCGACGGCATCAACCGTGCCACCGACGTCCTCATCGGCGGCAAGGTCGCGGTCGTCTGCGGCTACGGCGACGTGGGCAAGGGCTCGGCGGAGTCGCTGCGCGGCCAGGGCGCGCGCGTCATCGTCACCGAGATCGACCCGATCAACGCCCTGCAGGCGGCGATGGACGGCTACGAGGTCGCGCGCCTCGAGGACGTCATCGAGAAGGCCGACATCGTGATCACCGCCACCGGCTGCTACGACGTGGTCAACGTCGAGCACATGAAGCGGATGAAGCACCAGGCGATCCTGGGCAACATCGGTCACTTCGACAACGAGATCGACATGGCAGGCCTCGCCCGCGAGCCCGGCGTCGTGCGGGTCACCATCAAGCCGCAGGTCGACGAGTGGACCTTCCCCGACGGCCACACGATCATCGTGCTGTCCGAGGGCCGCCTGCTCAACCTCGGCAACGCGACCGGTCACCCGTCGTTCGTCATGAGCAACTCCTTCACCAACCAGGTGCTGGCCCAGATCGAGCTGTTCACCAAGACCGACGAGTACGCGCTCGGCGTCCACGTGCTGCCCAAGCACCTCGACGAGAAGGTCGCCCGGCTGCACCTCGGCGCCCTCGGCGTCCGGCTCACCGAGCTGACCAAGAAGCAGGCGGAGTACCTCGGCGTCGACGTCGCGGGTCCGTACAAGCCCGACCACTACCGCTACTGATCCTCGATGGCCTACCTGCCCGGCCCGGACGGCCCCGCCCTCCGGCCGGAGGACCTGACGGGGGTGCCCTACCCGGGCGCCCCCGTCACGTACGCCGCAGCCCTGGCCGAGGGCCGGCCGCTGCGGCGGCCCCGGTGGGGCATGCTCGACGTCCTCGTCGCGGTCCTCATCGCGCTCATCGTGCCGAGCGTCGTCATCGCCGTGGTGCTCGGCGCCGGGGTCTCGCGCACCTCTCCGATCGTCCTGCTGCTCAGCCTCGTGCTGCCCTGGCTGGGCTTCGGCCTGTGGCCCGTCGTGGCCACCCGCACGCGCGGCAACGGACCAACCCTCGACCTCGGGTTGAGCGTGAGATGGATCGACGTTTCGTGGGGCATCGCAGGCGGGATCGCCTGCCTCGTCCTGGGCACCCTGGCCGCGTCGGTGACCTCGCACTTCTTCGGCGACTTCGACTCCGCCGCGGGGGACGCCCTGTCGGCCACCGACGGCGGCCGCTGGGTCGTCTGGCTCTTCGCGCTCTGCGCCCTCGTCGGCGCGCCGATCGTCGAGGAGCTGTGCTTCCGCGGTCTGGCGTTCGCCTCGATCGCCAAGGCGAGCGCGAGTGCTGGCCTGCCCGCGGTGCCCTGGGCCACGATCGGGTCGGCGCTGCTGTTCGCGCTCGTGCACGTCGAGCCGGTGCGCATCCCCGTGCTGCTCACCATCGGCCTGGTGCTCTCGGTGCTGCGCGCACGTACCGGACGGGTCGGCGCGAGCATCATCGCGCACTCGATCAACAACCTCATCGCAGTCGCGAGCCTGCTCACCGGCGTCGTGCTGACCTGATCTCGCTCGAGCGACGAATGTCCATGAGTCGGACGAGATTCCGACGGTGGCCGCAGTTCGTCGTACGCTGGAAACTCACCGACGACAGGGATCACGTATGACGACCACCGCCGCCGACGCACCCGCGTCGCAGCGGTCGCGCGCATCGGCCTGGGTCCACATGCCGGGTCTCGACGGCGTCCGCGCCGTCGCCGTCACCGCGGTGCTTCTCTTCCACGCGAACCCGGACTGGTTGCCGGGCGGGTTCCTCGGCGTCGACGTGTTCTTCACGCTGTCGGGGTTCCTCATCTCCTCGCTGCTGCTCGCCGAGCTCGGCGAGACCGGCGCGATCCGGTTCGGCCGCTTCTACCTGCGGCGCGCCCGGCGTCTGCTGCCGGCCCTGTTCCTCGTCCTGATCGCGACCGCCGTCCTCGCCGCGACCGTGGCGCAGGACGCGGCCGCCCGCGTGCGCGAGGACGCCGTCGCCGCCTTCTTCTACGTCACGAACTGGTGGTACGTCCTGCACGGCCAGTCCTACTGGGAGGCCACGGGCCGCCCGCCCCTGCTCCAGCACCTGTGGTCGCTGGCGGTCGAGGAGCAGTTCTACCTCGTGTGGCCGGTGCTGCTGTTCGGCCTCTGGAAGCTGGGCAAGGTCCGCGGCGTCCGCTACGGCGCCCTCGCCGGAGCTCTCGTGTCCACCGCGCTGATGGCGTGGGTCTCGGTGCGCGACGGCATGCCGGACGTCACCGACGCGAGCCGCGTCTACTTCGGCACCGACACCCACGCGATGACGCTGCTCGTCGGTGCGGTCCTCGCCACCTTCTGGACGCCGTCGCGCATCGGCCGCGCCCTGACCGGTCGTGGCCAGCGCGTGGTGAGCGTCGCCGGCTTCGCCGCGCTCGCGGCGCTCGTCGCGATCTTCTGGTTCGTCGGCCCGCTGTCGGCCGCGCTCTATCGCGGCGGGTTCCTGGTGGTCGGGCTCGTGAGCGCTGCCGTCGTCGCCTGCTCCGCCGTCACGGGGACGGCGTTCGCCGCGACCCTCGCGCGGCAGCCGCTGCGCTGGCTGGGGGAGCGGTCCTACGGGATCTACCTGTGGCACTGGCCGATCTTCATGGTGCTGCGACCCGGTCTCGACCTCGACGCGACGGGTTGGCCCGTTCAGGTGCTGCGATTCTCGCTCACCTTCGCGGCCGCCGAGCTGTCCTACCGCTTCGTCGAGATGCCCATCCGCCGAGGAGCTCTCGGCCGCGCCTGGGCGAGCTGGCGGGCGCGCGGAGGGCTCGGGTTCGCCAGCCGCGCGGCGGTCGCGGTCGGGACCGCGCTGGCCGTCGTCATCGCCCTCGGCGTCGGGCTCGCCAGCGCACAGGCGCAGAACCCCGAGGACGTCCTGGGCGGTGTCCAGGCGGTCGGCGACGACTCGCTGACCCCCACCGCGTCGAGCAGCGGGAGCTCGCCGTCGACGTCGGCCGCCGGCACGACGAAGCCCTCCGCCCCAGCCGTCCACGTGCCGCCGGTGCTCGCGGCGGGCGAGGACGCGTTCGGCCTGTCGACCACCGCGGTCGGTGACTCGGTGATGCTCGGGGCGCGCAAGTCGCTGCTCACGACCTTTCCGAGGACGATCACCGTCGACGCCCACATCAGCCGCCAGCCGATCGAGATCTTCGACCGCATCCGGGCCCGCAAGGCCGCCGGCCAGCTCGGCGACGTCGTCGTCATCCACGCGGGCACCAACGGACCGATCCACACCTCCGACCTCGTCGACATCGTGCGCGAGCTGCAGGACCGGTCCCGGGTCGTCCTCGTGACCTGTCACGGCGACCGCTCCTGGATCGGCCAGTCCAACGCGGCCGTGTCGAGCGTGGCCAAGCTGTTCGCCGGCGGCAACGTGCGGGTCGCCGACTGGGCGGCCGTTGCCGCGACCCACCGCGACTGGTTCTACGCCGACGGCATCCACACCAAGGGCGCGGGAAGCGACGCCTACGCCGCGCTCATCAGGTCCGCGCTGTCGAAGTAGGCGATCAGCGCTGGGGAGTTGTCCGGCGGGTGTGCGACTCAGAGACCGTAGGTGTCGACGGTCGTCGCCACGAGGGCGGCGTAGGCCGACCGGCCCGCTCCGTTGAGGTGGATGCCGTCGGCGTAGAACCACTCCGGGTGCGACCTCGCGGTGGTGTCCCAGGGCACCAGGACGACGCGGCCCTGCGGGTAGGAGGCAGCGCACGCGGCGAGGTGGGCGTTGTCGCTCGCCATCCAGGACCGGGGCCCGTGCACGGTGACGAAGAACAGCCGTCGGGACTCCCCGACCTGGTCGACGATCTTGCGGCAGTCGACCACGGCCAGGCTGCCGTTGGTGCCCAGGTGGACGATCACGTTGCGCGGCAGGCTGCCCGACCCGGCGGCCCTGCGCAGGACGACGATCCCGGAGTGGAACTGACGACCGACGAGGGCGTCGACGCGGACCCGCTCCTTCGTGAGCTCGGCCTTCGCGCCCAGCATCACCGAGTCGCCGAAGGCGGCGCGCCCCTCAGGCGCCAGGACGGGCTCCGGGGCCGGCGGCGGTGCCGCAGCCGGCTGCTCGGTCGCGACGGGCGCGGGCGTCGTGGGGGTCGTCGCCCCGGTCCCCCCGGCGCGCAGTGAGTGGCCCACCGTCACTGTCCCGCAGGCGCCGATCGACGCCGCGGCGGCCACGACGACCACGGCGGCGCTCAGCGTGCGGGGGAAGGACGGCACCGCTCCACGCTAGCCAGCACCCCGAGCGATCGTGAAATCGATCTTGGCCGCCGGGGTCGGCAGTCCGGTCAGCGGGGCAGGGCGAACGGGCCGTCCGCCGGCGGGCCGCTCGCGGCGCCGGGTGGTCCGACCCCGGCCGGCGCCGCAGCCGCGGGGGCCGCGGCCTGGGGCCCCACCGGCCCCGGTCCAGCGCCGGGCGAAACGGGTGGGGTCGGGCGCAGCGCGCCCGGTCGCGCTGCGGTGGCTCGTCGGAGCCGCTCGGTCAGGACGGCCATGAGGTAGGTCTCGGCGGGGACGCCCGAGGGCGCCGGAGGGGCGACGTACGACGACACCTCGGCGGCGAGCTGGCGGCCCATGGTGGCGCGCACCTCGGGTGCGAGGGTGCCGGCGCGGGCGAGGAACTGGCGAGCCTGCAGGGCCGTGACGTCGGGCAGCCTGGCGAGGTCGAGCGAGGCGGCCCAGGGCTCGAGCGGCGGCGGCATGACGTAGGTCAGCTGCTGCACCCCGTTGGCCGAGGGGACCCGTTCGCGGATCACGACCGTCCCGGCGAAGTGGTCGCCGAGGCGCTTGCCGCGCGTCGAGACCAGCGCGCTGATGAGACCCACGGCGCCGCTGGAGATCCAGAAGTCCACGATCATGAACAGCGCGCGCACGAACGAATGGCGGAAGCGGACCGGGCCGCCGTCGTCGCGCACCACCCGCAGACCGGCGGCCATCTTGCCGAGCGAGCGACCGCGCGTGAGCGTCTCGACGAGCGTCGGCAGCCCGACGATGATCGCGACGACGGACACCAGGCCGATCGCCGCGCCGGCCGCGGGGTCGACCTTGCTCGAGATCGCCGAGGAGAGCAGGACGAGCAGCAGGAAGGCGCCGAGCTGCACCAGCAGGTCGAGGGCGAGGGCGAGGGTGCGGCTGGGGAACTGCGCCACCCGGAGGTCGAGCGCGACGGCCTCGCCCGTCACGGGTACGAGGGTGGTGTAGTCACCGGACGGCGCGGACATCGCACTAGTCTCGCGGGCAGACGGCTCGGACGGGAGGGGGCACGCGGTGGAGCTCGACTCGTTCGTCGCCGCGCACCGCGCCGAGTGGGACCGCCTCGAGACCCTCGCGACCCGGCGCGGCCGGTTGAGCGGCCCCGAGGCCGACGAGCTGCTCGACCTCTACCAGCGGACCGCGACCCACCTCTCGATGGTGCAGTCGTCGGCCCCGGACCCGGCGCTCGTGAGCCGTCTGTCGTCGCTCGTGGCCACCGGCCGCGCAGCCGTCACCGGTGCGAGCGGCGCCTCGTGGTCCGACGTCGCTCACGTCGTGCGCCGGTCGTTCCCGGTCGCGGTGTGGCGAGCCCGCTGGTGGTGGATCTCGGTCGCCGTCGCCACCGTCGTGGTCGCCGTGAGCATCGGCGCCTGGATCTCGCACAACCCCGACGTCGTCGCCACGATCTCCTCGCCCGAGGACCTCAAGTCCCTCGTCGACCAGAACTTCGCCGACTACTACTCCTCGAACCCCGCGGGCTCGTTCGCCTTCAAGGTCTGGACGAACAACGCGTGGGTCGCCGCGCTCGCACTCGTCGGCGGTGCGCTGCTCTGCCTGCCGGGCATCTACATCCTGTGGCAGAACGCCCTCAACGTCGGCGTCGTCGGCGGTCTCATGGCCTACGCCGGTCGCCTCGACCTGTTCTTCGGCCTGATCACCCCGCACGGCCTGCTGGAGCTCACCGCCGTCTTCGTCGCCGGAGGCGCCGGGCTGCGCCTCGGCTGGCAGATCATCGCTCCTGGGCCGCGCCCCCGCTCGGTCGCGCTCGCAGAGGAGGGACGCTCGACCCTGACCATCGCCCTGGGGCTCATCGTGGTGCTGCTGGTGAGTGGCGTGGTCGAGGCGTTCGTGACCCCGTCGGGCCTGCCCACGTGGGCGCGCATCGGCATCGGCGCCGTCGCATGGATCGCGTTCCTGACCTACGTCGTCGTGCTCGGCCGTCGCGGCGAGCGAGAGGGCGACACGGGCGACGTGACCGACCGGGCCGCGACGACAGCAACCCTCCCCTACGCCGGCTGACCCCCCGCCGAGACTGATCAACTGGCTGCTTCCCTCGCCCGGTGACAGCCAGTTGATCAGTCTCGGCGGTGGGAGAGCTCGGTTGCTGCGGCGCGCAGCACTCGCGCGAAGGCACGGTCGCCGGCGCGGGCGATGAGCGGCTCGAGCCGGCGGGTGAGGCGCGTCGGGGCGACGGTGACGTCCTCCCACCACGCCACGGTGCTGGTGTGCAGCCCGGTCGCGGTGACCGTGAACCCGGCCGTGCCGACGACGACGCGACCGGTCTTGAGGATGTCGCAGCGCCCGGCGTCGCTGCCCGACGGCGGGACGAACTCGGTGACGGTCATCGGGTCGTCGAACCCCAGGGGACCGACGTGGGACCGACCGACGAACCTGGTGCCGACCCCGCCGGTGTCCTCGAGCACGACGACGTCCGTCGCGGGGATCCAGCGCGAGTGAGCGGGCCAGTCGGTCAGCAGCGCCCAGACATCGTCGGCCGACGCCGACATCGGCACGGTCGCTCGGATCTCGATCAGGGTGTCACCTCCGGCGCCGCGAGACATGTCACCAGCGCGCGGGGGAGCGAGCGCTGGTACCACACCTTGGCAGGGGTGGGGCGTCGTCGCGTCGCCGGAGGGGCGGCGGCGTCGCGCGGAGACGGGTCCGGGTGGCTGGTTGACCCCTCGGGCCGCACGCGCGACACTCGCATCGAGGGATATCGACAATCGATAGGTAGAGGGACTCAGGGTGGCCACTCGTGAGCGGGCGTTCATCGGGCACAGCGGTGTCGAGCTGCTCGTCGTCCTGGTGGGCTTCATCGGCGTCGTCGGTCTCGTCGCCGGGATCGCCTACAGCATCAACGGACTGACGCACGCCGGCGCCGACGTCGCCGTGCCGGTCGCTCTCCACGCCGGCCCCGGATCCCCCGTGCACGCCGACCTCGACGCCGACCAGGCGCCGCTCGCCGTCGAGCGCCTGCCGCCCGGCGCGCAGGTCACGGCCGACGCCGAGGACCTCACCCTCACGGCCTGGGACTCGACCCTGCCGGAGCAGCTCCTCGGCCGGGCCGACTCCCTGGTCCTCGGTCTTGGCGTGGCGGCGGGTGCCTTCCTGCTGGTCCCGCTGCTGCGCTCGGTGCAGCGAGGCCGGCCGTTCGCCCCTGGGAACGCCGCACGGGTGGGCGGCCTTGCGGTCGTGGTCCTCGTCGTGGGGATCGGTGGACCGTTCCTGGCACGGATCGGCTCCGCCGTCGTGCTGGCCCGGCTCGGTCTCAGCGGGCCGGGCTCGGTGCTGACGCCGGCAGGCCTGCCGTCGGTGCTGACGGTGCTGCTCACGGCCGCGCTCCTCGCCGCGCTCGCCGAGGCGTTCCGGCGCGGTGAGCAGCTCGCCGAGGACGTGGACGGCCTGGTGTGACCGCATCCGCCGACCACGACGACCAGCACCGGGTGGTCTGTCACCTCGACCGGCTGCTCGAGGAGCGCGGCATGACCCTCGCCGCGCTGGCCGAGGCCGCCGGCGTCACCGTGGTGAACCTCTCGGTGCTCAAGAACGACCGCGCGCGCGCCGTGCGGTTCTCCACCCTCACCGCGATCTGCCACGCCCTGGGCTGCCAGCCCGGCGACGTGCTGAGCGTGGCGCTGCGCGACTGACCCACGTTTCCTGCCCACCCATCTGTCGTCTCCACGGCCCGAACCGTCGCGGGAAGCGACACATGGCTGGGCACCAAGCACGGTGGTGACGCCTACAGCCGCCCGGCGGCCTTCAGCGCTAGGTAGCGGTCGGCGAGCCGCGGCGCGATCTCGTCGGGACCGGCGTCGATCACCTCGACGCCGGAGCGCATGACCTGCTCGGTGACGAGGTCGCGCGCGGCGATGGCCTTGGACGCCGAGGCCGCGTCGTACGCCGTGATCTCGTCGCCACGCGCTGCGGCGAGCTCCTCGAGCCGCGCGTCGCGCACCGACGCGACCAGCACCGTGTGCCGTGCGGCGAGGCCCGGCAGGAACGGCAGCAGCCCCTCGCGCAGCGCCGCCGGCTCGAGGGCGGTGAGGATCACGACGAACGCGTGCTGCCGCACCCGGGCGTTGACCGCCGACACCAGCCCGTGGGCATCGGTCTCGACGAGCAGCGGCTCCACGTCCGACAGGGCTCGGGACAGGCGGGGGAGCAGCTCGTTGCCCGTGGCGCCGCGGACGTCGGCACGCACCGCGCGGTCGAAGGCGAGCAGGTCGACCCGGTCACCTGCCTTGCTCGCGAGAGCGGCCAGCAGGAACGCGGCGTCCATCGACGCGTCGAGCCGGGTGCCGTCACCGACCCGCGCCGCCGACGTGCGCGCCGTGTCGAGCACGAGCAGCACCCGACGGTCGCGCTCGGGTCGCCAGGTGCGCACCATGACGTCGGACGCGCGCGCCGTGGCGCGCCAGTCGATCGAGCGGACGTCGTCGCCGATGACGTACTCGCGCAACGAGTCGAACTCGGTGCCCTGTCCGCGCACCATGAGCGCCGTGCGCCCGTCGAGCTCGCGCAGCCGGGCCAGCCGGGAGGGCAGGTGCTTGCGCGACGGGAACCCCGGCAGCACCTGAACCGCCCACGGGACCGCGTGCGAGACCTGCCGCCCCGCCAGCCGCATCGGCCCGAGCGAGCGGACCGTAACAAGGTCTGAGCGTCGCTCGCCACGCCTGGTCGGGCGCAGCACGGTCGACAGTCGTACGACGCGCTGCGGTGCGAGCGCGAGCGCGTGGCGTGTCACCGCGACTCCGGCGGTCGGTGCCCAGGCGTCGCGCAGCACGCCGCGCACGGCGCGCCGACCGTCGTTGCGCACCATCAGGCCGACGACGGCCTCCTCGCCCAGACGGGTCGTGCGGTCGCCGCTGCGCGCGAACGAGAGCGTGCGCGGCGACCCGGCGAGGACGGCGTCGACGATCAGCACGACGAGGAGCGCGGCGTCGATCGCCAGCACCACCGCGACCGATCGCGCGACGAGCGCGACGGGCACGGTGAGCAGCAGCGCGAGTAGCGCGGCGCGTCCGGTGACGACCATCTCGGTGCCGTCCTCCTCAGCGCGGGGCGGGGACCGTGGCGAGGATGCCCTCGACGACGGCGTCGGTCGTGACGCCCTCGAGCTCGGCCTCGGGCCGCAGCGAGACGCGGTGGCGCAAGGCCGGCCGCGCGAGCGCCTTGACGTCGTCGGGCGAGACGTAGTCGCGCGCGGACAGCCACGCCCAGGCGCGAGCGGCGCTCACGAGCGCGACCGCGCCGCGCGGGGAGACGCCGAGGCGCAGCGAGGGGCTCGTCCGCGTCGCGCGCACCAGGTCGACGACGTACGCCGACACCTCGGGCGCGACCGTCACCAGGGCCACCCGCTCGCGCGCGGTGGCGAGGTCGTCGGCGCCGGCCACGGGACGCAGACCGGCACCAGCGAGGTCGCGCGGGTCGAAGCCGCCGAGGTGGCGCGCCAGCACCGCGAACTCCTCGTCGCGGCTGGGCAGGCCGACCGTGAGCTTGAGCAGGAAGCGGTCGAGCTGCGCCTCGGGCAGCGGGTAGGTGCCCTCGTACTCGACCGGGTTCTGCGTCGCCGCGACGATGAAGGGGTCGGGCAGCGGCCGCGCCCGCCCCTCGACGGTCACCTGGCGCTCCTCCATCGCCTCGAGCAGGGAGGCCTGCGTCTTGGGCGGCGTGCGGTTGATCTCGTCGGCCAGCAGGAGGTTGGTGAAGACGGGCCCGGGCTTGAAGGAGAACTCGGCGCTGCGGCTGTCGTAGACGAGCGAGCCCGTGACGTCGCCGGGCATGAGGTCCGGCGTGAACTGGATGCGGGTGCTCTCGAGGTCGAGCGCGACCGCGAGCGCGCGGATCATGAGCGTCTTCGCCGTGCCCGGGACGCCTTCGAGCAGCACGTGCCCGCGACAGAGCAGCGCGATCACCAGTCCGGTGACGACGGAGTCCTGGCCGACGACGGCCTTGCCCACCTCCTCGCGCAGTGCGAGCAGCGCCGCGCGGGCCGCGTCGTCGGCCCCGGGACCGGGAGGCGTCCCTGGCGTCCCTGGCACCGGGGGCGTCGGGGGACCGGACGGCAGGGAGGGCTCAGGGGTGTCGGTCATGAGCGGCGTACCTCGTTCTCCAGTGCGTCGAGCGCGGCCACGAGCCCGGTCAGGCCCGCGTCGTCGGTGGGTGCGGTGCCGGGGACCAGCAGGGCGGCGATGTCGGTCGCCGGGCGACCGGTCCGGTCGGACACGGCCCGGACGACGAGGTCGACCGGTGCCGTGCGCGGCAACGAGAGCCGGGCCCGCAGCCGGGCCGTCGAGGCCTCGCGCAGTGCGTCTGCAGCGGTGCCGCGCGCGTGCCCGCGCCGGTAGAGGCGGGCGCGGCCCTCCACCGACTCGGTCGCCCGCACCACCACGGGCAGCGGCTCGACGACGACCCGGCCGAGCCGTCGACCCCGCCACCACACGACCACGAGGACCGTGAGGGCCACCTGGAGGAGGGCCCAGCGCACCCACGAGGGCACGAGGTCGGAGATGCCCACCTCGGCGCCCTCGTCGAACTGCAGCGGGTCGGCGGTCGACGGCAGCCACCACACGAGCGTGTGCGCGCGGCCGAGCGTGCCGAGGGCCATCGCGGCGTAGCCGGAGTCGGCGAGGTGCGCGTTGGTCAGGCCGTCGACCGTCCCCACGAGCGTGACGACCTCGCTCGCCTGCCCGCGACCCGTGTCGAGGACACCGCCGTCCCAGCAGCTGCTGAGGTCCGAGCGAGTGGTGCGGTACGTCGTGCCCGCGGCCGGCAGCGGTCCCGCCTTCACCGCGACGTACCAGTCGCAGGCGGCCGGGATCTCGTCGGTGGAGGTCCGGAAGCCGGAGGCCTCGGCCCACGGCGCGAACGCGGCCAAGGCGTCCGGCGCCGGCGCCAGGAGCACGGTGTAGCGAGGTGGCGCGGCTCGCACGGCGGCGACCATCCGGTCGGAGAGCGGTGCCGTCGGGGCGATGGCGAGGCTCGCGTCGGACTCGCGGGCGAGCGCCTGCGCGGCAGCCTGGGCCGTCGTGACGCGTACGACGTGCACGCCCTGCGCCTCGAGGATGGCCGCGACGGCGTGCGACCCCTGCGGATCGGTGGCGTCGGGGTCGAGGAACCCGACGGTGCGACGGCTCTGCGCCACCGCGAGCAGCAGCGCGACGACCAGCACGAGCAGACCGACGACGAGCACCCCGCGGTTGGCCCGCAGCCGGTCCCGCGCCGTCGGAGTCTCGGCGTGGGCGGCGTCGGTGGACCTACTCACCTCGAGCAGCGTCATCGCGGCACCGCGACCGGTCGGTCGGGCAGGTCGCGCGGGGCCCCCGGGCGCGCCGAGGCGACGGCGTCGTCCAGCGCGACGAGCCGGGCGTAGCCCGACGCGTCGGCCGTGCGTCCGCCGTACCAGACATCGTCGAACAGGCGCGCGCCCGCGCGCAGGTCCGCGGCCACGGCCGGCAGTGCTCGCCCGGCGTCGTGCGCGATCTCGTCGGCCGTGCGACCGGGTCGTGCGTCGACGAGCCCGCGCTCCTCCAGGTCGCGCACCACGGCGCGCAGGCGGGCCCGGACGGCCTCGGCCCACGCGCCGGCCGAGGCGTAGCGCTCGGCGTCGGCGCGCAGGTCGGCGGCGCTGCGCTCCGCGCTGCCGAACAGGGAGGTGCCGATCGCCGCCCGCGAGAGCCGGCCCGTGCGACGGCGCACGACGAGGACCACGAGGGCCACCAGCACGATCAGGCCCACGACGCCGAACCACCCGAGCGGCGAGGAGCTGCCGACGGTGTCGATCAGCGACTGCGCCTTCTCGATGAGCCAGCGCAGCGCCCTCTGCGTCCAGGGCTCCTCGTCGCCGGTGTAGACCGGGTTGGCCAGCTCGAGGCGGGCCAGCCGTTGCGCCTCCTCGCGTCCGAGCTGCACCGGGACGTCGAGCGGCAGGCGCACGGTGTCGAGCAGAGCGACGGCCACGACGCGTCAGCCGGCGACGCCGGCGGCCCGCGCGAGCTCGATGTCGAGCGCCTCGCGACGGATCCGCCGGTCGATGTAGAGGAGCGAGACGATGCCGGAGGTGAACGGGATGACCACGATGCTCGACACGAGCGTCGCGAGCGAGACCGAGAGCGTGTAGCCGATCGGCAGGGTTCCGCTCTGGATCGACCCGAGGGAGAGGAGCGCCCCGACGAGCGAGAAGGGGATCGCGAGCACCGAGGACACGATCGCGGCGAGGATGCTGCCGAGCACGTAGATGCCGAAGGTGCGCCACCACGCGCCCTGCACCAGCGTCCACGAGCGCCGCATCGAGGTCACGACGCCGGCGGACTCCAGCATCAGCGCGACCGGCGCGAGGAGCAGCCGGATGCTGACCCACACGACGAGGGCCACGGCGGCGATGCCGAGAAGGATCCCGACGGTCACGCCGAGACCGGTGCTCGCACTGGTGAGCGCCCAGCCCGCGAGGACGGCGACGCCGAGGCCGACGACGACGAGCACGCCTTCGACGACCGACACCAGCAGGGTGAGGCCGAGCAGCGGCCAGAACCGGGCGCGGGTGCGGTCCCAGGCCTGGGACGCGGTGACGCGGCGGCCGAGAACGGCCTGGCCCATCACCACGGTGAGCAGGCCGGTCGCGACCACCCCGAGCACCCAGGCGACGAGCGACTGCACTGCGGAGGCGGACACCGACCCGAGCCCGCTGGCGAGGGCGTCGGCGAACGACGCGCTCCCCGTCGCCAGGTTCAGGGATCGCGACGTGGCCGCCAGCGCTGCGAACTGCACGACGGCGATCACCAGGGAGATCACCGCGGAGATCCCGAGCACGGTCTTGGGGTCGCGTCGGATGTAGCTGATCGCACCGTCGAGGATCTCGCCCACGCCGAGCGGCCGCAGCGGTACGACGCCTGGCTTGGGTGCCATCGGGACGGCGCCCCAGCCGGCCACCCCGGGCAGCCCGACGCCGTGCGGCTCGCCGTAGGGGCCGGGCGGCGCCGCGTACTGCGGCGCACCGTAGGCCGGCGCCCCGTAGGTCGGCGCCGCGTACTGCGGCGTGCCGTACTGGGGGGCGGGTGCCCCGTACTGCGGCGGCGCGGGCGGCGGGGCGGCACCGGCGGGCGGGTAGGCGGTGCTCCCGGGCGCCGGGTAGGTCGGGGCGGTCGGCGGCGGCGTGCTGGGCGAGCTCCAGGAGGGCGCGACCGGCGG
>Ga0208851_1000368_pt1 | contig 20453 bp, 19 predicted proteins | sample NGESurshal092012_FD_184481 | JGI IMG/M metagenome (GOLD analysis project Ga0208851, IMG submission 184481) | Arctic peat soil microbial communities from Barrow, Alaska - NGEE Surface sample 415-2 shallow-092012 (SPAdes) | ecosystem: Environmental > Terrestrial > Soil > Wetlands > Peat ... | reverse complement strand
TCGCAGGGCCGTCCGTTGGTCTCCGTCCTTTTTGTTCTCCATGCTGTTTAGCTTAAGTCTTTATAAACCAACAGGGAAGGGAGACAATGGTTAGAAGGAAGGAAGACGCAATGGTTGGAGACGCAACGGTTGAACCGCGGGACACTATCAAGATTGAAAATGTGGTTGCATCCACCAGCATTGGACAAGAGGTAAACCTCAATCAAGCAACGCTTGCTTTAGAGGGCGCAGATTACAATCCTCAACGGTTTCCGGGCCTTGTCTATCGCACCAAGGACCCGAAGACCGCTGCACTCATCTTTCGATCGGGAAAAATCGTCTGCACGGGTGCAAAGAGCATCGATGACGTGTACAGGGGTCTGGAAAACGTATTTCAAAGCCTCAGAAATATCGGCATCGACGTCAAGGGAACTCCAGAGATCAAGGTGCAAAACATCGTCGCGTCTGCGGATCTTCACGCAGCTTTGAACTTAAATGCCATTGCCATCGGCCTCGGGCTTGAGAATATTGAGTACGAGCCCGAACAGTTCCCCGGCCTCGTCTACCGGTTGTCGGATCCTAAAGTGGTCGTTCTTTTGTTCGGCTCCGGCAAAATGGTTATCACGGGCGGTCGAAAGCCCGAAGACGCGGTTAAGGCGGTCGATCAGATCGTGAAGCAGCTTAAAAGCCTGAGCCTCATGTAGGTTACCTGGTTTAGCGCTTAGTGATTATTCCTGAGTCAGAACGCAGCTGCACCGCTGGTTAGAGGGCCCCGTTTCAACAGAGAATCGGCAAGTTAAGTCTCTCAGCTGTTATGATTGAGCGCAAAGGAACTTGGGGCGGCGTGCCAAATCCTGTTAAGTAGCTGCCCCCTATGCCCAATCTGTGAACCGCAAGTCTTTCGCGTCGGCGAATACCTTCAGAATGTGTACAGGCAAAGAAGCGGAATTATTTATAGTACGTCGTTCCAAAGTTCTTTGTGGCCTTAAAACGCCCCGCTATAGCCGTAATTTCGGTTTTGGTGCTCGTCGCCGTGAGCGCGAGCGCTTGTGTAACCTCAACAAATAACTCGACCAGCTCAGGGGGCATCGTGATTGCCGCTGAGCCAACCGGCGGAACCTGGAAGCCGTTCGTTTTGAATTCAAGCGATGCGTTACGCTCACTCGCGCCACCATCTCAAGGCTCTATACAATTCAACCAAGATGTTAATGAGCTAAAGGCACTCCAGCTTAACCGGACTGCTAAGGTCAACGAAAGCATTAACTACTGGGATAACGGCTCAGTCGTGCGCTGGAACGAGATTGCACGCAGCCTTGTAGTCAAAAACGGCACATCAGCACCCATGGCCTCGCGCGTTTATGCGCTGTTGAGCGTGGCGCAGTACGACGCGCTTGTCTCAGCGTGGAACAACAAGTATACGTACAACCGATCAAGCCCACACGATGTTGATCCAAGTATACAGCCAGCCGTGCAGACAACTAGCGACCCTGCATACCCGTCTGATCACGCCGTTGTCGCTGGAGCATCTGCGGCAGTGCTCTCGTACCTCTATCCTAATGAAACCGCGTGGCTCGCCAAACAAGCAACTGCAGACGAGGAGTCAAGGGTTCAAGCCGGGGTTAACTTCCGCAGCGATATTACCGCCGGGGATTCTCTAGGCCGCACTGTCGCGCAAAACATCATCAATCGTGCTAAAAACGATGGCTCGAACGCCCCATGGAAAGGCACGGTGCCAACGGGACCGGGAAAGTGGGTAAGTACTACATCGCCACCGCAGGCGCCGCTTCTCCCGAATTGGGGTAACGTCACACCATGGCTGCTTAATTCGTCTAACATCATAATGCCGTCATCGCCACCTGTGTATGGCTCTGCACAATTCAATGCATCTCTGCAAGAAGTCAAGCAAATCGCAAATAATCGAACGGAGGAACAGCTACATATTGCCCAGTATTGGAACAACGACCCTCCAGGGCTTTGGAACCAGATTGCTTGCGATTTGATTCAGAGCTACCACCTCAACGAATTGCGTTCTGCTCGGGCACTTGCACTTATGAACGCAGCGACGATGGACGCAGGAATCTGCTGCTGGAAAGCCAAATATGACTATTGGTATCCGCGGCCCATTCAGGCCGATCCGACAATCAAAACGGCGTTTCCAACTCCGAACTTCCCGTCTTACACCTCAGGTCACTCAGATTTCTCTGCTGCGGCAGGCGGGGTTTTGAGCTATATTTTCCCGAAGGAGAAGAGCGAGTTACAGGCAAAAGTCCAGCAAGCATCTATGTCCCGACTTTACGCAGGAATCCACTACCGGTTTGATTGCGATCAAGGAGTTAAAGTCGGTAGCGAGGTAGCGCAACACGCGGTTCAACGCGGCGAACAGGATGGTTCACCGCAATAAGGTCCGAATAACGACCCCCCTTGGTAACTGACCCGCACGCTCTCTCGGTGCTAAGAGATTTCACAATAGTGCGCTTGAAGAAAATTTAACCTGCCCTATGGCGTCCTGTGGCCCTTCACAAAGAACCGCTTCCACCGCGCCTCTTTGCCAAGCTGTCAAAGTAATCCTCTAGATAAAACGCGCGCAGATAGTCTGGTAATGAATTCACGTGTGCATTCAGTTGCACTATTTGTCGTGCCGTCAGTGGCTTTACGGTCTTCGAAAGTTCGGTACGAATTGCATCACGTGTTTCTTTATCTAAATCGGAACGCTCGATATTCAAATCTGCAGTAAGCCAAAAAACAAAACGGCTGAGCGTATCTTCAACGCATTCAGCGTACACTTTACTCAGGACACGTGCGGGATGGCGCTTAAGCTCGTTTGCGTCGTTGAGAGGATATACGAGAGTTGCCACAAGCAAACTGTGGCCGAAAACTGTGGGAATTCTCGTCCATTTGATAGAGTAGTGAGGTCGAATTCGCGCTTCAGACTCGTTTTCGGTGCGTTCTTTCAATTCATCAGCAGTCATGTTTCTCTCTCAGCAGTTTGGCAAATTTAATTCCCTCCACAGTGAACATCACAGAAAATATCTTGCCACCCAGGATGGGCTCCGCTTTCACATACCCTTGCAAGTCGAAATCCATGGCATATTTGTATACTTCTCGTTCGCTAAAACCCACCCTCTTTGCAAGTGCGTAAAGCTCTCCACGTGTAACGAGTTTATTAGGATTTTCCTTAACCTCATTTAAAAGTGCGAGGATGAATTCATTTTCTCGTTCCGAAACGTCCATGATGTAACACCCAATCAAAGTGTTTCTGAGATAAGATCTTAGTTTCGTTTCAATTGGCTTCGCTTTTTGAGATTACCATTGTAAGAACAGACGAGCTTTGTTTGGTCTAATACACGTGCCAAAATATTGCAAGGGATCGTCACGACTCCCGTTTTCGGAGAACAAGTGTTATTAAGCTGCAAACTCAGAATGGTTAACTATGTCAATGGCGCACAGTGTAAGATTCTTAGCGAGCAGACGACCTACGTCGCAAGAATCAGAACCGCTGTATTCTGCCCTCAATTCAGTCAACGTCTTTTTGGGCAACGCCTTAATTCGGAAGGTTATCCGCGGTCTATGCGTTGATGACAAGCAGGCAATCTACGAAGCCCTGAGCTTGTATAGCGGCCAGAGCGACCTAAATCTCATGAAAAAGATCAAGTTGCTGCCTATCTGTGCGTTCGTTGAGCTGGGAAGAATGTCATTTCATGTCGATAAGTCTAAGATGCAAGAGTTCTTCAGTCAGCAAGTAACGCGACGAGGCCTGTCAAATATCGTTAAGAGCGTAGCAGAATACGGCATAAGCAAGCCGCTCAAACTCCAAGCGCCCTTTTTAGTCGTTTGGAACTATACGAACGCGTGTAATCTACGCTGTCAGCACTGCTATCAACGTGCGGGTAAGATGTCAAGTGACGAGCTCGGCCTCGAAGAACGCCTCAATATAGTTGATCAGCTTGTTGATAACGACGTCGTCGCTATTGCATTCTCTGGGGGGGAGGCGCTGCTGCGGGACGACTTCTGGGAAGTCGCTCGTCACGCCGCACGCGAAGGGTTATACCTCTCACTAGCAACCAACGGCACGTTACTTACAAAAGACGTAGTTCGACGGCTGATGGATGTTGGCATTGAATACTTTGAGATAAGTCTTGACTCAGTCGACCCGTTAAAACACGACGCATTTCGCGGCGTCAGGGGCGCGTGGGAACGTACTGTCACAGGAATCCAAAATGTCGTTGCACAAGAGGGCGCATATTCGTGCATCGCTAACACGATTACGAGTGAGAACTATCTCGAGCTGGAAGACCTTGTGGCATTCAGTAAGAAATTGGGTGTCGATAGGACCTTAATTTTCAATTTTATTCCCGTTGGGAGGGGCTCGGACATAATTGATATCGACTTGCCCCCAGATGTGCGTGAGGACGTTTTGCAGCAGATGTACAAGCACTTAAGCGGCCAAGACGAGAAGTTTGAGATTTTTACAACGGCCCCGCAATTCTCCCGCGTCTGTATGATGAACTCACAAACAGGGGTTATTTCACTCGCACACTTTGGCGCCGCTGGTTTCAGCGACAAAGTAGGCTTGTTGGCTGAATACATCGGTGGATGTGGTGCCGGCAGGATGTATTGCGCCATTCAACCCAACGGAATAGTTACGCCGTGCGTCTTTCTGCCGATACCAGTTGGCGATTTGCGGTCGGAGTTATTTATCGACATCTGGAAGAATGCAGAAGTAATGCAGTCGCTTAGGGAACGTAGCGACCTAAAAGGGCATTGCGGTTCGTGCGATTACAGGAACATTTGTGGCGGTTGCCGCGCCCGCGCGTACGCGTATTTTAACGACATTAAAGCTCCCGACATCGGATGTATTAATAACGTTCAAGCGTACAACGAGCTTAAGAACAAATTGAATGCACGTAGCGCCGGTTTAGAGACGGCGAGGGTCATTGAATCTTGTGAACTGTGACCCTAAGCGCTCGCTATTGCTCTTCTGAGTGTGGATCAACCGACGTGCCCAGAATGGGCGTTGATTTCATCTTGAACGCCCCTTTAAACACTTTATACATAACCGAAGCGAAAAGGAGCTTATCTCGGCCAAGTTGTTTTAAGAGGTAATTGGGTCTTAAGTAAAACTCTTTGAACGCCTCTCTTTGGGTGTCCTGTAGTTCTTTTAGCGTGAGTTCAACGGTTTCTAGCACTGGCATGAGGAGTGTAAAGTGCGTCCAATCCTTAACCCTAATAAGGCCCATTTTGTTTGCTAGCTCGTAGAACTTGGTGCCAGGGTATGGGGTGGCTAATGAGAATAGGGCGTAGTCAGGATTTACTCGCTTAGCAAAGCCGATTGTTTCATCGATAGTAGTTTTGTTCTCGCCGGGCATTCCAATGGTCATTGAAGCGATCGTATGCATACCGATGTCTTTTGCTGTTTTGAAAGCGCGCTTCGCTTGTCCTATTTTCGTACCCTTCTGCACGTTATCCAATATCCCTTGATTTCCACTCTCTACGCCAAAAAGAAGCGTACGACAGCCTGCCTCCCACATGTGGGAGAGTAGCTCTTTGTTGAAGCGATCAACTCGTGCGGTACATCCCCATCGGACATCAATGCCGCGACTGATTATTCCCTTGCAGAAGCTATACACCCACTTTGGAAAGAGCGTGAAGGTATCGTCCATAAAGCCGACCATTTTTACTTTGTACTTATCGACGACTCGTTCCATCTCATCGGCGGCGTTCTCGGGAGATCGGAATCGGACTTTTCGGCCGTGCATTGCGCTTGAGGCGCAGAACGAACAGCCCATCGGGCATCCTCTGCTGCAGATCATGGTTGCAAGGACCTGCTTGCGCCCAAAGAGCATGTACTCGTTCATTGGGAGCAGATGTCGCGCAGGGAAAGGAAGCGCATCGAGATCCTCAATAGGTCGCCGTTTAGGAGTCTCTATAAAGCGGTTCCCATCACGGTAATTGATCCCATCTATGTTGCGAAGCGGTTTTTCATTCTCGAGCGCGTCAGAAAGTTCAAGGGTAGCAAATTCTCCTTCGTTCCTGACAATAACATCAATAAAGTCGTTTTCGCGCAACAGTTGCTCTGACATAAAAGTCGCGTGATACCCCCCCATCGACACACAGCACTCAGGCTTTAGCTCTTTTGTTATTCTGCCTACCGCGAGGGCTTGCTTGATCGTCGGCGTCGTTGTCTGCACTCCTAGCAGATCCACGTTCATTTTGTCGAGCTTACGCTGATACCCTTGTAAATCCATATCGAGGGCAGGCGCATCTAAAATGGTGACATTGACGTCATTTTGCTCCAAGACTGCGCCTATATACGCAAGGCCGAGCGGCGGCGCAGTAAGACCTAACACATCCTTATATTTGGACGTGATGTCCGGTGGATTAACAAGGAGGACGTCCATCGTAGCCTCTCAATAGGTAAGTGTGTACAAAATATAAGGTTAACCGCGAAAAGGAGTGGCAACAATCGCCCGCTTCGTGTGCTAGGTTCGCAAATGGCACGATCAAGGCTCACTTAGAGCTTCTTTTTTGGTCAGCTGTTGCTCTAGTAACCTAATGTGTTCGGGTTTCCCGCTGTCCGTAAGGGTGCTTAACTCTCGTAAGGAGAGCGCTTTGAAATAGCAGGCGTCAATGCAGGCCATATTTTGATAACCTTTGCACCTGTCGCACTTAAGAGCCCTTTTTATCATTCTGGGCTTTCGCTTGCGTCCTCTCTTGGCGGTCTTTTCTCGTCTGCCAAACAGCATAAACAGCACGCCAGGCTCGAGCGGTTCGGGCGTTGGCGTTTCCCGTGTTTCATCGATGAAGATTGCATTGAACGGGCAGCTCTTAGCGCATTTTCCACAGCCGATGCATTTTTCTTCGTCGACGTATATGACGCCATTTTGCTGGACGAGCGCATTCGGCTTGCACACTTCAATACACGTCGGGTTCTCACACTGCTTACACACGATAGGGAGCGCTTCGTCGTCAAATATGAGCCCCCGTGACTGTAACACGTCTTTGACTTTCAAGCGCGCTTTTCCGCCGTGTCGTTCGGCGCACGCCATTTCGCAGACGCCACAATTTACACATCTATTTAGATTGACGGTCATTACCTCAGCCATAGGGTCTCCCAAAAAACTCCGCTTTTAATAGCCGATTACAGCATGTTCTCCTTCGTTTAATAAGTATTTGTAAGCGCTTATTGCAGCCTTGGCGCCCTCACCTGCCGCGACGATGATTTGTTTTTCAGGAACGGTGGTAACGTCACCTGCCGCAAAAACACCTGGGAGGCTTGTCGAGCAATCGCAACTGACCATAATTTCGTCTTTTTTGTTACGCGAGACTAAATCTTTTACAATTTCCGAATTTGGAATGAGGCCGATTTCGATGAAAATTCCCGCGACCGGAAGCGTGACTGATGAGCCGTCAGAGAGGTTGCGGAGCATTGCTGAGTTCAGCACGTCGTCTCCGGTCACTTCAACGAGTTCGTAACCGACAAAGCGTTCGATATTTCGGGCATCGCGAATTTTCTCCAAATATAGTTCGTCTGCCTTCAAGGCGCTCCTATTCACGAGATAGACCTTACGTGCAATGCTCATTAACTCGTATGCAGCGGTAATCGCCGAATTTCCGCCGCCTACAACCGCGACGTCCGAGTCCATAAAGAGCGGAGCGTCGCACGTTGCACAGTAGCTGACCCCGCGTCCGATCAACCTGTCAAGGCCCTTGGCATTAAGCGTTCTCGATTTTTTTCCTGTTGCAATAATAACGGTCTTTCCGCGATACTCGTCGCCCTTTTCCGAGCGCGTTATGAACGCATCATTTATTTTTTCTACGCTTTTTACATCGGAAAAGACTTTTTTAACGTTGTACTTTTCGACTTGTTTTTCAAAGCGATCCATTAGGTCTTGTCCCGAAATGAATTGATACCCCATGTAGTTCTCAACGTCGAGGCTGTAGAGTGCTTGACCGCCGATATTCTGCGTAATTAGTAGCACATCTAACATCTTTCTAGCTGCGTAGACTGCCGCTGTCAGTCCTGCCGGCCCGCCACCAACGATGATTATATCGTGTAATGTAGGATCTGCGTCCATATTATGTTCAGTACAATTAATTCGCAAAGAATTTTTTAAAATGTTGCTTAATTTGATTCTTGAAGAAAATTACAGCGATGATAGTGAAAAGCGTGCGTGCTTTTAACGTCCCGTCCCGTTTACTCGTTTGGTGGTTTAATTTCATCAGAAGCAGGGAGCGTTGTTGTAGGGTCGCTAGGTGCAAGTAGTGATTCTTGACTCGCTGTAGCCTCGCTGTTGAGCTCTTTAGTCTCTTTCTTTTTCGGCCGACGCTTAATCTCGCGCGCGCTCATCGTATCGCGAGAAAGTCTATCTATCACGGCCGTATCCCAAACGTTGCTCATAGTGATGGCGGAAACCGGACATATCGTGGCGCACTCACTGCAAAATACGCAATGTCCCACAAATATCCTTACAGTTTTCTCAGATGCACTCGTTCGAAGTGCAATAGCCCCGGCCGGGCAGACTTTTCCGCAGCGGCCGCATAAAATACATTTTTCCGGGTCAATAATAGGCACGCCTCGGTAGGATGCGGGTACCTCAACGTCAGCGGAGCTCTTAACAGTTGACGTTTTTCCTGTTAACCCGACCACGAATGACCGAACTAGGTCGCGAAGAAATCCTGACGGCATCTTACACACCCGCCCATCCAAACAGGAAGTGCATGTACCGTACGCCTGCCACATAAAGGACAAGGTCGACAATCGCTAGTATTGTGGGAACGGACCAGTAATATCTGAGCACCCGGGTAACCCGTGTTCTCCCGGTCGTCGCCTGCCAAAACGCAATGAACGCACTTACAAGCAACGCTATAATCACGAACTGGATGACAAAATTGACCGCTGGCTGGAAGTGGAATATCCCCGTTCCAAAAAACACCGCAGCTATGAGTGATGCATAGAGAAAAATCTTAAGCCACTGCCCGAGCTGTAAAAGGGCGAGATTTGGCCCGGAGTATTCGACATAGGGCCCAGAAACGATCTCTGTCTCAGCTTCAGCAATGTCAAAGGGTTGAACCGCCGCCGCGGCAGGCAGCGTCCATATCGCAGCAATTGCCGCCAGCGGCAGGACGGTTATCCAAGCTGTTGCCGATATAGTATTCAGCTGGAACGAACCTGCTGCTATCGCTACCGCTGCCATGGCGACGATGAACGGCGTCTCATAGGCAATAAGGAGCGCAACCTCGCGCGCCGCGCCGATAGCTCCATATGGGCTTCCGCTTGCTGAACCGCCGAGGATCAGTGCTATCGGTGGTATCGCAAGGAGGTATATAACCACGATAAGATCGCCTGCACCGACCGCCGATGTAGAGGTAGCTAAAGGAATAATTAACGCTGCCACGAGCATCGAAGCGACGCTGAGGATCGGTGCGAGGTTGAACAGCAGCGGACTTGTCACATTCGGCGTCAAACTCTCTTTACTCATCAGTTTGAAGAAGTCATAAAACGCCTGAAAGATGCTGGGGCCCCTCCGAAACTGGCTGTGCGCCACGACGATACGGCGAATCCCTTGCAGCAATAGCGCGGCAACAAAGGCATAGACGAGCGCGCCCACTATGGAGACGATCATTAGATCCTCCCTGCCTTTAAGTCCCGTCCGCTTACAACTTTTCGCTTTCCGTCCTTTATCACGGTCATTCGATCGGTACAGCTGAAGCAAGGATCGATTGAAGCAACTATAATGGGGATATCGGCTACTTGACAGCCGATTAACTTCGGAACATAGGAAGGGATATTTGCGAGCGTCGGGGACCTAATTTTTATTCGCTCAAAAAAATTCGTGCCGTTCGTCTCGACATAATGGATGAGCTCACCGCGAGGTGCCTCAACTCGGCCTACGCTCCTTCCTGGCGGAATCACGTCGCCGTCGTATTCGGCTTGGATTGGTCCATCAGGTAAATTAGCGAAAAGCTTTTTAGTGAGCCAAATGGATTGTTTAAGCTCTAGTAGGCGCACGACTACCTGTGCAACAACGTCTCCGTCTTTTGCTATCTGCGGCTCGAGATCGAAATCGCCGTATGCTGCGTACTTGCACATCACACGTGTATCCTCAGGCACGCCACTCGCGCGTGCGTTCGGCCCGACCGCCCCAAGTCGGATCGCATCCTCTTTGCTGAGGCTACCGACGCCCTTGCATCGTTCTGCGATGTTGCCGTCCTTAAGAATTGCTTTAGTGATCTTATCGGCAGCAGTGTCGAGATAAGTTAGGACTCCCACGGCGGACTTTGCTTGCTCTTCGGAGATATTCCACTTGACGCCGCCGATTCTGTTACATCCGTGCATGACCCTATTGCCACTGATCGCTTCGAAAAGGTCCATAACTTTCTCTCGTTCGCGCCATGTGTACATAAAGAGAGTATGATACCCGATCTCTTCACCGGCAATTCCAGCCCATAGCATGTGCGAGTGAATCCGTTCGAGCTCTGCATAAATTGTCCGGATGTACTTAGCTCGCTCGGGTACCTCGATGTCTGCGATGTCCTCAACTCGTTCAACGTGGTTTAGGGGGTGCGCGTGTGAACAGATGCCGCAGATGCGCTCAACAAGATAGACTATCTTGGAAAAAGGGCGCTCTTGGCAGAGCCGTTCGATGCTTCGGTGGTTGAATCCGATTTCGTAGTCAACGTCGACGACCTTCTCGCCCTCGACTTCACACAGAAACCTAGCAGGCTCCTCCAAAGCGATATGACTTGGTCCGATTGGAACCTTTAAGTTTGCAAAGCGGCGTTCTTTGACGTCTGCCATTGTTACACCCTCCTCAGCGGTGGCGTTGGATCTGTATATTTCGGAGGAAGCTCGAGCGGCCTTGGATCTGGAATCCCAAGTACGTTAATGCCAAGCAAACCGATGAGCTCTCGCTCGTAAAGCAACGCGCCGTTAAAGTGATTGGTTATCGTTGGAACGTCCGGCTTCTCATAGGGGAGCTCTACGATGACGGTGTGCAGCTCCCCCCAAATCGCGAAGTGGTATAACACTTCGAGATGATCTCGTGCATCCTTGCCGGTAATAGTGCTGAGCCGCGCCCCTTCCTCCTTGAGAAATGAGAGAGCAGCATCGAGATGGTCGAGTGTAATACGGTAGTACGAGTTCAAGCCCTTACGATCTGCTTGAATTGTCGGCACAGCGTCTTCAAACGATCGCTTCATTTTTCTGCCTCGGTAACATTGTCCGACGACTGAAACTTCAGCTCCACGTCCGTCTCCTTTGCCATCGCTTCGTCAAATCGCTCTGTTGACCGCCCCCCTTTGCCTTTTCGTTTTGAATCGAGCATTTTTGCAGCCTTCAGAATACCTGACACGATGTTTAGCGGCCTTGGTGGGCACCCCATGACATAGACGTCGACAGGGAGGACCGTGTCTAACGGCCCTGTCAACGAATATCCGCCGTCAAAAATGCCGTTTGACGTAGGGCAACTGCCCACGGCTACGACCGCTTTTGGATGGGGAATCTGGTCATAGATACTCGTTAATGGATCAGTCATGCGCTTTGTGACTGGGCCGGTTACCACTAAAATGTCCGCGTGCCGTGGAGACCCTACGCGAAGAACGCCAAAGCGTTCTACGCTATATCGTGGACTTTGAATCGCTAGCACCTCTATGTCGCATCCGTTGCACGACCCGGTGTTTATGAAGTAGACCCACGGTGATCTTGCGCGAAACATGGTTATCCACCTAATATCGCGATTGACAGATTGTTGACTTGTTCTATGATAGCCGTCGGAAATATACCCATGAGCACGCAAAGGACGCTTAAAATAATTATAGGGATTATTATATAAATAGATAGATAGGAAACGTCTGGCGCTTCTCCGCTTCCGTCTGTCGCAAAGAACGCCCGTTGAAACACTTTGATGTAAGCAGCGAACATTGGCAACGTCAGCACGAGCAACACTACAGACAAGGCGGGATAATACCCCCCCTTCTGGAAGCCTGCTTGGAGGATCATGTATTCGCTGACAAAGCCGCTGAGTGGAGGAATCCCTGAAAGGGCCAACGCGCCTATTAAAAATCCCGCTGCCACGATAGGCATTTTGGTAACTAAGCCGCCGAGACTGTCGATATCCCTCTTTTTAGTAGCAACGACGATGGCGCCAACACAGAGGAACAAGAGTGTTTTCATGACCATGTTATTGACAATCTGAAAAATCCCCCCCGCCAGTGCCGCCGACGACCCTATGCCGATAGCAAACAGAATGATTCCAGCTTGTTCGATCGACGAATAGGCTAAGAAACGCTTCAAGTCCTTCTGTGTGTACGCCATTATGGCCCCGACGCCTACAGTGAGCAAGGCAGTGACCGAGATGAACAAAAGAACGACGTCAAGGGCCGGATGCATCGCAAACAAGAGTCGAATGAGGATAAAAGCGCTGGCGCCTTTTACGGTGCCTGCCAAAAAGGCGCTCACGGGGATTGGGGATTCACCATACGTGTCGGGAACCCACGAATGCATTGGGACGATGCCGATTTTCGTGCCCAAGCCTATCAGCAAAAAGAGGCTTATTAAAAGAATTGTATTGCTTGGAATACTGCCGAAGCTCGCGATGTCGCTCGTGCCGTAGCTGACGAACATGAGAATGAGCGCAATAAGGGTAAATGAGCTTCCAATACTGTTTAAAATAATAAACTTCGTTGCCGCCTCAAAGGCCCGTCCCCTCCGGTACATCACAAGGATTGCAGTCGAAAGCGTGCCGATCTCAAGAAGAGCGTAGAGCGTTACAAGGTTCGTGCTAATGACAGCGGTGGCTGTCGCGCCAATGATGACCAATAGGAGCGGATAGTAGATACGCCCCGCGTTTTTGATATAAGCGAGACTGAACCACGTGATGAACGTTCCGATGATAATCACGGGGTACGCAACGATGAGCCACGACGATGAGAGCCCGGCTGCGGCAGCTGCTGAGTCTAGGTACGTCGTCGCGCTCGTACTTATGTACCAATCTGCTGTGAATAGAACAGCGCTGATGGTCATCCCAACGCCTGCGACGTAGGCGCACATCTTCGAGTTTCGGCTTAAAAATGCGCATATAACAGCAACAACCAGCGGAATGATCAGTGTGTATATGATATACATTACAGCTCCACTATCCACGCAGTTTTATCAGCTTGCTGCTGTCGATGGTGTCATATTCGGCAAAATCAATCACCGCTATTATGGCTATGGTGAGCGTGATGAGCACTACGAATATCTCTGTGAATAAGGCAAACAGCGCAGTGCCCGTCCCCCAAGCCAGCAAGAGCGTACCGATGTTCTCAAGAATCAAAATTCCAAGCAAAAGCTTCAGAACACTTCTTTGACTACTAATAACTAAGAAAGCGACGCCAAACAGCACGAACAGCACATAAGTTTCAGCGGTTCGCTCAACGGGAAATTGAGATTGCACCAGAAAAGCCGCTAGGCACGAAAGCGCGATAGTCAGAAAAGTTCCTACTGTTAGCGTGGCCACGCTAAATCGGGGTGTCGGCTCTCTTGTCCGAGCGGCGGTGAGCAGGATGATGACAGGCGGCAAGACGCCGATCGCAGCTTTTAGGCCTGCACCTACCAAATCGTTCTCAACTAGTATGAATGCAGCGATGGTTACGTTCAAAGCGAGAAGTGCTAGCGCTGCCCATTTATCGCGTAAAAAAACGATTAAACTGGCGAATATCACCCAAAAAATGCCAAACGCTAGGACTGTTTCCATTACGGCCTCCCAAATATCAGAAAAACCGCTCCGGCGAGGATCAGCCATATGAATATCCACGTTGCATAGCTGACTGCGCTTCCGTTCTGAATGTGGCGTAACCGTATTGATAGCGAATCCAAGGCACGTCCAATTGCAGCGTAGACATAGTCTGGGTTAATCCATCGCAGTCGTTCGAACGGTTGTGTCACTTGATATAGGAAATGCCGTCCTGAAGAATACACAAATCCTTCGGGCAGTTCGTACCCCGCGCCGAAAAGTTGTTTGGACGCAGGAACAGCTTCACGCGGCCTTCGCGTTAAAAACTCGTTCAGAATCAGACCAGCAAGTATCGCAGTTAAGAGCAATACAGCTGCTAGGGTCGGTGCGAAGCTCGACACGCCGGGTATTTCGATACTGGTAAGAATGAAGGTTGACTGAGTCGTAACGGTGCCGGCGTATGGGACGTCTGTGATGATCGCGAGAGGATACTGCGCGAAAACTCCCAATGCGATGCATCCCACCGCGAGTATCGCTTGTGGCACCCACATAGTAGCTGGCGCTTCGTGCGCGCTGTTCAAGTCGGCGGGTAGTTGGCCGTAGAATACGCTATGAGTTGCGCGTAAGATATAGCCAGCGGAGAGCACACTTCCTAGGAGCACGACTATCACAAATACTTGTAAACCAGCTGTCGTTGGCGCTATACTGCTTGAATAGATGAGCCATTTGCTCACAAAACCCACAGTAGGCGGCATACCTGCAAGCGTTACCGCGGCAACGGTGAACGAGGCAGCGGTGTAAGGCATCTTCCTTGATAGCCCACCAAGCTTGTTGAGGTCCATGGTATGCGCTGTGTGATCGACAGCCCCTGCGCCAAGAAACAGGCAAGCCTTAAAGAAGGCGTGCGCTAGGAAGTGCATCAGTCCTGCGACAAGTCCTATTGGTCCGAAGCTGAATGCAAGGAACATAAAACCGAGGTTCGAAATCGTACTGTACGCGAGGACCTCTTTAAGATCGTTAGCGCGTATTGCCAATGTAGAAGCTAAGACTAACGTGAATCCGCCGATAATTGCGAGCACCCAAGGCCACGCACCCGTAAACAAAGGAAAGAGCCGGGCAGCAAAATATACGCCGGCAGGCACCATTGCTGCGCTGTGCAGCAACGCAGAGACTGGTGCGGGTCCTTGCATTGCGCTGGGCAACCAAGAAAAGAACGGCATTTGTGCAGATTTAGCGAAAATGCCGATAACGGCAAGAACGAGCAAGACGTTCATCTGCCAACTGGGCAGCGTTGATGTTAAGAATACGTTAATATCCACGCTGCCTGTCCACGCGTAAGCACCAACGGCGAATAGTAACAGCGCCTCTCCAGGCATGTGTGTAAAAAAGAAGACTTTTTTTGCGGCCTGGGTCCTTACAGGATCGGCGTACCAGAAACCGACCAACAGATATGAGCAAATGCCTACAATCTCCCAGCCGACGTAAAAAACGATTAAGTTAGCGGCGTTGACAAGAATCAGCATTCCTCCGATAAAAAATAGCATTAGGAAATAGTAACGACCCCTTCCAGTCTCTCCCTCCATGTAGCTGTTCGAATACCACACGATGACGCACCCGGTAAATGTAACCACGAGTGAGAAAAGCAGGCTAAGTGCGTCAAACCTAAATGAAAAGAGCTGAACGCCGCTAGTTAGCACGTTTGGCACGGCTGCGGTTATGATTCCCGTATAGGAAATAGCAAGGGCTGAGGCAAATAAGAGGGTCGCTAGCGCAATTGCCGACGACACATAGTCTACTGCTTTTCCGCGCGTGAAGCCCCCGAGGATTAATGGGACTAATGATAGCAGCGTCGGAGCAAAAATCATGGCAAGCAGTAGGTAAGACGCAGACATGCCATCCATAACAAGACCCCGTTTGAGGTATAGGGGTTATAGTTGCTTATTAAATTGACGCTTTTAGCGGTGTGCTGTCAAATTGTCTTTGGAAACAGCACAAATTGGATTATGGCCTATACGTCCGTCAATACACTTAGGGCAAGCTCTTGTTATTTCGAAAATAGTGATCTCCATTTTTTGGGCTTTAAAATAAGATCAGAGCTGTTTTTTTAATTATTTGACCTCTTTATAAAAATAATTGACAGAAACTTATAAATAGCTATTAGTCGTGGTATTCAGATACTGAACTACCAGACCGAGGTGTTTAGTTGAAACATGCGAAAAAATATGCCATCAGAGGACTTCTTTTATTGGCAGTGTCATCGCTTGTTGCAGCGTGTGTGATAGCACCTGCTGCGGCAGCTTCAAACGTATCTAGCTCTGGCGGCAACGCACAGCGCCTCATAGGTGCAAGTGCACCTCATACATATATAGATTTCAAGAGCAGCTGGCAAGCGGACACAGCTGCAAACCTCGCTAAGTATGACGTCGTTGTCTTACACTACACTCAGACAGCGCAGCACATTCAAGCCATTAAAGCGATAAATCCGAATACAGTTGTTTTCGCTTACTTCAACCCGCTCTTCGGCGGGTCGGAGGGAAAACCACACACAGAATGGTACTTGAGAGATGCGTCAGGCGCCACTCATTCGAGCGGTTACAATGAGCCCCTCATGGATTTAACTAATTCAGGATGGCGGGCTATGTGTGTCCAGATCAGCCAGAATGCCCTGCAAAAGGGCTTTGATGGCCTTGTCCTTGATAATGGCCTAGCCTCCCCTAACGTTGTCTGGCCAGGAAGCTGGTCCGGCTCAGACAGCCAGTGGCAATCAAGCACGATCGCCCTTTACAAAAGCATTAAGCAGGCAGCTGGCAGCAAGATTGTGATCTATAACGGGGCCTACTTCATACCTGGGTACGTCGACGCTCTCGACGGGTGGATGGATGAGGGGTTCCCGTTCTACAAAGGGTGGGATAACTCAATCGGTTTTGCTCTCGATGCGTCCACCAAGGGAAAGTTGACACTCTTTTATGCACAGGGGGGTACATCTGACCGGTACTTCTGCTATTGTTCAGCCCTGCTTACTGATGGCTACTTCTTCTATGCTCCAACTCGTACGCAATGGTTCGACGATTACGGCATCCAGTTAGGAACAGCGTTGGGCAAAGCTGAGAAGAATGCCGATGGCACGTGGCAACGGGAATATCAATACGGGACCGTCGTTGTCAATCCTAGCTCCAAGACAGCCCACATTGATATGAACTCAGGGCAAAACGCGAAGGCGACAACACCAACGGTGAAGCCAACAGCAACACCGACGGTCGCAGTTGCAAAACCGATAGTCAAGGCAGCTGCAACACCAACGGTGAAGCCAACAGCAACACCGACGGTCGCAGTTGCAAAACCGATAGTCAAGGCAGCTGCAACACCGACGGTGAAGGCAACTGATCCGTCAAGTTCCCCACATTCCAGCTCTATCATATCTGCCGCGCTTGTGAATGACTCGGTGCCTGGAATTTCGGTTCCATCAGCTCAAACAAGTGGTGTTGCGAGCTTACCCGCCCAACCCGTTTTAGAATTTTCGCTTCTTGGGCTTGGGATACCGGCACTTTTGGCTGGACTGGTCTACCTATTGATGAGACGGTGAGAGCCCCCCTAGGAGGGCCCCCCTTTTTTCTATTTGCTTTACTGATTAACCCGTTTAACTCGCATAGGAGGACGTCTGCTCCTTAAAGGGCGCTTCTTTTGATGTTAACGCGAAAGCGTGGTGCTAACAAGCACAAAAGCTTATTATTCACCTTTGCCAATCTATTGAAACGGGTTTTTATGCGCATTGCTTTACTAGGTGGCACAGGACATATCGGAGAAGGGTTAGCGCTACGTTGGGCTCCGAAACATGATGTAATCATAGGGTCAAGAAGCGTTGAAAAGGCCGAGGAAACGGCAGCGTTTTGTGAAGAACAATTATTAGAAAAGGGCACAACGTGCAAGTTGTCAGGCGAAGAAAACGTTGAAGCGATTGCAGACTGCGACGTGATAGTACTTGCGCTTCAGTACCAATACGCAATGCCCACTGCAGTTGCTATCAAGGAAAAGCTCGACCCAAGCGCGATAGTTGTGTCGCCTGTCGTTCCCATGACTAAAGATGGTTTTTTGCGCTATGAGCCTTCCAAGAAGTATGGAAGCGCTGCGTTGGAGATACAAAGCGTTCTTTCAGACAACGAGGTCGTTTCGGCGTTTCACACAACGCCTGCTGCGCGCCTGTTGGATCTGAAAGATGAGCTTGGCTTGGATGTCCTCGTTTGTGGATCAGAAAAGCCGAAAAAAGTCGTTATGGAACTCATCAAGGATATAGAAGGACTCACTCCTTTCGATGCTGGGCCGCTCGAGGCGTCGTACATGCTCGAGTCGATCACCCCCCTCCTGATAAACATATCGGCTCGAAATAGGATTAAGAACAGTTCGATTCGTATAGTTGGGCAGCAAATCGATTGATTTGACGTTAATACGTTCTAATCGCCATGCAGCGGCTTTCCCGTTAATGCGTCTATTCTGACGCGTCTTTTTTTGCTGTCACTAGCGTAGAGGGCCTCAAGGACCGTCGAATAGACGACATCTACACCAATAACTTCGCATCCTGGGTATAAACCCCTAATTAGTCCGTCCAGTTTTTGCTTTGAAATTCTCGGCTTAGTGAAGTTGTCGGCGCGACCATTACTAATCTTCAAAGCGTTGGCGTTTTGTGACTCGAGGGATTTTGGATAAAAGACATCAAGCAAGGGAAAATAAGTCTCGTCTTTTAAGCCAATGAGGTTCATTTCTTCAAGTTTTTTTAAGGTTGGCTTGAAACGCTTCCCGGGTAGCACTTCACGTAGCTGTGCATAGCTCGCGCCTTTGTTGGTGACAATGAAGTCCATAACCTTTAGCTGAATAGGATTCAAGTCAATAAGATAACGCAGATTCTCGGACCTTCGATGCGTGCCGTCAGGGCTAAGTATGTCCCCTTTGATGGCGTCAATCAAGATCCTGTAATCAACGAACTTTGTACCTATTAATCTTTTTTTCAACTCTCGGACATTAACAGAAAAAATGGGCAGCATAAGGCGTTTGACGTCCGTAATGCTCTCACTTGTGCCTAAAAAGAGGGGCTTGTGCTTGTTTCGATTTAAGGCATTGAGGGCCTTGATTTCGTCGTAGTGTATAAGAGAGACCTTTTTATCTCCCTGCGTGGTGTCAAGGGCACGCTGAACCCGGCTGTGTTCGCTCTCATCGGGATCCTGCGATGCGCTCACTTCTGAGTGTGATGTTTGGTCTGCTGTGGGATCAGAACGACTTTTTATCATAGGCGTCGCCCCTCCGTGTGGCGTTATTCGCCGTCTCACTTTGATAAACGAAGGATCAGAGATTGTTCCTTGGACGTAAAACTGCCCTGGTTTGAGTCCTGTAAGCTGACGCGCATAATCCATTGAGGAGAAGAATATCCGCACCGAATCGATATCGTTTTTGAGCGTTAGCTTTCCGATGAACACGTTGTTGCACTGGCTTAGCACGTTTTTGTTGACCAAAGCAGGTCGCTGGGTCGCTAAAAGGATTCCCAGACCCCTTTTCCTGCCTCGTCTGCTTATGACCTGTAAGATCTCAAGTCCGTCGCGCTTTTGCTGCGGAATGTAGATGTCTGCCTCTTCAACGACAATCAAAAAAGGATTCTGCTTGTGAGCTCCTGCTTTAAAAAGCTGGGTCGCGACCCGATAAATGCTATCTAAGAAATCGTTTATGACTTTTTTTTCCGTTTCGGAGACATCGAGGACTATTTTTTTTGACTTTGTGATAAGTTGTTGAATATGCTCTTCGTCCTTTGAAAGATCCTCAATATCTATTGAATCGATGTTAGGGCAATGATCAGATAGCCCCGCGTATTCTCCTTCGGTATCAATTACTACGAAACCGAGGTCATTTGCGGCAAGTTCCTCGCATATGACACTTACGAGATAGCTTTTTCCGCTTCCGCTCTGTCCTATGACGGCACTTCGTTCAGTGACGAGGTACCCTGGATCGATGCTGAAATCTTCTCCTATCCGGAGCTCCATTGGTTCAATATGGCCTGTTAGTTCGATATAAGCTTAATGTTGTGCGATAACATCATCGCTGCTGTTGATACCTGTGACGCTGCTCAAAAAATATACCACGCATCAGTGTATAATTGCATAATTGATTCATTATGAAGCTAAAATTCCTTGGCGCCGCCCGCGAAGTTACCGGGAGCAAACATCTCATCACTACTGAAAACGGGGAGAAAATACTGCTCGACTGTGGCATGTTCCAGGGCAAAGGGATGGAAACCGATGGTATGAACCGCAATCTCGGTTTTGACCCTGCTGAAATCGACCATATCATCCTGTCGCATGCACATATCGACCACTCGGGATTGATCCCTTACGTTTATACGCTCGGCTTCCGTGGATCAGTGGTTTGTACCAATGCCACCCGCGACTTGTGCGCCATCATGCTTGCCGACAGCGGGCATATCCAGGAAAGTGACGTGGAAAAGTTTAACAGACGCCGTATTGCCAAAGGCATAGCTCCTGTTGAACCGATTTATACCGAAAAAGATGCCCGCGCCTGTATGAAGCTATTCATAGGTGTGGCATATGACAGGAGATTCCGGATTGATGATAACACCAATGTAAAGTTTACTAATACCGGTCATATGCTGGGAAGTGGCGTAGTTTCGCTTGAAATTACTGAAAACGGGAAAACAACAAAGCTCGCATATACCAGTGATATCGGCAGGCCCGTGAGCTATATCCTGAAACCGCCCCAGCCTTT
>Ga0208851_1000365_pt1 | contig 20627 bp, 19 predicted proteins | sample NGESurshal092012_FD_184481 | JGI IMG/M metagenome (GOLD analysis project Ga0208851, IMG submission 184481) | Arctic peat soil microbial communities from Barrow, Alaska - NGEE Surface sample 415-2 shallow-092012 (SPAdes) | ecosystem: Environmental > Terrestrial > Soil > Wetlands > Peat ... | reverse complement strand
CCAGCCAGGCCACCAGGGCCTGCGCCAGCACGACGACGTCGGCTGCGGCAAGGTTGAGCCCCTTGGCCCCGGTCGGCGGCACGATGTGCGCGGCGTCCCCGGCCAGGAACAGCCGGCCGTGACGCATCGGGGCCGCCACGAAGCTGCGCATCGGCGTGATGCCCTTCTCCCGGATCGGCCCCTCGTGCAGCGTCCAGCCGGGCAGCCCCAGCCGGGTCTGCAGGGCCGCCCAGATCCGCTCGTCCGACCAGTCAGCGATGTCCTCCTCCGGGCGCACCTGCACGTACAGCCGGCTCACCTCGGGGGTCCGCACACTGTGCAGTGCGAAGCCGTCCGGGTGGTGGGCGTAGATCAGCTCGTCGGTGCTCGGCGCGACGTCGGCGAGGACGCCCAGCCAGGCGAACGGGTAGACCCGCTCGGACACCGTGAGCAGCCCGGCCGGCACGGCGGCCCGGCTCGGCCCGTGGAACCCGTCACAGCCCACGATCACGTCGCAGACCAGCTCGCGCTGCTCGCCGTCCGCCGAGCGGTAGGTCATCCGCGGCTCGTCGGCGGTGAGGTCGTGGACGGCGGTCCCGCTGACCTCGAACTCCAGCGCCAGACCGGCGGCCAGCCGGGCTGCGACGAGGTCCTTGACCACCTCCGTCTGGGCCCAGACCCACACGCTGCGGCCGGCGAGGTCGTGGAAGTCGATGTGGTGCCGCTCCCCGTCGAACTGCAGGTAGATCCCGCCGTGCTCGATCCCCTCGGTGTCCATTCGGTCGGCCAGCCCGAGCTCGCGCAGCAGGCTGGCGACGTCGTGCTCGAGCACGCCGGCGCGCTGACGGGCCTCCACATACTCGCGGCTGCGGTTCTCGAGGACGACGGCGTCCACGCCCGACCGGGCCAGCAGCTGCCCGAGCAGCAGCCCGGCCGGGCCGGCACCGATGATCCCGACCTGGGTCCTGGTCACGCGCGCGGTCATGACGGCATCCCTAGCACGGGCTAGAGGACGTCGCCCGCAGAGGACGCCGCGAGCGCCTCCTCGACCTGGTCGAGCTCGAACCGCTGGACCAGGCGGTCGAACGGGAAGCGGCCCTGCGTGTACAGGTCGATCAGGCTCCCGATCAGGGTGGTGCTGCGCCCGCCGCCGCCGAGCAGGCCGACGATCCGCTTGCCCCACAGGGTGGTCAGGTGGTCCAGGCTGAGCTCCGCCCCTGGGGGGCACCGCCGATGAGCAGGCAGGTCCCCAGCATCCCTACCGAGTCGGCGGCCTGCCGCAGCACCGCCATGTTCCCGGTGCACTCGACCGAGAAGTCCGCGGGGCCGGCGCAGATGTCCCGGACGGCGGCCACCGGGTCGTCGATCCGGGCGTTGACCGTGGGGGTGGCTCCGAGCTTGGTGGCCATACCGCAGCCGACTGCCGTGCAGGTCCACCGCGATGATCCGGGTGGCCGGCGTGCAGCGATCGTTCGGCCACAGGCAGTTGACCTTCTTGTTTCGACGGCTCGATCCGCTGACCTTCTTGTTTCGACGGCTCGATCCGCTCCCACATCGGGAAGAAGCACTCGCTGAACTGGTCCATCCCGAAGAAGGACAGCGTCGTGTACTTGCAGGCCTGCCCCTCCTTGGCGCCACGGCCGAAGTACCAGGCTTCCCAGGGGGCGATCGTCGAGACGTTGGGCATCCCGTTGACCTCGCACTGGTCGGCCACCGGGTTGGTGACGTCCGGCGTCGAGGAGGCGACGACGAGGTCGACCTGGTCGTTGTTGATCAGCTCCTTGGTGACGTCGGTGGCCCGGGTCGCGCTGGACTGGGAGTCCTTCACGACGATCTCGATCGTCCGCTTCTTGCCACCGGCGGTGAAGCCCTTGGCAAGCGAGTCCTGCACCGTCTTGACGATGACGTTGTCGGCCGCCGCGAAGCTGGCCAGCGGGCCGGTCTGCGGCCTGACGTAGCCGATCTTCAGCACGTCGGACGCCGATCCGGAGGACCCGATCGAGGCGGAGCCCTTGAGCTCGCCGCAGGCGCTGAGCAGGGTGCCGCCAGCGGTCGCGGCGACCCCCACCCCGGCGGCCTTGAGCACGGTCCGCCGGGCGACCCCCGGGGTCGGTTCGATGTCGGTCGTGACACTGCAGTGCTCAGCCGGCGGGGCTGGGCGGGCAGGGCAGGGTCGACGCACGGGACTGCGGCGCTGCGGAGGACCTGGCGCCAGCCGGGTCCCTCCGCGGCAGATGGCTCAGAACGGGTACTGCGGGGGCTCGCCGCGCAGGGTGACCCAGCGGGTCTCGGTGAACGCCTCGACGTTCGCGGCCGGGCCGCCGAACCGGGACCCCGTGCCGGACGCTGCGACCCCGCCGAACGGGATGTTCGCCTCGTCGCTAACCGTCTGGTCGTTGATGTGGACGATGCCGGTGGGGATCCGGTCGGCGAGCGCGAGCCCCTTCATGACGTCGCGCGTGACGATGCCAAGGGACAGGCCGTACTCGGTGGCGGTGGCCAGCGCGACGGCCTCGTCCAACGTGGCGAACCGGGTCACGGGGGCGACCGGACCGAAGATCTCCTCGGCGAAGGCCGGGGAGTCGGCCGGGACGTCGGCGAGCACCGTCGGCCGGTAGAACAGGCCTTCGAACTCGCCACCAGCGGCCACCCGTGCGCCCGCCTCCGTGCTCGCGGTCACCAGACTGTGGATCTTGTTCCGCTGGCCCTCGTCGATGATCGGTCCCAGGGCGACCTCACCGGCCGCGGGGTCACCGACCGGCAGGTGCGCCGCCTTGACCGCGAGCTTCTCGACGAACTCGTCGTAGATGCTCTCGTGCACGATGTGCCGACCTGTGGTCATGCAGATCTGGCCCTGGTGGAAGAACGAGCCGAAGGCGGCCAGGGTGACCGCCTGGTCGACGTCCGCATCGTCCAGCACGATCATGGCCGAGTTGCCACCGAGCTCGAGGTGGGCCCGCTTGAGGTGGCGACCGGCCAGCTCGCCGACCCGCCGACCCGCGGCGGTGGAACCGGTGAAGGAGATGACCCGCACGTTCGGGTCGGTGACCAGCGCCTCGCCGACGTCGATGCCGCCCGGCAGCATCTGCAGCACGCCCGCGGGGACCCCGGCCTCCTCGAAGATGCGGGCCAGGACGACGCCGCCCGTGACCGCGGTACGGGGGTCCGGCTTGAGGAGCACGGAGTTGCCCAGCGCGAGCGCCGGGGCCACCGAACGGATGCCCAGGATGATCGGGACGTTGAACGGGGAGATCACCGCCACCACGCCGACCGGCACCCGCCGGGCGATGGACAGCCGCGGCTCCTCGCTGGGGACCAGCTCGCCGTAGGCGCGGCTGGGCAGCGACGCGGCCTCGTAGCACTCCTGTGCGGCGACGTGCAGGGCGAACCCGGCGATAGCCGGGATCGCGCCGACCTCACGGATGTTCCAGCCGGAGATCTCCTCGGCGTACTCCGACCACAGGTCGCCGGCCTTGCGCAGCACAGCGGCCCGCTGGAAGTACGGCAGGGCGGCCCACTCCTTCTGCGCCTCAGCCGCGATCTCCGCGGCCCTGGCCACGTCCGCGGGGGTCGCCTGGCCCATCTGCGCGATCGTGGCCCCGGTGGCCGGTTCCACGACTGGGTAGGTCGGCCCCGACCCCTCGGTCCAGGCGCCCCCCAGAAAGATCTTGCCTTCCCACGTCGACTGGTCCAGCAGCCCCACAGCGATCTCCTCACGTTCACGTCGTGTTCACACGCTCAGGGCGGTCCGTGCGCTATACGGACGCTCGTGCTTGTGGCGAACATAGACCGGCCCTTCGCTTGCGTCAATGACTTCTGCGCCCATGCATTCCGGGCGGCTCCTCGATGGAGCGGCGCAGGCACCGTCTGGCCCGCTGGAGCGACCTTTCGGCGGCGAGGGGTTGACCGACCGCGGCGGCCCGCTCTAATGTTCGTCGACTGAACGCGTGTGCGTCTTCCGAACACTCTGGCGCGAGCGTATGGACGAGGGGAGCCGATGGCCGAGCTGGTACCGCTCGAGGAGGCCGTCGCGCGCCTGATCCATGACGGCGACACCGTCGCCCTCGAGGGCTTCACCCACCTGATCCCGGTCGCGGTCGGGCACGAGATCATCCGGCAGGGCCGGCGCGACCTCACCCTGGTGCGGATGACCCCGGACATCGTCTACGACCAGCTGATCGGGGCCGGCTGCGCCCGGAAGCTGATCTTCTCCTGGGGCGGCAACCCGGGCGTCGGCTCGCTGCACCGGTTCCGGGACGCCGTCGAGCACGACTGGCCGCACCCGCTGGAGCTCGAGGAGCACAGCCACGCCGGGATGGCCAACCGCTACGTCGCGGGTGCCTCCGGCTTGCCGTTCGCGGTGCTGCGCGGCTACGTGGGCACCGACCTGGTGACCGCGACGGCCACCATCGCCCCCATCGCCTGCCCGTTCACCGGCGAGGTACTCACCGCCGTGCCGGCGCTCAACCCGGACGTCACTGTGGTCCACGCCCAGCGCGCTGACCGGCACGGCAACGTCCAGATGTGGGGCATCACCGGCATCCAGAAGGAAGCCCTGCTCGCGGCCCGCCGCTCGCTGGTCACGGTCGAAGAGGTGGTGGACCGCCTCGAGCCCGTCCCGGGCGCCGTGGTCATCCCGGGCTGGGCGGTCACCCTCGTGTCGCACGTCCCCGGGGGCGCCCACCCGTCGTACGCCCAGGGCTACTCCACCCGAGACAACGCCTACTACCAGTGGTGGGACTCAGTCAGCCGGGACCGGGAGACCTTCCAGGCCTGGGTCCGCTCCGAGGTACTGCGCGAAGGGGCTCCGGGATGACCCAGACGGCGGCCGCGCACACCGCGGCCTGGACCACCGACGAGATGATGACCATCGCGGCCTCCCGAGCGCTGCACGACGGGACGGTGTGCTTCGTCGGCATCGGGCTGCCGAGCACCGCGGCGAACCTGGCCCGGCGGACCCACGCCCCGGACGTCGTCCTGGTCTATGAGTCGGGCACCATCGGCGCCAAGCCGGGGACGCTGCCGTACTCGATCGGCGACGGCATCCTGGCCGACACCGCCGACGCCGTCGTCTCGGTGCCCGAGGTCTTCAACTACTGGCTGCAGCCCGGCCGGATCGACGTGGGCTTCCTCGGCGCGGCCCAGATCGACCGGTTCGCCAACATCAACACCACCGTGATCGGCGACTACGACCGGCCGAGCGTGCGGCTGCCCGGCGCCGGCGGCGCCCCCGAGATCGCCGCGTCCTGCGGGGAGGTCATCGTGGTCGTCCGGCAGAGCCGGCGCACCTTCGTCGACCGGGTGGGCTTCGTGACCTCGGTCGGCTACGGCCGCGGCCCCGGTGACCGCGAGCGGCTCGGCCTGCGCGGCCGCGGCCCGCGACAGGTCATCACCGACCTGGGGATCATGGCGCCGGACCCGGACAGCTGCGAGCTGACCCTCACCCACGTGCACCCCGGCGTAACCGTGGAGCAGGTCATTGCGGCCACCGGGTGGGAGCTGGGCGACGCCGCCGACCTGCGGGTCACCGAGGCCCCCACGGAGCACGAGGTGGCCGTGCTGCGCCACCTAGAGCAGACGAAGCGGCAGTCCGTGACCCGGACGAGCGTGCGGCCGTGACCAACGACGTCTTCATCCTCGACGCGGTCCGGACGCCAGTCGGCAAGTACGGCGGCGCCGTCGCGGGTGTGCGGCCGGACGACCTGGCCGCCACCGCGGTGCGCGCCCTGGTGGAGCGCTCCCCGGCGCTGGACCCGGCGGCGATCGACGACGTCTGGCTGGGCGACGCGAACGGAGCCGGCGAGGACAACCGTGACGTCGCCCGGATGGCGGTGCTGCTGGCCGGCCTGCCGCCGTCGGTTCCAGGGGTCACGCTGAACCGGCTGTGCGGCAGCGGGCTGGAGGCCGCCATCGGCGCCTCCCGCGCGATCGCCGTGGGCGACGCCTCGCTCGCCGTGGCCGGCGGCGTCGAGTCCATGAGCCGGGCCCCGTGGGTGCTGCCCAAGCCGGCGCGCGGCTACCCGCGCGGCCACGAGACCCTGTACTCCACGACGCTCGGCTGGCGAATGGTCAACCCGGCCATGCCCGAGCAGTGGACGGCGGCCCTGGGCGAGGGCGCCGAGATCCTGGCCGAGCGGTACCGGATCAGCCGCGAGGAGCAGGACGCGTTTGCGCTGCGCAGCCACGCGGCCGCCGCGGCCGCCTGGGCGGACGGCCGGTTCGCCCGGGAGGTCGTCGCCGTCCCTGGGGCGGACCTGGCCCGGGACGAGACGATCCGGTCGGACACCACGCTCGAGCAGCTCGCCGGGCTGAAGCCGGTGTTCCGGCCGGACGGCTCGGTCACCGCGGGCAACTCCTCCCCCCTCAACGACGGGGCGGCGGCGCTGCTCCTCGGCGACGAGGCGGGCGCCGGCACGGCTGGGCGCACCCCGCTCGCGCGCATCGTCTCCCGCGCCGTCTCCGCGGTCGAGCCGCACCTGTTCGGCATCGGCCCGGTCGAGGCGGCCCGCACCGCGCTGCACCGCGCCGGCATCGGCTGGGACGACCTCGCCGTGGTGGAGCTGAACGAGGCGTTCGCCGCGCAGTCGCTGGCCTGCCTGGCCGAGTGGCCGGACCTCGACCCCCAGCTGGTGAACCCGCAGGGCGGCGCGATCGCGATCGGCCACCCGCTGGGCGCCTCAGGGGCGAGAATCCTGGGCAGCCTGGCCCACCAGTTGCACGCTCGCGGTGGCGGTTACGGGCTGGCCGCCATCTGTATCGGCGTCGGCCAGGGGCTGGCCGTCGTCCTGCACGCCTGACCGGCAGCCGCCGGGCCGCACGCTCACGCACACCCGCAGGCAGCACCGCTAGGAGGTCGACGTGACGGACACCGCTGAACCGCGCCCGGCAGGCAGTCGGCTCGTGCTGCCGCGGTACGAGCGCCCGGAGGGACTGCACCCGCCGCTGGACGACCCCGGTTACAGGAGCACCGCGCTGCGGCACCCGGTCGAGCCGCTGGTGCTGCTGCCGCACCGGCTGACCGAGGTCACCGGGCCAGCGCTCGGCAGCAGCCGGGTCACCGCCGCGGACGCCGACCTCACCCGCCGGCACGCCGGCGAGCCGCTCGGCCAGCGGATCATCGTCCAAGGCCGGGTCCTCGACAGCGACGGACGCGCCGTGCCCGACACGCTCGTCGAGGTGTGGCAGGCCAACGCGGCCGGGCGCTACCGCCACCAGTTGGACCAGTGGCCGGCCCCGCTCGACCCCAACTTCGACGGGCTCGGCCGGGTGGTCACCGACAACACGGGCCGCTACTCCTTCACCACCATCCAGCCGGGCGCCTACCCGTGGAAGAACCACTACAACGCCTGGCGGCCCGCGCACATCCACTTCAGCCTGTTCGGCCGGGCGTTCACCCAGCGGCTGATCACCCAGATGTACTTCCCGGGGGACCCGCTGCAGAAGTACGACCCGATCATGAACTCGATCCCCGACTCGAAGGCCCGGCAGCGGCTGGTCGCCCGGTTCGACCTGGACCGGACCGAGCCGGACTGGGCGCTGGCCTACCACTTCGACATCGTGCTGCGCGGCCGCGAGGCCACGCCGTTCGAGGAGCAGGACGACGACGATGAGTGAGCCCACCGGGACCACCAGCTTCGGGTTCGACCTGGCCGACGGCCGCATCCCGCTGACTCCGTCGCAGACCGTGGGCCCGTACCTGGCGATCGGCCTCACCTGGGACGACGGCGAGGAGGTCGTCCCGGCCGGCACCGACGGCGAGATCCGGCTCGGCGGCCTGCTCACCGACGGCGAGGTCGTGCCGATCCCCGACGGGCTGGTCGAGACCTGGCAAGCCGACCCCGAAGGGCGCTTCGACCACCCGGACGACCCGCGCGGTGCCCATCACCACCGCGTGACCGGGTTCCGCGGGTTCGGCCGTTCGCAGACCGTCAACGGCGGGCACTGGCAGGTCCGCACGGTCAAGCCCGGCCCGCTGCCCAGCCCGGACGGTGGCACCGAGGCGCCGCACCTGGATGTGTCGGTGTTCGCCCGCGGCCTGCTCGACCGCGTGGTCACCCGGATCTACTTCCCCGAGGACGTCGAGGCGCACGCCGCCGACCCGGTCCTTCAGACCGTGGACGTCCACCGACGGCCTACGCTCATCGCCACCCGGGTGGACGGTGGGTACCGCTTCGACATCCGGCTGCAGGGCGAGGGCGAGACGGTCTTCTTCGACCTGTGACCACGTACGCCAAGCGAGCGGAGAGGGGCCGGTGACCGGGCTCTTCGAGGGCGTGTACTCCACGCCGCACACGCAGGAGCTGACCGGCTCCGAGGCGTGGCTGCGCGCCATGCTCGAGGTGGAGCGGGCCCTCACGGTCGCGGCGGCCCGGGTGGGGCTGGCCCCGCAGTCCGCCGCCGCGGCGGTCACCGCAGCATGTCGGCCGGAGTCCTTCAACCTGGACGCGCTGGGGGCCGGGGCTGCCACCGAGGCGACGCCGGTCATCGCGCTGGTTGCTCGGCTGCGCTCCCTGGTGGGACCGGAGGCGAGCCCGTACGTCCACCTCGCGGCGACCAGCCAGGACATCCTCGACAGCGCCGGCGCGCTGGTGGCCCGCTCGGCCCTGGGGCCGGTCCTGGACGACTGCCGGGCGGTGTCCGACACCCTCGCCGCGCTCGCCCTGGAGCACCGGAGCACCCCCCAGGTCGGTCGTACCCTGCTGCAGAGCGCCCTCGTCACCACCTTCGGGGCGGCCTGCGGCAACCGGCTGACCGGCGTCGACGACGCGCTCGCCGGCCTCGAGGCCGTGCTCCGCGACCGGCTGGCCGTGCAGCTCGGCGGCCCGGTGGGCACCCTGGCCGGGGCAGCGGACCGGGCGGAGCAGCTCATCGCCGCGGTGGCCGCGGAGCTCGGCCTGGCCGAGCCGGTGACCCCGTGGCACACGGCCCGCGGTCGGGTCGCCGAGCTCGCGGCCGCGTGCGGAATCCTGGCCGGCGAGCTGGCCGCGGTGGCCCAGGACGTCGTGCTGCTGTCCGCCACCGAGCTGGCCGAGGTCGAGGTGGCCACCCCGGGGGGGTCGTCCGCCATCCCGAAGAAGCGCAACCCGGCCGCCGCGGTGCTCGCCGTCGCCTGCGCGCACCGGATGCCTGGTCTCGTCGCCACCGTCCTGGCCGGGATGCCGCAGGAGCTGCAGCGGTCCGCAGGCCGGTGGCAGGCCGAGTGGGGCACTCTCACCGAGATCGTGCGGCTGCTGGCCGGCACCGCGCGGCACACCCGGACCGCACTTGACGGGCTGCGAGTGGACGCGGACCGGATGCACGCCCACGTCGACGCCTTGGTGGCGACCGGAACGGTCGGCGGCTTCGGAGCCGCGGAGACCTTCGTGGACCGCGCGCTGGCGGCGCATGCGGCAAGGACCCGGCCGGAGGGCCGGCCGTGACCGCCCGCCTGGACCACGACGTCACCGGCCCCGAGGACGCCCCGGCCGTCGTGCTCGGGGCCTCGATGGGCACCACCCGCGAACTGTGGGACCCGCAGCTGCCCGCGCTGGCCGAGCGGCGGCGCGTCATCCGGTTCGAGCACCGGGGACACGCGGCCTCGGAGGGCCCGGCCGGTCCGTACCGCATCGCCGACCTCGGCGCGGACGTGCTCGCGCTGCTGGACGGACTGCAGGTCGACACCTTCTCGTACGCCGGAGTCTCGCTCGGAGGCATGATCGGCATGTGGCTCGCGGCGCAGGTGCCGGAGCGGGTCGAGCGGCTGGCCCTGTGCTGCACCTCCGCCTACCTGCCGCCGGCGCAGGCCTGGCTCGACCGGGCCGCAGCAGTCCGCGCCGGTGGCACGGCGGCCGTCGCCGACGCCGTCGTCGCCCGCTGGTTCACCGCCCGGCTCGGCCGGGAGCGCCCGGATGTCGTCGAGCACTACCGGTCCACCCTGCGGGACCAGGTCGGCGCGGAGGGCTATGCAGGGTGCTGCGAGGCCATCGCCGTCATGGACCTGCGCCCCGACCTGGCCCAGGTGAACGCGGCGACGCTGGTCATCGCCGGGGCGGAGGACCCCGCCACCCCGCCGGAGCACGCCAAGGAGATCGCGGCCCTGATCCGGTCCGGCGGCGGGACGGCCAGCGTCGTCGTCGTGGCTGGCGGCTCGCACGTCGCCACGTTCGAGCGGGCCGACCTGTGCACCCCCCTGCTCGTCGAACACCTCGGAGGCTCCGCATGACCAGCGACCCCCAGCTCGCCGCCGGCGAGGCAGTCCGCCGCGCCGTCCTCGGTGACGCGCACGTGGACCGCGCGCAGGCGAACGCCGATGCGTTCACTTCGGACTTCCAGGAGATGATCACGCGGTACGCGTGGGGCGACGTCTGGGGGCGGGAGGGGCTGGACCGGCGGACCCGCTCCTGCATCACACTGGCCCTGCTGACCGCCCTGCACTGCACCGAGGAGCTGCCCATGCACGTGCGGGCGGCGCTCACCAACGGGCTGACCCGGGACGAGATCAAGGAAGTCCTGCTGCACACAGCGGTGTACGCAGGGGTGCCGGCAGCGAACACGGCGTTCGCGATCGCTCGCCGGACCCTCGCCGAGCTCGACACTCAGGACTAAGTTGCGCACGGCGGACACGGGAGACGACATGGTCGAAGACATCCGGGGGCGGACCGGCGAAGAGTCGCACAACGGCGACTTCGTGCAGTCGTTGGAGCGCGGCCTCGCGGTCATCCGCGCGTTCGACGCCGAGCACCCGGAGATGACGCTCAGCGAGGTGGCCCGGGTCAGCGGGCTGACCCGGGCCACGGCGCGCCGCTTCCTGCACACCCTGGTCTCGCTGGGCTACATGCGCACCGACGGCCGGCTGTTCGCGCTGCGCCCGCGCATCCTCGAGCTGGGCTACGCCTACCTGTCCAGCCTCACCCTGCCCGAGGTGGCCATGCCGCACCTGGAGGAGCTGGTCGAGCAGGTCCACGAGTCGTCGTCCGTCTCGGTGCTGGACGGCGACGAGGTGGTGTACGTGGCCCGAGTCCCCACCAAGCGCATCATGACCGTCGGCATCAGCGTCGGCACCCGGTTCCCGGCGCACGCGACCTCGATGGGCCGGGTGCTGCTCGCCGCCCACACCGACGACTGGCTGCGCGGCTACCTGGCCTCGGCCCGACTGGTCCCGCTCACCGAGCGGACGATCACCGACCGCGAGGAGCTGCTCGCCGAGCTGCGGCTGATCCGCGAGCAAGGCTGGGCGTTGGTCGACCAGGAGCTGGAGGAGGGGCTGCGCTCGCTGGCCGCGCCCATCCGCGGCTCCTCTGGCGACGTCGTGGCTGCGGTCAACGTCTCCGCGCACGCCAGCCGTGGGACACCGGAGGACATCCGGGAGGAGCTGCTGCCGCCCCTGCTCACCTGTGCCGGTCGGATTGCCGACGACCTGCGGGCCGGCCAGCCCGTTGCGGTGCACTGACGCAGCGTCCTAGCGCGCTGGCACCGGTCCGGTGCTCCCCCTCACGGCGAGCTCCACGCCGAGCAGCGACTGGGCCACTGGGCCGTCGTGACCATTCCCCTCGATCTTCGCCAGCAACATCCGAGCGGCCAGCGCACCCATCTCGCGCAGCGGCAAGGCCACCGTCGTGAGCGGCGGGGTGAGCTTGTCCACCAGCGGCAGGTCATTGAAGCCCACGACCGACACCTGCTCCGGACAGCGCAGTCCCGCGGCAGCGAGCACCGACAACGCGCCCAGTGCGATCAGGTCGTTCCCGGCCAGGATCGCGGTGAACTCCTGGCGCGCTGCGAGCAGCCGGGCCGTTGCCTCCAGCCCCGCCTGCTCGCTGAACGCGGCGCAGCTACGGACGTGACCGCGGCCAGCCGGCAGCCCGTGGACGCGCAGCGCATGCCGGAACGCCGAGGCCCGCTCCCGGCCGGTGGACGTATCCTGCGGCCCGGCCAGGTGAACCATCTTGCGATGGCCCAGGCCCACCAGGTGGTCCACTGCCAGGGCAACCCCGGTCCGCTCGTCGCCGCCGACGTACGGCAGCCGATGGCTCGCGGTGTTCCGGTTGACGAGCACTGCGGGCACATCGGTGTCAGCCAGCTCGTCCACCATCGGGTCCTCCCAGCGCGCCGTGGCGACCAGGAACCCGTCGGTCCCCCTGGCCAGCAACTGCTCGATCTGCCGACGCTCGGTCGCCGCGTCGTTGTCGGTGTCGGTGAACACCAGGGTGTAGCCCGCGGCGCTCAGCACCTGCTCGGCGCCACGGACCATTGGTGGGAACAGCGGATTGGTGACGTCCGGGACGACCATGCCAATGACGAACGACCGGGCCGTGCGCAGCCCACGAGCGAAGGTGTTCGGCACGTAGCCCAAGCGCTTTGCGGCCTGGGCGACCCGGCGGGTGGTCTCCGCGCTGACCTGGCCAGCTGTCAGCGGGTTCAGCGCGCGGCTGGCCGTGCCCGGGTGCACCCCTGCGGCCCGTGCGACGTCGGTCAGCTTCACCCGCTGCATGGCGATCACTCTAGGGGGTGCGGCGTACGACCCGCAGTGACCAGCCGCAATCGGTTGCCAAGCGACAGCGACTCGACAGACCCCTCGCCTGTCAACCCTCGATGGCGGCAGTGATGACCTCTCTGGTCAGGGGCAGATCGCGTACGCGGACCCCCAAGGCCTGGTAGACGGCATTGCCGATGGCAGCCGAGGTCGGACCGAGGGAGGCTTCTCCAGCGCCCAACGACGGCTGGTCCGGCCGCGAGACGAGCACCACCTCGACCCTGGGCGCCTCGCTGAAGCTCAGTATCGGGTAGTCGTCCCAGGTGTCGGTCAGGACGCGACGTCGGTCGAATCGGACCCGTTCCTTGAGGGTCCAGCTCAAAGCCTGCAGGGCTCCGCCCTCAATCTGGTTCATGACACCCTCGGGGTTCACCACCAGTCCGACATCCACCGCAAGCGTCAACCGTCGTACCCGGATCTCGTGTTCGGCGGCGACCTCGGCTACGGCGGCGCACCAAGCCCCGGAGCCCTTGTAGCGCGCCAGCCCTAGGCCCCGGCCGGTCGCCGCGCCTGTTGTCGGCAATGACGTACCCCATCCGGCTGCGGCGGCAGCGGCCTCGAGGACCGCCCGACCTCGATCGTCGGAGAGGTGATTCAGCCGGAACTCCAGCGGATCGCGACCCGCTCGCTCGGCAAGTTCGTCGACGAACGACTCGGTGGCGAACACGTTGAGGTGCGCGCCCAATGAACGCAGGGCCGAGGTGCGCATCGGCATCACGAGGAGCCGGTGCGTCACGATGCGCAGGGATGCGACGTCGTAGATGGGGCGGGCGTTGCGCCCGATGCCCAAGCCGCGCTCAAGCGGAGGGTCTTCCGCTGCGGGGATCGGCTGTCCGTGCTGATGCGCGTAGGCCAGGAGGGACGGTGCTGCGAGCGTTCCAGGACGTGAGGTGTGCCCGTTGCTCCACGCGTCGTACGTCCAACGGCGCACGCGGCCGTCCTGGCCCAACTCTGCCGTGAGGTCGACGCACATCGCCGGTCCGAAGGGCGCCCATGACAACTCATCGGAGCGCGACCACACCACCTGGACCGGCCGGCCCGGGACGGAACGCGCGAGCAGAACCGCGTCGTAGGCCGCGTCGTCTGCGCCGTTGTGCCCGTAACATCCCGAGCCCTCGCAGTGGTTCACGGTGACCGCGCCAGTTGGGACTCCGAGGGCACGCGAGATCTCGCGGCGCAACGGGTGGACGCCCTGGGAATGGGTCCACACCTCGAGCGAGCGGCCCTCCGTGTCCCACTGAGCCACAGCCGCCGCTGGTCCGATCGAAGCGTGGGCGATGAACGGCCGCGTGTAGGTGGCAGCGATGGTCAGCGCAGGACTCGCAAGCTCGTCCAAGGCAGGAGGAACGTCGTCGAGGAGAGTCGTGCTCTCCGCCGGCGACGAGCGGAGGAAGTCAGACAACTTGTCCTGGTCCGGCAGCGTGTCCGACTCCGACCACGAGGTCGACCCACGCAAGAGCGCAACACCCTCCAGCGCGGCCGCCTCGGAGTCAGCGACCACGCCCACGAAGGAACCGTCGACCACCACCGAGACCACGCCACCGTGCGCCGCGGCAGCCACCGTGTCCGCTCCCTGCATCACGGCCCCGAGCGATGGCGGACGCAGGACGCGGGCGAAGAGCAGACCGGGCGGCCGCAGGTCGTGGACGTACCTTGGCCGCCCCGTGAGCTTGTCCCGAAGGTCCGCCCTCGGCGCTGAAGTGCCGACCACGGTGTACGAAGCAGGCCGCTTCGGGGAGGCGAGCCCGTTTGCGTCCCGGTCGAGCGAGACAGCGGAGGCCAGCGCCCAGTAGGAGACCGAGCGACCGCTCGGTGCCTGAACCACTCCGTCCCGTACTACCAGGTGATCAGTTCCAAGCCGCTTTTCGGCAGCGTCGAGCAGGTAGGCCCGGACCTCGGCGCTCACCTGGCGCAGCGCTGGGGCGAACTGCTGCACCGAGAGACTGCCTGCCGTGAACCCACCGTCGGGGCCCTCGTTGGTAGTCGGTGACTCGACGCGCACTCTGGCGACGTCCACGTCGAGTTCCTCAGCAACCACCTGGGCCAGTGCCGTCAGGATGCCTTGACCCAGCTCCGCCTTTCCGGAGGAAACCTCGACGACGCCCTCCGGCAGCACACGCACCCATCGCGAGAGCCGAGGACACGCGGTCAGCGCCGCGGGAAGCGGGTCTCCTGATCCCATCACGAGGGCGGTTGAGCAGCAGGTTCGTCGGCTGCAGTGCCCGTCGAAGCGGCACGGATCACCGCACGGACGATCCGCTGGTGTGCCCCGCACCTGCACAGATGGCGATCCAGGCTGACACGGACGGCCTCCTCACTGACTCCACCTGCCGGCAAGTTCTCCAGGAGCGCCGTGGCGGTGACCAGGATCCCGGACAGGCAGTACCCGCATTGACCTGCCTGCTCGGATGCGAAGGCGGTGACTAGCGCCCCGCACGATCGTGAGGTGGCCGCCAGCCCTTCAATCGTCGTGACCTGAGCTCCGCCCACGGACCGCATCGGGATGTCGCAGGCGGTCGCCGGGCGACCGTCGAGGAGAACCATGCAGGCTCCGCAACCGCCGAGTCCACAGCCGAACCGGCTCCCAAGAAGACCGAGTTGCCCGCGCAAGACCTGCAGCAGAGATGTGAGGGGGTCGCACCGCACGATCCGCGCGGCGCCGTTCACCGAGATCGTCGAATCGGCCTGCATCGAAACCCTACCTATCGATCGCGGCCCACCGGCCTTTACAAACGATTGCAGAGACCATAGCCGAGCGGGCGCCATCTCGGCCACGGCAGACACGGCGCGAAGACCGGCCCTCGGACGCGACGGGCTGCCCAGACGTGCCGGCTTCGCCACCAAACGCGGGTCGTCGATCGGGTCCCGGCCACAATCCCGCAACACGCTGGCCGCGGTATTGACACCGATAGCAGGCTCGACGACACTGCCCGCAATGCAAACGATTGCCAACCAGTTCGTGACTGAGCGCCAAAGGGTGGACCCCACCTGGGGACAGCCACAACGCTCGCCTCGTTGCGGCCGAACTCCACCCAGTCAAGGCCGGGGGAGCATCGCACTCCAGCATGTTGAGTCTACAAGGAGATGAGCCAAACTTGAGGAAGCCGATTGCAGCACGGAGTGTGCAGGCTGTCGCGGTCGTCAGTCTAGCCGCCCTCGCCCTGACCGCATGCGCGAGTTCCAGCAAGGGGTCAGCGGGGAGCTCTGCTTCGTCCGGTTCGTCCGGCGGGCCGCCGATCACGATTGGAGTATCGCTGTCGCTGACGGGCGACTTCTCCGCGGATGGCAAGGCCTTCCAGCAGGGCTATGAGCTGTGGGCGAACGAAACCAACGCCCATGGCGGACTGCTCGGCCGCCAGGTCAAGCTCAACATCGTCAACGACGCCAGCAGCCCGGTGCAGGTCGCCACGAACTACCAGAAGCTGATCAGCGTCGACCACGTCGACCTCGTGTTCGGACCCTTCTCCACGCTGTTGACGAAGGCGGCCTCGCAGGTCGTCGCCCGATACGGCTACGCCTTTGTCGAAGGCGCGGGCGGCGGGCCCTCAGTGTTCACCAGCGGACTCACCAACGTCTTCGACGTCAGCCTGCCTGTAGTCAACAACCTGGTGAGCTTCGCGAACTGGCTGGCGGCGATGCCGGCCGGGACTCGCCCGCAGACCGCGGCCTACGCGACCCAGGACGACCCGTTCACCGCGCCTCAGCTCGACAAGGCTCGGACGATCCTCGAAGCCGCCGGCATCAAGACGGTCTACAACAAGGTCTACCCGTCTGAGACGACTGACTACGGTCCCATTGCTGCCGGGATCATCAGCTCCAATGCGGACGTGGTCCTTGCTGGCACCCTGCTTCCAGACATCAGCGCCTTCGTCAAGCAGTTCGTCCAGCAGAACTACAACCCGAAGGCGCTCATCGCTACGGCAGGACCTGACCAGGGCGCTCAGTTCGTTCAGAACGTCGGTGCCGCGCACACCGAAGGCATCATGGTCCCGAACGAGTGGTACCCGACGGCGACCACCCCGGGCAACCAGGACATGGTCGCTGCCTACATCAAGGCCTATGGCGGCACGCCGCAGGACATCAGCTCGGACGTTCCCGAGGGGTACGCGGTCGGAGAGGTGACGGCCCAGGCGGTCAAGAACATCAACAGCCTCGACCAGACGAAGCTGATCGCTGAGCTCCACAAGGGCACCTACCAGACGGTGCAGGGTCCGGTGAAGTTCGACTCTACGGGGCAGAACACCCTTGCCTTCTCCTACGTGTTCCAGTGGCAGAAGCAGGCGCTCATCCCCTACCAGCCGGACTCCAGTCAGATGTTGCAGCCGGTTCCCCCGGCTACCGAGGCAGTGCTCTACCCCAAGCCGGCCTGGTAGATCGTCGAGTGTCGACCGGTGCCGGTCGCTTCAGCGCCTTTGGCGCGGGCGACCGGCACCGACGAGGGGACAGGAGTGAGTCGTGAGTACGCAGATCGCCAAGGCCATCGTGGACGGCATCCTCACCGGGGGTGTGTATGCGCTGATGGCAGCGGGACTGACGTTGATCTTCGGAGTCATGGAGATCATCAACATCGCTCAGGGGATCCTGGTGGTCCTTGGCGCCTACCTCAGCTACGTCCTCCAGGTCCACCTCGGAATCGATCCCTTCATCGGGCTCTTCTTCACAATTCCGATCATGTTTCTGCTGGGCGTCGGGATCGAGTGGGTGTTCATACGGCGGCTGCGTCCCCAGAACCGCACCGCGCTGTCCATCCTCGTCACGTTCGCGGTCGCCATCGTGATCGAGGGCTTGCTGACCTTGTTCTTCTCCGCGGACCTGCGAACGCTCAACGCCTGGTACATCGACGAGTCCGTGCACGTGTTCGGCTTCTACCTTCCCTACATCTACCTCTTCGGCTTTGGCCTTGCGGTGGTCCTGTTGGGGGCTCTCTATCTGTTCCTGTACCGCACCCGGACCGGGTTCAGCATCCGGGCGTCGGTCCAGAACCGGACGGGTGCTGAGCTGATCGGCATCGACATCAACCGGGTGTCGGCGATCACCTTCGGGATCGGTGTGGGTGTGACTGCAGCAGGCGGGATGGTGTTCGGCGCGACGAACTCGTTCAACCCGAACTCAGGGTACGACCTGATTTCGCGGCTGCTCGTCATCGTCGTTCTCGGCGGCCTGGGCAGCGTCGGAGGCGCGTTGATCGCGGCGGTCGCCGCCATCGTGATCGAGGACGTGACCGCGGTGGTGTGGTCGCCCGTCTGGGCCAGCACCATGTTCTTCGGAGTGCTCATTCTGGTGCTGCTCATTCGCCCCAACGGACTTTTCGGGCAGCAGGCGGCGAGAGCCCAGTGAGAGAGGCGAAGATGTCAACGCCCTCAGCGCCGTCCTCGGAGCAGAATCCGGGCAAGTCGCCCAGCTCCGCATCCCCGACGGCCCAGCCCGTCCCGGGGGCCAGCGCGCGGGTCTTGCCCTCGGGCCGGAAAGCCCAGTGGGTCGTCACCGGCGCAGCTCTCGTCGTCGCCCTGGCGTTCCCGCTGATCTTCAGTAACCCTGCGACGACGTCGGTGGCCATGTTCACGCTGCTGTTCGTCGCAGCGTCGTCCGCCTGGAACATGTTCTCCGGCTACAGCGGCTACACGGCCTTGGGCCAGGCCGTCTTCTTCGGCAGCGGCGCCTACTTCCTCGCCAACGTCGCCAACCTCTGGCACATGCAGGGTGGTGTCGGCGTATTCGCGCTGGTTCCCCTTGCCGGGCTGTTCGCAGGTCTGGTCGCGGTGCCGGTCGGGTGGATCTCGCTCCGAACTCGGCGCCACACGTTCGTCGTCATCACCATCGCCTTCTTCTTCATCTTCCAGCTGCTCGCCTACAACCTCACAGGACTCACCAACGGCTCGGCTGGCATGCAGCTACCCATTCCGCCCTGGCTTGCCGCGACCTACAACACCTACTTCTACTTCGCTGCGCTCGGCGTCGCGATCATCGCAGTGGCACTCTCCTGGGCGGTCCGCCGCTCGCGGTTCGGTCTTGAGCTGTTCGCCATTCGTGACGACGAGGACCGGGCGCGGGGTCTCGGAGTGCGCACCGGGCAGGTGAAGCTCTCCGCTTTCGTGCTCTCGGCAGTGGTCACCGGCATGTGCGGGGCTGTCTATGCCTACTACCTGGGCAGCATCTACCCGCCGTTCGCCTTCGAGGCGATCTTCGACGTGACCATCGCGCTCATGGGGTTCTTCGGTGGCCTCGGAACCGTGAGCGGCCCAGTGATCGGTGCCCTCATTCTGGAGCCCCTGCAGCAGTACCTCAACCTGCAGGTCACCTCGGGCGGGGTTGCGTTGATCCTCTTCGGGGTTCTCTTCCTGCTCGTGATCCGCTACCTCCCCCAAGGAATCATCCCCTCGTCCGCCGAGATCCTTCGAAACGTCCGCGCTCGAAGGGCCGAGCAAGGAGGACCGAGAGCCAGTCAGCCGGACCAGCCAACGGTTCATGTCACCGGGCCCGAAGAGACGCCTGAGAGCACCACCCTCGGGGAGGTCGGCAAGTGACCGCGATCCTGGAAGTGACCGACGTGCACAAGAGCTTCGGGGGGCTGCAGGCCCTTGCGGGCTGCACGTTTGCGGTCGAGGAGGGCACGGTCGCTGGGCTGATCGGACCCAACGGTTCGGGCAAGACGACCATGTTCAACGTCATCACCGGTTACGAGCGGGCCGACTCCGGGACGGTCCGGTTCGCTGGACGCGAGATCTCGAAGGCATCGACCGCGGCAGTGTGCGGCCTGGGAGTGGGGCGGACCTTCCAGCTCACGCGAGTCTTCGGTCGACTCACGCTGCTCGAGAACCTGCAGGTGGGCAGCCGTGGCGTACCCCGCAGCCGACGACGAGAGCTCTACAGCGAGAGCCGCTGCCTGGAGCTGTTGGACTTCGTGGGGCTTGCCACGATGGCCGATTCACAGGCAGGCATGTTGTCGTACGGTCAGCGGAAGCTGGTCGAACTGGCCATGGTGCTGGCCCAGGACCCGAAGGTGATCCTGCTCGACGAGCCGGCTGGTGGGATCAATCCGACACTGATCGGCCAGATGGGGGAAAGGATCCGCGAGCTGAACCAGCGTGGCGTGACGTTCCTGGTGGTCGAGCACAACATGGAGTTCGTGATGGGCATCTGCGATGTGATCTCGGTGATGGAGGGGGGTGCGGTGATCGCTCACGGTGAACCGGAGATCGTGCGCAGCGACCCGCGAGTTCTCGATGCCTACCTGGGTGGATCTCTCGAGGATGATCCAGCTTCTCCCGCGCCTACCGAGGGGGCCACGTCATGAGCGGCCTTCTCCACATGGAGGGAGTGTGGGCCGGCTACGGCGGCAGTGACGTGCTGCGCGATCTCTCATTCTCGGTTCCGGCAGGAAGCATCACCTGTGTGGTCGGCCCCAACGGCGCAGGGAAGTCCACCGTCCTTCGTGTCGTGAGTGGGCAGCTCAGACCTCGGCTGGGGCGCGTCCTCTTCGAAGGCCACGAGATCAACGGTCTGAGTCCTCGACAGGTCCTCGGCCTCGGAATCGTTCAGGTAGCCCAGAACCACACTCTGTTCCCTGACATGACTGTGCGCGATAACGTGGAGATGGGTGGCTTCCTCCTGCGGGACCGCGCCGAGACGGGTCGTCGGTTGCGCCAGATCGAGGATGTCTTCCCGATCGTGCGTGACCGGGCGCAGGCGAAGGCCGGCGGGCTGTCTGGCGGGCAGCAGCGACTTGTCGAGTTCGCCCGCTGTCTGATGCTGGACCCCAAGCTCGTCGTTCTCGACGAGCCGTCCATGGGACTCGACCCCAAGACGCTGCGGACCGTCCTCGGCCAGGTCCGCACGATCTGGGAGGAAGGCCGGACGGTCCTGCTGGTCGAGCAGAACGTACGGGCGGGCCTTTCCCTCGCTACTCGCGCCGTGGTTGTCGAGAGCGGTCATGTCCGGCTGGAAGGTTCCGGCCAAGAGATGCTCGACAACCCCGAGGTGGCGCGTCTGTACCTCGGCGGTGGGACGGCTCGCAGCACTGCCTGAGCCTTCGCACGAGTACCGGCCCGACCCGATTGCCCCATCTAGTACTACAGCCGCATTTACTTTGATCTTAGTCGGCGTGTCGGCTTGAGTTGCTGATCGTTTCCCGGATCTTGGG
>Ga0208851_1000364_pt1 | contig 20628 bp, 19 predicted proteins | sample NGESurshal092012_FD_184481 | JGI IMG/M metagenome (GOLD analysis project Ga0208851, IMG submission 184481) | Arctic peat soil microbial communities from Barrow, Alaska - NGEE Surface sample 415-2 shallow-092012 (SPAdes) | ecosystem: Environmental > Terrestrial > Soil > Wetlands > Peat ... | reverse complement strand
TCGAGCCGGACGTCGACCCTCGCGCGCCGCATGAACAAGCCAAATCCGCCATCCGGCATCGCCGACTGAAAATCGTGGTGTCCCCGGTTCGAGTCCGGGTCTCGCCATCGACCGGCAGCGGACGGAATCTGATTCTTCGGATCCTCTTTGGTCGGCGCGCGAGGCTGCAGCGAGCACGGCGCCTGCGCGCGCCCTGCGAGGATGAGCCCTGCCGTGAAGATCCTGGTGGTCGATGACGAACCCGCCATGCGCGCGGCTTTGGAACGGGCGCTGCGCCTGGAGCACTACGACGTCGCGCTCGCGAGCGACGGGCGGGAGGCGCTGGGGGTGCTCGAGCGCGTGCTACCGGATGCGATCGTCCTCGACGTGGCGATGCCGGAGCTCGATGGCCTGGAGGTGTGCCGGCGCATACGCGCGGCCGGCGACCGCACGCCCGTGTTGATGCTCACGGCGCGGGAGACCGTCGACGACCGGGTCGCCGGGCTGGATGCGGGCGCCGATGACTACCTCGTCAAGCCGTTCGCGCTGCGCGAGTTGCAGGCCCGTCTGCGCGCCCTGCTGCGGCGCGCGGACGAGGATCCGGCTCGCGCCGGCGTGCTGTCGTTCGCGGGGCTGAGCCTCAACCCGCTCACCCGCGAGGTCGAGCGCGACGGCGCGCAGATCACGCTCACGCGCACCGAGTTCGAGCTCCTGCGGATGTTCCTCGAGCATCCGCGTCAGGTCCTGACGCGCACGCAGATCTTCGAGCACGTCTGGGGGTACGACTTCGGCGCGACGTCGAACGCGCTCGGCGTGTACATCGGCTACCTGCGGCGCAAGACGGAGGCGGGCGGCGCGCCACGGCTGCTGCACACGGTCCGCGGCGTGGGCTACGCGCTGCGGGAGCGCTGAGCCGTGCCGCTGCGCCGGCGCATCGGGCTGCTGACGGCGCTGGCGGTCGGGCTTACGGTCGCGGTCGCGAGCGTGATCACGTTCGCGACCGTCCGCTCGGAGCTGCGCGGGCAGGTCGACGATGCGCTCACGCGCCAGGCCGACGTCGTGCGCGCGGTCGGCACGTTCGTCGCGCCGCGTGCGTCTCTGCCGGGAACCGTGCCGCCGCCGCCTGCGAGCGTCGGAGCCCCGTCGGCCGTGCAGGTCATCGGGCCGGACGGCACGGTCAGGCGGCTGCCCGCGTCGAACGTGGCGATCCCCGTCGTGACGCGCGACCGGCGCGTGGCGAGCACGGGCAGGGGCGCGTTCTTCAGCGAGCGCCGGGCCGGTGCCGCGCATCTGCGCGTGTACACGTTCCCGATCGGGAGCGGCGCAGCACTCCAGATCGCGCGCCCGCTGAACGGGGTGGACGATCTCCTCGCCCGCCTGCGCGTCGTGCTCGGGCTCCTGCTGCTGTTCGGCGTGGTGATCGGAGGGCTGATGGGTCGCCTGCTCGCCAGCCGTGCGATCCGGCCGATCGCTGACCTCACCGACGCCGTCGAGCACGTCGAGCTCACCGGCGACCTCTCACGGCGGATCTCGCCCGAGCCGCCGGCGGGCGATGAGGTCGGCCGGCTCGCACGGCGCTTCAACGCCATGCTCGGCCGGCTGCAGGTCTCCCACGACGAGCTCGACGCGTCCGTCGACGCGCAGCGCCGGCTGATCGCCGATGCCTCGCATGAGCTGCGCACGCCGATCACGAGCCTGCGCACCAATGCGGAGGTCCTTCGTGCCCGGCCGGACATCGGGCCCGCCGAGCGGGACGCCGTGCTCGACGACGTCGTCTCGCAGGCCGACGAACTGGGACTGCTCGTCGCCGACCTCATCGAGCTCGCACGCGACGGCGAGTCTGCGAGCTCCGAGGAGCGCGAGGACGTGCGCCTCGACCAGCTCGTGCAGGAGTCCGTCGAGCGCATCCGACGCCATGCCCCGCAGACGCGGTTCACGACCGCGCTCGAACCGAGCGTAGTCGAGGGCAGCCCGGAGCGGCTGGCGCGTGCCGTCAACAACCTGCTCGACAACGCCGCCAAGTACGGACCGGCTGAGGGTCCGGTCGACGTGCGCGTCACGGCTGCGGGCGAGGTGGTGGTGCGCGACCGCGGCCCGGGCGTGCCGCCCGCCGACGCGCCATTCGTCTTCGACCGCTTCTGGCGCAGCCAGAGCGCGCGCGGGCGCCCGGGCTCGGGGCTGGGACTGGCGATCGTGCGCCAGGTCGCCGAGGCCCATGGCGGCAGCGTGATCGTGGAGGAGGCCCCCGGGGGCGGCGCGCTCTTTCGCATGCGGCTCCCCGCCGCCGACGCCCGCGGCTGAGCGGCCGAATCCTTCGAGAACTCTTCGACGGCGTTTCACCGGCGTTTCGGCGCCGCTGGCGTAATGCGGTCATACGAATATGTCCGATCGAAGGAATCGCATGTCATCGCAGGCCATCCTGCGGCCGCTCCTCGTAGCGGCCGTGCTCATCGCCGTCGCGGCCGGCCTGACCGCCTGCGGCTCGAGCTCCTCCGGCGCGACGGCCTCGGCCGGCAGTTCATCGAGCTCCGACACGGCGCGGCTGAAGTTCACCCAGTGCCTGCGCGACAACGGCGTCAACATCCCCGCGAACCCGGGTCAGTCCGGCGGGCAGCCGCCGAACATCAACCGCGCGCAGATGCAGACCGCGCTGAAGGCCTGTCAGAAGTACCGGGGGGCGCTCGGCGGCACGATCACCCCGGCCCAGCGCCAGCAGTTCCAGGAGGCGTTCCTCAAATTCCAGGCGTGCATGAGCCAGCACGGCGTCGACCTGCCCAGCCGACCCGCCGGCGGCGGCCCGCCGACGGGAGGCCAGCAGATCAATCGCAACAGCCCGACCTTCCAGGCTGCGGCGAAGGCCTGCCAGAGCCAGCTCCCGCAGCGCTCCGGCGGGGGTGGCGGGCCCGGCTTCTTCGGCGGCGGCGGCGGGCAGTGAGCAGGCTCGCCACCAGGCGCGCGCGTGTGATCGCCGCGCTCGCGGCGATCGCCGTCGTGGTCGTCGCGATCGTGGTGATCGACAGCAGCGGGGGCGGCGGCTCGCCCTCCGCCGAGGCGTCGACCTCCACGCACACCGCGACGATCACCCGCCGTGATCTCGTCGAGATCGACACCGAGGACGGCACGCTCGGCTACGCCGACACCCGCAGCGTCGTCAACCACCTGTCCGGCACCGTCACGTGGATCGCCGCGCAGGGCAGCGTCGTCGAGCCCGGCCACTCGCTGTACCGCGTGGATACCTCACCGGTGGTCCTGATGAGCGGGACACGCCCCGCCTACCGCAACCTGCAGTCGGGCGTCTCCAGCGGCGCCGACGTGCGGCAGCTCGAGCGCAACCTGCGGGTGCTGGGATATGACCCCGACCACGCGATGCCCCTCGACAGCACCTGGACGGCGGCGACGACCTCGGCCGTCGATCGCTTCCAGGCCGCCCACGGCCTCACGCAGACCGGCTCGCTGGAGCTGGGCCGCATCGTCTTCCAGCCGGGCGCGCGTCGCGTCGCCACCATCAGCGCGACGCTCGGCGGCTCGGCGAGCGGCGGCGGCTCGGCGACCGGCAGCACGTCGGCCTCCGGGGCCGCCTACCGCCCGAGCTCCGGGGAACAGGCCAACGCCGTGAACGCGGTGCTCCTGTCGAGGACACCGGTCGGCCGTGTCGAGATCGCCGCCCACGCAGCGCAGGACACGACGACCCCCACGACGACGACCCCGACCACGACTACCCCGACCACGACGACCCCGACCATGACGACGCCGACCACGACCACGACGACCCCGACGACGCCGGCCACCCCCGCCCCCGCGCCGAAGAAGAAGGCCTCCAAGCCGTCCGTGCAGCGCACGACCCCGGCGACCACGCAGGGCGGCTCGTTCGGCGGCGGCGCGGGCGGCACCGGCGCGAGCGCCGCTGCCGCCGGCGGCGCGGCGAGCGGATCCGCGTCGGCCGCCGCCTCGGGCACAGCTTCGAACACGATCATGACCACGACCTCGACGCGCCGCGTCGTCACGGTGCAGCTCGACACGTCGAAGTCCGAGATCGCGCACGTCGGCGACCGCGTCACGGTGCAGCTGCCCTCGGGGAACTTCGCGCATGGGCGCATCACGTCGGTGGGCACCGTCGCGACGAGCACGGCGTCGAGCTCCTCAAGCAGCTCCGGAGGGAGCTCGGGCAGCTCCTCGAACGGGTCGGCCACGGTCACCGTCACGATCCACCTCACGTCCACCGGGGGCACGCTGGACCAGGCGCCGGTGTCGGTGCGCTTCCAGGAGAGCCGGGTGCGGAACGTGCTGGCCATCCCCGTCACCGCGCTGCTGGCGCAGTCCGGCGGACGCTACGCCGTCCAGGTCGTCGAGAGCTCCGGCATCCGCCTCGTCCCCGTCACGCCCGGGTTGTACACGAGCGGCTACGTCCAGATCGACGGCGCCGGCCTCAAGCCCGGCATGCGCGTCACCAACGCGGGCCTGTGAGCCGGTCGCAACCCCCCGCGATCGCCGACGGCGCCCCTGCGCCGGTGGTGCGGTTGCGAGACGTCGTGAAGTCCTATCCGGGCGGCGTCCACGCACTCCAGGGCGTCGACCTCGACGTTTCGCGCGGGGAGCTCGTCGCCATCGTCGGGCCGTCGGGCTCGGGCAAGACGACACTCCTGCAGATCATGGGAACGCTCGACCGCCCGACGTCAGGGATCGTGGAGATCGACGGCTACGATGCCGTCGCCGCAGCAGACGACGAGCTCTCGGCGCTGCGCGCACGGCGCATCGGGTTCGTCTTCCAGCAGTTCTACCTGCTCGACGGCCTGGACGCCGTCGGCAACGTCGCCGGAGGGCTCTTGTACACAGGGCTGGCGGCGCATGAGCGTCGCGAGCGTGCGCGGGAGGCGCTGGAGCGGGTGGGCCTGGGCAACCGCCTCTCGCACCGGCCCAACGAGCTGTCCGGCGGAGAGCGCCAGCGGACGGCGATCGCCCGTGCGCTCGTCGGTGGTCCCGCGATCGTCTTCGCCGACGAGCCGACCGGCGCGCTCGACAGCGCGACCGGCGCCGACATCGTCGAGCTGCTGCAGGAGCTCAACCGCGACGGCGCCACGCTCGTGGTCATCACCCACGACGCCGACCTCGCGGCGACGCTCCCGCGGCAGGTCCACATGCGCGACGGATTGGTCGTCGGCGACACGACGAACGTCGGCGCAGGGATCGGCGCATGACGACCGCACCGCTGGCGCCGAGCCGGCTGCTGCCCGCGGACGTCCTCGGCGTGGGCAGCATCGGGCTGCGGACACGCAGGCTGCGGGCGGCGCTGTCCGCGATCGGCATCGCGATCGGCATCGCGGCGATCGTCGCGGTCCTCGGGATCTCCGCGTCATCACAGGCCGACCTGCTCGCGACGATCGACCGCCTGGGGACGAACCTGCTGACCGTGCAGGCCGGCCAGTCGTTCTTCGGCGCCAGCAGCAAGGTCCCACGGACCGCGACCGCGAAGGTCGGCGCGATGCCCAACGTCACCGCGACCGGTGCGGTGTACACGATCAGCAACGCCACGGTGCTCCGCACGAGCTACGTCAATCCCAACCAGACCAGCGGGATCACCGTCGACGCGAGCGACCTGACGCTGCCCCACACCCTGAGCGCGACCATGGCCTCCGGGCATTTCCTGACCGCGGCCGAGGCGCAGTACCCGACGGTGGTCCTGGGCGCCGTGGCGGCTCGGCGGCTCGGGCTGCCGTCGGCCGAGGGGACGCCGCAGGTGGACATCAACGGCACCAACTACCTCGTCGTCGGCATCATGAAGCCGGTGACACTCGACGCGACGCTCGACTCGGCGGCGCTGATCGGACTGCCCGTCGCACGGCGGCTCTTCGGGACCGACCCGAATCCCACGACGATCTATCTGCGCACAAAGGACTCGAAGGTCGACCAGGTCCGCTCGCTGCTCCCGGCCACGGCGAACCCCGAGAACCCGCAGCAGATCAACGTCAGCCGCCCGTCCGACGCGCTCGAGGCGCGCGCGGCCGCGAAGGGGGCGTTCACCTCGCTGCTCCTGGGCCTGGGCGCCGTCGCGCTGCTGGTCGGTGGCGTCGGGATCGCGAACGTCATGGTCATCTCCGTGCTCGAACGCCGCTCGGAGATCGGCCTGCGGCGAGCGCTCGGCGCCACACGGCGCCACATCTCGGCGCAGTTCCTGACCGAGTCGCTGCTGCTGTCGGCGATGGGCGGGGTCGCGGGCGCGCTCCTCGGAGCGCTGGCGACCTGGATCTACTCGGCCTCGCGAGGCCAGCCGACGGTCGTGCCCGCGCTCGCGCTGCTCGGCGGCGTCGCCGCGGCGCTGCTGATCGGCGCGGTCGCCGGCCTGTATCCGTCGCTGCGCGCGGCCCGGCTGTCACCGACCGAGGCACTGCGCAGCGTCTAGCCCGTGTGGATGAGCGGCGCGTCTTCGGGCTGACTCCCGGTTGAGTTGCGCGCAGCGGTCAGCGCGCGAGACGCTCAAGACGCTGGAAATCGCCGGGATCTGCTGAGTCGGCAACCGTCCCAAGGAGCCGGGGATCCGCTCCATGGGGGCCCAGATGGGGAGCGCCAAGCGCGACAATGTGCCGAACCCGAAGGACCCACGCCTGGTCGTTCGTCTCCGCGTGATGGGCGGCGCTACGCGCTACAAGCCCACCCATCGAGTGGCCGACCAGCTGCCGCTGTCGTAGCGCAGGTGGACGGGCGTGTAGTCGAGGTCCGACGCCAGCCGCGAGCCGTATGCGTCGTCGGCGCCCCAGGACTACACCACCGAGCGCCCGCACCGAGCGCCCGGCCGCTGATTTAGCACCCTTCAGGCAGCAGACGCCCGTGTTGCGCGGCGGACGACCGGCACGCAAATCCCGGCATCGTCGCCGGCGAACGATGACGGACCAGCGGCATCGTGTTGGCATGCCGGCGATACTGAGCCCTGATGGCTTCCGTGTTGCCGCCGTTCGTCGAGGCGCTGCCCGACGACGTCATCTGCGTGAGTCTGCCGACGCCGTTTCAGGTGGGAGGCGTCAATTGCTATCTGCTGGTCGACCCGCCCGTCACGCTCATCGACCCCGGCACCCTCCAGGCCGGCTCAATCGACGAGCTGGCGGCTGCGCTGGCCTCCACCGGTCTCGGCTTCGGCGACGTAGAACAAATCGTCGTCACCCACGCGCACGCCGATCATTTCGGTGCCGCGGCCGCTATCGCCGCACGCTCGGGCGCACGGATCGTGTGCGGTCTCCCCGAACGCGCGGGCCTGCTCGGGCCGAGAGACCCCCAACACAGCCGCGAGCTGCTGGTCGCGCTCGGCGTGCCAGAACCCACGGCGCGTTCGCTAGTCGCCGCCACACACGCCACGCTGGAGCGGCTGGTCGCTTGGGCAGATCCGAGCACCGTTGTGGGTGTCCGGGATGGAGACCTCCTGGCCGCCGGCGGTCGTCAGCTCGTGTGTGTGATCAGCTCCGGGCACGCCGAGGGTCACCTGTCTCTGTGGGACCCAGCTGCCCGCGTCCTGTTCAGCGGCGATCACCTGCTGGCGCGCATCATCCCCTCCCCCAGTCTCGAACGCGGCGATGGAGCAGGCCGCCGCCACAGCCTGGTCGAGTACCTGGCCGGACTGCCGCGCTTCGTCGCCTTCGATCCGACGGTGCTGCTCCCCGGTCACGGCCGTGCCTTCACCGAGATGGCCGTCCTGAACACTCGGTTGCACTCCCACAGCCGCCAGCGGGCCGACGACATCGCGGCGATCCTTCTCGAACGGCCGGCGACACCCTTCGAGATAGCCCGCCGACTGCAATGGCAGCCAGAGGGAGCAAGGCTACTCGTCGGCCTCGCGCACGTGCAGGGGCATCTCGACCTCCTGGAAGAGACCGGCCGCGCCACCGCTGCCACCGCCGGGGCCGCGGTGCGTTACAAGCTGCGCGTGTGACCGCCGCCTGAGCGTCACCGTGACACTCTGGCGCCGCACCATCGACCGCTCCGCTCCCTCGCGGGGTCGAGCAGCGGCAACGGGCACATCTCCACCGAAGCTGAGGGGAACGGCCGGGGCTCGAGCGCCGCTTCGGACGGTGGTGTCGTCGTCGTTGACGAGGAAGCGCTCGAGGCGTGTCTATTCGCCCCGACCGCGGACCCTCGTGGTCACTCCATGCGTGCCGGGAAGGGGTTTCGGCCGCGGCGTGTGACCGCAGCTACCTCGCCACGTCGAGCCGGCCGAGCTCCTGGACAGCGCGCTCGACGGCGGCGAGCGCCTGCTCACGGTCGGTGACATCGGTTTCGATGGCCAGGCCACCGATCTCGGCCGTGAGCGCGTCCAGCCGGTCCTTGCGGCGCGCGAGAATGGCCACCGTCGCCCCGTGTGCCGCGAACGCCCGCGCGATCGCCTCGCCGATCCCGCTGCTCGCGCCCGTGACGAGCGCGACCGTGTCCCGGAGTCCATTGCTCATGCTGCCGAGGTACACCGACCGCGACGAGGATGCCTCGGGTTCCGCCGCAACCCCGCGGCCAACTCGCGCGATGCCATGGTCCACGGCAGCGCGCACGCGACGGCGGCGGTCGGGCGTATTGTCCGACTCGACCGGGCCTCAGCCGACGGGGATCCGCAGGCCCCCCGGGCGCTGCATGTGGGTGTCGCCCGCGGGCGGTGCATCTGGTGTCCCCCGCGAGTACGGTCGTGGAGATGAGTGCACCGATCTTCCGCACGATCATCGAGCCCTTTCGGATCCACTCGGTGGAGCCGCTGCGGATGACCACGAGCCAGCAGCACAAGGAAGCCGTGGTCCGGGCCGGCTACAACCTGTTCGAGGTGCACGCGAAGGACGTGCTTATCGACCTGCTCACCGACTCGGGCACGGGCGCGATGAGCCGCGACCAGTGGGCCGCGATCCAGCACGGCGACGAGTCCTACGCCGGCTCGCCGTCGTACTACGTGTTCCGGGACGCCGTGCGCGAGCTGTTCCCGTTCGAGCACGTGATCCCCACCCACCAGGGCCGGGCAGCCGAGAGGATCATCTTCAGCGTGCTCGCGGGGCCTGGGAAGGTGGTGCCGAACAACACGCACTTCGACACGACCCGGGCCAACGTGGAGTACACCGGGGCACACGCCGTCGACCTGCTCATCGCGCAGGGTCGCGACCCGCAGGAAGACCCCCGTTCAAGGGCGACATGGACGTCGAGGCGCTTGACGCGCTGCTGCGCGAGCGCGCGGACGACGTCCCGGTCGTATTCATGACGATCACCAACAACAGCGGAGGCGGGCAGCCGGTGTCGCTGGCCAACCTGCACGCGGTCCGCGAAGCGTGCGACACGCACGGTAGGAAGTTGTTTCTCGACGCCTGCCGGTTCGCCGAGAATGCCTGGTTCATCCGCGAGCGCGAGCCCGGGCAGGCGGGCCGCGACGTGGCCGAGATCGTGCGTGAGATGGCATCGCTAGCCCACGGCATGACGATGAGCGCGAAGAAGGACCCGATGGGCAACATCGGTGGCTGGCTGGCGATGGACGACGACGAGCTCGCGCGCGAGTGCCGCAACCTGCTGATCCTCACCGAAGGCTTCCCGACGTACGGCGGGTTGGCCGGCCGCGACCTCGAGGCGCTGGCGCAGGGGCTGCGCGAGGTCGTCGACCACGACTACCTGCGCTACCGGATCCGCTCGACCTGGTATCTCGGCGAGGCGTTGCAGCGGGCCGGCGTGCCGGTGCTGACCCCGGTCGGCGGGCACGCTGTCTACGTCGACGCCCGGGCCCTGCTCCCGCAGATCCCGCCGCTCGAGTACCCCGGCCAGGCGCGCGCGGTCGCCCTATACGAGGCAGGGGGGGGTGCGCAGCTGTGAGATCGGCACGGTGATGTTCGGCCGCCAGCCGGACGGTTCGGAGGCGCCTGCCGCTCTCGACCTGGTGCGGCTGGCCATCCCGCGCCGGACATACACGCAGAGCCACATCGACTACGTGATCGAGGTCTGCGAACACGTCGCCCGCCGGGCCGGTGAGCTGACCGGCTACCGGATCGTCGACGAGCCCGCGGCCTTGCGCCACTTCACGGCCACTTTCGAACCGCTGGGCTGACCCGTCGGTTGTCTGGTCGTGGGTACCTGCCGTTTGCTGGGCGTGTTCAACCCGATTGGGTACCGAAGCCGATCCCGGTACCCAATCGGGCAGCATGCCCCTTGTTCGGACTCACCCCCGCTGTTAGCGTTGGGTGGCCGTCGGCCGAAGGGAAGAGAAGAGAGGGCAGACGATGCTTCGTTCGCGTTTCCCCGCGAGATTCTTTGGCGTGCTATTCGCAATCGCGCTGACCGCCCCTTGTGCGGCGCTGGGCGCCCCGGCGCCGTCCGGCGCCGCGGCCGACGGCCCCGGTGCGCTGTCGCATTTCGACCTCGCGCGCAAGGATTGCCTTGGGACCGCGCGCGACCGTAGGTCGAAGGTGTGGTTCACCGTTGCCGGCGGCATGCTCAGCGACGTCTACTTCCCCACGGAGGACAACACCAACGTCGAGACCATGGAGTACGTCGTGGCGCGCGACGGGGCCGTTGACCTGCAGGCGCGGGACATGACTTACACGGTGCGCGCGCTTGACGACCGGGCGCTGTCGTGCCGCGTCACGGTGACCGGACCGGACGCCCGCTACCGCATCACGACCGACTACGTCACCGATCCGGCTCGGCCCACCGTGCTGATGCGCACGCGGTTCGAGCCGCTGCGCGGCCACCGAGCCGACTACCGCCTCTACGTGCGGCTCGATCCGTCGCTGAACGGCAACGGGGGTGGCGGCGCGGGCAACGGCGGCGCCGACAGCGCCGACGTGGCGACCGCCGACGGGCACACCCTGCTGGTGGGCTCCGACACGACCACGGCCACCAACGCCGCCAACCGCGATTACGCGGTGCCGGTCCACAGCGCCCTCGACGCCTCCCGGCCGTTCCTGCGCGTGTCCAACGGCTTCGCCGGCGCGCCGAGCGACGGTCTGAGCCAGCTCACCGCTCACGGCGACCTTCAGGACGGGTTCGCCACGGCGGCCGGCGGCAACACCGTGCAGACTGCCCAGCTCGACCTGCGCCACGGCGGACCCGTGGTCCTCGGCCTCGGCTTCGGCGACGGCCGCGGTGCCGCGATCGCGGCCGTCCGCAGCTCGCTTGACGCTGACTTCGGCGACGTGCGCGCGACCTACGAGCACCAATGGAACGCGTATGACCGCTCCCTGCACCGTCCCGCGCGCCCGCGCGGCGCCGACCCCCAGCGCTGGGGTCGCATCACCGACGAGTACTACCTGAGCGCCAACACGGTCAAGGCCGCCGAGGACAAGACTTTCCCCGGTGCGGTCGGGGCGGCTCTCGCCTCCCCGTGGGGCCAGGCGATCTCTGCCGGAGACCCCGCCAACACGTACTTCGGCTCCTATCGCGAGGTGTTCGCGCGCGACCTCTACGAGGCGTGGTCGGGCCTGATGACGGCCGGTGACAAGGCCACGGCGCGCGACATGACGCTCTTCCTGTTCGAGCGCCAGCAGCAGCCCGACGGCTCTATGCCGCGCAACAGCCTGATGAACGGCCGAGCGGCGCCGGACACCTTCGGGACGCAGCTCGACGAGTGCTCGTACCCGATCCTCATGGCCCTGGCCAACGGGCTCACCGACGGGCCGTTTTACGCGGCGCACATCCGGCCCGCGGCCGACTTCGTGATGGCCCATGGGCCGTCCTTCGGCTCGGAGCGATGGGAGGAGCAGGGCGGCTTCTCGCCGTCGACGATGGCGGCCGAGATCGCCGGCCTCGTGGCCGCGGCGCACATCGCCGACCTGAACGGCGACACCCACTCGGCCGCCCTCTGGCGCGGCGTGGCCGACCAGTGGCAGCGATCGCTGAAGAAGTGGACGCTGACCACGAACGGGAGCGCCTCGCCGGACCCGTACTTCATCCGGCTCTCCAAGACGGGTGACCCCGACGCCGCAATCAGCTACAACGTCGGCAACGGCGGCCCGACCCTCGACCAGCGCGCGGTCATCGACCAGGGATTCCTGGAGTATGTGCGCCTCGGTGTGCTGCCCATCTCGGATCCGGACGTGGCGCGCTCGCTCGACGTGGTCGACGCGACGATCCGCCACCCCACTGCCTCGGGAGCGGGCTTCTTGCGCTACAACGGCGACGGCTATGGCGATGGGGCCTCGGACGGCCACCCGTGGGCGCCCAGTGACAAGGGCACGGGTCACGTATGGCCGGTCCTTGCCGGCGAGCGCGGCCAGTACGAGGTGGCCAGCGGCGCAGCCGGCCAGGCGCTCGACCGGCTGGACGCCATGCGCTCGATGGCCTCCGGCGTTGGGCTGATCCCGGAGCAGGCCTGGGACGTGCCGGACCTCGCGGCGTCGCCGTTCGGGACGGACCCGACAGTCGCCTCGATCGGCTTCCGCAACGGCGGGCCTGCCGGCTCGGCCGCCCCGCTGACGTGGTCCTCCGGTCAGTTCGTGCGGCTCGTGCGCACGGTTGAGGAGGGTCGCCTGCTCGATCGGCCGGCCGAGACGGTCGCGCGCTACGTGACCAATGGGCCCCCCGGCACGACGCCGCTCACGATCACGGCGCCGGCCGACGAGTCCTCCGTCGGCGCGTCGGTCACCGTGACCGGCACGACTGCGCCGGGAAACACCGTCGACGTAGCCGCCACGAACCTCGACCAGAACAGCGCTACGACGACCACGCGCACGACTGCCGCCGGCGACGGCTCGTTCTCGGCCGACCTGACGCTCACCGGGGGCACCTCCGTGATCACCGTGGTGGCCACCACCCCGTCGGGGGCGACCGCCGCGGACAGTCGCACCGTCGTGTTCGACTTCACGCCAGGCACGTCGCTGCTCGACGTCACCGACCCGGCCGGCGACGACAACGGCCCGGGCAACTACGCCTATCCGACGTCGGACAACTTCAAGCCGGGCGCGTACGACATCCGTCGCTTCCAGGTGTTCGACGCCGGCGACACGGTGATCTTCAAGCTCACGCTGACGGACCTGACGCCGACGTTCGGCAGCCCGCTGGGCGCGCAGCTCGTGGACGTCTATGTGCACGACCCGGCGGCCGCCGCCGCGGACACCAGCACGCAGGCGTCATTCCCGCAGCGGCGGTACTCGATCGCCCCGGCCGGCGCCTGGAGCCGCCTGCTGGAGGTCCAGGGCTTCGGCCAGCGCTACATCGACGCGCACGGGACGACGCTCGGCCAGGTGACGATCGGCGCCAACCGGGTGTCGCGAGCGATCACCTTCAGCGTGCCCAAGGCGAGCCTCGGCCAGCCCGGTCAAGGCTGGGGCTTCGCCGTGGTGCTGACCGGCCAGGACGGCTTCAGCCCCGACCAGGCGCGCGGCTTCCAGCCGACCCCTGAGCCCTTCCAGTTCGGCGTCTGCGCGACCGCGAGCGCGGACCCGCACTGCACCGCGGACCCGAGCACGGTGCCGAAGGCCGTGGACATCATCACGCCGCCGGGGGTCTCCCAGTCAACGGCGCTGGACTACACGCTCGGGGCGGTCGCCATCCCCTCGGTCACGATTCCCTGAGCGGCAGCGTGCGAACGGGCCGGGCGTCATCCCCGTCCCGTTCCTGGCTGCCGCGCTCTCAGTGGTCGGGGCGACTAGTACATCCGGCCGTAAGTTCCGCGTGGAATTCGGCGCGGGTGCGGTCGTGATCTGACGGCCGGCGGTGACCCGGCTTCGAGCTGATGGCACGGGGCCGGGCGCCGACGGGCGTCAGGCGCGAGCGCATCCCGCCGAAACCCACGGAACTTGCGGATGGGTGTACTAGTCCAATTCCGCGCAGACCTCGGCGTGTGGCCGATTCCCACGGATGACGACTGCAGGCTGCAGTACGTACCAGGCGCAGCGCGCGAAACGGCTGGCGATCGCAGGTCATGACGGCCGTCGAGCTCGACGCGCAACTGTGCACCATTGTCGAGCTTCAGTGTGCCCTTCTCGCGCATACTGGACACAGTGCCGCACGGCGCAGACGACCCGCCAACGAGCGGCTGGAGCCACGCAGATCAAGCTCCGAGCGAGACGCCACGAGCCGCCGCTCACCACCCAACCGCCACCTGCTTTCCATCCGCTGTCCGTACGCGAGGCGGAGGACCGGCTCCGTCGCGCTCGTTGGTGACGCGAGGCCAGGTCCGCGTCACAAACCCAGCGCACTCCAGTGGACTCCCTGGACTGTCCGAGCCGCACATCGACCCTCGCATGCCGCATGAACAAGCCAAATCCGCCACCCGGCCACGCCGACTGAAAATCGTGGTGTCCCCGGTTCGAGTCCGGGTCTCGCCATCGAAGTCCCTGCAAATCCGCTAGTTTGAGCGTACGACGCGCCGCTGGATCGGGCGCTGAACTCGAACACAGGACACCACGAGTCCGGACCGTTGTGTCGCCGGAACCGAGGAATCCTCCGCGCGCCTGCTCCTCGTCCCAAGCGAGAGCGGGACTCGGAGGGCGTGCGCTCCCTGGTGCCCTCCGGACTCGCACGATGACCGTTCGTGACGGCATCTGCTGGCATTGCCACCATCCATGCGACTACGTACTGCGAGGAGGCTGATGTGGACACGCACTTCCCAACGCTCGACCCTGACGTCCGCGCACTGCTCGACGGACCGAATTTCGTGCACCTGTGCACGCTCATGGCCGACGGCTCGCCGCACAGCACGGTCGTGTGGGGCGCAACCCACGGGGAGCACGCCATCGTCTTCACCAACAATCCAGGCGGGCTGAAGGGGCGCAACATGGCGCGTGACCCGCGCGTGGCGATCACGGTCGTAGACCGCGAGAACCCCTACCGAGCGGGCCAGTTGCGCGGCCGCGTGGAAGGCACGCTGACCGGCGCGGAGGCGGACGCGCTCGTGGACGCCATGTCGGTGAAGTTCACCGGCGATCCCTTCCCGATGCGCGACAACACCGTCTACCTGATCGCGCCGGAGTACTCACGGTTCGCGGCGCTGCCGTTCGCGGACACGCCGGCCAAGACAGAGTGAAGCGGCCGCGTAGTCCGGGCTTCGCGCTCGCTGGCGCACCGGCCGGACTGGACGCGTCTTGCGCAGGTCTTCCATCTCGCTGGGAAGCGACGGCCTGACGCACGGTCAGTGGGGAATGCTCATGCGTCCCATGGAAGGGGGGTGCGACAGTCCGCCCCTGAGCGGCGGCTGTGCGGCCGGGCCGACCGCTGAACGGTGTGCGATGTGCAGGCGATGTGCGGGTCGGCTCTAGAAGTCGCGGGCCAACTGGTAGGCCTCGTCGATGTAGGCGCGGCGCTGCTGGTCGCTGGCGGCGACAACGGCGTAGAAGTAGACGTGGCGGGCGTCCTTGACCCCGGCCATCTGCAGGCCCCACGAGCTAATGACGGTGTCCATCGCGTCGCGCCAGCCCTTGTCGTACTCCTGCTCGGTGAAGAACGTCGGGGTGAGGATGAGCGCCTTCTGCTGGGAGAGCAGCGGCACGCGGCCTTGTAGGTCGCCCGCCCAGCCCTCGGCCGTCAGCGTGTACGCGAAGCCGTAGGCGAAGACGCGCTCGAACCAGCCCTTGAGGATCGCCGGGAACCCCATCCAGAACACCGGTGCGATGAAGATCAGGCCGTCGGCCTCGCGGACAAGCGCCTGCTGCTCGCGTACGTCGTCGGGCACCTGCTCGTAGAGCGCCTGAGCGATCTCGCGCACCCCCTCGCCGCGCAGCCAGCGCCGCGCCATGGCACGCCTGAGCGGCCCGCCGGCCATGTCGAGCACCGCCTGGGGGAGGTTCGCCTTCTCGATCAAATGGTCGGGATACGACTCGTGCAGAAACTGGGCGCTGTCCCGAGCCGTGAAGACCGGGTCGAAACCGATGGCGTGCAGATCGCTGACCTTGTAGCTTCGCGGGCTCTCCTCGAGGCCGCGCGTGACCTCTTCCAGGATCGCGTGCGTGAACGAGTTCGGATTGAAGTGCGCGTAGACGACAAGGACCTTCATGACGGGTTCCCGACCATGCCGGCGACGCGCTCCGCGACCAGGCGCGCGATGCGGGCGCATTCGGTCGTGCCGTCGTAGCGGGCAACCACATCGGTACTCCGACGCAGACCGACGCTGGGAAGTCCCGCAGCGGGGCTGGCGTGTCACTCACAGCGCAGAGCTCGGCGGGACACGCGCGTGCGCCCACGCGACGGCCCCGCACTCGGTCTACCGAGGGGAAACTGCTCGCGACGCCTTGTCTCCCGGCTCGCGATGCGCCGCTGAATCGGGCGCTGGACTCGAACACAAGAGACCACGAATCCCCGCCAGGGTCGTCCTCGTTCGATTCGCGACCGCCGCAACTGCGCCGCGCGAGGCTTTGTGCAACAGCCTCCATTCAAAGGGAGCGCTCGGTCCGCGCGCCTGCTTGTAGTCAGAAGCCCGAGCGCCGCGAGTCGGGTCAGCGCTCGGGCTGCAGGAGCGCCTCGGCTGTCGCGACGCTCGGGGCGCTGGTTCCGTTGCGCTGCGTGCGCTTCGGTGGCTTGGCGGCGAGGGTGAGCATTTCGGTGTGTGCGACCTTGAGGCGGTCGATGAGGTCCCATGCCTCGTCGAGCATCTCGCGGTCAGCGACGATCCCGAAGTCCAGTTGGTCGCGGTAGCTGAGCAGCGTGATGTTCATCCCGACGCCGTCGATGATCGCGGAGATCGGGTACTGCGCCTCGAGCCGGGCGCCGGCAAGGTAGACGGGCATCGGGAACCCCGGCACGTTGGAAATCACGAGGTTCGTCGGCGCCTCGAGGCCGCGGGTGACGGCCAGGCGCGCGGTGACGCGCGAGGCGCGCGCGAACAGCGCCGGGGGGATGATCTCGTTGGCGTCCTGCAGCAGCGACGCCGGGAGCGCCTGGTGGCGCTCCTTGGCTGAGCGCATCGTCTCGTGCATCCGCTCGAGACGCCGGCCGGGGTCGGGCTCGTCGGTCGGCAGCTCGACGATCATCGTCGAGACGCGGTTGCCGAACGTCCCCAGCTGCTCGGGTGTGCGGACGGAGACCGGGACCATCGTCACGAGCGGCTCGGCCGGCAGCTCGTCGTGGGCGAGCAGGAACGAGCGCATCGCGCCGGCGCACGTCGCCATGACGACGTCGTTGACGGTGGTGCCGGTCGCGTTCTTGATCGCCTTCACCTCGGTCAGCGAGACCGATCCGAACGCGATCCGCCGGTGCGGGGAGATCCGACCCTGAAAGCGCGTGCGCGGCGCCTTCAGCCGCCGACCCTCGAGCACGCCGCCGTCGTCGCGGCGCGGCGCGACGATCCGCCCGACGCGTCGCGTCGCGCCCGCCAGGGTCCCCGCGCCGGGGATGTGGCGCATCGTGGGCAGCACGTCGAGGTTCGCGAGCGTCTTGGGCAGGCGCTGCAGGGCGCGGATCGGCTGGTGTGGGAGCCCGGCCAGCCCGCGGCCGAGCATCTCGATGTCGCCCGGGGCTCGCTCGCCGCGCCGGTTGCTGGCCGGCGGCGCCTCGACGTCACGCCCTTCGGGAGAGACGTCAAGCAGCACGCTGAGGATCTCCGCGCCGGACAGCCCGTCGACCGCCGCGTGATGGATCTTCGTGAAGACCGCGACGCGGCCTCCTTCAAGTCCCTGGATCACGTACAGCTCCCACAGCGGGTGCGAGCGATCCAGCGGCCGCGCGAAGATCCGCGCCACCTGCTCGGCGAGCTGCTCGTCGCTGCCGGGCGCAGGCAGCGCGAGCTCGCGCACATGGAACTCGAGATCAAAGCGCTCGTCGTCCACCCAATACGGATGATCCAGGCCGAACGGCACTTCAACGAGCCGCCAGCGAAACGGCGGCAGCAGGTGCATGCGCTCCCCGACCACGGCGCGCACACGGTCCGCGTCGAGGACCCCGCCGGGCGCCGTCGACGGATCGTAGATCGCCAGGCCGCTGACGTGGCCGTAGTGACGACCGTCCTCAATCGCGAGGAACTGGGCGTCAAGGCTCGTGAGCTGTCGCATGGTCAAGTCCTCCCGCGCCCGAGCCTACATCGGCGGGCGCGATGCGGGCCCCGGCTGTCGCCGACGTCCAGCCTCATCCCTGGGTTCGAGGTCAAGCCGGCTTCGTGCCTGCGCGGGGCCGGATTCATCGCTTCGCGCGGAGCATGCCGCGGTCGGCGAGCGCCTTGGCCGCCGCCAGGCCGGAGGCGCCCGCGCCGATCACGCAGGCCTGGGTGTCGAGGTCACCGCCGGTCGTGGTCATGGGGTGCACCTTCGCGTCAGGGTTGGTGGTTGTCGGGCAGGGAGCCTTGCAGTCCGCTGAGCGCGCTCTGCAGGCGGCGGCGCAGGATCGCCGCGGTCGGCGCGCCCGTGAGGGGGACGCGCGCGCGGAAGCGCACCGCCCAGCGCACGAGGGTCCCGCCATCGTGCGGGATGACGTGCACCTCGCCGTGGTGCCCGGAGAGTGGGGCGCCGGCGGTCAGCTCGTAGGCGTAGCTGCGGGGCGGATCCCAGGCGACGACCTCCTCGGTCACCCAGGCACCGGTCATCTTCAGGCGCCGGACCGTCCCGACGCCGTGCGGCGCGGGCGTCTCGATGCGCACCGGCAGCCCGGACCAGGACTCCATCCCGGCGAGGTCGGCGACGCGCTCCCACACCTCGTCGGGCGAGGCGCTGACATATGTCTCGGCGACGGCGTAGGGGATGCCCGGCGCGAAGCCCGTCAGGCGGTCGGCCCACTCGCGCGGGCGCAGCATCTCGACGTCGAACCCGTCCTCGTCATCGACGTACATGACCCGGAAGATCCCGACCTCCAGCGGCTTGCCGTGCGGCGTCCAGCCCTCACGCTGGGCCCGCTCGAAGGCCGCGTCGAACTCGCCGGTGTCGCGGTAGCCGACGGCGACGTTCATGTAGCCCAGGTCCGAGAGGCGGTACCCCTCCGGCCAGGGCCGGCCGGCCGGCTCCTCGTACTGCACGACCTCGAGCGCGACGCCGCCGCCGCGCAGCACCGCCGAGCGCCGGCTCGCACCCGCCAGCCCCCACAGGGCCTCGTGCTCGGGCGCGTGGAACTGCACGTCCTCGCGCACGAGGCCCAGGCCGGCCTCCGCGCGCGCGCAGAACCCGTCGAGGTCGGGAACGGAGACGGTTACGACGCGGACCGCCGCATCCAGGTCCGGGCGCGCGAGCTCCGGCGCCAGCCCGTCAAGCGGGTCGCGCTCGTAGAGCTCGACGAGGTTCCCGTCCGGGTCGGGGACGCAGACGCGCCGCTCACCGGCGGCTCCGAGCGGCTCCGTGTACGGAAGCGAGCCGAACGCGGCGAGACGGTCGAGCGCCGCGTCGAAGTCGCGCACGTGCACGCCGACCGTCGAGTAGCCCCAGTCGGCGGGGCTCCAGTCGAGCCGACGCGGCTCTGAGCGCGGCTTGAGGTACTGGAAGATCTCGACCTGGAAGAAGCCCTGGCGGTCGAGCGCCCAGAACGCGTGGAACAGCGGGCTTGGGACCGCCTGCACGCGCTCGCTGAGCTTGCCGAAGAAGAGGTTGCGCCCGGCGGGAAGCATGCCGAGCCCCTCGGTGTACCAGCGAGCGGTCCGCGCCCCGTCGCGCGCGACGATGCAGACCTGGTTGAACGGCGTCGAGGGTGCTGCTGTCATGACTGTTCCCGCTCGCGCCGGGTGCGCTCGATCTCTTTCATGCCCTTGCGCTTGAGTGGCTCGTAGAGGCGCAGCAGCACCCACGGCGCGGCGTTGGAGACCTTCGAGAGCAGGCCGCGGCTGAACGGGACGTCGATCTCCAGCGGCCGGTCGCGCAGAGCGCGGAAGATCGCCTCGCTGACCTCGTCGGTCGTCAGGGCGCGCGAGCCGGAGAAGATCAGCGCCACCGCTTCGGGATCCTCCTCGTCCACGTGCTGGTCGAACAGCGCCGTGGTGACGAGGTCCGGGCAGACGACGGTGACGTAGACGCCGTGCCGGCGCAGCTCCACCGCGGTCGCGATCGACGCGCCGCGCAGCCCGAACTTCGACGCCGAGTAGATCACGGTGCCGGGGGTCGGAGCGACGCCGGCGAGCGAGGCGACGTTGACGATGTGGCCGGACCCCTGCGCGACCATCTGCTCGGCCACGATGCGCATGCCGTAGAGCGCGCCCTTGAGGTTGATGTCGATGAGCAGGTCGATGGTCTCGAGCGGCTGATCGACGAACATCGCCACGCGGTCGACGCCCGCGATGTTGTGCAGCTGGTCGATCCTCCCGAAGCGCTCCAGCGTGGCGGCGACGACGCTCCGCCACTCGTCCACCGAGCGGATGTCGAGCTGCTGCAGGACCACGTTCTCGGCGGGCGTGAACGCCTCCGCAAGCGCCTGCTCGTTGACGTCGGCCAGCACCAGCCGCATCTGCGGGTTGCGGCGGCGCAGCTCGGTGGCGAAGTGGCGGCCGATGCCCGAGCCGGCTCCGGTGATGATCGCGACGTCGTCGCTCATGCGCTGCTCCTCTGGAGGTCGAGGCAGCGCTCGGCGGCCGCGACGATGCGGTCGGTGTTCGGCAGCACGGCCTCCTCGAGATGACGCGCGAACGGGATCGTCTGCTCGACCGCCACGCGTTCGAAGCGCGCGTCGATGCGCTGCTCGGCGATCAGCGCGGCGATCTCGCCCGTCAGCCCGCCGCGGACGTAGTCCTCGTCCACGACGACGACGTGGCCGGTGCGTGCGGCGAGCTCGAGGATCGCGGTCGTGTCGAGCGGCGCGATGCTGCGCAGGTCG
>Ga0208851_1000363_pt1 | contig 20658 bp, 15 predicted proteins | sample NGESurshal092012_FD_184481 | JGI IMG/M metagenome (GOLD analysis project Ga0208851, IMG submission 184481) | Arctic peat soil microbial communities from Barrow, Alaska - NGEE Surface sample 415-2 shallow-092012 (SPAdes) | ecosystem: Environmental > Terrestrial > Soil > Wetlands > Peat ... | reverse complement strand
CTACTAGACTTCCGTCGGCGCCGCGGGGCGTAGCGTAGTGGCTAGCGCGCCTGCTTTGGGGGCAGGAGATCGGGAGTTCGACTCTCCCCGCCCCGACTGGTGGGGGGCCTCGCCCCGCACCGCCGTCCTCCGGACGGCGCCGCGCGCCTGTTCCTCGCACCACCGAGCACGACCGCCGCACGCCCGACCGCGCCGTCCCGGGACGACGCGACCAGACCAGGAGTACCGATCCCCGTGAAGAGCGCCGTCGAGACCCTCTCGCCCAGCCGGGTGAAGCTCACCGTCGAGGTCCCCTTCGAGGAGCTGAAGCCCGCGCTCGATGCCGCCTACAAGCGGATCGCTGCGCAGATCTCGGTCCCCGGCTTCCGCAAGGGCAAGGTGCCCAACCGCGTGATCGACCAGCGCGTCGGCCGCGCAGCCGTCCTCGACGAGGCGATCAACGACGCGATCAACCACAACCTCGACGTCGCCCTGCGCGAGAACGAGATCAAGCTCCTCGGCCGTCCCGAGGTCGACGTCACCACCTTCGAGGACGACGCGCCGCTGGCGTTCACCGCCGAGATGGACGTCGTGCCCGACTTCGAGCTGCCGTCGTACGACTCCCTCCAGGTGACCGTCGACGTCGCCGAGGTCACCGACGCCGACGTCGACGCCCAGCTCGACGGCCTGCGCAGCCGCTTCGGCACCCTCACGACGGTCGAGCGCGCCGCCACGACGGGCGACGTGCTGCTCTTCGACATCACCGGCGAGCACGACGGCGACACCGTCGAGGACCTCGTGGCCACGGCGCTGTCCTACGAGCTCGGCACCGAGGGCATGCTCCCCGGCTTCGACGAGGCGCTCGAGGGCGCGTCGGCGGGCGACACCCGCACCTTCACCTTCACTCCCGACGGCGGGGAGTACGAGGGCAAGGACATCACCGTCACCGTCGTCGTCTCCACGGTCCGCGAGAGGTCCCTCCCCGAGGCCGACGACGCCTTCGCCCAACTCGCCAGCGAGTTCGACACCATCGGCGAGCTGCGCGAGGACCTCCGCACCCGCCTGGCCCGCGTGAAGGTGCTCGAGCAGGGCTACGCCGCACGCGAGAAGGTGGCCGAGGCGCTGCTCGAGGCCACCGACGTGCCGGTGCCCGAGAACGCCATCACCCAGCAGGTCGACGACCACTTCGCCGACGGCCACGGCGACGACGATCACCGCGCCGAGTTCGAGAAGCAGTCGCGCGACTCGCTCAAGAGCCAGCTCGTCCTGGACAAGATCGCGGACACCGAGGACCTCTCGGTGTCGGAGTCCGAGCTCTCGGCCTGGCTGGTCCAGCAGGCGCCGCGCTACGGCATGAGCCCCGACCAGTTCGCCCAGGAGCTTGTCAACGCCGGTCAGGTCCCGTCCGCCGTCGCCGAGGTGCGCCGGGCCAAGGCGCTCGCCCACGTGCTCGAGCACGCCACCGTGGTGGACTCCGAGGGCAACCCGGTCGACCTCGGCGCCCTGGACCCCGCAGACCTCCCGGTCGCGTTCGACGACGACGACCACGAGGGTCACGACCACGACGACCACGAGGGTCACGACCACGACGACCACGAGGGCCACGACCACGACTGATCCGTCGAGCTGACCCCCGTCCCCAGGGGAGACGCAGCAAGCAGTACGCCGAAGCAACGAGCGCCGAGAGGTCCGGAGCGCACCCCCGAAGGGGGTCGCTCCGGACCTCTCTGTCGTCGGGCGAAGTCCGACGACCTGGCGCGAGGCGGAGGCGTCGGCGACGCGCTCGCCCCTGGGGGGCGAGCGCTTGGAGCCGTAGCAATCCGCCTACGGCGAACACCCCCGTGCCAGGGATGGCACGGGGGTGTTCTGTGGTTAGGGTCGATCACGCGAGGCGACGACCACGACTCGACGACAGCGACTGCAGGAGGAACACCGTGAGCGGTACCTGGACCGATCGGGGCCCCGGAGCCGGAGTCACCGGCTACAACGACTCGATCAAGGAACGGCTGCTCCGCGAGCGGATCATCTTCCTCGAGGGCGAGGTCCGCGACGAGATGGCCAACGACATCGTTCGCCAGCTGCTGCTGCTGTCCGCCGAGGACCCCGAGAAGGACATCTACCTCTACGTGAACTCGCCCGGCGGGAGCGTGTCGGCCGGCATGGCGATCTACGACACGATGCAGTTCGTGCCCAACGACGTCGGCACGATCGGTCTCGGGATGTGCGCGTCGATGGGGCAGTTCCTGCTCACCGCCGGGGCCCCCGGCAAGCGCTACGCCCTCAAGCACGCACGCGTGATGATGCACCAGCCGCTCGGCGGCCTCGGCGGCGTCCAGTCGCTGGTGCAGAAGCAGGCCGAGCAGATGCTGCTCCTCAAGAAGCAGCTCGCCGAGCTCATCGCGCACCACACGGGGCAGCCCATCGAGCGCATCGTGGAGGACTCCGAGTGGGAGAAGTGGTTCTCCGCGGACGAAGCCAAGGACTACGGAATCGTCGACCACGTCGTGACGTCAGCTGCTGACGTCGCCGGCGGCGGCGGCACGGCCTGAGACGGAGAGAGACACCCATCATGAGCAACCTCGTCATCCCGTCGTCGGGTCCGACCGCCGGCTACTCCGCGCCCGAGGCGCGCTACATCCTCCCGCAGTTCGTCGAGCGGACCTCGCAGGGCACCAAGACCTGGGATCCCTACTCCAAGCTGTTCGAGGAGCGCATCATCTTCCTCGGCGTCCAGATCGACGACACCAGCGCGGACGACATCATGGCGCAGCTGCTGTGCCTGGAGTCGATGGACCCGGACCGCGACATCAGCATCTACATCAACTCGCCCGGCGGCTCCTACACCGCCATGACGGCGATCTACGACACGATGCAGTTCGTCAAGCCCGACATCACCACCGTCTGCCTCGGGCAGGCGGCGTCGGCCGCTGCCGTGCTGCTCGCCTCCGGTTCACCCGGCAAGCGCTACGCCCTGCCGCACGCGCGCGTCCTGATCCACCAGCCCTACACCGAGGGCGGCGGCCAGGGCACCGACATCGAGATCCAGGCCAACGAGCTCATGCGGATGCGCACCGAGATGGAGGGCATCCTCGCCCGGCACACGGGCCGCGCGGTCGAGCTCATCGCGAAGGACATCGAGCGCGACAAGATCCTCGACGCCGCGGCGGCGGTCGAGTACGGCATCGTCGACTCGGTGATCCCCTCGCGCAAGGCCTCGGCCGCGCGCGACTAGACGGGCCGCCGAACCCGCTCATACCGGGCTCGGCGCGGCTCTGACCAGGTGCGACGCCCGCCCGGCAGCACGTCGGGCGGGCGTTGCGCTGTCGGCGTAAACCCCTCGAACGGCGTGTCCCGGCACGGCCTTCCCGGGCCCCCGGGCGGTACCGTCGGTCCCGTACGGTCGCGAGCAGGTGCGACCGATAGGCCTCATGCCCTCAGGCATGCGACGAGAGGACGATCACGTGGCGCGAGTCGGTGACGGCGGCGACCTGCTCAAGTGCTCGTTCTGCGGCAAGAGCCAGAAGCAGGTCAAGAAGCTCATCGCGGGTCCGGGTGTCTACATCTGCGACGAGTGCATCGACCTGTGCAACGAGATCATCGAGGAAGAGCTCAGCGAGTCCAGCGACCTGCAGTTCGACGAGCTGCCCAAGCCGCGCGAGATCTACGACTTCCTCGACAAGTACGTCATCGGCCAGGACGCCGCGAAGAAGGCGCTGTCGGTGGCGGTCTACAACCACTACAAGCGCGTTCAGGCCGGCGCCGGCACCGAGCGTCGTACCGACGACTCGGTCGAGCTCGCGAAGTCCAACATCCTGCTGCTCGGCCCCACGGGCTCGGGCAAGACGCTGCTCGCGCAGACCCTCGCGCGGATGCTCAACGTCCCGTTCGCCATCGCCGACGCCACGGCGCTGACCGAGGCCGGCTACGTCGGCGAGGACGTCGAGAACATCCTGCTCAAGCTGATCCAGGCCGCGGACTACGACGTCAAGAAGGCCGAGACCGGGATCATCTACATCGACGAGATCGACAAGGTCGCGCGCAAGAGCGAGAACCCGTCGATCACCCGTGACGTCTCCGGCGAGGGCGTCCAGCAGGCGCTGCTGAAGATCCTCGAGGGCACGACGGCGTCCGTGCCGCCGCAGGGCGGGCGCAAGCACCCGCACCAGGAGTTCATCCAGATCGACACCACCAACGTGCTGTTTATCGTCGGCGGCGCCTTCGCGGGACTCGACAAGATCATCGAGCAGCGCATCGGCCGCAAGGCGCTCGGCTTCACGGCGTCGATGGACACCGGCGACACCAACCCGGGCAACGTCTTCGGCCGGGTCATGCCGGAGGACATGCTCAAGTTCGGCATGATCCCCGAGTTCATCGGCCGCCTGCCGGTCTTCACCTCCGTCGTCGCGCTCGACCGCGAAGCGCTGGTGAAGGTGCTCACCGAGCCGCGCAACGCTCTGGTCCGGCAGTACCAGCGGCTCTTCGAGCTCGACAACGTCGAGCTCGAGTTCACCGCCGACGCGCTGGAGGCCGTGGCCGACCAGGCCGTCCTGCGCGGCACCGGTGCCCGCGGGCTCCGGGCGATCATGGAGGAGGTCCTCCTGTCCGTGATGTACGACGTCCCCAGCCGCGACGACGTCGCCCGTGTCGTCATCAGCGGCGAGGTCGTCCTCGACAACGTTCTGCCCACCCTCGTGCCGCGCGACGCCGTCGCGCCGCGCCGCGAGCGGCGCGAGAAGAGCGCCTGACCCGCACGGGTCGGACGCCCTGCTCGATCGAGCGACGAGCTCCGGTCAGCCGACCTTCTCCATCGCGGTGCGGATCGCGATCGCCATCGCGGCGCCGTCCGCCGGGGTCGCGGGCCGCAGCACCGTGACCGACCCGAACGTGGCGGCGTCGGACCAGAAGCACACCGACGCCGGCGTCGCGCCGACCGTGCTGGCACCGCAGCTCATGTCCCCGCCGAGGGTGCCGGTCGGGACGGGCGTCACGGCGCTCACCGGGAATCCGGTCGCGCCCTGGAACCCCGCGAACGCGGTCGAGACGTCGGCGGTCGTCCCTGGCGTCGCGGCCTTCCACGCGATGACGGTGGCGGTGGGCGTCGTGCCCGCGCCGTACACAGCCGCCACCGGCGCCGTGTAGCCCGTCAGCCGGGTGCTCGTGGCGGCCGTGGTCAGTGCGGCCGAAGGGGCACCCGGAAGCAGGGTGAGCCCGTTCACCGACTGCGGAGCGGCGAGGGTGACGGTCTTCACCACCGGGGCCGCGGTGCGGACGGGTGCGGCGACCGTGTCGTCCGGCGGCACGAGGAAGCCCGGCCACACGAAGCAGGCGGCCGCGCCGAGCGCCGCGAGGCCGGCGACCGCGCCGAGCGCCACGATCGGACGGCGTACCCGCGGAGCGTTCGTCGCCTCGTCGGCGAGGTCCTCCTCGAGCGGGCCGGGGTCGAGGTCCGGGTCGGCGTCGAGGTCGGGGTCGAGGTCGGCGACAGCGTCGCCCTCGGGCGGTGCGAGCTCGAGCGGCGCGTCGTCGTTCTCGGGAAGCGGCGCGGGCGGGGTGCCCCACGGAGCGGTCGGGGGAGCCGCGCCGGCCGCGGCGTAGACCTCGGCCCTGGTCGGGACCGGGTCCGCGGGCGCCAGCGCGGGGACCGGCTGGTCCAGCGGGCTCGGGGTCGATCCGTCGCGGCGGTGGGAGTGCGGGCGCGACTCGACCGGCGCCGGCGGCAGCGGCTCGGCGGGCGGCGCCGGGGGAGCGGGTGGAGCGAGCGGCGCGGCCACGGTGAGGACCGGGGTCGAGACCGCGACCGGCGACGGTGCCGGGGCCGGTTCCGGGGGCCGGGGCGGGGCCGCGACAGGAGCGTCGACGGAAGCCGATGGGGCGTCAGCAACGGCGGCGACCGCGGCGGGAGCGCCGGCCATGGCCAGCTCCCGGACCGCCGGCTCAGGGACCGGGGCGGCCGTCGGGGCGGGCGGGGGGTCGGGCAGCAGGGGCTCGGCGGGCAGCGCCCAGGCGGGCAGCGGGACGCCCGGCAGGATCGTGGCGCCGCTCGAGATCGTCGCCGACGGCTCGGGGACTGCGGACGTTCGGGCCACGCCGATCACCTCGTTCGCTCACGGAACGCCCATGAGGAGCGTTCCGGCTCTCCCGTGGTGATCGACCCCGACCGGCGGCCACTTGAGCCGCACGGGGTGGCGGTTAGTCCGCCAGCGTGACCTCGACCCGCAGCGGGCCGCCCTCGGGCAGGAAGGTCAGGTGCGCGATCCGGCCCGCGGCGGCGAGGTCGCCCCCGGCCTGCTCGACCCGGCCGAGGGCGTCGGCGTCACCGCTCACGACGGCCGCCGTCACGTCGGCGCGCATGGACACCTTCGCGTCGCTCTTGGCCTTGCGGATCCCGGAGAGCACGGTCGCGACGTCGGACACGAGCGCCGGCTCGCCGATCACCCCGGACAGCTCGTCGACCGACGGCCAAGCGGCACGGTGCACGCTGCCCTCGCGCCACCAGTCCCAGACCTCCTCGGTCACGAACGGGAGCACCGGGGCGAACAGCCGCAACTGCACCGAGAGGGCCAAGGCCAGCGCGGCCTTGGCCGAGGCGGCCGCCTCGGGGCCACGTGCGCCGTAGGCCCGGTCCTTCACCAGCTCGACGTGGTCGTCGCAGAACGACCAGAAGAACGACTCGGACAGGTCGAGGGCGCGCGCGTAGTTGTAGTCGTCGAAGGCGGCCGTGGCGTCGGCCACGACACCGCGCAGCTCCGCGAGCATCGCGCGGTCGAGCGGGTCGGTCACGACCGAGAGGTCGTCGGGCAGCGCCGCACCGAGGCCGAGCACGAACTTGCTCGCGTTGAGCAGCTTGATGGCGAGCCGGCGGCCGATCTTCATCTGGCCCTCGTCGAAGGCCGTGTCGGTGCCGGGGCGACCTGAGGCAGCCCAGTAGCGGACGGCGTCGGCGCCGTGCTGCTCCAGCAGGCCCGTGGGCGTCACGACGTTGCCCTTCGACTTGCTCATCTTCTTGCCGTCGCCGTTGTCGATGATCCAGCCGCTGATGGCGGCGTGCTTCCAGGGCAGCACGTCGTCCTCGAGGTGGGCGCGCACGACCGAGGAGAACAGCCAGGTGCGGATGATCTCGTGGGCCTGCGGGCGAAGGTCGAACGGCCACAGTCGCTTCCACAGGTCGGTGTCGGCCTCCCAGCCGCCGGCGATCTGCGGCGAGAGCGACGACGTCGCCCAGGTGTCCATCACGTCCGGGTCGCCCATGAACCCACCGGGGACGCCGCGCTGCGTCTCGTCGAAGCCGACGGGCGCATCGCTGCTCGGGTCGATCGGAAGCTCGTCCTCGCGCGGGGTGAGCGGGGTGTCGTAGACCGGCTGGCCGAGGTCGTCGAGCGGGTACCAGACGGGGACGGGCACGCCGAAGAACCGCTGGCGGGAGATGAGCCAGTCGCCGTTGAGGCCCTCGACCCAGGAGGTGTAGCGCGCCTGCATGTACGCCGGGTGCCACTGCAGCTCGGCCCCGCGCTCGACGAGCCGCGCACGGAGGTCGGCGTCGCGCCCACCGTTGCGGATGTACCACTGGCGCGTCGTCACGATCTCGAGGGGCTTGTCGCCCTTCTCGTAGAACTTCACCGCCTGCAGCGTCGGCCGCGGGTCACCCTCGACGAAGCCTGCGGCCCCGAGCGCCTCGATCATCCGCTCCTTGGCCGTGAATGACGTCGCGCCCGCGATGGCGGCGTAGGTCTCCCGGCCGGTCTCGGTGGCGATCCACGCGGGCGTCTCGGGGAGGATCCGGCCGTCCCAGCCGATGATCGGGCGGGTCGGCAGCTGCAGCTCGCGCCACCACGTGACGTCGGTGGTGTCGCCGAACGTGCAGATCATCGCGATGCCGGACCCCTTCTCGGGATCGGCGAGATGGTGCGCCACCACCGGGATCTCGACGTCGAACACCGGGGTCCGCACCGTCGAGCCGAACAGCGGCTGGTAGCGCTCGTCGTCGGGGTGGGCCACGAGGGCGACGCACGCCGCGAGCAGCTCGGGGCGGGTGGTCTCGATGAACACCCGCGAGCCGTCAGGCGCCGGGAAGCCGATGCGGTAGTACTTGCCCTCGCGCTCGCGGTCCTCGAGCTCGGCCTGCGCCACGGCCGTGCGGAATGTGACGTCCCACAGCGTCGGAGCCTCGGACTGGTAGGCCTCGCCGCGGGCCAGGTTGCGCAGGAACGCGCGCTGGGAGGCGGACCGCGCCCCTGCGTCGATGGTCTGGTAGTTGTGCGACCAGTCGACCGAGAGGCCGAGCCGGCGCCAGAGCTCCTCGAACGCCTTCTCGTCCTCGAGGGTGAGGCGCTCGCAGAGCTCGACGAAGTTGCGCCGCGAGATCGGCACCTGGCGCTTCTCGTCGGGCTTGGCGGGCGGCTCGTAGGACGGGTCGTAGGGCAGCGACGGGTCGCAGCGCACGCCGAAGTAGTTCTGCACGCGGCGCTCGGTGGGCAGGCCGTTGTCGTCCCAGCCCATGGGGTAGAACACCTCGAGGCCGCGCATGCGCTGGTAGCGCGCGATGCAGTCGGTGTGGGTGTAGGAGAACACGTGGCCGACGTGCAGCGACCCGCTCACCGTGGGGGGCGGGGTGTCGATCGCGTAGATCTCCTCGCGCGTCTTCGACCGGTCGAAGCGGTAGGTGCCCTGCTGCTCCCATACCTGCGCCCAGCGGTCCTCGATGCCGTCGATCGTCGGCTTCTCCGGGACGCGCGAGTCGGGCGCAGGGGTGCTCATGGTGGCCAATCCTAGGGAACGCGCCGCCGTGCCCCGAACGCGTTCCGGCGCGGACGGCCCGGTGCCCCGCTCCGCGTAGGATCGCCGCTCGTGGATCCCCGCGACGAGCCCGACGACCTGAGCGGCCCCCTCGACGGCGACGAGGACGACGATCTCGGTCCCGACGTCGAGGACGACGAGGAGCTCGAGGACGCCGAGGGCCACCTGCGCGGCGCGGCGGGCGACCCCCGGGGCGAGATGGCTCCCGACGACGACGAGGACGGCGGCCTCGGGCCTGCCTTCGACCTCGTCGACGACGACGCCGAGGAGCCGGCCGAGGTCGTGGAGCTCACCGACGACGAGGCCGACGACGTCCTGTCCCGGTTCCAGGCCATCGAGGCAGCGCTCACCCGGCGCTGGCCCGAGTCGAGGATCGAGCCCTCGCTCGACCGGATCAGCGCCCTCGTGGACCTGCTCGGCGACCCGCACCGCGCCGTGCCGGTGATCCACCTGGCCGGCACGAACGGCAAGACCTCGACGGCCCGGATGGTCGAGTCGGTGCTGCGCGCGCTCGGCCTGCGCACCGGTCTGTTCACCAGCCCGCACCTGCACTCGCTGCGCGAGCGCATCCGCATCGACGGCGCGCCCGTCGACCTCGAGCGGTTCGTCACCGTCTTCGACGACATCGCGCCCTACGTCGCCATCGCGGACCGCAGCAGCGCGAAGGCCGGTGGTCCGCCGCTCAGCTTCTTCGAGGTCATGACGGGGCTCGCCTTCGCGACGTTCGCGGACGCACCCGTCGACGTCGTCATCCTCGAGACCGGCATGGGCGGCCGGTGGGACGCCACGAACGTGGCCGACGCCGCCGTCGCCGTCGTCACACCGATCGCCTTGGACCACATGGACTACCTGGGTCCCGACCTCGCCTCGATCGCCGGTGAGAAGGCGGGGATCATCAAGCCCGGCTCGTCGGTCGTGCTCGCCGCGCAGGAGCTGGCGGTCGCCGAGGTCCTGCTGCGCGCCTGCGTCGAGGCCGACGCCTCGGCCGCGCGGGAGGGGGTCGAGTTCGGGGTCGTCGCTCGAGCGCCGGCGATCGGCGGTCAGCTGCTCACCCTCCAGGGGCCCGCGGGCCTGTACCCCGAGATCTTCCTGCCGCTGTTCGGGGCGCACCAGGCGGCCAACGCCGCGATGGCGCTGGCCGCGGCCGAGGCCTTCCTCGGTGGTGGGGGCACCTCGCTCAACCCCGACCTCGTGCGCCAGGGGTTCGCGGCCGTCGAGTCGCCGGGCCGCCTCGAGGTCGTGCGACGCGGGCCCACCGTGGTCGTCGACGCCGCGCACAACCCGCACGGCGCCGCCGCCCTCGCCGCGGCCATCACCGACGGCTTCGAGTTCACCTCGCTCGTGGGCGTGGTCGGCGTCCTGGCCGACAAGGACGCGCGCGGAGTGCTCGCGGCTCTGGAGCCGGTCCTGGCGGAGGTGGTCATCACCCGCAGCTCGTCGCCGCGTGCCACCGACGTCGACACCCTCGCGGCCATCGCGGTCGAGGTGTTCGGGGCCGACCGGGTCGAGGTGTCCTCCCGGCTAGCCGACGCCCTCGACCTCGCGATGACCCGCGCCGACGAGGCCGCCGCAGAGCTCGGTGGCGGCTCCGGCGTGCTCGTGACCGGCTCGGTCGTGACGGCGGCGGAGGCCCGCGCCCTGCTCGGCCGCGCGGAGGCCTGAGGATGAAGTCCCTGCTCGCCGCCATCCTCGTGTTCGAGGCGCTGGTCGTCGCCCTCGCGATCCCCGTCGCGGTGCTCGCGGACGGCCGGGGCACCCCCGCGGCTGTGACACTCGCCGTCCTCTCGGTGCTCCTCGTGCTCGGCGCGGGCCTCGTGCGTCGTCCGGGCGGCGTCGCCGTCGGCTGGACGCTCCAGGTCCTCGTGTGCCTGTCGGGACTCCTCGTTCCCGCGATGGCCGTGCTCGGGCTGGTCTTCCTCGGCGTCTGGGTCGTGGCCCTGGTCTACGGCGCCAAGGGCGACCGGCTATCCGCGGAGAACGCGGCGAAGGCGCGGTCGGCACGCGACGGGGCGTCCGACGCCCCCTCCACGCACGGTTAGGATCAGGGCTGCGTCGTCCGGGCTTCCCGGCCCCGCGCCACCCCGAACCCGCCTTCACCCTGGAGCACAGTCGTGTCCGAGCGCACCCTCGTCCTCGTCAAGCCCGACGGCGTCGCCCGCGGCCTGGTCGGCGAGGTCCTAAGCCGCATCGAGCGCAGGGGCTTCAGGCTCGTGGCCCTCGAGCTGCGCACCCTCGACCGCGCCACCGCCGAGGAGCACTACGGCGAGCACAAGGACAAGCCGTTCTTCGGCGAGCTCGTCGACTTCATCACCTCCGGCCCGCTGCTGGCCGCCGTCATCGAGGGCCGCGAGGCGATCGCCTCCTGGCGCACGATGATGGGCGCCACCGACCCGGCAAAGGCCGCTCCGGGCACGATCCGCGGCGACCTCGCCACCGTGATGAGCGAGAACGTCTCGCACGGCTCGGACTCCCCGGAGTCGGCCGCTCGCGAGGTCGCGCTGTTCTTCCCGAACCTCGTCTGACCAGCTTGCGCGTGGCCGACCGGACGTGATCCTCGACGCGTGGCCGTCACCGGACGCCATGCTCGACCCCGACTGACCTGCGGCGATCCTTCGGGGGCGGTGTCCTGTCGCCGGAGCGACGTGGACGAGCACCCCCTCCGGGCCCGTACCATGGGGCTCGGTCGGCGTACTGCACCGACGCGCGCCGTTCACCCGTTCGTTCTCCACCGGAAGGCTTCCCCGCCCCATGGCCAACAACCTGTCGTTCATCGGTCGTGACATGGCCGTCGACCTCGGCACCGCCAACACCCTCGTCTACGTGCGCGGCCGCGGCATCGTGCTCAACGAGCCGAGCGTCGTCGCGATCAACAACACCACCGGCGGCATCCTCGCCGTGGGTGCCGAGGCTAAGAAGATGATCGGCCGCACGCCGGGCAACATCGTCGCCATCCGGCCGCTCAAGGACGGCGTCATCGCCGACTTCGACACGACCGAGCGCATGCTGCGCTACTTCATCCAGAAGGTGCACAAGCGGCGCCACCTGGCCAAGCCGCGCCTCGTCGTCTGCGTGCCCTCGGGCATCACCGGCGTCGAGCAGCGCGCGGTGAAGGACGCCGGCTACGCCGCCGGCGCCCGCAAGGTCTACATCATCGAGGAGCCCATGGCCGCGGCCATCGGCGCCGGGCTGCCCGTGCACGAGCCGACCGGCAACATGGTGGTCGACATCGGTGGCGGCACCACCGAGGTCGCGGTCATCAGCCTCGGCGGCATCGTGACCAGCCTCTCCATCCGCGTGGGCGGTGACGAGCTCGACACCTCGATCATCAACTACGTGAAGAAGGAGTACTCCCTCATGCTCGGCGAGCGCACCGCCGAGGAGATCAAGATGGCGATCGGCTCGGCGTTCCCGAGCCCTGACGAGCCGCACGCCGAGATCCGCGGCCGCGACCTCGTCACCGGCCTTCCCCGCACGGTCGTCGTGACGGCCGAGGAGATCCGCCGCGCCATCGACGAGCCGGTCAACGCCATCGTCGACGCCGTCAAGACCACGCTCGACCGGACGCCGCCGGAGCTGTCGGGCGACATCATGGACCGCGGCATCGTCCTCACCGGGGGCGGCGCGCTGCTGCACGGCCTCGACGAGCGGCTCCGGCACGAAACCGGGATGCCGATCGTCATCGCTGATGACCCGCTCGACTGCGTCGCGCTGGGGTCGGGCAAGTGCGTCGAGGAGTTCGAGGCCCTCCAGCAGGTCCTCATCGCCGAGGCGCGCAGCTAGGCGCGCCGGTCCACCACGACGGAACACGTACGGCTGCGCCCGCGACGCTCGGCGTCGCGGGCGCACCCGTGAGCAGGGAGAGCACACCGCATGCGGGACACGAAGCGGACGCGGACCATCCTCGGTCTGCTGCTGCTCACGTCCCTGACCCTCGTGGTGCTCAGCCTCCGCGGCGGGGGGTCGGGGGCGCGCGACTCCGCATCCGGCTTCTTCGGTCCCATCGAGAACGCCGCGAGCGCGGTGGTCCGGCCGGTGAAGAACTTCCTGTCGTCGATCTCCTCGCTGGGGAGCAAGGACCAGCAGATCGCCGACCTGCAGAAGCAGATCGACGCGCTCCAGCAGCAGGTGAACACCACCGAGTACGACCGCAACCGGGCTCAGGAGCTCAACGACCTGCTCCACCTCGCCGGCGCGGGTCAGTACAAGACACAGTTCGCGCAGGTCATCGCGATCGGCCCGGCCCAGGGCTTCGCGTGGACAGTCACGATCGACGTCGGCAGCGCGCAGGGCATCAAGGTCGACCAGACGGTGATCAACGGGAAGGGCCTCGTCGGCCGGGTCGTGGCCACCACGTCGTCCACGGCCACCGTCGCCCTGCTCGTCGACGCCACGTCGACCGTCGGTGCCCGGGTCGAGTCCTCGATGCAGGTCGGCTTCCTCAACGGCACCGGTGACCCGCACTCCCTCGAGCTGCAGCTCCTCGACCCGTTCGCGCCCGTCGCCGTCGGCGACCGGCTGGTGTCCTACGGCATCAAGGGCGGCGCCTACGTCCCCGGCGTACCCCTGGGCACCGTCACCTCGGTCGAGGGGACCCCGGGCCAGCTGACCCGGGTCGCCAAGGTGGACCCCTACGTCGACGTGACCTCCCTCGACGTCGTCGGCGTCGTGGTCGTCGCGCCCAAGAACAACCCGGGCGATGCCGTCCTCCCGCCCAGGCCCACGCCGACGGCGACCGCGGGTGCCACCGGCGCCACCGGCGCCAGCGGGGCGACCGGCGCCTCGAACGCCGCCTCGCCGACCCCGAACCCCTCGGCGTCCTGACGTGATCTGGCTGCGCACCGCCCTCACCGTCGCGCTCGTCGTGACCGCGCTCCTGCTCGAGCTCACGGCGATGCCCCTGCTCCACCTGCCCGGCGCGACCCCGGACGTCCTCACCGTGACCGTCGTGGCCCTCGGTCTCGTGGCCGGCCCGGTCCGCGGCGCCGCCACCGGCCTGGCCGCGGGGGTCGCCCTCGACCTGGTCACCCCTGCCGACGGCGTCATCGGCCTCACCGCGGTGGTCCTCGTGGTGGTCGGCTACCTCGCGGGCCTGCTCGGCGGCGACCGGGACCGCTCGCCGTTCACCACCGTCGCGCTGGCCGGGCTGCTCGCCGGCGGCGCCACGCTGTCCTTCGCGCTCATCGGCGGGCTCGTGGCCGATCCGCGCATCTCCTGGGAGCGGGTGCCGGGCCTCGTGCTGACCCAGACCGCCTACGCCGTGGTCCTCGCCGCCTTCGTCGTCCCGGGCGTGGCCTGGCTCTGGCGGAGGGTCGACCCGCCCGCTCCCCGCTACGAGGTCGGTCGATGAGCCGGTAACCTGGCGCCACGGCCCCGGGACCGGACACCGCCGTCCGGCGCCCCACCAGCGTGAGTCGTCCGTCACGTCGGGGAACCCGCCGCCCGCGCCCGTCGTCCACGCCTTAGCGACCCGATCAGCACCGCCCTCCCCGGGGGTGCCGCGCCCGGGCACCACCCCGCGTCACGCCCCCACGGCACCACAGCCCCGAGCACCGACCAGGAGCACTGACCCGTGAGCGAGAGGTCGTCACTGCGCCTCGCGGTGCTCGGCGTCCTGATCGTGTCCCTGCTGGTGACCATGATCGGTCGGCTCTTCTTCCTCCAGGTCGTCTCCGCGGACACCTACGCCCACCAGGCGGACGCGAACCAGAACCGCTACGTCGTCACCCCTGCGACCCGCGGCCTGATCCTCGACCAGCTCGGGCGCCCGCTCGTCTCCAACCGGACCTCGCTCGTCGTGAGCGTCGACCGCACGGTGATCGGCGAGCAGAAGGACAAGGGCGTCGCGGTCCTCACCCGCCTCGCGAAGGCGCTGGGCACGACGTACACCGCCCTGTCCTACCGGCTGGAGATCTGCGGGCCCACCGCGCACGAGAAGCCGCCGATCTGCTGGAACGGCTCGCCGTTCCAGCCCATCCCGGTGGCCAAGGACATCACCCAGGACCTCGCGCTCACCATCATGGAGAAGCGCTCGGACTACCCGGGCGTGACGGCTAGCCTCGAGGCCGTCCGCGTCTACCCGGGGATCGACGGCGTCAACGCCGCCCACCTGCTCGGCTACCTCGGCCCCGTGAGCGACGCCGAGCTCGCGGCGCAGAAGAAGCAGGAGCAGGCCGGACTGATCACCTCGGTCCAGTCCAAGCTCCAGCGCACCGACCTCATCGGCCGGTCCGGCCTCGAGTCGCAGTACGACACCGCGCTGCGTGGCACCCCGGGGGTCAAGCAGCTGGCGGTCAACCAGGCCGCCGCGGTCGTCGGAACCGTGAGCGAGACGTCGCCGGTCCCGGGTCAGTACCTCGTCACGAACATCGACGCGAAGCTGCAGTCGGTCGTCGAGAAGCAGCTCTACGCCGCGATCCTGCGCGCCCGGTCGACCCCGGTGCGCCACGGCACCGGCTACTACAAGGCCGACTCCGGAGCGGCCGTCGTGATGGACGTGACCAACGGCCACGTGCTGGCGATGGCGTCCTACCCGTCGTACGACCCGTCGGTGTGGGTGGGCGGCATCTCCAAGACCGAGTACGCGGCGCTCACGAACCCGAAGTCGAACTACCCGCTCATCTCCCGCGCGATGCAGGGCCAGTTCGTCCCGGCATCGACGTTCAAGATCGTGTCGGCCTCGGCCGCGCTGCAGAACGGGTACACGGCGAACCAGACCTACGACTGCCCGTCCTCGCTCAAGGTCGGTAACCGGGTCTTCAACAACTTCGAGGGCGAGGCGCCGGGACCGGTGAACCTCGCCAAGGGGCTCGCGGTCTCCTGCGACACGATGTGGTACAAGATCGCGTTCGACTACTGGCTGCGCGACGGCGGCAACAACCCGGTCGCCAAGCCGCTCGACCCGATCGAGAAGATGGCGAAGGCCTACGGCTACGGCAGGCGCACCGGGATCGACCTGCCGAGCGAGTCGCGCGGACGAGTCGGCGGTCGCGCCTTCAAGAAGGCGCTCAGCGACCAGCTGCACGACGCGTGGTGCTCGCGGGCGACGACCGGCTATCCCGAGGTCGCGAAGACCGATCCCAACCGTGCGGCGTTCCTCAAGGCGCTCGCGGCGGAGAACTGCGCGGCCGGCGGCCTCTACCGCGGCGGTGACGAGGTCAACCTCGCCATCGGTCAGGGCGACACCGTCGTGACGCCGCTCCAGGAGGCCACGGCGTACTCCGCGCTCGCCAACGGCGGCACGATCTGGCAACCGCAGGTGGCCAAGGGCCTCGTCGGCAGCGACGGCAAGGTCGTGAGCCTGATCAAGCCCAAGAAGACCGGCACCCTGCCGGTCTCCAAGGCCAACCTCGCGTTCCTGCGCTACGCCTTCTCGCAGGTCACCAGCCAGACCTACGGCACAGGTTACAACCCGTTCAAGGGCTTCCCGCTGGCGCAGATCCCGGTCGCCGCCAAGACGGGTACGGGCCAGGCATCGGGCAACCAGCAGTCGACCTCGTGGTTCTCGACCTTCGCACCGGCCAACAACCCGAAGTACGCCGTCGTGATGATGGTGTCGCAGGGCGGCACCGGTGCCGGCACCAGCGCCCCGAGCGTCCGCAAGATCTACGAGGCGCTCTACGGCGTCACCGGCTCGACGATCGACCCCTCGAAGTCCGTCCTCGTCGGTGACGCGCCCGCGGCGAAGCTGCCCACAGTGCGCAGCGACGGCACGCCGGTCTACCCGGGGATGCCCCAGACCATCGGGGGCGCCACGCCCGCAGCCGGTGCCACGGGTGCGACCGGTGCGTCGGGAGCCACCGGCCCCTCGGGCACCTCGTCCGGCGCGCTGCTCGGTCTTCCGCTGCTCCTCGGCGGCGGGCTGCTCGGTCGCAGGGCTCGTCGTCGGCGCCACCCGCGCGCGCCCGACGTCCGGCTGTGGTCGCCATGACCATCGGCTACGCCGCGCCTTCCATCACCCGACGCGGCACCTCGTCGTCGTACCTGCGGCGCATGGACTGGGTGCTCGTCATCGCCGCGCTGGCGCTCTCGGTCATCGGGTCGCTGCTCGTGTGGTCGGCGACCCAGGGCAAGCTGGTCGAGGCCGGCGGCGACGGACAGTCGTTCCTCAAGAAGCAGCTCATCAACCTCGTCGTCGGGGTCGCCTTCGCCGTCCTGGTGTCGCGCTTCGACTACCGGCTGCTGCGCGCCTACACGCCGATCCTGTGGGGCCTGTCGATCATCGGGCTGCTGTTCGTGCTGGTGCACGGGGCGCGCATCAACGGGGCGAAGGCCTGGATCCTGCTGCCCGGCGGGCTGTCGCTCCAGCCGGCGGAGTTCGCGAAGATCGCGATCATCCTCGGCATGGCGATGATCCTGTCGGAGAAGCGCGACGCGGAGGACGAACCGCGGGACATCGACGTCGCCTTCGCGCTCGGCGTCGCGGGCATCCCGATCGCGCTCATCATGCTGCAGCCCGACCTCGGGACCGTGATGGTCATCGCGACGGTCGTCTTCGGCATCATCGCGGTCTCCGGTGCCCGCGCCCGGTGGCTCATCGGGATCCTCGTCGGCGGCACGCTCGTGGCGTTCGTCGCGATCCAGGCGGGGATCCTCCAGAAGTACCAGCTCGACCGGCTCACGGCGTTCACGGACCCGACGTCGAACACCCGCACCTCCGGCTACAACACCCAGCAGGCGCGCATCGCGATCGGGTCGGGCGGGCTCTTCGGCACCGGTCTGTTCCACGGACCGCAGACCCAGGGCCACTTCGTTCCCGAGAACCAGACCGACTTCGTCTACTCGGTCGCGGGGGAGGAGCTCGGCTTCGCCGGCGCGGCGCTCATCATCGTGCTCCTCGGCGTCATCCTCTGGCGGGCCGTCCGCATCGCCATGCGGGCCTCGGACCTGTTCGGCCGTCTCGTCGCGACCGGAGTCGCCACCTGGCTGGCGTTCCAGGCCTTCGAGAACATCGGGATGAACCTCGGCATCATGCCGGTGACCGGCGTACCGCTGCCCTTCGTCAGCTACGGCGGCACGAGCATGTTCGCCAGCTGGCTGGCCATAGGTCTCTTGATCAACGTCCACCTCCGCGCCCAGGAATAGCCCTCACCCTCCGTGACCACGGGTTCTCAGTGAAGGACGCTTTGTTGCATAGAGCACAACAACGGCGTCCTTCACTGAGAACGCTCAGGGTGGGCGGTTACTGGGTGCGACGTTAGGATCTGCTTACTTTCCCCGTCGTACGTCGAAGGTGTGCTCCTGTGTCCGTCGAGTCGGTCTTCCCGCAGCTCGAGGCTCTCCTTCCGCTGGTGACCAAGCCGGTGCAGTACGTCGGCGGCGAGCTCAACGCGGTGAGCAAGCCGTGGGAATCGGTGGCCGTGCACTGGGCGCTGATGTACCCGGACGCCTACGAGGTCGGCGTGCCCAACCAGGGGGTGCAGATCCTCTACGAGGTCCTCAACGAGCACCCCGACGCCCTCGCCGAGCGCACCTACGCCGTGTGGCCGGACCTCGAGAAGCTGATGCGCGAGCACGGCGTCCCGCAGTTCTCCGTCGACGCCCACCGTCCCGTCGGTGCGTTCGACCTGCTGGGCATGAGCTTCTCCACCGAGCTCGGCTACACGAACATGCTCACCGCGCTCGACCTCGCGGGCGTCCCGCTCCACGCGCGCGACCGCGACGAGTCGCACCCGGTCGTCGTCGCCGGCGGCCACGCGGCGTTCAACCCCGAGGCGATCGCGGACTTCATCGACGCCGCGGTTCTCGGCGACGGCGAGCAGGCCGTGCTCGCCATCACCGAGATCGTCCGTGACTGGAAGGCCGAGGGCCGCCCCGGCGGCCGCGAGGAGCTGCTGCTCCGACTCGCCCGCACCGGTGGCGTCTACGTCCCGTCGTTCTACGACGTCGACTACCTGCCCGACGGTCGTATCCAGCGCGTCGCGCCGAACCGTCCCGGAGTCCCGTGGCGTGTCTCGAAGCACACGGTGATGGACCTCGACGAGTGGCCGTACCCCAAGGCGCCGCTGGTGCCGCTCGCGGAGAGCGTCCACGAGCGGATGAGCGTCGAGATCTTCCGCGGCTGCACCCGCGGCTGCCGCTTCTGCCAGGCGGGCATGATCACCCGTCCCGTGCGCGAGCGCAGTGCACGCACCATCGCCGAAATGGTGGACAACGGCCTGGCGAAGACGGGCTACGAGGAGGTGGGGCTCCTCAGCCTGAGCAGTGCCGACCACAGCGAGATCGCCGTCATCGCGAAGGGCCTGGCCGATCGGTACGAGGGCACCGAGACCGGCCTGTCGCTGCCCAGCACCCGTGTCGACGCCTTCAACATCGAGCTCGCGAACGAGCTCACGCGCAACGGTCGCCGCAGCGGCCTGACGTTCGCGCCCGAGGGCGGCAGCGAGCGCATGCGCAAGGTGATCAACAAGATGGTCACCGAGGAGGACCTGATCCGCACGGTGGCCACGGCGTACGGCAACGGCTGGCGCCAGGTGAAGCTGTACTTCATGTGCGGCCTGCCGACCGAGACCGACGGCGACGTCCTGCAGATCGCCGAGCTCGCCAGCCGGGTGATCGAGACCGGCCGTCAGGTCAGCGGTACCAAGGACATCCGCTGCACCGTGTCGATCGGCGGCTTCGTGCCCAAGCCGCACACGCCGTTCCAGTGGGCGGCGCAGCTCGACCACGCGACGACTGACGCCCGGCTGCGCAAGCTGCGCGACGCCATCCGCGCCGACCGCAAGTACGGCAAGTCGATCGGCTTCCGCTACCACGACGGCAAGCCGGGGATCGTCGAGGGACTGCTCTCGCGGGGCGACCGTCGTGTCGGCGCGGTCATCGAGCAGGTGTGGCGCGACGGCGCGCGCTTCGACGGATGGAGCGAGCACTTCTCGTTCGATGCATGGATGGCCGCCGCGGCGACGGCGTTCGCCGACGGACCGGTCGACGTCGACTGGTTCACCACTCGCGAGCGCGAGCAGAACGAGGTCCTGCCCTGGGACCACCTCGACTCCGGTCTCGACAAGGACTGGCTCTGGGAGGACTGGCAGGACGCCCTCGCCGAGGTCGACGTCGAGGACTGCCGCTGGACGCCGTGCTACGACTGCGGCGTCTGCGACCAGATGGGCACGGAGATCCAGATCGGTCCCACGGGTGTCACTCTGCTCGGCATGCCCGCGCTGCCCCAGCGCGGCGAGGGCCTCGTGGTGGCGGCCGCGTCGGTCGCCACGGCCGTCGACCCGGTCGAGGCGTGATGGCACGCCAGGCGCCTGTCCGCGACGTCGCGCCCACCGTCCAGCGGCTTCGCCTGCGCTATGCCAAGCGCGGAAGGCTCCGGTTCACCAGCACCCGCGACTTCCAGCGGGCGCTCGAGCGCGCCCTGCGGCGCACCGGCGTCCCCATGGCCTACTCCCAGGGCTTCAACCCGCACCCGCGGATCTCCTACACGAACGCGGCACCGACCGGCACCGCCAGCGAGGCCGAGTACGTCGAGCTCGCCGTCACCTCGGTCCTGGACCCCGAGGCGGTCCGCGCCGCCCTCGACGCCGCGCTGCCGCCGGGGCTCGACGTGCTCGAGGTGGTCGAGGTGCGCGCCCCGGACTTCGCCGAGCGGCTCCAGGCGAGCGTCTGGGTGATCGAGCTGCCGGAGGTCACGGCCGAGGTCGCCGGGCGCGCGGTCGCCGCGTTCCTGGCGGCGGACACGGTCCACGTCCAGCGGCTGACGAAGGGCGGGATGCGCACCTTCGACGCCCGCGAGCCGGTGCTCCGGCTCGAGGTCCGGTCCGACGCGCCCGCCGCGGAGGGTGCCGGAGGCGCCCCCTGTGCGATACTCGACCTGGTTGTGCGGCACGTCACCCCGTCCGTCCGACCCGATGACGTCCTCGCCGCGCTCCGACTCGTGGCCGACCT
>Ga0208851_1000362_pt1 | contig 20677 bp, 18 predicted proteins | sample NGESurshal092012_FD_184481 | JGI IMG/M metagenome (GOLD analysis project Ga0208851, IMG submission 184481) | Arctic peat soil microbial communities from Barrow, Alaska - NGEE Surface sample 415-2 shallow-092012 (SPAdes) | ecosystem: Environmental > Terrestrial > Soil > Wetlands > Peat ... | reverse complement strand
GACGACCGAGCGGGGTCGACCGTCGGCGGCCACCGCCCTGAGCAGCTCAGGGGTGGCGGCCGCCAGCGCACGGCGGACCTGCGCGCCTGCGTCCGCCGTCGCGCGCAGCAGGTCGCCGGGGTCCGCCTGCGCGAGGGCGGCGGGATCGTCGAGCAACCGGTCGTCGGCGTACCGCGGCACGGCTCTCAGTCCACCACGTGCGCGCCGATGCCCGCGGGACCCGGCGTCGCGTCGTCGAGGAGCATGACCGGGATCCCGTCGCGCACCGGGAAGGAGCTGCGGCAGCGCCGGCAGACGATCGCCGTCGGCGGCTCGCCCTCGACCCGCACCGGGGCGTGCTGGTCGCACGGGCAGGCCAGGACCTCCACGAGGACGGGGTCGAGACTCATGCGGCACCACTCCGGATGATCGCGAGGACGTCGTCTCGCACCGATGCCATGAGCGCGTCGTCGGCGCCCTCGACGTTGAGCCGCAGCAGCGGCTCGGTGTTGCTGGGCCGCACGTTGAACCACCACTTCTTGCCGTCGGTGCTGCTCGTCACGGTGAGTCCGTCGAGCTCGTCGAGCATCGTGTCGTCGCGTCCGCCGTACGTCGACCGGATCGAGTCCAGCACCGCTGCCTGGTCCCCGACGGTCGTGTTGATCTCGCCCGAGGCGGAGTAGCGGTGGTAGCGCGCGAGCAGGCTCGACAGGGTCGTTCCCTCGGGCGTCTCACCGAGCGCTGCGAGGGTGTGCAGGGCAGCGAGCATGCCGGAGTCGGCGCGCCAGAAGTCGCGGAAGTAGAAGTGGCCGGAGTGCTCGCCACCGAAGACCGCGCCCGTCTCGGCCATCGTCGCCTTGATGAACGAGTGACCCACCCGGGTGCGGACCGGCGTGCCGCCGTTCTCGCGCACGATCTCGGGGACGGCCGCGCTGGTGATCAGGTTGTGGATGACCGTCGCGCCCGGGTGCTTGGCGAGCTCACGGGCTGCGATGAGCGCCGTGAGGGTCGAGGGGTCGACGATCTCGCCTCGCTCGTCGACGACGAAGCAGCGGTCCGCATCGCCGTCGAAGGCCAGACCCAGGTCGGCGCCGGTCTCGAGGACCTTGGCCTGCAGGTCGCGCATGTTGGCCGGCTCGATCGGGTTGGCCTCGTGGTTCGGGAACGTGCCGTCGAGCTCGAAGAACAGCGGCGTGACGGACAGCGGCAGGCCGGCGAGCACCGCGGGCACGGTGTGGCCCCCCATCCCGTTGCCCGCGTCGACGACGACGTCGAGGTGCCTGCTGGCGCCGAGGGGCACGAGGGCATTGAGGAAGGCGGCGTAGTCGGTGAGGAGGTCGCGGCTGGTGACGGTGCCGACGGGGCCGTCGTGGGCGGGGATGCCGGCCGCGGACCAGGCGAGCACGAGGTCCCGGATCTCGCGCAGGCCGGTGTCCTGTCCCACCGGCGAGGCGCCGGCGCGGCAGAGCTTGATCCCGTTGTACTGCGCGGGGTTGTGGCTCGCGGTGAACATCGCGCCCGGCAGGTCCAGCGAGCCTGCGGCGTAGTAGAGCTCGTCGGTGGAGGCGAGGCCGATCTCGAGCACGTCGACGCCCTGCGAGGTCACCCCGTCGGCGAACGCCGCCACCAGCTCGGGACCGGACGGGCGCATGTCCTGGCCGACCACCACGGTGCCCGGGCCCCCGTCGGCGGTCGAGGCGCGGACCACGTGCGCGAAGGCGGCGCCGACGAGTCGGGCGATCTCCGGGCTCAGGTCGTCGGGAACGACTCCTCGGACGTCGTAGGCCTTGATGAGGCGGTCGAGGTGAGCGGCATCCAGCACGCGCCCGACCCTATCGGTCACGGGTGAGGTCCGAAGGCCGCACTCAGCGCGCGGGGGCGGTGGGGCGGGTCGCTCAGCGGGTGCGCTTGGCGCGGGTGAGGACGTGGTCGACGGAGAGGACCTCGTCGCCGTGCTGCCAGGTGCGGTGCTCGCACTCGAGGCAGTGGGTGAAGTCGACCTCGGAGCCGTCGGTCAGCTCCATCGAGATGCGGGTGACGCGCTCGGACTGGCACATCTGGCACCGCACGCCCACGCGCGCACCCGGCTGGGTGAGCGAGCCGAGCGGCACGGGTACGGCCGACGACGAGCTGCGAGCCATCTGCTCCTCCTTGGAAGGTCCCCCGCTCGACCGGTCCCCCCGATCGGGTCGTGCAGTCGGACATTACGTGGCTTTTCGTCCCCAGGGAAGAGCCTACGTGACCAGAGTGGCTGGATGACACTGGTGTGACCACACTCCGCGGTCAAATCGTTACTTCGCGTGAGCATGTCCCCTGCCTAGGATCGCTCGCCGGAGTTCGTCCGGCGCCGTGACGGGTCAGGCGTCGACGTCGGTGCGCAGGACGCGGAGGTGACCACGACGGCCGACCTCGATCATCGGCGGCACGGTCTCACGCGGTCGCGCGGCCTCGCGCACGGCGTCGGCGAGCGCCTCGAGGTCGTCGCTCGAGGGACGCAGCGCGTCCGGGTCGGGCTGCAGGCGCACGACCTCCCAGCCCACCGGTGCCGTCATCCGCACCGAGTGCTGCTCGCAGAGGTCGTAGCAGTGCGGCTCGGCGTAGGTCGCGAGCGGACCGAGGACCGCTGTCTGGTCGGCGTAGACATAGGTGAGCGTGGCCACCGCTGCACGGGTGCAGGAGGGCTTGGAACAACGCCGGGCTGGGCTCACGGGGCCGACACTACGGTTCGCGACCGACACCACCCGGGACCGGCACGCCGTCACATCCGCCACGGTCCCGGAGGTCGTAGCGTGGCGGCATGGCACTGCGCAGACGCGACCGGCACGAGCGCGGCCTGCGCGGTCCGCTCGCGCCGGCGACCTCCCCCGCGACCGTTCCGCGCGCCGAGCGCTTCGGCGACGTCGTGGTCGCCGCCGTCGACCGCCTCGAGCCGCGCTGGGGTCGGGTCCTCGCCGCGGTCGATGTCGAGATCTACGACGTCCCCGACGTCGGCCCGGACCTCACCGAGGTCCCGCTCGCCGCGCACCGGCACGACCCGGGACAGCGCACGGCGACGGTCGTGGTCTACCGCAGACCCGTGGAGCTGCGGGCCCCCGAGCACCTGGCGCGGGTCGACCTCGTGCGCGACCTGGTCGCGGAGCAGCTCGCCGAGGTGCTCGGGACGACGCCCGGCGAGGTGGACCCGGCGTACGACGACCGGGCAGGGGACTGAGCGCGTCGATCGCGGTGCTCAGCGCACCGACGAGCCGGGGACCGACACGGCGACGGGCACGCTCGTGGTGGCGCGCGTCGGGTAGATGGGTGCGAGCGCGATCATCGGCCCACGGGCGCCGGCCTCGCTCACCTCGCGTCCGGCGTAGACCGGGCCTCCCGAGACAGGTGTTACCACGACGAACGACGACGCGGCCAGCGTCGTGACGGGGACCACGATGCGACGCGTCGCCCCCCCGGGCACGGTGACCGACTGGGCCCAGACCGCGCCCGTGGTCCCTGGGACGTACAGCTCCATCCGCACGACCGCCTGAGCAGTCGGCGCGGCGACGTCGATGCGGTGGGTGATGCCCCGACGCAGTCCCGCGACGATGCCGGGCGCGTTGAGCAGCGGCGTGCCCGCGGCGGAGTCCATCTCCTTGAGGTCGGTGCCATCGCCGGTCCGGACCTCCACGGCCCCGGCGACGGGCGCGGTCGAGGTGATCCGCAGGCCGGAGGCGCTGTGGACCAGAGCGGGTGTGAGGTCGACGGTGACCACGCGGCCGGCGGGGAGGACGACCTGGGCGAGGCCCGACGGGACGATCGGGCCGTCACCGGTCAGCAGGGTGAGCGAGGCGCTCGCGTCGCCGTCCGGCGAGATCAGGCTGAGCCGTGCGGTGCGCACCGGTGCGGGGATGTTGGGGATGACGACGGTGGTGCTCGGCGTGGTCGGGGGCAACAGGCTCATGCCCAGCGGGATGAGGCCGTTGGACTGCTGGTCGAGCCCGGTGACCCCCACCCGGCCGTTGCGGGTGACCACGTGCACCGCGGCGACCGCGAGGCCCGGCGCGAGCGTGTCGAGACGCACCTGTCGGCGCGACGAGGCGGGGAGCACGATGCCGGCGCCACCGGGTGCGTCGACCGGGCCCTTCGGACCGTAGACGAGCAGGTCGACCTGGGCCGGGCTGTCGTCGTCGTTGACGAGCAGCACCTGGGTGAGGCGCCCGACCGTCGTCCCGCCACCGACCAGCCAGGTGTCGGTCACCGGGCGCGAGCACGGCGCGGCACCGAGACCGCGCGTCGCGCCGACGCCGGAGCGGATCACCTGGTCGGCCCCGAAGCCGGCCGCGAAGGAACCGGTCGCTCGGGCCAGCTGGGCGGGCCCGGACTTCTCGCGGAACACGCGTGCGACGGTCTGGCCGGGCTTGCTGATGAGCAGCGGGTCGGAGGCCGCGGTCCTCGTCGTCAGGTCGGCGAGCGTGGCGACGCCGGTGGACACGCCGTCGAGCTCCGCGACACCGGCGATCACCGTCGAGATCAGCGCGGACGTCGCCGTCGTGACAGGGCAGACGAGGGTGGTCGACGCGACCGGCTCGACCCGAGGGGCGTCGTCGACCGGCGGGACCGCGGTGACGCGCGTCTGTCCTACGCCGACGACGGCCAGCATCGACACGGCGGCGACCGCCACGGTCACGGCGGGCCGCCGAAGGGCGCGCAGGAGGCCGGCGACCGTGGTCGGCGCGGGGTCAGGGGTCGTCATGCCGACGTCCCTCCCTGGTCGGGCCCGACAGCCACGTCGGCTGCGTCGGGCGCGTCCTCGAACGCGTCGCTGTCGTCGTCGTCTTCCACGCGCCGCGACGGGAGGGCGAGCAGCGCGACGAGGAGCAGGACGGCGCCCTGCGCCCAGAGCCAGGTGCTTCGTGACGACCCGTCGAACGAGATCGTCACCGGGACCGACGACGAGACCAGCCCGACCTGCTGGATCGACGGGTCGGTGGCGGGGTCACCGCCCGCGACCGTCGGGGAGGTCGAGGTCACCGCGGAGCCGTCCACGGTCCACGTCCATCGGCTGTCGATGGCCTCGGACAGGACCAGCGTGCGGCCGTCCACTCCGGCGGCGACCGTGGTCGCGACCGACGGTGGCGTCCGCGGATCGTCGGGCACCGTGGGGACGGCGCGGGCCACGCGCATGGCGACCGTGCCGGCGGCGACCGCCTCCGGGGGATCGATGACCTGGGCCCGGCTCGACGTCGGGACGAGCTGCCAGACCGCGGCGCCGTCGCGCGCGGACACGCGGCGCAGCCCGGGCTGCGAGTCGAGCGACTCGACGAGGGGGTCCCCCGCGGCGCGGGCGTCCCCGAGGACGACGTAGCGGATGCCGTGCGTCGCGAGGGCCTCGACCTCGTCGGCGCCGAGACCCGCGGCGAGGCGGGACACGAGGCTGGTGATGACGGCCGAGGTGGACGCCGGACCGGCGACGTCGACGTCGCCGAGCTGCGGCTGCGGCGCCGAGAGCAGGTCGTAGATCAGGCGGTCGTCGGCGCCACGGCTGAGCACGAGGCTGCGGGGGCGGTCGGTGGTGCGCATCTCGGCGCCGACGTAGGCGGGCAGCACGTCGCGGCTGCCGCGCGCGAGCGGGCCGTCGACCCCGAGGACGAGCATCCCGAGGGCGCCGATCGGTGCGAGCAGGAGGAGGACCGTGATGGCGGCCGCGGCCGGCTGCCGCCAGCCGAAGCTCGCCCCGGCCAGTCGCCCGGGCAGGCCGTCGAGCGCGACGGCGGAGGCCACGATCAGCGCGCCGCCCCAGACGGCGGTGGCGACGCCGGGCCACGGCGACACGGGGTCGGGGAGCGCGGCGACCTGCACGTGCAGCACCGACTGGACGACGCCGAACGCCAGGGCGACCAGGCCGACGCACCAGGCGACCACGGGGACCCGGCGGCCTCCACGCAGACCGAGCGGCACCAGGGCCGCGACCAGAAGCCCGACGCCCAGCCACAGCGGTGTCGACCCGACGCCGCCCGGGCGCAGCAGGAGGACGTCGTAGGGCTGCAGGTGCCGGTCGGTGGGACCGACGAGCCCCGGCTCGAGCCACAGCAGCGCCGGTTCCCGGAACAGGCGCAGGCTCCAGGGCACGAGCAGCGCCACGGGGAGGAGCACCGTGGCGAGCAGCCGGAGCCGGCCGGCGAGATCGCGCACCACCGTGAGGCCGGCCACCACCGCGAGCGCCGCCGCGACGAGCCACACGACCGGGGTGAACGACGCGACGACGGCCAGGAGCAGCGCCGTGCCGGCTGCGCGCCGCCAGGACGACGGCCGACCGACGCCGACCAGCCGGACGCACGAACGGGCGAGCCACGGCAGCAGCGCGATCGACACCGCCGTGCCGATGCGGCCGCCGGAGATGGCCCCCGTGACCGCCGGCAGCGTGGCGTAGGTCGCCGCGGCCCACACACGCACCCAGACGTGGGAGACCAGGCCGCGCAGGGCCAGGTAGGAGGTGAGTCCCGCGATCGGCACGAGCCCGAGCAGCACGAGATCGACGGCGGAGCTCGCCGAGCCGCGCAGCAGGAACGCCAGCCCGGACAGCGGGGCGAGCCAGGCCGGGGCGTCGGCCGGCGAGCCCGGGCCCACCTCGTGCCACGCCGTGGTGTAGCTCGCCCACAGGTCGCTCGCGCCCTCGGGTGCCGGGATCAACGCACCGCCGAGCAGGACGCCGTCGCCGAACAGCCCGCGCTCGCCGACCAGGGCGAGCAGGAGCAGGGTCAGGACGAGCAGCACGCCTGGCCGGCGGAACGCCCGGCGCAGGCGCGAGGGCCGCCGGTCGTCGGCGTACCACCCGTCGGGATCGTCGCTGGTGGAGTCCAGGACCGAACGGCTCGGGTCCGAGACATCGCGTCCGGCGACGAGGTCCGCGAAGGTCTCGAGGACGTGACGGGCCTGGGTCCCGCGCGGCGCGAGCAGCGTGCGCACGTCGGACTCGGGCACCGCCTCCGGGAGGGCGGCCGCCGCTGCGACGCGGCTGCGCGAGACCCGCAGCCCGGTGCGGTCGCGCACCGAGTCGAGGAACGCACCCCACTCGTCGCGCGCCTGCTGGGGCGCCTTGGCCACGAGCAGCCCGACCGCGCGCACGAGCGATCCGATGAGCAAGCGGAACGTGACGTAGGGCCCGCGCAGCCCGGAGGCGTGGGAGCGCATGAGGTGGATCGCGGAGACACGGTCGATGCGGGCCGGCCGGTCGGGGTGCCGGGGCGAGCCGGCATCGACGGGACGACGGCCGTGCGTGGCCGCCTCGCGGTGGTGCACGACCGCCGTGGACGCCACGACGACGCGGTGCCCCGCACTGCGGGCCCGCCAGCAGAAGTCGACGTCGTCGCGGAACATCGGGAGCGAGGGGTCGAACCCGCCGAGCTCGTCCCAGACGTCGCGACGCACGAGCATGCCGGCGCTGCTCACCGAGAGGACGTCGCCGACGCCGTCGTGCTGGCCCTGGTCGAGCTCGCGCCGCTCGAGCCCCGTGACCCTGTTGCCCGAGCGGGCCACGGTCACACCGATCTCCACCAGGACGTCCTGGTTGCGCCAGCCGCGCAGCTTGGCGCCGATGATCTCGGCCGTGCGCACGTGGTCGGCGTGGTGCAGGAGCGCCTCGAGCGCGGTCGCGGCCGGCGCGGAGTCGTCGTGCAGCAGCCAGGCCCAGCCCACCAGCTCGGGGTCGGCGTCCACGGCGGTCCCGGAGCTCGTCGCGAGCGCGGCGGCGACGGCGGCACCGAAGCCGGTGTCGCGAGCCACGGTGACGACGCGGTCGACGAGTCCCACGCGCTCGGCGCGGACCAGGAGGTCGGGGGTGGTGTCCAGCGAGCCGGTGTCCACGGCGACCACGCGGTCCGGCCGCCGCGTGGAGCGGGCGAGGGCGGTCAGCGCCGCCGGGAGCCAGCGCGCGCCGTCGTGGGCGACGACGACGGCCGTGACTCGGTGGCGGCGCGGGGGGAGCTCGTCGAGATCGTCGGTGAGGCCGGCATCGTCCTCGTCCTCGATGACGTCAGCGCCGGGATCGGTGGCGGCCACGGCGGCGCCGGTGCGGGGCTCGAGCAGCCCGGTCACGTCGTCGGAGCCGCCGGGGAGGTCCGCGGTGATCTCGCGGACCTCGTCGCCGAGTCGTCGCAGCCGGCCGAGGGGATCCTCGGGAACGGCTGGGGGAACGTCGGTGACCATGGCGCGCAGAACCCTACGTGACGTTCCTGGGTGGTCCGACACGCCCGGAGAGGCGGACGGGCCCCGTCCGCCCGGTGCGCGGACGGGGGCGGCGGACCGAGCATCTCAGGCTGCGGAAGGTCTCCGCAGGGTCAGACGGCGGCCTTCTTGAGGCGACGGCGCTCCCTCTCGGAGAGGCCGCCCCAGATGCCGAAACGCTCGTCGTGGTCGAGCGCGTACTCGAGGCACTCGACACGCACCTCGCAGGTCGTGCAGACCCGCTTCGCCTCACGCGTCGAGCCGCCCTTCTCCGGGAAGAAGGCCTCCGGGTCTGTCTGGGCGCACAGGGCGCGCTCCTGCCAGCCGAGCTCCTCGGCGTCGGTCATCGGCAGAACGGTGGCTGTGGCGTTGCTCACCGCGGTACCTCCTCGACCCTGGTTCCGGGTGCTCGCGACACTCGGGACCTGACGTGGTGTCGGCCACAGTCCGTGTCCGGCACGGGGTGAATTACACTGGTGTAAGGCGCACCACGTCAACCCCGGCAGCGAATTGGGACCCGAACGCGCCGTGACTCAGAGTGACCGCGTCGCCGTCGCCGTCGCCGTCGGCTCGAGCGGGAGCAGGACGCGTCGCGCGGCCTCGAGCCGGTCGTCGGGCACGACGCCGTACGTCGTGGTCCGCTGCCGGGACGGTCGCCCGGCCGCCGCCGCGAGCGCCTCGAGCTCCTCGACGCTCTTGCGCGACCCGTGCTGGGAGCCGGCCATCCGGCTGATGGTCTCCTCCATGAGCGTGCCGCCGATGTCGTCGCAACCGCCCTGCAGCATCGTGACGACGCCCTCGGTCCCGAGCTTCACCCACGAGCACTGGATGTGGTCGATGGCGCCATGGAGCATGAGGCGCGCCATGGCGTGCACGGCGCGGTCGTCGCGTCGGGTGGAGCCGGCTCGGGCCACTCCCGCGAGGTAGACGGGCGCGTTGTGGTGGATGAACGGCAGCGCGACGAACTCGGTGAAGCCGCCGCTGCGCTCCTGGACCTCGCGCAGCAGCGCGAGGTGGCCGGCCCAGTGCGCCGGGTTGTCGACGTGGCCGTACATCATCGTCGAGGTGGACGGGATGCCGACCTCGTGCGCCGTGGTGACGACGTCGATCCAGGCGGCGGTCGGGAGCTTGCCCTTCGTGAGGACCCAGCGGACGTCGTCGTCGAGGATCTCCGCAGCCGTGCCCGGGATCGAGTCGAGGCCCGATTCCCTAGCTGCCACAAGCCATTCCCGGATCGAGAGCCCGCTGCGCGCCGCGCCGTTGACGACCTCCATCGGCGAGAACGCGTGCAGGTGGATGTCGGGGGCGCGGCGCTTCACCTCGCGCGCGAGGTCGAAGTAGGCGGTGCCCGGCAGGTCTGGGTGGATGCCGCCCTGCATGCAGATCTCGGTCGCGCCGACGTCCCACGCCTCCGCGACGCGGTCGCCCACCTCGTCGAGCGACAGCGTGAAGGCGTCGGCGTCGGTGCGCCGCTGCGCGAAGGCGCAGAAGCGGCACCCGGTGTAGCAGACGTTGGTGAAGTTGATGTTCCGCGTCGCGACGAACGTGACGTCGTCGCCGACAGTGTCGCGGCGCACGTCGTCGGCGATGCGGGCCAGCGCGTCGAGAGCCGCGCCGTCGCAGGACATCAGCGCCACCGCGAGCGCGGTGTTGTTGGGGTGGGCCAGTGCCCGCGGGTCGTCGGCGGCGAGGGCGAGCCCCGCCCGGATGTCGTCGGCCAGCCGCTCCACGCCCAGCCGATCCGCCCCGGCGCGGGCGCGCGCCGCGATGTCGGAGGCGTGGTCGCCGATCGCCGACCAGTCGCCGTAGACCTCGTCGAAGTCGCCGCGCCGGTCGCCGCTGCGACCGGTGGTGTCGACCGTCTCGGCGAGGTCGGTGCGCCCGCCGGCGTTGGCCGTCGCGAACGCGTCGTAGCCGGTGTCGGCCTCCTGCCACGGCAGGCCCGACGGAGACCGGCCCTCGACGGCTAGGCCGGTCGCGTCCGCGAGGGCGGCGACGTGGGCGCGGACCCGAGGATCGATCCACGGGTCGGGCCGCAGGACGAACTCGGGGTGGGCCGTGAGCCGCTCGCGCAGCAGGAACCCCGCGTCGGCGGTGAGCCGGGCGAGCTCGTCGAGATGCGGCCAGGGGCGTTCGGGGTTCACGTGGTCCGGCGTGAGCGGCGAGACGCCGCCCCAGTCGTCGACCCCGGCCCGCAGCAGCAGCGCGACCTCGGCGATGTGGGTGAGGTTGGGCGGCGCCTGGACCCGCATGCGAGGGCCCAGCAGCAGTCGCGTGACCGCGATGGTGGCGAGGTAGTCCTCGAGCGGGAGGTCGTCGTCGTCGCGCATGGCGGTGTCCGGCTTGGCGCGGAAGTTCTGGACGATCACCTCCTGCACGTGGCCGTGCTCGCGCGCCTCGCGGCGTATCGCGAGCACGCTCTCCACCCGCTCGCGCGGCGTCTCGCCGATGCCGACGAGGATCCCGGTGGTGAACGGGACCGCCTGGCGTCCGGCGTCGGCCAGCACCCGGAGGCGTACGTCGGGGTCCTTGTCCGGGCTGGCGAAGTGCGGCTGGCCCGGCGTCTCGAACAGACGGCGCGAGGACGTCTCGAGCATCATCCCCATGCTCGGCGCCACCGGCTTGAGCCGGGCCAGCTCCTCCCACGACATGACCCCGGGGTTGAGGTGCGGCAGCAGCCCGGTCTCCTCGAGCACGCGCGCGGCCATCGCGCGGACGTAGGACAGCGTGTCGTCGTAGCCGTGGGCGTCGAGCCACTCCCGCGCGGCCGGCCAGCGGTCCTCGGGGCGGTCGCCCAGGGTGAACAGCGCCTCCTTGCACCCGAGCGCGGCACCCTCGCGAGCGATCGCGAGGACCTCGTCCGGGCCGAGGAACATGTCGTGCCCGGCGCGCCTCAGCGACGCGGGGTCGGTGGCGAAGGTGCAGTAGTGGCAGCGGTCGCGGCACAGCCGCGTCAACGGGATGAACACCTTGCGGCTGTAGGTGATGACGCCGGGACGCCCGGCGCCCTCGAGGCCGCGGTCACGCACCGCGGACGCGAGCCCGAGCAGCGTCTCGAGCCAGTTGCCGCGCGCGTGCAGCAGCGCAGTGGCCTCGTCGACGTCGAGCGCCGCACCGCGCGTGGCGCGCGACAGGGCGCGGGTGATCTCGCGGTCGGTCGGCCCCTGGTCCGCAGTCACGTCGTCGAGCGTACGTTCACCCCGTCGGTCCCGCATGGAGCGGGGTGACAGGATCGCCGCATGCGCATCACGGTCCTCGCGGGCGGCATCGGCGGAGCACGCTTCACGCGCGGGCTCCTGCACCACCTCGCGACGTCGCACCCGGGCTCCGAGGTGACCGTGATCGGCAACACCGGCGACGACATCCGGCTCTTCGGGCTGCAGGTCTGCCCCGACCTCGACTCCCTGATGTACACCCTCGGCGGTGGCATCAGCGAGGAGCGCGGCTGGGGCCGCGAGGACGAGACCTTCACGATCAAGGAGGAGCTCGCGGCGTACGGCGCCCAACCGGACTGGTTCGGGCTCGGCGACCGCGACACGGCCACCCACCTCGTCCGCTCGCAGATGCTCGCCGCGGGCTTCCCGCTCTCGGTAGTGACGGCCGCGCTGTGCGAGCGGTGGCGGCCCGGCGTCACACTCCTGCCGATGAGCGACGACCGGCTCGAGACGCACGTCGTCGTCGACGGCGACGAGCCCGGCACGCGACGCGCCATCCACTTCCAGGAGTGGTGGATCCGTCACCGCGCGACGCTGGCCGCACGGGAGTTCGTCCTCGTCGGCGTCGACGACGCGCGGCCCGCACCCGGTGTGCTGGAAGCGATCTACGACGCCGACGTCGTCCTGCTCCCGCCGTCGAACCCCGTGGTCTCGATCGGCACCATCCTCCAGGTCCCCGGCGTGCGCGAAGCCGTCCGGACCACGGGAGCCCCTGTCGTCGGCGTCTCCCCGATCGTCGGCGGCGCCCCGGTGCGGGGCATGGCGGACGCGTGCCTGCCGGCCATCGGCGTCGAGACGTCGGCCGCCGCCGTCGCCCTGCACTACGGGGCCCGCCCGGACGGGCTGCTCGACGGCTGGCTGGTGCACGACGGTACCGACGCCGGCGCCGTCGACGACCTCGTCGCGCACGGCATCGAGACGCGCGCCGTCCCGCTGCTCATGACCGACGTGCCGGCGACCGCCGCGATGGCGGCCGCCGCCCTCGCGCTCGCCGAGAGCGTGCGCCGATGACGGAGCTCCTGGTGGTCGGCGTCGGCGGAGTGCCCGAGGTGGTCCCGGGCGACGACCTGGCCTCGCTCCTCGGGCCGCTGCTGGCCGGGACGGCCTGGCCCGACGGCTCGACCGGCCTGCGCGACGGAGACGTCGTCGTCGTGACGAGCAAGGTCGTGAGCAAGGCGGAGGGTCGCGTCGTGACGGCGGACGACCGGGAGGACGCCATCACGGCGGAGACCGTGCGCGTCGTCGCGACCCGACGGACGCAGCGCGGGGTGACCCGCATCGTCGAGACGTCGCACGGGCTCGTGATGGCGGCCGCCGGCGTCGACGCGTCCAACACCGCCGTCGGCACGGTGCTGCTGCTGCCGGTCGACCCGGATGCGAGCGCACGTGGGCTGCGCGCTGCGCTTCATGCAGCGACGGGTCTGCAGCTCGCCGTCGTGGTCACCGACACCCTGGGCCGCGCCTGGCGCGAGGGGCTCACCGACGCCGCCATCGGGGCCGCCGGCCTCGTTGTCCTCGACGACCACCGCGGCCGCAACGACTCGCACGGCCACACCTTGGAGATGACCGTCACCGCGATCGCGGACGAGATCGCCTCAGCCGCGGACCTCGTGTGCGGCAAGGCGTCCGGGCTCCCGGTCGCCGTGGTGCGCGGCATGTCCGCCTGCGTCACCGCCGAGGACGGGCCGGGCGCGCGGGCGCTGGTGCGGCGCAGCGAGGACGACCTCTTCCGGCTCGGCACCGCCGAGGCGATCGCAGCGGGTCGTCGCGACGCCGTGCTCGCGAGGCGCACCGTGCGCTCCTTCACCGACGAACCCGTCGACCCTGCGGCGCTGCGGCGCGCCGTCGCCGCAGCGCTCACGGCGCCGAGCCCGCACCACACGACCCCCTGGCGCTTCCTCGTGCTCGACGACGCGGCGACTCGCACCCGGCTGCTCGACGCGATGGCCGAGCGCTGGGAGTCCGACCTGCGACGGCTCGACTCCTACGACGACGTGTCGGTGGCCAGACGGCTCAGACGCGGCGACGTCCTGCGCCGTGCTCCCGCCGTCGTGCTCCCGTTCCTGGAGCTCGAGGGCGCGGCCCACGACTACCCGGATGCCGAGCGCCGGGGGTTCGAGCGCGACCTGTTCCTCGTCGCGGGCGGCGCTGCGGTGCAGAACCTCCTGGTCGCGCTCGCGGCCGAGGACCTGGGGTCGGCCTGGATCTCCTCGACCATGTTCTGCGCGGACGTCGTGCGCGACGTGCTCGCGGTGCCGTTGACCTGGCAGCCGCTGGGCGGGGTCGCCGTGGGCCGAGCCGCAGCACCTGCCGGAGAGCGGGCGGTTCGCGACGTCGACGACCATCTGCGCTTCGTGTGACGCCCCCCGGACGAGAAGGACACCCATGACCGACGAGAAGCTGTCCGCCGTCCTCGGGACCGTCGGCGCGCGCTACGACCACACCGCCGTGGCGGGACCCTCCCTCGCGCCGATGGTGGCGTTCTACCGCGACGTCCTGGGCGGCACGTTCCGTTACGGCGAGGTGCTGCCCATCGGTGCTGTCACGGCCGTCTTCTCCCTGGGGGACGGGAAGATCGAGCTGATGGCCCCGACGCCGGGATCGACGTTCTTCGACCGGTTCCTCGCCGGGAACGGCGGTCGCGGCGGACAGCACCACATCACGTTCGCGGTCGACGACATCGATGCGGCGGTCGCCGTCCTCGATGCCCACGGGGTCGAGCACTTCGGCCTCGTGCACGACCCGGCCGGCTTCTGGTCCGAGGTGTTCGTGCACCCGCGGTGCAACGGCGGCGTCCTCGTCCAGCTCGCGCAGATCGGCGACTTCAGCGATGTGGTGAGCAAGGACCTCGACGTCCTGGTGGCCGCCGCGCTCTAGGTGCGACGCGCGCACCGCGACCTCGGTCAGCCGGTCGCCTGCATCAGCTGGACGACGTTGCCCTCGGGGTCGTGGCCGTCGCAGCGGGTGAACCCGCTCCACGTCCACTCCTGATCCACGCCGTCGACGGTCGCGCCGTACGCCGGTGCCCGCGCACGTGCCTCGCCGAGGCTGGGGACGACGAAGCTCACCTTGATGGGTGTGTCCTCACGGCGCTGCGGAGGATCCGTGACGGTGACGCCCGCGGCGTGCTCGGGACGGACCGCCACGACGACGAGCTCGAGGGTCGGCGAGTGCAGCGTGGTGAATCCGTCGTCGACCTCGTGGATGTCGAAACCGAGGACGTCGGTGTAGAACTGCGCGACCTTCGCCACGTCGAGCGCGTAGAGGGCGACGTGCGCGCGGTCCGGCATGACGGTCCCCTTCGTCGGGTCTCTGCGCCGCACGTTAGCCGCACGTGCCCGGAGCCGCCTGCTCACGCCATTCGCGAGGCCTACCGTTGCGGCACGAGGCGAGGACCGTGACCTACCGGTCGCAGTGGGGCACGTCTCCACGCAGCAGCATCGAGGCGGAGTGCCGACGACGCGCGCGGCCAGGCGTCGTCGCCGGGTGCTGCGAGCTCGTCCGCGGTGGCCGCGCCGACGACGCCCTGCTCATCGCGCTGGCCGGACCGGCTGCGACCCCATTCCTCGGCGGCGCGAGTCGCGAGGACGTGTACTGGCTGCGCGTCTGGGGGTTGCGCGGGCTGCTCCACGCCTGGGACGTGGACGCCACCGACGCCGTCCGTACCGCATTGGTCGACGCGCACTGGCGAGTGCGCGAGATGGCCCTCAAGGTGACGGCGAGGCACGGGGTCGACGACGTCCTCGACGATGTGCTGCGACTGCGCGCCGATCCCGTGCCGCGCGTGCGCTCCGCGAACGAGCGCGCGGTCGTCGCGCTCACGACGGCACGGCCCTGACCACGGCCGGCTGCGGACGACGCCAGAGGGTCGAGGGCGGAGGGGTCAGACGGAGGTGACCTCGCGTGCCGACGCGCGGAGGCGCTCGTTCTCGGCAGCCGCAGCGTCGCCGAACGAGCGGCGCGGCGGGTCGACGAGCCGGGTGTCGAACTGGCCGGTGGCGGTCCTGCGGCGCACGGCGTACTGACCGCAGTCGCAGACGACGTAACGGGGGTCGGCGTGGTCGTAGAACGAGTGCTCGTGGGCCAGGCCCATGCAGGTCCTCCGGTCGGTGGGCGGGTCTGCGCTGCGCGGTCGTCGCACCCTAGGCGGAGATCGGTCGCGGAAGCGCGCCGAGCGGGTGTGATGCCCGCCGCTCGTCGCCGTGTGAGCGTTCCCACGACAAGACCGGCACCACCCGGCCGTCGCCGGTCAGCGCTCGCGATGGTCCAGCGGGCTGTAGCGCGGGCCGCGGGCCGGCCGAGAGATGCCGGCGAGCTCCACCAGCCGCACGACCCGGCCGCGGTGCCCGGCCCACGGTGCCAGCAGCTCCGCGAGCCGCTCGTCGGTGCCGTCGGTCTCGCCGGTCAGCGCGAACACGACGTTGGTCGCGACGTGGAAGTCGCCGTAGCTCACGGCATCGGCGTCACCGAGCGAGCGGGACGCCACCTCCGCCGAGGTCCAGACGCCCACGCCCGGCAGCGCTTCCAGCCGCGCTCGCGCGGCGTCGACCGGCAGGTCGGCGCACTGCTCGAGCCTGCCGGCGTAGGACATCGCCCGCAGCACGGTCGCCGACCGTGCACCATCGACCCCGGCGCGGTGCCACTCCCACGACGGAACAGCAGCCACGACCGACGGCGAAGGGAACACCCGCATGCCGTCCGGCGCGGGTCCGGGGGCGGGATCCCCGTACGCCGACAGCAGCCAGCGCCACGCCCGCCGGGCCTCGATGCCCGTCACCCGCTGCTCGAGCACGGCGGCGACGAGGACCTCGAGGACGACGCCGACCGACGGCGTCCGCATTCCCGCACCCACACGGCGCCACTGCTCCGCGACCAGCGGGTGCAGCGACGCGTCGAAGTCCGAGACGTCGTCGTCGACACCGAGCGTGCGCGGCAGACGGTCGGTCGCCCACTCGGCGCCCGGCCCCCACGCCTGCGACGTCACGACGCCGTCGAGGACCGAGAGCCGCTGCGTCGCAATGCCTTGCGGGCTCCGCATGGTGCGCCAGAGGGCCCCGTCGGACGTCCGCCGGAACGACGGGTCGTACCTGCCGTGCGACAGGCCGCCGAGAGTCGCCCCCAGGCTCAGCGGCCACGAGGGGCGCCACTCCCGCGTGAGGACGTCGACCATCGACCGCTAGCGGTCGGAGGAGAAGCGGACGGCGGTCTCGCCGAGCGCGACACCCGGCCACACGCGCGCCCCCCGGATCAGCTCGTTGCCGGGGCCGACGACGGCGCGGTCACCGACGACGACGCCGTCGAGGTAGGCACCGGCCCCGATGATCGCGCCCGAGCCGATGACGGAGTCGCGCACGTGCGCACCCGCGGCGATCATCGCCCCGTCGAACAGCGAGGAGCCGTCGACGATCGCGCCCGAGCCGACGGTCGCGCCGGCACCCACGAACGTCCCGCCGGTCAGGACCGCGTCGTCGGCGACCTCGGCGCCGGGGCGCACGAGGAAGCTCCCGGTGCGGCCGGGAAGCGCGGGGCTCGGCGCCCTGCCGGTGACGAGGTCGCGCGAGCCGCGCACGAAGTCCAGCGGCGTGCCGAGGTCGAGCCAGTAGCCGTCGTCGACGAAGCCGGTGACGACCGCACCGGCCTCGAGCAGTCCGGGGAACGTCTCGCGCTCGACCGACACCGGGCGCCCCGACGGGATGGCGTCGATGAGCGAGCGCTTGAAGACGTAGCAGCCGGCGTTGATCTGGTCGGTGACGATCTCCTCGGGCCTCGTGGGCTTCTCGAGGAAGGCGAGGACGTGACCGTCGGAGTCGGTCGGCACGAGGCCGTAGGCACGGGGGTCGTCGACCCGCGTGAGGTAGAGGGACACGTCGGCGGAGTCGTCGCGCCAGCGCTGGACCTGTCCGGCGATGTCGTGACCGGACAGCACGTCGCCGTTGAAGATCAGCACCGGGGCGTCCGGGTCGCTCTCGAGGTACGGGGCGACGTGACGGATCGCGCCACCCGTGCCCAGCGGGACGTCCTCGGTGGCGCAGACGAGCTCGACACCGAAGCGCGAGCCGTCGCCGAAGTAGTCGAGGAAGACCTCGGGCTTGTACGACGTCCCGAGGATCACGCGGGTCACGCCCGCCTCCCGTGCTCGGGCGATCTGGTGCTCGGTGCACGGCACGCCGGCGACGGGGAGCATGGGCTTCGGGGTCGTCACCGTGAGGGGGCGCAGGCGCGTCCCCTGGCCGCCGACGAGCAGGACTGCTTCCAGCACGCGGTCACTGTGCCACACGGCAGGCCCGTCCACCCGGCGTCGTACTGTCGGACCGTGACCCCCTCAACCGTCGCCGGGGCGCTGCGCGCTCTGCAGTCCGGCGACCCGGCACAGCCCCTCATCACCTACGTCGGCCCCGCGGGCGAACGCACCGAGCTGTCGGTCCGCACGTTCGAGAACAACGTCGCCAAGGCGGCCAACCTGTTGCGCGACGACGCCGACGCCGGTGCCGGGGCGCGCGTGGCCCTGCTGCTCCCGCCGCACTGGCAGACCTCGGTGTGGCTCGGTGCCTGCGCGGCGGTCGGCTGCGCGGCGTGGATCGACGGCGACCCCACGGACCCCTCGGTCGAGGTCAGCGTCACCGGCCCCGAGCGCCTCGACGCGCCCCGGGCCCCCCTGGCCCTGGCGAGCGCTCTGCATCCGTTCGGCATGCCGTTCGCGACACCGCTTCCTCCTGGGCTGGTCGACGCGGCGATCGAGGTGCGCGCCCACGGCGACCGCTTCACGGCGTACGACGAGGACCTGGGCGACTCGCAGTGGCTCGTCGTCGGCGACCGGGTCTGGACCCAGTCGACGGCACTGGGCGACGCCGCCACGCTGGCCGAACGCGTGGGTCTGCCCGCCGGAGGCCGCCTGCTCTGCGACGTGACGATGTCTCCCGACGCCGTTCTCGCGCTGCTTGCGGTTCCGCTGGCCGTCGGTGGCTCGGTGGTCCTCGTCGCCGACCCGCACGCCGACCTCGAGGCAGTCGCTGCGCGGGAGCGATGCGACGCGGTCCTGGCCTAGGGCGTCACCTGGGTGTCGCCGCCGACACCCAGGTGCTCGGCAGACCGAGCTTGGTCCGCAGGGCTTCGCCGGAGAGCGAGGTGGCGACCCCGGTCGAGGAGTAGGCGACCGCGACCTTGACGGCGCCGCCGGTCGTCCGCGACGACAGGTCGACGCGTACGACGTCGCGCAGGCCGAAGGCGGCGGCCACCTGGGCCTGGGTCCGCACCCGCGGCGTCCACACCCGGTAGGGGTTGGCCGCGACCAGGCTCCAGTGGTCGTCGACCGACGTCGCGTACGGGAGCGGCGTCACCCAGACGTCCTGCGAGGACTGCGTGCGACCGCCCGAGGCCGAGAAGTAGAACGCCGTGATCGGCCGGCCACCGGAGAGGATGGCGAACCCGGCGGTCGGTGTCGCGAACGTCGAGACCACCGCGGCGACCCAGTTCGCGCCGAGCGGCCCGGACTCCTTCGACCAGCCCGCGAACGTCTGGTCGTGGTACGGACCGGCGCCGTTGTCGACCTGGCACCGGCAGGCAGCGCGGACCGCGGTCCGCGCGAGGGCGTAGGTGCGCGACGCGAGCACCTGGGCCTGGAGGGCCGCTCCGGGCCAGCTGTTGGAGACCTCGCCGATGCCGAGCAGGTACTCGTCGTGGATCCGCACCGAGTTCACGACCTCGAGGGTCGTGGCCGCCGCGGTCGCAGGCGCGATGTCGACGTAGCCGTAGCGGTAGCGGTGGCCGGTTCCCGACAGCCCCGACACCGATGTCGCGACGTCGAGCACGGTCGGGACGGGCCCGGCCGAGCCCGGGTAGCGCGTCCCTGCCCAGGCGACCGTGACGCCCGGCCCCGTACCGACCGGAGTGGTGACGCCGGCGCGGGTGCGGGTGACCGTGACGGAGCCGGCACCAGCCTTCACCGCGAAGACGTCGGCAGCCGTTCCGAGGATGGGAGGAGCACCCGTGACGGTCACCTCGATGCCGCCGCCACCGGCCGCCAACGGCTCGGAACGGAGGTAGACCGCCGGCTTCGCGTGCCCGATGTTGACGCGGATGTCCTGGGTGTCGGCGACGGGCGAGACCGAGGTCCCGGTGTAGTAGTGCTGGACGATCGCGGAGCCCGTGAAACCGGCCAGGGCCATGCCGTAGGCGCCCCACTGCGACATGCCCACGCCGTGCCCGAATCCGGAGCCGTCGAAGGTGAACGACGCAGGTACCGCGACCGGCTTGGCCGGGGTGGGCGCCGGCGCGGGGGTGCTGCTGGTCCGCGGTGCCGGGGCGGCGGGGACGGGGGTGGCCGTGGGTGCGGGTGCGGCGGCGGCCGAGCGACCCGTCATCGCCGCGACGAGACCGCCGACGCCCTGGTCCGACCAGCCGCCCACGGCGAGGACGTGCGTCACGCGCGGGTGCGCCGCCAGCCAGCCCGTGACGGGGGTCGCGGGCGACGGCGCGAGCAGGAGGGGGCGACCGGTGGCCGCCGCGACCGCCCTCGAGTCGGCGCGCCCGGACGTGAGGACCGACACCTTCGAGGCGGACGGGGCCAGGAGTGCGGCCAGGGCGCTCGCCCGCTCGACGTCGGACGCGCCGGGCACCCGTCGGGCGCCGGGGACGGCGGTGACCGTGGTGTCCGGGACCTCGGTGGCGGAGGCATCGACGAGCACCGAGGTGACGCCGAGCGCTGCCAGCACCGCAACGGTGGCCGGCGGCACCGAGGTCGTGCTGACGACGACGAGCGGACGCCGGCCGACCGCCGCGTCGGCGGCGGCGGCGGTGGCGGAGTCGAGGGATGCTCCGGCGTCGAACGACACAGCGACCGCGGACCCGCGCACGCCCATGGCCCTGGCCACGGCAGCGGCGGTCGTCGCACGGTCGACGCCCGTCAGCCGGACCACGTTGGTGACGCCCAGCCTGTGCAGCTGCGCGACGACGGCGTCGGACACCTGGGCGGTCGAGCCGACGACGTAGGCCGTCGTGACCTTGCGGCGGCTGATCTCGGCGGCCACGGGCGCGGGCAGCGCCGCAGCCGTCGTGAGCAGCCGCGGCGCGGCCTTGACTGCGGCGAGCGGCGCGGCGAGCAGCGCCTCGGGCAGCCCGGCGTCGTCGCCGGGAGCGAGGACCACGATCCGTGAGGACGGCACGGCGAGACGGGCGACCTGGACGGATGCGGCGTAGCGCTCGGTCTGGGCCAGGCGCGCGGCCTGGGCGCAGGGGCCGAGCGGGGACGTCGCGGTCGAGGACACGACGAAGGGGACCTCGGCGGG